>ERZ724527.1224-NODE-1224-length-12083-cov-4.949368_pt1 | contig 12083 bp, 9 predicted proteins | sample MGYA00376060_ERZ724527 | MGnify/ENA primary metagenome ERZ724527 (study PRJEB28724, sample SAMN07190886) | activated sludge metagenome | isolation source: activated sludge of sewage treatment plant in Hong Hong | place: USA: Christiansburg, Virginia | collected...
GAAGCATTATAACTAAAATGGTTAATTATTATTAGGGCGTGACCACAAGGGTCGGGCTATACACTCCCAATCTTTTCCTTTTTAAAGAAAAAAGAAAAAGGATTTCCGCTGCTATCCCTCACGCACCATTCGGAAACTAGAAAATTCTTCAAATAACCAAATCAACAAATAACCAAATACACTATTTTTGCAAAACAAAACACACAACAACAATGAAGAATACCATCATCGCTCCATCTATCCTAGCTGCTGATTTCGCGAACTTACAACGCGATATTGAAATGATCAACCACTCTGAAGCCGACTGGTTTCATATAGACATTATGGATGGCGTTTTCGTACCTAACATTTCTTTCGGGATGCCCGTTTTAGAAGCCATCACCAAACATGCTAAGAAAACCATCGATGTGCATTTGATGATTGTTGATCCGGATCGTTATATCAAGACTTTTGCAAATTTGGGAGCGAATGTACTCAGCGTGCATTATGAAGCTTGTAATCATCTTCATAGAACCATACAGGCAATAAAAGCAGAAGGCATGAAAGCTGGTGTGGTTTTAAATCCGCATACGAACGTTGATTTGCTTGAAGATACCATCAACGATATTGATTTGGTTTGTATCATGAGTGTCAATCCAGGTTTTGGTGGACAATCATTTATTGAAAACACCTATACCAAGATTAAAAAACTAAAAGATTTAATCGACAGAAAAAACGCTTCCACAATCATCGAAATTGACGGTGGTGTGACCAACAAAAACGCTGCACAACTCGTAGCTGCCGGCGCTGATGTATTGGTGGCGGGAAATTTTGTTTTTAAAGCAGAAAACCCAACGCAGACCATTGCTGATTTGAAAAGGTTAACCAGTAATTAATTTATTCCTTAATCACTTTAATAACTTGCGATTTATTGTCTGATTCAAGTTTAATGAAATAGTTACCTGCTTTAAGTTGGCTTAATGACAACATCAAATCAAGGCTGTCAAAATGCTGTTGTAGTATTTTTTGACCCATAATATTGAAGACCGTTACATCTTTGATCAGATCTTTTGATTCCACATGCAATACATCGCGAACTGGATTCGGACTGAATTTCAAATCTTTAAAACCAAAAGTATCATTCGCTAAAAACTGTATTGTAATTTCAAAAGCTGAGGCGCTTTCGTGTCCGTTAATGGTTTGGGTGGCGTAATAAGTAACACCTTCGACCAAAACCGTACTCAATGGTAAAGGATTCGAAGCGGTATTTCTGTTCAACGCATCATACCATTGGATATTCTGTCCAGAAACTACAACATCTGCCAAAGTTTGACCTGGTGTAAACGTTTGATTTGGATCGCCGACTGGTGCTGGAACAGGTATTTCAAATACTTGGAATATTGGAGATACCGTAACGCAATTCATAACAAGATTGGTAATGCGCACAGCATAAGAATGCGAATTTCCAAAAACTGTATTGACTGTATAAGTAGGGTTTGTAGCACCTATGATATCAGTACCAGATTCCATCCATTGGTATGAATAATTGCCCGTTTGAACTTCGGTATTGAGCTGTAAGTTCTGAACTAATTGATTGTCTTCTACAATGATATAATTGATGTTGTCTACTGTTGAAATCGTTGGGCTAACTGCTGGAATAATGGTCACCTGAAAAGAATCCTCCGACACACAACTTGGTGTTGTGGCAGTTGCTGCAAAAACATATATCGTTTGTGTCGACATAATAATATCACCAGCATTAAGCATCGTTCCTGATCCGCCAGGTTGTGTGAAATAATTTCCAACTGGAAGTGCTGGTAAAATATATTCGGTACAATAAGTCACATCCGGCATCGGTGTGATAAAGACATTAGGCACTACTGTAATAACACAACAACTGGATAAAGGTGTTGTACAGGTACCAACTCCAAATGATTGCGCATAAACTAAGCACATCATTGTTGAAGCACTCAATATTGGAGTAGTTAGGGTAACCGTTCCGTTAGAATCTAGAACAATAGACTGATTGGATGATCCATTTACCGTATAAACTACTACTGCATTTGGAGTTCCAACTATGGTTATTGCAGTAGTTGTTCCTGCACAAACAGTCGCATTTGAAAATGAAAACATAGCAGTTGGTGCAGGATTCACTTGAAAAGTGGCTGTTGCTGTTGTTGCGCATTGGTTTGGATTGGGTGTAAATGTGTAAGCCCCGCTTGTTGTTACTATTGATGGACTCCACGTTCCAGAGATTCCGTTAATTGATACGGTTGGCAAAACAGGGGCATTTCCAGAACATACAGTAGAAGATGAAAATGCAAAGGTTGGTTCAATGCTACTAGAGACCGTAATTGAGATCGTCAGAGAACTTGCACACTGCCCAGCGTCTGGCGTAAATAAATAGAGATCAGTACCCACTATTTGTGTCTCAATTACTGGCGGACTCCACGATCCAGTAACACCATCCATTGAAGTAGTGGGTAAAGCTGGCGCTTGACTATTCACACAAATCGGCGCTATTTGAGCAAATTGCGGTAGGAAATTATTGTTGATTGTAACTATTGTTGTTGTTTCAAACATGGGATCAACTCCCGGAGGAATGGTATAAGTCACCACATAAGTTCCTGCTAAACTTTGATTAGGAGTAATACTTCCCGTTACGGCATCAATAGACAAACCTGATGGTGAAGCTGAAAATGTTCCTCCCGATGTGCCTGAGAAAATTACAGGCTGTAATCCAGAGCTGGAACAGATCGGAGAATTATAAGAAATCGTGGCGTTTGGCGGATTTGCTGCATTGACGATAAGAAAGGTGTGAATCAAAAGGAAACTGAGAAGTAATTTTATTTTCATAAGAAATTGATTTTTGGTCGATACCAAATGTAAATAAATTAATGAAACAACGTTGTATAAAATGAAAAAACCAGATGAAATTTCATCTGGTTTTCGTGACCGCGGCAGGGTTCGAACCTGCAACCATCAGAGCCGAAATCTGATATTCTATCCAGTTGAACTACGCAGCCATATTTGATTTCAGATTTAGGATTTCAGATTTAGGATTCAACCTTAAATCTATATCGTCTAAACCAATAACTTCTTAACAATTGCTGAAATCGTTTTTCCTTCGGCGGCGCCACCTAGTTTTGCTGATGCCAATCCCATTACTTTTCCCATCGCGGCAATTCCTGAAGCTCCGGTTTCTGCAATAATTTTAGCTACTACGGCTTCTACTTCTGCTTCGCTTAATTGGGCTGGAAGAAATTTTTCGATTACAGCAACTTGTGCCAATTCTGGTTCCGCTAGATCTGGACGGTTTTGTTCCGTGTAGATTTTTGCACTTTCTTTTCTGGTTTTCACCAACCTTTGAAGCAATTTGATTTCATCGTCTTCGGTGATTTCTTCTTTTGAACCGCTAGCAGTTTGTGCCAAAAGCAATTCTGATTTGATGGATCTTAAGGCTTCTAAGGCAACGGTATCTTTGGCTCTCATGGCATCTTTGATGTGCTCCATGATTTGTGTGGATAAACTCATTTTGTATGTGTATTTGGTAATTTATTGATTTGTTGATTTGAAATCGAGTGTTTGCCCCGGATAGTAGTGTATATCCTTTTGTGCCAGTGTTTGGCGCAAAAGATAGCAACTGATAGCCGGATTAAGGCCCGACAAAACTACAAAAAAATGTTAGATGTTCGCCTATGCTTTCAAAACAAAATAACCCGAAAACAGCTGGCCATTTTCGGGTTATTAAAAGTTAATAGGTAAATTATTTACGCTCTAACCAAAAGTAGTTGTTCCAACCTTCGATCAAAGTTTTTGGATCTTTGTTTTTGGCTCTGTCTTGTTTGTCGCTTTGAACAATATTTCCACCAGCTGCTTTGAAATCAAACATTCTTGGAGCTGATTCTCCTTCTACGGTAATTTTCAAAGTGTAGTTTCCGTCTTTCAATTCAGCGATTTTTAGGTAATCTTTAGCACCAACCAATTTCATTGAACAAGAGAAATCTTTCCATTCTCCTTGCTTTACGATAGCGGTTTGCTTGTTCGGAACTGAAATTGTTTTTCCGTTTTGAATCAATTCCGGATACCAATTTACGCTTTTAGAAGTTTTTCTTGCGTCGTTAGGATTCGGTTTCAATTCGGTATGCATCATGTAAAATCCTAAAATGAAATTTCCTGATGTCTGTGGTGTAATGTAAGCCCATTTTTCCCACGGACCTGTTGAGTACCATAGCGCAGCACTTGTAGCATAAGGATCGGTGTTTACTTTTTTATGTACATCGAAGTCGAAACTATAGAACTGCTGACCACCTGCGTAGAAATCAATTTTGTATTTTCCTTCTTGCGTCATCATGATGTCTGACTGTTGGTTCCCATTATCTTGATACGTGTTTTGTTTTCCGTCATTGAAATAGCTTCCGTCATTATAAGCAGGAGATTTTAGCAATGCGTCATTAACATAAACTTTAGTTGTTAAAACATTATCATCTCTGATCATGTCAACATCTTGTCCGTTAGCTTTTTTTGTAGGAATGAATGTCGCTCTATAGAAGTTCATTCTTAAATTTCCATTGTCAGATACTTCTGTACCATCTAATAAAGATTTCATTGTGATGGCAGGCGTCATCGGATATTGCTTCCAGTCTAAAGTTACTGAACTTGCTCCTCCAAGCGGACTTGAAGAAGATGATGATGACGAAGATGATGAATTACCTGAAGCCGCTTTAGTTACTTGTTCGGTAGCAGCCGATTTTGCAGCTTTTTTTAGCATTCCACCCAATTGTGCGTGGAATGGCAGAACTGATAGAGATCGCAGCGACCAATACCATAATTTTTCTAGTGTTTTTCATTGTTTAATTTGTTAGTTATAGAAATAAAAAAAAATTCGGCTGACAAGATACAGAAAAAAATTACTCAAAAAAAATAACCCGAAAATTCGAGGGGATTTTCGGGTTATTCGTCAGGATCTGGGAAACATTCGTTAATCGACGTTGTCGTGTAAGAACGAATTATTAGATCGCAATTGAATGTCGTCATTACTATCTGTTCCTAAAGACGTGCGTGATGCTGAGTTGTCTTTTGGATTGGTTGAAATGTCTATTCCTAATCTTTTGTAAGCCGGTTCTTTTTCAAATTCTTCCATACGTGATGGATTGTTGTGGAATTTGTAATTGAACTCTTTCAACTTTCTTCTTCTTTCGTCGGCTCTTAGTTTCAATGTATCTTCGATAGACATATCCATCGGATTCACATCTTCAAAAGCAGCAGAGAAATTCGAAACTTCCTCAACTTGCTTCATTGTAATGTTGAGTTCTTCAGCGATTGGTTCTGCCGCAATGTTCTCAACGGGTTTTGAATTTAGGAGTTCGTTCTCGAGTTCCATATATTCTTCTAACGAATATTTGATGATGCCGTTTTCGTTTAATTCTGTCATCGGCACCACTTGAACGGGTTGGTTCACGATGATGTTTTTCGTTTCATTTGTCAATTCGAAAAGAATTTTATTCTCATCAACAGCTGGTTCTTCGGTTTTAGCCAATGGCAAATCGAAAGTGAAGACTACTTGTTCTTCTTTAACTTCTGTATGATCAACTACCTTAATCTCTTTTACATCCGTTACAACTGGTTTTGCAATTTCAAACTCTAGTGGTTTTTCTGGCGAAACGATTTCAAATGTAACGTCTAAACTTTTGATGAATTCCGTCATCACGATCAATTCATTATTGTCGATGATTACGGGTTCTTCCACAGCAAGAATTTCTTGAACGGCTTCTACTTCTTTGATTTGTGGCGCTTCATCTTCGATCAATTCGAAAACGATTTTTTCTTCTTCGTTGACTGCGCTTGGCTTTTCTACCTCTACATCAATTTGAAAAGATGGAATCGCTTTGTTGGTCAAATCGCGTTCTAATTTATGTTCACCATCTAAAGAGTGAATGATTTTTTTAGGCTCCGTATTGACGATTTCGTTTTGTTGTTCAACATTAAAACCTGTCGCGATAATGGTCACCGCAATAGAATCTCCTAGGGTTTCATCTTCACCAACACCCATAATGATATTGGCATTGAAGCCTGCTTCGGTTTGGATATGGTCGTTGATTTCTCCGATTTCGTCAATGGTAATTTCGTTGGTTCCAGAAACGATAAGCAACAATACGTTTTTGGCTCCGGTGATTTTATTGTCATTCAAAAGTGGCGAATCTAAAGCGGCAATAATCGCTTCTTTAGCACGGTTGTCACCGATAGCGGTAGCAGAACCCATAATTGCAGTTCCACTGTTTGACAATACCGTTTTCGCATCTTTTAAATCGATGTTTTGCGTGTAATGGTGCGTGATGACTTCAGCAATACCACGAGATGCGGTAGCTAAAACTTCATCAGCTTTAGAGAACCCAGCTTTAAAACCTAAATTGCCGTATACTTCTCTTAATTTGTTGTTGTTGATGACAATCAAAGAATCGACTTGTCTGCGTAGTTTTTCTACACCCAACAATGCTTGATCTTGACGCACTTTTCCTTCAAATTGAAACGGAATCGTCACGATACCAACGGTAAGAATATCTCTTTCTTTGGCCAATTGCGCGATTACTGGAGCCGCACCTGTTCCGGTTCCGCCACCCATACCTGCGGTGATAAACACCATTTTGGTATTGGTATCCAACATTTTTTCAATGTCGGCAATGCTTTCAATGGCCGATTGCTGTCCAACTTCTGGGTTAGCGCCTGCGCCAAGTCCTTCTGTAAGATGCACGCCCAATTGAATTTTATTCGGAACGGAACTGTTTTGCAAAGCTTGTGAATCGGTGTTGCAGACAATAAAGTCAACGCCTTTGATTCCTTGCTTAAACATGTGATTGATGGCATTACTTCCGCCACCGCCTACTCCAATTACTTTAATCACATTGGATTGATTTTTAGGTAAATCAAACGAAATGTTTCCAAAATCTGAGTTGCTTGTCATAATTTTTGGTTTTTGATATTCTTATTCTTTATGCTATTTTGTATGGTCTAGACCTATTCTGCGTTATCTAAAAATTCTTTAATCTTATCGACATATTTATCAAAAAACGATCTTCTTATTTTCGTTTCTGTCGATTCGGGTTTGAACACTGTTTCTTCAATCACCACCTCCGATTTTACTTCTTCTTCCACTTTCTCAAAAACGGGTTCTTCGATGGTTTTCGGTATATCGTAAGGTTCGAAAGTTCTTTCTTGTTTAAAAGTTACTTTTTCAGGAACAACAGTCGTTTCGAATCTAACGGCGCTTTGGGTTTTGTTTTCGATGCTGTTCATCACCAATCCAACAGCTGTTGCGTATAACGGACTGGAGATTTCTTCATCAGAATTGCCTGCCAAATGCTCGTTCGGATAACCGATTCTGGTATCCATTCCGGTGATGTATTCTACGAGTTGCTTGATGTGTTTCAAATTCGCGCCACCACCTGTCAATACGATTCCTGCAATCAATTTCTTGCGTGGATCTTCGTGACCGTAAGCTTTGATTTCGGCAAACACTTGTTCTATAATTTCAACGACACGGGCGTGAATGATTTTCGAAAGGTTTTTCAGTGAAATTTCTTTCGGTTCTCTACCGCGCAATCCTGGGATGGAAACAATTTCGTTGTCTTTATTTTCACCTGGCCATGCGGAACCGAATTTTATTTTCAATAACTCGGCTTGCTTTTCTATGATCGAGCAACCTTCTTTGATATCATCCGTAATCACGTTTCCTCCGAAAGGAATTACTGCGGTATGACGGATGATTCCATCTTTAAAAATCGCTAAATCTGTAGTTCCACCGCCGATATCGATTAACGCTACACCCGCTTCTTTTTCTTCTTGACTCAAAACTGCATCTGCTGAAGCTAGTGGCTCTAAGGTTAATCCAGACAATTCGATGCCTGAACTTTGAATACAACGGCCTACATTTCTGATGGAAGATGCTTGTCCGACCACTACGTGGAAACTGCTTTCAAGACGGCCACCGTACATTCCGATAGGTTCTTTGATGTCAGATTGCCCGTCGATTTTAAATTCTTGTGGCAATACGTGGATGATTTCTTCACCAGGAAGCATGGCCAATTTGTGCACTTGATTGATTAACAAATCGATGTCTTTTCCACCGATTACTTCTTCTGCATTGCTACGACTGATGTAATCACTGTGTTGAATGCTGCGGATGTGTTGTCCGGCAATACCCACCACGACATCTTTGATTTTGTATCCTGAATTGTTTTCAGCTTCTAAAATCGCTTGTTGAATAGAATGAATGGTTTGTGTGATATTATTCACAACACCACGGGCCACACCGAGACTTTTAGATTTACCAACGCCTAAAATTTCCAGCTTTCCATACTCGTTTTTCTTGCCAATCATGGCTACGATTTTGGTGGTTCCAATGTCAAGACCTACTGCAATGTTTTCTTTTTCCATAATCTATTATTTAGTGCACACGACCTGTTGCGTAAACGTCAGATTGATTTTTTTGTATTTGTATAACGAACTATCAACAACTGTCTTTTGATAAAACGCTTTATAATTTTTAAATTTTCGTTCGATATTGACCGTTTGACCGAATTCAATCTCGTAATCAAAATTTCTGTTCAACATTTTTATGCTACCTGACGGCGTAATTTGTATCCCGATGATATTTTTTTTCAAAAAATCGTCGTCGTAAACAAATCGCAATAATTTGTTGAATTCGTCTTGATTTACTTTGTTAATTTCCCCCGAAACGATTGGAACTCTTGCAGTAAATTCATCCGACACTGGCATCATACCTCCTTGATAGTCAATATAAAATGACCCTTCGTCGTTGAACATTCTAGCAATGGGCGTTTTTTGTTTTACCACGGCTTTTAAGACCCCATCAATACTCACAAAAACCTCAGACTTTTCAATCATTGGATTCGAATTGATGGACTTTTCCAATCTGTTCAAATCTAAATCAACTTTTTGGATGGCTGAAGCATCTGTTTTATTTTCTATTAACAATTTATTAACCGTTTCCTGCTTGATAAATGGGTTCGAATCATCGGTAAAAACGACCATTGATTTAGTCAATTTTCGGTGTTCATTTCGCATCGAAGTAAACGAATACAAAAACACCATCAAGGCAATCATGAGGATTAATCGTACGTTATTCCATTTAAAAAATTTCATCGTAAAGCTACTTTTATCGGTTTTACCAATTCGCCTATATCGCCTGCGCCAATCGTAACAATTACTCGGGCTTCACTTTTTAAAATATTTAAAATCAAATCGGTTTTGGAAACCAATTTTACATTTGGATTCGTCATTTTTCCCATGAGCCATTGCGAGGTGATGCCTTCCATGGGCAATTCTCTTGCGGGATAAATATCCAATAAAATCACTTCGTCGAAAGCGGATAAACTTTGGGCAAATCCATCGGCGAAATCTTTGGTTCTGCTAAACAAATGCGGTTGAAAAATCGCGAGCACTTTTTGGTTTGGATACAATTCGCGAACCGCTTGATGCACCGCATTGATTTCGGTTGGATGATGCGCATAATCATCAATAAATACCAAATCATCCGTCTTTATTTGAAACGAAAACCGTCTGCGAATTCCTTTAAATGATGCCAAGGCTTTGCGAATATCATCTGTAGCCACGCCATAGGTTTTTGCCATCGCTAATGCCATCAACGCATTCATCAAATTGTGTGTTCCTGGCAAACTAAATCGAATGTCTGTTAGTATTTCTGAAGGTGTTTGTACATCAAAAACGTATTGGCTGTTTTCGATTCTAACGTTAAAAGCCTTGAACTTTGCGTCTTCATGCACCGCAACAGAAACGCCTTTTAAAGCCAATCCTTTGGCCACAAACAATTTACTCTTATCTGTTACTTTGTCGGCAAATTCTAGAAACGAAGCTTCAATCGAGGCTTTATCTCCGTAAATATCCAAATGATCTGCATCGGTTGATGTTACGCAAGCGATATCGGGATGTAGGTGCAAAAATGAGCGATCAAACTCATCGGCTTCCACTACAGTTACTGTTTTGCCATTACCAATCAAATTCGAATCATAATTTTCTACGATGCCTCCAACAAAAGCTGTTACATCGACACCACTTTCGTATAAAATATGTCCGAGAATACTTGATGTTGTTGTCTTTCCATGCGTTCCTGCAACCGCAAAACAGAACGTGTCTTTGGTAATAATACCGAGTACTTCTGCCCTTTTCTTGATGTTGAAATTTCTTTCGATGAAATAATTCCACTCAGAATGGGTGATTGGAATGGCTGGCGTGATAATCACCAAGGTATTTTCGGTATAAAAATTTTCCGGGATTAGGCGGATACTGTCTTCAAAATGAATGACAATACCGCTTTCCTGTAATTCTTTCGTAAGTTCAGTTTCGGTTTTGTCGTAACCTGAAACGTTTTTACCGATGGTTTTGAAATAACGCGCTAGTGCACTCATTCCGATGCCTCCGATGCCGATGAAATAGACGTTATGGATTTGGTTTAGGTTCATTTTATTGAGTCATAAGTTGTTAGGCAAAAGGGATAAGGACAATCCATTTTACTTTTGCCTTTTGCCTTTTTACTTCTTTAGTAATTTAATAATTTCTGCTACGATATCTTTTGTGGCGTTCGGTTTGGCTAAGGCTTTGATGTTTTTGGATAACGCTATTTGTTCATTTTCATTTTCTAAAAGATGGGTGAAAACCGATTCGAATTTTTCGTCGAGTTCTGATTCTTTCAATAACAAGGCACCGTTTTTATCAACGATGGCTTTGGCATTTTTGGTTTGATGGTCTTCGGCGACATTGGGTGATGGGATGAAAATCACAGGTTTCCCGACGATACACAATTCCGAAACCGATGATGCTCCTGCGCGCGAGATTACGAAATCGGCCGCGGCGTAAACCAAATCCATTTTGTCTATGAAGGCTAGCACTTGTACATTTTCTTTTTCATTGAAATGTTGGTATTCTTCTATGTAGAATTTCCCGCATTGCCAGATTACTTGAATGTCTTTTGATGCAAAAAAATCGAGTTCTTTAGCAATGAGTTGGTTGATTCTTCTTGAGCCCAAACTTCCTCCTAAAACCAATAGTGTTTTCTTGCTAGGATTCAATTTGAAATACGCAATGCCTTCAGCTCTTTTATCATCAATCGCAATCAAATCTTGGCGCACTGGATTGCCCGTGAGTTGAATTTTATCTTTTGGAAAAAAGCGATCTAAATTTTCGTACGCCACACAAATTGCATTGGCTTTTTTGCTCAAAATTTTATTGGTAATTCCGGGATAAGAATTTTGTTCTTGAATAACGGTTGGAATTCCAGCTCGGTTGGCCATTTGCAACAATGGTCCACTAGCAAATCCGCCTGTCCCAATCACAACATTAGGTTTGAAATCGCGGATAATTTTTCTTGATTTGAGTAAACTGCTCAAAAGTTTTACTGGAAACAAAGTGTTGTCTATCGTCAATCGGCGTTGCAAACCTGCAATCCATAAGCCTTCTATTTTGTATCCGGCTTGTGGTACTTTTTGCATTTCCATTTTGTCTTTGGCACCTACGAAAAGAAATTCTGCTTCTGGGAAATGCGCCTTCAATTCATTGGCAATAGCGATGGCTGGGTAGATATGTCCACCGGTTCCGCCTCCGCTTAGTATGAATTTTGGTTTTGTCATTTTTTTGTTTTGCCACAAAGGCGTTAAGTCGCAAAGTCTTTTCTTCTTGCTTCTTGTTTCTTTTTTTAGTCTTTTACTTTTTATTCAGAACAACGTTCATTGGGTTGGTTTTATCTTCTATCGAATACCCTTCTGTTTTGGCTAATGCTTCTTGTTCTTGTAATTCCTTTTCGGCGCGTTCTTCTCGTTCGATTTGGGCGTCAATCATGCGTTTTAAGGTTTCTTCGCGTTGTTGTTTTTCGTCGAGTTCTGCGGCGATTTCTTCTTCTTTTTTGGTGACTCCTATGATGATTCCGAGTGCGATGCAAGTCATCCAGATGGAGCTTCCTCCGCTACTGATTAGCGGTAAGGTTTGTCCGGTTACGGGTAGCAATTCAACTGCTACAGCCATATTGATTAAAGCTTGAAAAACGATTGGAAATCCGAGACCGACGACGACAA
>ERZ724527.1225-NODE-1225-length-12082-cov-4.203708_pt1 | contig 12082 bp, 24 predicted proteins | sample MGYA00376060_ERZ724527 | MGnify/ENA primary metagenome ERZ724527 (study PRJEB28724, sample SAMN07190886) | activated sludge metagenome | isolation source: activated sludge of sewage treatment plant in Hong Hong | place: USA: Christiansburg, Virginia | collected...
TTAGAAAGGGTCGGTTGAAGAGTACCCTACACCGTTAAAAAACTCTGTGTAGCTCTTGGAGCTGCTACGTTGAGAATTCGGAACGACGTTAATCACATACTCGGCGCAGCTGCACGAAGAAGTCTTCGAATTGGCGAATGTAGGTGATGAGGACAACGACTAATCTCACGAGATGGTCCTTGTCCAGCGTTCTGAGCCGTCCCTGAAGTCGAACCAGTAGTTCATACATCAATTGCTGGTTGCTAATTCGGTGGTGTTCGCAACACTCAATGATTTCGACCACCTCCTCAAGGGTGAGGTCGTCAAGTGTAAATGTGTCGTACTTTTTGGTTGTGAAGGATATGAGCTTTTCCAAAAACTTGATCCAATGGCCTTTGAGCTCTTTCTTTTGTTTGAGTATTCGCCAGAAGCCAACGAAGATTGACACCTTCATGAATTCCTGCCAATAGAGCTCACGGATGTACGACAACAGCATATTGCTGGCTTAGACTAGGGGCTTGCTCTCTTTCTGATCGTAAGTGTTCAGGTTGATGATAAACCAGCAGATCTGCTCAACTGTAGTTTCCTCAATCAAAAGTTTCCGCTTACTGAGGAGTTCGACTGCCACTGGATTATTCAGTTCTAGTGCCAGATTCGCCACGGTTAAGAAAGTTGGGTAATCTGCCTCGAGGACTCTCATCAATACGAACTAGTGGGCCTTTCGCAGTACCTTTTCGTGGAGGTTCCGGTCTTCCTCAGTCAGGTTTTGCCGGATTGTGAACAGACCCATACACAGCAGGGGTAGGTTGTTTGGAGTACCCTCCCAAAGTACCACGTTCTCTACCCAAGGAATCAGTTTATGCGCTGGATAGAGTTCTGCTAGCACCACCAGCACGAGCTCGATGTTTGCCAGGCTTCGTGGTGGAGGTACTTGCGGAAGCTTCGGCGGTCGGTATGCGAGAACCTTCTGCCATACGAACAAAAACTCGCTGTCGTCTAACAAGTGAATGCTCGGAAGGATGCGGTTGAGAAGTTCAATTATCAGCGGTTCCTGTTCGAGAAAGTTCAACATGTAGGCAAGCTCGCTCAACTCGATCGTTTGATCAGTGATGCGCTGCAGCAATGATTCCAACAAACGTTCCTCTGTGAGTGATGCCAGGGAGTTAGTTGGTTGGGTTGACGCCTATTCAGGTGTTGAGGCGTTGAAGAGGTGCTCAATATTCAATTCCTGAAGAAGCTTGCGTCGTTGCCCCAACAAAGGTGACTCTTAAGGTTTCTCCCCAGTGGTTCCACACCATTTTACCTGTCTTCTCATAAGCATGCGGCTTCCCGTAGCAAAGATCCTGCCACCTAGCCACCTCAACATTAAAATATTCGTATAATCACCGAGTGATATTCCATGGAAAAGAAAACAGCCTGCACGGACCTTCCACTGAGCTCATCAAAGACCATCGACGATTACCACCAGTGCGAGGATAAGGAACAGTTTATCCAGGAAGTGCTACGGGACCAGCAGTCACTACGAGAAGAACTCCATCAGATTCTCAAGGACGTTGATCGGTATAAGCGGCGTACTGGTCAACTTATCGATGGACTAATCAGCGATAACGTCGAACTGAGACAGAAACTTGCACGGTTCACCGAACGACGAATAAAATAGTGAAGGCCTATACCGAGTTGCTTTGTGATTTTTCGATGGTGTTGTTTTTCGCCCTTTGGTTGGTGCGGCAGCAGCAGTGTGGCAATTTTAGGAGATAAACATGGATGGAAGAAATATAAACACCAAGCAATCATTTTGGGGAAGGTCAGCTAATTTTGAAGACCTCGTACTCCTGCACAACGAACTATTTGCTGCCTCCTAAGTAACTATCGGCTTCAGGGGAACGATATGCCATGCCTGCTGGTGGCTCGTAGCTTCCACCCAAGCGAGCACCACTGTTTAATGAACGATCGCAACCATCTCCAAGATAGAAGTCGCATCCAAAACCTATCTGTGGTCCCTTGTTGCCACCGAAGGCTGCTCTCAACTTGCCATCATCCTCCTTGAGTCGGTGGATGGTATTGTGTGTGAGACTGAAGATGAATGATTTTCTGGTAGCATCGGGTATCCAATCGTTGGTTGAGGTGATTTTGCACTGGAGGTAGCATCCGAAAATCGATGAAGGTGTCTTTACAAGCGTAATGGTCGGCGCTAAACCATCCACAGCTCGGTGGTAACTATCAGCTGAGAAGTCATTCTATGATGCTCTGTACACAAGAGAGGTGTTGATGAGCGGCAACCCTCCTTTGCGTAAAAGGGTAGAAAGCTCTTCAAGCTTCTTACCATCTACAATGTTCGAAGTTAGTTCAATGTGCTTCTTCGGATTCGCAAAACGTTTGTACAGGGTGAGATCCACATAGTGGTCAGACTTCAGCAGTGAGGCGATGCGAATACGACATTGGTCAATTTACCGTTCATAGTAGGCTACCTTGTCCTTCATGGATTGTCGACGGGGTTCCGCAAGCAAATCGTCAGTGAGTTCACGAGTCTTTTTGGGCGTCAACTTAAAGTACTCACCCTTGAGAAAGTGACCAAGGGTTTGCCATATTGCCTCGCTATCGCAGTACTACGTCCTCTTGATGAGATATACAAGCACATCCTCATCTCGGCGAAGTTGCTCCACCAAAGCCTCTCTGACTTACTTAAAGTAGGCTGCTATCTTTGGCAGAAGATGGTTCAACGAGTAGTAGCTGTCGTTGACGAGTTAATTGAGTCGGCTGACTGTGATGACTTCCCTCTGCGGATGATCGTGGCGACGCTGACACTCCTAATCGCGACAGGCATAGCCGAACTGCCAGCTACACCGTTCGCTAAGGCAAAAGAACTAGATTGGATTGCCGTGGGTTTCGCAGCGAGCCGGTGTATTTTTCCCTTCCATAAATTTAAGATATCGCTTAGCGAATTGTAAACTCACACAGCCTATCCTCTTTCTTGGCGGTCTTCAATCAACATTGTCGATGAGTAAGATATCAGAATACGAAGAAATCAGTTGTTAGCGACACTAGCGACAACCGTCATTGTCGTCGAGACGGCGGTCGGAGCAGTAGAAGTAGCGGTGGTATCTTCAGTTACCATAACCACCTAGCCAGCACTGGTACCTAATAACACAGTATCGGGTAGCCATCGCCAGTATGTCCAGACTCGGTTGTTTGGAAGGGAAACACACCTCACGACGCTTAGGGTTGGTGTATTCAGAAGCGTCATCTGGCTTTCCTCGAGGCACAGCAGCATGTCCATGAAATTGCTGTCGCGGACCAGCTGGGGTTCCAGTTTTAGGCTGATTGTACGAGACGCCAAAAACTGTCCATTTGCTGAATAGGTCCAGAGTGTTGAACTATCGTGGAAGGCCACTCCAGCAAGTGGGCTTCCGAAGATCCTTGCCGAAACAACCTTGTTTTTGCATTGGAAAGAGCGAATGAATTTACAGCGAACCTTCTTGTGCTTGTGATTGACGAACGCAGCCGACCTGGATATACTGTAGATGGACACAAAGTGTCCTGCACACACAGAATAGAACCCACTCCCCTCGGAAATATGGTTGATAGGATCCAATAAGGTTTCGGTCGCTATGCTGACCAGCTCAAGATGTTCCTTGTCATGACGTACCAGTTCGTACACTTCGAAGAGGTGGTCCCTTCCGCCAGTTAGGATCAGATTTTCAGCTTCGTTGATGTAAATGCAATTCTTGACAGACCCTTTCTGTGTTTCCACTAAATTTGCGCTTTCAGTATGGTAGATGCGCAGTTCGCCATTGAGACTGAATGCAGTCACCAAAAACTTTCCACCAAAGAAATGTACTCGATTGCCGAAGGTCAGGTCAGTCAAATGAATCTCATCTAACATAAAGGCCAAAGGTACTTTTCGTCTTTTTGAAGTTGAGGAGGCGCTCGCTGAGGAGTATAGGCTCGCCCGTTCCGACTGTAAACTGTAAGAGTGCATTGCACTTCAAAACTTCGAGTTGGTTTCCGCGAAGCTGCAGGGCAAGGATTGGCTGTTGGGGTTTTCCTTGTGAGCTAATGTCGCTCCAATCGGCAGTCTTCAGCTGTGGACTAAACAACTCGCATTTAGGGTGTTGCAGTAGCCAGATCCTCTTGGGAAGTTCATCGCGGCGAGGATGCTATATTATCTTACGCATTTACTGGCTTTTCGAAAAGCTGACATGGCGTCTGCCCAAAGTGAATTATTTGTGCTTCGGCACTGGTCTTCGATACCTCATCCTCAATTTCATCCAAATTCACTGAATCCTCGTAGGTAAGGTAATAGTACAGATTGAGACTCTCCTCAGCCTCTTTGCCCTTCTGCTTGTACCCGAAGATAAGGTCGAGCCAGTGATGAATCATCAATGACACCTCTTCAGATTCGAATGCACGACGGTGCAATGCGATGAATGTGTATGGGTCACCTTCAGCCCAAAGCGGTAGTTAAACGTTGTGCACACGTTCCTTTTGTTGTGTTACCCCGAAGTTGTAGTACTCCAAGTTGAGCAAGAACTCCGGCATATAGAAGAACTATGGGCAAAGTTCACGTACATCCGACATTTCACTGGTTGCGCTTCGCCAGCACCACAGTAGACTGTAAAAGATGCGGTCACTGATATCAAACCGTCCTCCCTGTAATGTCCTGGCGGCTTCTGTGTATGGGCTTAACCGAATCAGGTAGTTGAAAATTACTCCTGGAGAGCTGTAGTGTGTGCCATACTGATACAGTGGCACAGGGTTGAAAGGATCGAAATTTTTCGCCTTTTCGCGAATGAGTTCGCGACGACTTTCGTTACCAAGTGCCCCCATGGTCTTATCTAATGGTCTATATACCATTTCCTTGCAAGTGTAGTCGCTGATGATCCAGGGAAACACTGGATATTGGGTGGGATCGTAGTAGCTCCTGCCGGCAGCTTTGTTGAGCAACAGAAGATACTAGAAATTGCTGAGGCGACGATGTTGCCAGTCCTCTGTGAGCTGGTTGAGCCAGTGTTATTCATCCTCCAATTCGTACCGGAACTTTTCAGTGTAGAAGCGTATGTTGTTGAGCTTGAGCAGGTGTCTATCTTCCACACGTGACTTCTGCTTTCGGCTGAGGAACTGCAGAAACAGTTCCATCCTCTCGTCGACGAAGTTGAATATTTCGCTGGTGTTGTTTTCGAGTTCGAGTAGCAAGCACTGGTATTTCATGAGATACCGCCTTCGTGAGACTTCTCGCAGCTGGGTAAGCTCCCATACTTTTTGCAGAGGCTTGAATTCTCCAAGCCGGAAGTGCGTGAAGTCCAGATGTGAGTCCTTCTGATAGATGCTTTCATAGGAGAACTGAAGTTTGGTATCCAATAGCTTCAACAGACCCCGGCGCTTTGTGTTATTTTTAATCCACTCCACCCGGAACTCGTTCTACTCTGGTGGCGACTATCTACGGAACATCTTAAGCCAGTTGTTGCGGTGTTGATGCTTCTCCTCCGTGCTGTTGCCGCGATGGAAGTTGTAGTGGTAATCCTTATTCATGTATTCGATCTCTCGCTGGATGTTCGCTTTCTTTAGGTGCCACGGCTCTTCAAGCTGGACTGATAGGAATGGGCGTGTGCCGGTCTGCGATTCAAACTTACTGAATTTTCTGCGGATGTAAAGATTCTTCTTGTGCCGAGTCTCCCAACTCCAGCCCAGATCCTCCTTCTGGTTTAGCCATACTGACCAAGGATACTGGTACAGTCGTAGCCTCTTCCATATCTTGTTCCAGCTGTACATAGATTGGCGATAGTGCAAGTTCTGTTCTCGTAGGAACAACACCTGACTGCGGTTGAAGGCTGCAAGTGCTTAGCTACTGATGGTTGCGACTTCACTACTGAGCTCATACCCAAAGTTCTCCTGGGTGAGCTTGAGCTTAGTTTCGATGCTTTGTCGGGCATACATACCTCTGAATTGGTTTTGCACCTCACGTATTTCTCGTTGAATCTCAGCAGTGAGCAGCCTTGTAACAAACTTTCCCTTCTTGAAGAAGACAGTATACCTGGGCGAAAGGACTTCCTCCAACAGCCTTTCTCGCTCTAAATAGCGGATCTCCTTGATGTGGCTGAGACTTATCAGCCTATTCTTGTGTTCATCGCGCACGTGCTTATCAAACAGTTCAATGAGCACCAAATTGTACCTCTCGACGCTTTTGATGATTCCACCAAAGTGGAGTGCGTCCTCGAAGGTAGCGACATTACCCATCTTTTGGTTGAGGATGTCGATGTTAGCATACAGGAAGTGGAAGATCCTCGCAATGGAGGCTTCCATAAGCTCGTTGTAGTGAATAGGTTTCTCGTTCTCCATCAGGTTGTACAAACAGTGCAGCACTTACAGCACAAGCTTCCTGACAATCTGTTTTTCGTCCCGTGCTGATTACTTACTGGAGACACCACTGTTCTAACACACCAGCACTGTTATCTTGAGGCAGTGCTAGAGCTGTTGTAGTAGTCGCTCGAAGGCCTGTGCCAGTACCTTCCTCAGGCAGTACTCCAGGGAGAGTTCCAGCATCAACACCATTGTCTCGATCACGAGAACTTTCTTCTGGATAACGAGCTGCTTCATCTGTTGCTCCTACTCTGTCTTGTCATCGATCATTGAGCGTTGGAAGAGGCTTTCGAAGAAGTCAAGAAACTCCGATCTCGAGGGTTACTCCCCTGAAAAATCAACTTCCCGGAACAATGTGGCCTTCAGAGCTGCGAACTCCTCCGAGAAGCTTGGGTCGAGGTACATTGCGATTTTGTTGTAGCTGGTCTGATCATCGGGAAGTTTGTAGCGATTGAGTTCGAACTGACCGACATATGCTTCGATAAGTTTGAGGTCAATGAGGACAGCGCCGTCAGAATCTGGGAACTCACTCAGGCAAATTTCAGGCAAGGCATGACCCTCCACCATGAACAGTTCTTTCTCGACCAATGCAAAATACTCCAAAAGACCTTCGGCGACAGCTGTCTAATGCTCCTTTTCCTCACAGAACACGCAGCTGTATACTGCGAATGCCATTCCCATGAGTGGTTAAGCATGGGTGCAGAACTCTTTGGAGGCGATGAGCACTACCAAAAATCTCCTGAGGACGTACCTGCAGATGAACATTACCTGCGGTCTCCTGTCTTCCTCAATGGTCGATTCGATATCCTTTCGAACTGTGACCAGTAGAGATTGTACGCGCAGAAACAACCAGCTAAATTCCTCAGGATTGTCTACTGTAGTTAGTGCGAGTGTCTTGAATACTTGCAATATGTGGTGCTCCATCTGTCGAAGGTCTTCCAGTTGCAACTGCCTGTCAAGATACGAATTGACCAGCGTCCTCAGTAGGAAGTACTGCATGAAATAATAGTTGTTTCGCATCTCGTCTTTGAGCTCTGGGCTAGCCCCTACGACAGCAGCCCACACTGTCAGTATAATCTCCTTCCGGAAGAGCAAGCAGCATTGCTGGTGGTACTGCAGCAGCATTATCATAGCCTAGTCGTTTAGGTGCAGTTCCTCCGGAATGGTATGCTACAGCTCCTGACCATACATCTGTTTGACCACAATGCTCATGACTGCGGTCATCAGTGGTCGGTGGTTGGAGAGGTTCTTCTTGCGCAAGCGGATTCGCTGGGCGAGTACATCCACACTCTACACTGTCAACTGCTATTCCGTGGTTAGTGATAGCGACTATCTTCGAACAACCTTGCCAGTCCGAAGCGGACTTGAGCAGCTCTCGGAGATACTGCGGGACACCTTAGCATTATGATTGCTGTTGAGGTTGAGCTTCTTGAAGTGTGCAGCGATCATGTAGAGCACTCTTGGTACTTGCTCCTTATCGTTGTTGTGCACGAGTGCCAACAGTTCAACTACGGCCTGGAGCATATCGTAGGAGTTACTGCGGTTCAGCAGAAGGTTCATATAGCAGAGCATGCGGCATTGCTTGACCATTCTCTCCTTGACCTGGCGTGTGTCCAGCTGGTATATGCCTGACAGCAGCTTTACCAGCAGCTTCGTGTAGCAGTTGGAATGCTCGCAGATCATGAAATGCAGGATCTGCTCGATCATCTTGAACCCTTCCGGAAGGTTTTCCTCGAGGTGCAGTTTAGCCACCAATAAGGTGACCTAGAATACTGGTTCAACCCGCTAATAAAGATCGATGACCTTGCCGTCTTCCTCGAAGTTATGCTGTAGGCGGAATTGCTCGTAGTGTTCGCGGCAACAGACCTCTGCCTTCATGGGTTCGAAGTTCTGCTCGAGGTAGTGCAGGCAGTGCTACATATTCCACAGCTGCAAACAGAACCGCGGGTCGTTTACGTAAAACGACTTGATGAGCTGCATCAACTCACGAACGACAGCCAATGCTTTGATTTCCTTAAGCTTGAACTTCCATAGCAATCCACGAAAGAACTGTTCCTTGAGTCGTGGTTCAATGATTTGATCTTTGATTGCCGCCAATAACTCAATTGCCTTGACGGTGACCCAGCGACAGTCAACTTCGCTGAGGTGAGCACCCACGACTTCGAAGAACATGCAGTTTAGGGACTACTCCTGGACGTCGGTATAGCCAGCTGTGAAGACTATCCGCACAATATCCAGCAATTCCTACAGCAGTTCGGGATAAGTGTCGTACTGGTAGAACCGCATTAGGTAGAATAATGGTAAAAGGTTGAACATTCCGCCGTGGGTGCTCACACACCGCTTGCCAGCACACCACACAGCAGTATTCTCCTGCAGCTCTCCGTGGTTGCGGCTGGTCAGTTCGAACACTACCTTACGATCGTTGACCTCAGTCAGGATGAATGGCACATACAGCAGATAAAGATTTTAGTAGAGGGACCTGTTGCAGCGCAAGAGGGACTCTATCTACTGCCAATCTCCCAACCAGAACTGGCTGTTTCGTCCGAACAGCTCCGGATTTTCAGTTTATCGGCTCAGCGCAATGCAGTTTATCCTTCCGTGGAAGTCCCTTCCAAACAGCAGTTCCGATAGTTCGTCTTGCTGGTGAATTTAGGGAATTGGCAGCTGCTCGCGCTCGTACAGCTTGTCGTTTAACCACAGCCTCAGTATGAACGACTTGGTAAACAGTTTGGACTTGAGCACGTAATCCAGTCGTAAATAGTACCAACAACCAACCTCAATTGCCTCGATGTCGATCTATTGAGTTTCACCGAACACCTTCACCACTAGGCGACTTTCCGAATTCACTGCCAAACTAAAATCGCAATCCTTGACCCTGATGTACATGAGCTCCCCATGCTGGTCAGTACTATCCACCACGAACGATAGGTGCAGTGAGAATCCTCGATTGAAACCCCACAGTGCCTTCTCGCGAAGCATTTTGATGCCACTACCCTCACCGTACATTAAGAAGTAACTGCTTGGACCGTCCTTCGGCAGCTGCGAAACAAAGCACTTCTGGCATTAGATGTTTCGGTTACCTTGAGCAGCTACGTGACTAACGAGAGTCTCGCTGGTAGGAACCTCCCATCATAGAACTCACGGGCAAGCAGGGTGGTTAGCTTCTTGAAGTTCCGACAGTTCAGCACGTACCTCGCTACGAACGGCTAGAAGAGTTCTGCAATGCGCGGTGTCTACCGTCGATCGACTTCCAGTCCAAACAGAAACTCTATGAGGTCGTCCAAAATGCTGATGCCATGACTTGCGATTTCGCAGTCACGACGCCACAGCAGCACTGAACTGCTGGGGTTGCTACGATACACCTCGGAGAGTTATTGAAGCAAAGCAAGCTAAGTCGGCCACTTGGTTACTTTCTGTTGAACTGGTTGGCTGCGGCAGCTGCTGAAGAGGATCTGCAAGATCTCGGGATTGACTACGAGACACTGCCGACGATTTTGCTACTGCTCGCGAGCTTCCAGCCTCACAAACATGCGGTCCTTGATGCGGTCGAGCTCAGGTTCCGACTTTATCATTTTCGCATTATAGCGCGGTTCGTCATGGAAGACGCAACACGGAGCAACGAATAAAGTAGCATAAGTGGATGTGATGGAATAGAGCCAGTGCTGGGCATTGAGCAGCAGGTCAACTGAACAAATCACAAAGTACCGAGGAAGCAAGCTGAACGCAACCACCATGAGGTATTGCACACCCTCGTCTAATTGCACAGCAATCGAAGCACCCGATAATATTCCACGAATGATTTTCCATTAGGAAGGGTAACCTCATTATGCTACTTAGGTTTGATAGGCTGGTGGAAAGGGTTGCTTGCACTGTCGAACAAGTACTCATCGACAAGTTGAAGGGGTTATCTTGCTACTGGCGACCTCCCGAACACTTTGCAATAGAGCTGGCTCAAACAATCTTACTCGATCTCCAGTCCCACCGCGAAAAGAGGATACAACTGCTTGAACAATAGCTGTAAAACACCAGGGTGAACTCGGAAAGCACGAAGCTAAGCGAATTGTAGGATCTGCACCAACAGGAGATGACCCTGCTGAAGAATTTCTATTAGGGCCTGCTGGAAGAGTCAGCGGCAGCTAGGGGTGACAGCATCCACAACGAACCCACAACTCCGATCGCTCGGCTTGCTTGCGATCGAGATTATACTACCATGAAAGCCCATCGGAAACTGGCCGAAAGTTAATCCACAAATCCCTTGTTGACCTGCATCAGCCAGCTGCAACACTAGTCCACTTTGGAGCGTAGTGTGACCCAACCAAATGACTTTTACAAACCATGGACCACTGTCCCTAACCAGCACCACCAACAGCACGGATAATTCACTGAACAGTCGGTTAGATAGAGATCTTTCGCTGGTTGTCCCAACAGCAATTATCCACAGTTCACGGACCCTTTGGCCATTGAGTTTTATGGCAATAAAAATCATCACCAAAGGTAACAGGTGGACTGGTACCAGCAGCATACCACCGATAAAAACCTCGTTGAAGAACAGCAAGGGCAGCACTTCAACAGCCTCACTGTAGCCTTTGGGGAGGAACTACAGGCTATGAGGAACCAACTGCGTATGCATCATCGCCAATCCAAACGGCATGTCACAGAAACCCTCAGGTAGCGCAGCATCGTGAACGCCGAACATGCTGTTCCTAGTGGTTGCAATTAGGGCTTCAGAACGGTGCGCCTTCCACTTCAACCCCGGTGCATGCAGTCCATCAACACGCCGGTGGGAGCACCCGTGAAGCCATATACGCGGCGGATTGCACCGCAGCCAACGTACCGTTCAAGGTGGGCAGCCGAGCGTCCTCTTCGCTACACAACCACATCGACTGCAATCATTTCCAGCAATAAGATTTGACGTGCTCACAGCCGCATTATTAAGCCGAGGATACGTAATAAAGCGAGTTGAAAATAAGCTGTTGCTGGTGCATCGCAGAGCAGCCAAATACGGCTGCAACCGACCACCATTGGCTCACTTTATGAGCCAAAGCTGCTTCAATAAATATAATAATAGAAATATAAGAGGGCATCAGGGCATGTAGCACCACAGCTTCCAGCCAAACGAGGTGGTGTGGGCCAAGGTCACGGGTTACCCATGGTGGCCGGCACAGGTATTTCCAACCGGAAGACTTAGGTTGCGGAACGGAGCCTCAGCGAGCTGCAGAAGTACCACAACAAGATCAAGGTGTTCTTCTTCGGCGACAATTCACAGTATAGTATTGGTTGATGCGAATGTTAGTGCCTACCTATCGGCGCAGAAACTGCTGAAATACCAGCCGCACTACGACCTGCTGGGCAGCAAGGCCGCGACCAACCGGCGCCTGCGCGACGCAATCGAACTGGCTGACCTGTGCGCAGATCTTCATCGGTAACTAGCTAGGACCTCGGCTAAGGCACCACAGCCGTAGACTTGCGAGGACTTCTCCCAGGAGGAACTCAGCAGGTAGGTCACCAGTAGCATTCCACCAGAACCACCCGTCGTTATAATCACCCAATCGCAACCGAAACCGAACCCACTTCAAGACATGATCATAGAAGAGAGCAACGTTCTCGAGCTGCTCGAGCAGGGCATCCTCGAACAGGTGCGCTCGACCTACCGTGAGCAGTAGAAGGTCAACCAGATTCAGCAACAGCTGCTTCAGTCCATGCTGGGCCGTTACAAGCTGCATAACCTCGACTCCGAAGAGGAGTA
>ERZ724527.1232-NODE-1232-length-12053-cov-4.188281_pt1 | contig 12053 bp, 18 predicted proteins | sample MGYA00376060_ERZ724527 | MGnify/ENA primary metagenome ERZ724527 (study PRJEB28724, sample SAMN07190886) | activated sludge metagenome | isolation source: activated sludge of sewage treatment plant in Hong Hong | place: USA: Christiansburg, Virginia | collected...
TATATCAAGACCATAGTCGACGCAAAGGATATCCTCGAGGATACATTACAGCAGACGGTAGCATCGTGGTTTCATGGAGCTAAGCTGACAACCTTAAGGGAGGAACGCAAAGCCATTGAAAGGGAGCTTGCTGTCGCCAAGACCTCTGGGGAGGATAGAAGGGTAAATGAACTCAACGATCGGCTCAACCGTCTCGATAAGGTCATATTCGATGCTGACGGTGATTTCAAAGACTTCGATTCGGATCTGAAGAACTTGCTGATGCCTTTCGCAAAGGATGAGGCATCATACCGACAAAGTGCAGTGATCGCAGAGCCATTGATCCAGCAGGGTTACCAATCGATGTCGGTAAATAACCCCAGAACCGACGTTAGTATGCGCACTCACTCTCAAATCTTCTTCAGAAGGTCAAGCAAGACTCTAACTATGCTATTTTTGCTGTCCATGGCCTACTTGCTGCTGGAACTGCTGCTGATGACTCACAAGAATCACTTCTACAGTATACTATGCGCACTGGCTTTGCTTGCCATCTTTGGACTGAACTATTTCGACAAGCTTTATATTAAGTTCGTGATTGTGCTACTACTTCTCGGCATCGTTCTTGACTTCTTTTGGCTCATCTTCAAGGGAGGCGTAAACAATGGGTTTGATGTAGGATCTCTGGAGTCCTGGCAAATTCGGACACGACTCACAGCTCAATTCTGCATGGTACAAGCTCGTAGTGCTCATGCTTGTAGGAGAAATGTTCCTGAAGCTCATCATCGCACTCATCCTGCTGAGCTATCGCAACAACAAGGATGTCGAATCCATGAATATCTTTGGCTACAGCGTAGTGCTGTCCAGCGATTCTGCCGGCAACATTATCACGAACTACCTCGAAACTGTCTTCCGGTGATGGCAATTATGCTTCGCTTTTGGATATTTAATGACTTAGGAGGTGGCTATTACCGATGGGCTACGCGAGGGGCTCATCAACCGTGAAAGTGGCTCCACGTTAAGGAGCTCAATCGAACCGGAGACTGCACCAAAGGCCGAGTAGAAGAAGGTGCGACTCAAGTCAATCGATATCTATCGTGGCCTCACCATGTTGGGAATGATTCTAGTGGACAATTCCGGCAGTCATCCCATCTGGCCACTGGACTAATCAGACTGGAATGGGATCAGCACAGCTGACTTAATCTTCCCAGCGTTCCTATTTATCATGGGATTCGCAGTGCCACTTGCCATCAGAAAACCATTCAAGCCACTTCGAACGTTACTAAGAGTGGCCGGCCTGTTCCTCATTGGGTTCCTACTCAACCTTACTTCCCACAAATTCGACTTCACAACTGTGAGAATCTTTGGAGTGCTACAGCGCATCAGTATCTGCTATATTCTGTTGGTGGGCATCCACTGCCTCACTGACTACGGTAGCAAGTATCTTCGCAAGTACGGGGCAATGTTCGTTGTACTTATGTCAGCTCTGTACATGGGGGTAATGATCAGCTTTGAAGACGGAGCCAACTGCAGCCGGCTGAACAACCTGTCGAAACTGTGCAACTTCACGCGCTGGCTGGACCTGAAAGTCATTCATTACGAGCATATGTTGAAGCCAACAGACCCTGAAGGGATATTCTCAACGCTGAGCTCGCTGCTGACTGCATACGGTGGATATTTGTTCTGTCTTGTCATGAAGGACAACAAGAAGAAGTCAGATATCGCCAGACAATGGTTTTCTTGGGCCATTTTCTTTGTGCTGCTCAGTTTCCCCATAAGCCTATTCATGCCGTACAATAAGAAACTTTGGACGACGAGCTTTGCGCTGCTGACGATAGGGATATGCGGGACCATGCTAGTGCTAATGCTTGGGCTTATTGATGTCGCCGGTTCACCTGGTGGTCGATTTAGCCGATGGATAGACATCCTCACGAGCCCTTTTCTATGGCTGGGTATGAATCCACTTGCCATATTCTTCCTGATGGACCTGACTGGTGTTCTGATGATCCGCATAATCTTCGTTGGTGACGGATAGTCACTTTGGAGTGCCTTCTACCGCACAGCCTTCAGATCATGGATAACAGATCCGTACCTCTGCTCGACTGTCTTTTCCCTGTTCTTCGGCTTGCTATGGACCATCGTAGCATTCATTCTGTTCAAGCTCAAGATCTTCATAAAACTGTGACATTAGTTGCTGGAGTGTTGCCTCCTTCGTATGTATGCAGAACATTTCGATGCGCATTGATTCATCCTTATTTATCCACCATCATAAACAAATTGCGCCCGTGTTAGAATTATAGCTTGAACTGCCTGTTATTCTTGCATGAACAATAACCATATGGATAATGCTGCCCGAGAGAACTATGAGAAGATGCTAAGGAACAAGGGAGAGTATCTGACGCACCTTGTCAACCTGGATCTCTGCACATCCAATGAAGACTACTATAAGGAGTTAGAGGGATGCCTCGCCAGCCACCGCGAACAGATCAAAAAGAGCAAGCTCAACTACGAGTCGCTAGTGTGCTGCATCATTCAGTACGGTTATGCGTGCTACGTCTCACTGTGGTATCAGATCCGGTTAGAGACCGTCACGATAATACTGGACACACGCGAGTTCGATCTACCCAACGAACCGCTGAATATGTACCTGGGCTACCGCACAGTAGCCTATAACCAACAGTTGAACCTGCTGGACTTTATTCCTCAGCAGTACCAACGATTGCTGGATGCTGTGCAATGCTTTGCGAACACCAACGATCCTGGCATAAATCTCTTCAAGGCACAGTTTGACAAGTTGGCGAAGCTCCAGTTTGTGCCACCAGGAAAGGATTTTATGCTGTCCTTGGAAGAGACTTAACTATTTCGACGTCACTCCATGCTTCTCAAGGTCAAGAACTGTTCGATCCTTAACTTCATCCAGTCGAGGAACGAGCAGGAACTCCTATCGAAGGTTAAGACCTCAGTAAAGGATAACATTGAAAAGCTAAACGATCTGATTCGTTCGGGACAACCCACGGGTGACAAGGTAAAGGAGATGCAGGATGTCATCGAGAAGTCAACTCTCAATTTCTTTCAGAAACTGGGTGTACCAATGCGCGTCATCGAACCGACTTCTCCTGAAGACTCCTATCGTCTGAAAATGGAGATCAAATTCGTTGAGAAAGAAATGAACTTCGAGGGGAACGTATCGCAGATTATGAATGTACTCGTACCGCAGAACGAGCGTTCAGAAGTTAAGTTCACCGACCAAGAGTTTCTGGTGGAGTACTCCTGCTAGCGTTCCAGCATTTGCGTAAAGTATATCACTCAAGTACAGCTCAACGTTGAGAACTCCGATTTACTGATGTTCCAGTTTAACAACCTCAGCTTTGACTCTTCCAACGTTAGTCTTGAGCTATACGAGAAGGTCATACCGCCCAACGCTAAGGCACGTCATCTTGCCTTCAAAGCGACCTCCTGGTTCGCGAGGAAGTAACCTCCAATAGAGAAGATTCTGCTGTTAATGGACGTTGCCATGATAACTGCCAAGATAATCGAACCAGAAATAACCAAGCCATTGTACGCCAGTAGAGACTACACGAAACCGATGGAACTTCACAAAAAGGTGAGCCACTACATTAGCATCCTCAACTTCGTGGCCAAGAAGATATACTATCCAAAGGAACAGTCCGGGGATACACCCAGCTGAGAGTGAAAAGCATGCACATTGATTTAACAATCATTCGAAGTACTTCCGAGCCACAAGATCCCTGCTTATTGACTTGTCGCGTTTTAGGCCTGTTGGTGGAGGCACACTGTGGTTGTTGACTATTGCTGGCGTGGGATCAGCAACTGTCTTGCGGTGGGAATCTCCCATCGACCGCTTCGTCGATTACTCTGAGTGAAACATGTTTCGGCGATTCTTTGAGCGGTCGGCTTATTTGAGAATGCCTTCGAGGAGGGCTACCTTCCTACCAATCGTCTCGCTTCTACAATCGGCGGATTCGAGTACGGACAGATATTCTTATACCATTTTTGAGGACTATTCAGGCACAAATTTCAGAAGCACTCTAATTGCTTCCTCTTTGCCTTGAAGTTCGAGCTGTTTACTTTCCTCGATGCACTCCTTTTCAAGTTCCATTGTCTTCAGTGAAATTGTCAGCGACTCCAGCTGCTTTCTAACAGGGTTGAGATGTTCTGTCATGAGACTGTTAACAAGATGGCATAGCTAACACACCGTTCTCTCCAACTCATCATTTTCCTTGATCTGTGGAAGCTCGAAGCCTTCAGGCAGGTACAATCGAAGCCTTGCACAAGCTTCTTTCATACGACCCACAGTCTTCACGCGTTCGTTGGACTGCCTCTTTTCGTTGATGGACTGGAGCTTCATGCTGTTTGAATCATGCTCCGATTGGTAGTTCTATAGGGTCTTTGTCTGCTTCGTTAGGTCACTTTCGAGCCTGCCAATTAAATCTTCTTGCCTTTTCTTGTCATCCAAGAGCATTTTCGCCTCATATTCGTACTTAGTCAGGTTCTCCCTGAGCTGTTTTTCGATTGCCTTCTGAGCAGCGAGCTATGCCTTCAGTTTTGTCACACAATCTTCTGATTGAGCCATCAAGGACTCCAATTTTTTGAGCTCCTGCTTAGACGATTGGAGCTTTTCCTCTAACTTTTTCTATTTTGACATATGGTCGTTCACAAGATTCTTATACTCGTTCTTCTTTTGCACTTCCGAATGAAGCTTGGTCTTGATTTCCTGAAGCTCATTAACTCGCCCTTTTAAGTCTTGGTTATCTTCTTCCAAGTCTTTCACTGTCTCACGCAAACTTTACAGCTCCAACTGAGTCTCAACGCTCCGTGTTTGATCTGTTTCTAACTGCTCTTGCAGGTCTCGAACACTAACAGTCAAGGATTCACATTCGTTGCTCAGCTGCTCCACCCGTGTTCGGAGTTCATTGTTTGCTTGGGATACCTCACCCAGCTCTATTTCTTTCTTGGCGAGTGTATCGTTGAGTTCATGCATTTCTTTTTTATGAGACTCCGAAAGTTGGTGGATCTCTGATTGCATGTCTTCCCGTTAGTGTTCCCGCTCTTTTCTGGCGCTGGCCAACTAGTCCTCCACCTCCTTAATACGCTTGAGAGTTGCAACTCGCTGTTTCTGCAAATCATCAAACAGTATCTTGAGCTGATTATACTTTTCGTTCCCTTCGTTCTCCTCGAGCTTCTGTTGCATCCGGTCAATCAGCTCAGTGAACTTACGGATCTGTTCAGTGTGGCTGCGAAATTTCAGTTCACTCTTTTCCCGACACTCTAACAGTTCCTAAATTTCCCGCTGAGCCTATGAATACTTCTTTTCCAGCTCGAACAGTCCCTTATTCTTATCATTGAGCATATTTTCCATCTTGACAAGCTCCAGGTAGATGTCGATGTGGGAGAACTCCGAAGAGTTGCCAGTTCGAAAAAAACCAAGGAACCCGCTATCGCTGAGCTTCCTCTGCAACTCAAGTTCCAGCTTATCAGCTCGCTACTTATGCTTGCTCTCCTCCAAATCCATTTCCGTGTATAACTTGAACTCGCGGCTGCGCTGTTTTGTGTTCACAATGTCGTTGTTGGGTTCCGTCTGAACATTAGCCTGCCGGTTCACATACCTTGGATCATTTTCTTTGGAGGAATGGAACTGCCTGCTGTTATTGGTCGGGAGGGTGTCCCTTCTGGCATTTACCATTTGCAGCTCCTTCGAAGCTCGATCCAACTTGCTGTCTATTGTTGACATTCTTCCGGGGACAGGTACGACAGGACGACTGCTGTTCTCCTTCGGGAGCAAGTTCTTGTAGGAGTAGCAATGATCACTTTTCTTCATAACAGCTTTATTTATTACTAGACTGGAGCGTAATCATTGTTGCCGGGTTGAGCGCCCTGCCTTACGACTGTGAGTTTGATTCTTGAGGTGTGATGCTGCGAAATTCTGTCGCTTCATGTCTGCGACATCTTCATGCAGGTAGGATACCCGAGCATCCTCGTCCTCATCACCGAACTCCTCACCTGTCAGCATCCCCTCGTACATCCTTTCAGCCTGCTCAATGGGATCTACAAACTTCTCAGGTTTATCGTTGATGCTAGCCATGAGTTTACGTTGTCTGTCGATTAGATTCTTGACATTGCTCAAGCATTGCTATTTACGAGTGGATAGCTCTCTTTTCACTCGTTCGGAGCGTCTGATCTCATCCTCATCGCTATCATCTGACTCTTCCTTTTTGTTGATACTTCCCAGCAAATCATTGGCTTCCTATACTGCATTCTTCCTTCGCTCGACTAGATTGAACTGAAGTCCCCAATTCCTATCACCTCCAATAATCAGCGACCCAATCTTCTTGAAGTTCTTGAGTGACCAGATATAGCAGCAGCAGTCGAACGAGCTGGTTGCAAACGACTGGTACTTTCCGAGCACTTCGATGTGGGTGATTCCATCAGTATGTGCCTTCTTGATGGTAAAGACCGTTTTCACCAGCTTCGGTGTAAAGTCTGTGATGCTTATCTCAGACATCACCACTTTTTCCACAAAGCTGGTGATGAAACCTGTGGAGTTATTTGAAAGTTCATCCTTGTCGTTCTCCTTGCGCCGTTTCTTCTTCTTCTCCTCCAACCGACATTCATCCACCAACTTCAGTAGCTCACTTAGGTCCCAACCCTCCACATTGCCAAACTCGTCACCCAAGAGCAGGAGTTTGTTATAGCGATCGAACTCAATAGCCGTCACTGGAAACACTTAAAGCTTCTTTGTCAGCGACAGAGTTTGGTATTACATGGAAAACAGCACCTTATTGCGGAAACGGCTGTTCTATCCCACGGAGTAAAATATAACCTTTCCCCAACTGTCGCATGCTATAACACAGTTATGATCGCCCAGAGAAATGAGCTTCTTGATTTCATGTTCACTGCAGTGCGGAAGAATCTATTGGCGGTAGCTCACCAGATTTGTTAGGATGACGTTGCTATCGTCACTGGCTGTTAGTAGCATCTCTGTTGACTATTTAATCACGACTGCGTTGCAGGAGTCCTTATGCTGCTTCATGGTATATCGGCAGCTACTCTGAGCGTCCTCTGGTGAGTCTTCATCATGGATGTACACTTCAGAACCTTTGCTGATGCTTATCAGTCGTCGAGTGTCCTTTGAGCGATCATCATCCAAATCATTGGATTATGCGGTCCAATGGGCAAGTCCAGTGACTAAGCTATCGTGATTTTGAAAGGTCTTCATCCGTGCTCCATTCTTAATGTTAACTGTAAAGATATCGCCTTAGCTGTCACCGACAAATAATTTGCGTTATCGGCTATCAAGGATTGCCACAGTGAGTTCACCGCTGGATAACCCACGGTAGACACTCTCAAGTCGTCCATCCTTCGCACTCCAGATCTTGAGAGAGTCGGCATGCAGAGTAATAAACACTAAAAGGGTCTCGTTGAACAGAACTTTCAGACAGATCTTTTCGTCGGTAAGAAACTGGTCCTTCGGTTAGTCGTATTCGTAGAAGGCAAGTTTTTTGCTTGCGCATACGATTCTCTTTTTCATTGCTTGGCCAGCATTGGTTGAGTAAGTCAAGCAAAATGCATTGACCTCTTCAGCAGGAACGTTGAAGGTTTGCATACACAAAAAGTTTCGAACATCCCAAACTTTCACCATACCAGCAATATCGGCAGTTACGATCTGAGGCGTATCAGGCAGGCATTTAACCCCCACCAACGGATGGTTGTGGCCTCGAAGCAGAAAGATTTTTTCCTTCACATAGGTGTTCCAGATAAAGGCCTCGTGGTCGAGACCGGCTGAGATCAAGCACTGATTCATTTGAGACCAGTCGCACCACTCTAAGGAGTATACACCTTTGGAATGCCCCTTGAGTTCCTTTTTTGGAAGATGAGTGATGCTATCCCATAGGCAGATATTCCCATCGTAGCCAGCTGTGACCAATGTCTGTTGGGCGTCAATGGGTAGAATATCGCCAATTGGACTATTGTGACCGAACTGTTGTGAATCGTTGCGGTAGAATGGGTTCCAACCCGATATTGTACCTCTCTCCTTGAGGGTAGCTGCATCGTATATGTGTATGATGGAATCCGACCCTCCGGTATAGAAAAGCTGAGAGTTAGCCGACTTCCAGTTAGCGTAGCGAATACACAGCTGGATCTCCGGCACCGAGAGAATCTGCTTGAGGTTGAAGGACGATGCATCCCAAAAATTGATGGTGAGGTCGTTGCTGCTCGTTGCAATTAGATTCTGGTCGCTCAGATGCTCGACTGCTAAGATGCTGCCTTTGTGAGCATTCACCTCAAACAAGAGGTTGGCATTGTTGACACCGTAGACCTTAAATTTCGACGAATCCTTCTCCACTGAGAATAGGTACTTGATCTTTTCGAAGTAGTACAGATTCTCGATCACGTTGTCATGCTTCTCGCGGTCGATGATTGTCTCGCTTGGAAAGTAGCTCTTTATCATGTTCTTGAAGCTGCGGTCGTTGCGCAGCAGTCCCAGTTCGATGATGTGGTTCGAAAATTCTTCCCATTACATGGTGCCATCGCCATTTACGTCGATCTCCTTGAACAGTTCGATAAGTGCAAGGGTTATCTGCATATGGTGTTACTCATCAGACCGGTCAAAGTCGAGGTGTTCGAGCATCACGCTCAGAAACTCTTCTATAGTGAGACCCTTCTCCTTCTACTGGAAGCACTTCTCGATGACTACCATCTTCTTCTTGTGCAGCATCTGCATAATGTCTGTTTAAGTGAGCTACTCATGAACCTTGGGCGCCTCCGAGCGGTCTTCGTTCATGCAACTGTTGCACAACGAAAAAGTTAAAAAACAAATGCTGAGGGAACAGGCGATCTGGTATGCAACAGTAAGGATTTCATAGGTTGAAACCATTTCAGTCATGTCAAATGGTGGACGAATGAATTGTCGAGAGAATATCTGGCCAGCTCAAACTCAGGTCATGGGATACGAAGTAAATGCATGCGGTGATACCCCAGTGGGTATGATGATAAACGAACTGCTGCTCTTCACTGTGAAGGAAAGATTGAGCATCACTAATGTATGATGATAATCTGCATTGATGATGTACAGAGAATCCTATTCGACGGAGGAGACTGATGCTGAGGACTGCCAGCTAAGCATCAGGTGTCAGCTCTGGACCTGGTTATTATGATTCCTTGTTGGACGGCATTTGATCCCTTCACACATATATAATGACAACAAGGACCAACCAACTTGGTTTCCCAGCCATTATAAAAAATGCATCAAAAATACTCCCTTGGACTGATCCTCCTGCTCCTCTTGGCTGCCAATGCTCATGAGATACACACTGTAGCTGACAATTCAAGCTGTACACAAGACTGTTGCAAGTCATTGGCGCCACGACAGGCCCAAACATACACTTTTTATCAGAAAACAGGAAGATTCAGAGGTGGGTCCGGGTCGTGGGCAGTCGATGTCCATGGCTACAGTGGGCAAGGTCAAGGCTACCTTAATCCCGACATGCAATGCGTCGTCAATACCGGTCCTCTGCCAGTGAACACTTACAAACTAAGCAGCTGCCAGAATATCATGCACTCAACCGTGCAGCGCCCATGCTCCTTCGTGCTCACCCCCCAAGATGAAAGCAAAATGTGCGGCAGAAGCGATTTCCTCGTTCATGGTTGCGATTGCTGCACCCCAGGCGACTCAACTATTCCTCCGGTATAGTACAGTATTAAGATAGTCCGCAGGTTGCTCAGCAGGTTGTGTGGTGATCAACTACCAGAACCGACTGAAGCTGCGAGTAGGCGATACCTTGATCGTTCAGCATTACGAACCGGCAGATCTGGAAGAGCTTGTGATTTGATTACACAGTTGGGAATTGGAAGAGATTGGGTGGCTAAATTATAAGTATCCTGACCGGAATTTCTAATAGTGGGCGCGAGCGATATCCGTAATACAGTTGGTTCGGAAGAGTCCATGAAAATCAATTGAGGTTCGGTTGTATATGGAATATAGCACCGCTGTCATAACTGTTCTGTGGTTATGGGATAGGCTTTGATCATTTTTAATATTCAGATGGGCAAGATAATCGAGAACTACTCGCTGCAGGAGGTGCTGGGACAGGGCGTCTACGGTAAGGTGTACCGTGGTGTCAACATAAAGACCAAGGAGGAGGTAGCCATCAAGGTCATCCGAGCAGAGAAGTTCAAGGATGTGCCGAAGCTGGAAGAATGCACCGTGAACGAAATCAGCGCTCTATCGAAGATGGGAGAAAATGCACACATTGTCCGCTACATCGACATGCTCAAGACGGTCAACAACTTCTACTTCGTGTATGAGTACTGCAACGGCGGCACCCTAGAAAAGCTCATGCAGCAGTACCGCAGCTCACCTGAGAAGGTGATGCCGGAACCAAAAGCCATCTACTATTTTAAGCAGATCGTCGAAGCTTTCAAGATTCTCACGAAGCTCAACATCATGCACCGGGATCTCAAGCCCGATAACATTCTCCTGCATAACGGTATCATCAAGATTGCTGATTTCGGCTTCTGCAAGAGTCTCACCAGTCCTCAAGGACTCGCCGAAACTATGCTCGGCTCACCGCTGTACATGGCACCTGAAGTGCTAAAGGGTGAAGTCTACACAATGAAGGCAGACATCTGGTCGCTTGGCGTAGTGCTCTATGAACTGCTCACGGGAGAGTGCCCATATAAATCTGGCTCAATCGCCAAACTCATTCAAGTCCTGGACTCAACAGATGCTCCGATCCCGAAGACAACCAATCCCAACCTTTAGAGGCTGTTGAAGCGTATGCTCGTTAAAGACCCACAAAGGCGTATTTAGTGGTCGGAACTTTTTGAGTTCAAGCTCACAGAAGAAACCAACGAATCGAAGAATACCTCAACAGCCTTTTCATCGACTTCCAACAACAGTACAAACTACACTGGAGGCAAGGACCTGTCAACCCAAAGCACGAACTACTTGAGAGCAACTAGTAGAACTATCCAAAATTGGCAGGAAGTGCAGAGTCAAGATGGAAATCAAGGGCCCAAGAAACGTTCCCCTCAAAAAAACACTCCAGAGACCAACAACTATTCGCTAAGGTCGACTCTCACTACCCCCACTCCGCAGCAGCAACAACAACTTTACATGTCAAAGAGTCCACTCGTGGAACCAAACAGTCCACAGTCAGATGCTGCTTTATAACATTTCCTGAATTCCCACAAGAAGGTCAGCGCAGTTGTTCGGTTAGGAACTGAGGTACTGTAGCACCACCCCAATCGCTACGCCGTAATCGTTGGCTACTTCATCGTGAGAGCCAGTGAAAAGGAACTGACTGACATTGGAACCGGCCTGAAGAAGTAGATGGATAAGCCTGCTCAACAAATCGACCAACGCTACCGCTAATTCCGAATGACCATTGACCGCGAGCTGCAGTAGCTGCAGATGCTGGTAAACTGCTTCAGGGAGGAAATAGTGCGTGGAGTTGATGGAGATAAGTTCACCACTATGCTTGGCAACCGTGGCCGTTACCTAAAACTCTACATCGAATCACTAAGGCTGGAGGGTTAGGATGGCATCGACTCGCATGTACACGCATCGCAGCTGTTGGACTATTTCGAGGAATGCATTCTGTTGAAGAAGGACGCCTACCAGCGGTTAACCCGAGAGCAACTCAACCGTCAGATCCAAACCAAGCTGATTAAGCTTTGATGTTCTTCCAGCGATAATAAATACCAGATATGCTCAGAGTTTTTATAGGGAGGCCAGTGCCAGCTGCTCTGTATGCAGTTTTTGTTAAGCCTCATGGATCTTGCGATCGATATTCTCGTTGATGAGGTGGCTGATGGATAGTTTGGCTGCCAGCTGTTTCAAAGTTCCCTCCGCTTACTTGAGTTCTGTTTAGTACTGCTGCGAGTTCTGCTGGATGCGCTTCTATCGGCTCCGCATTTCTAGCTCCAGGACTGCGATTTCGGTGGTCAGCTTGGTCTGCTTACCCAGCAGATACTTGCCGAAATCCTCCACTTCTTGGTTTTATCGGGCAGTAGCCTGTTAAACTGTATCGAGTATCTGCCTGAAGCGAGGGTGA
>ERZ724527.1233-NODE-1233-length-12051-cov-6.477659_pt1 | contig 12051 bp, 8 predicted proteins | sample MGYA00376060_ERZ724527 | MGnify/ENA primary metagenome ERZ724527 (study PRJEB28724, sample SAMN07190886) | activated sludge metagenome | isolation source: activated sludge of sewage treatment plant in Hong Hong | place: USA: Christiansburg, Virginia | collected...
ATCTGATCCCAGCTTAAGGTTTTTTAGAGACCTAATAATATTAATATAATCAAGTGCTTCTTCATATCTATTTAACTCATATAGTAAATTAGCTATGTTAACACATGACATCCCAATATTGTATTCGTTATGTGTTTGATTTGCAATTTGAAAACAATTTTTATAGAACTTAATTGCATTTGTATAATCTTTTTTTACAGCATACAGATTACCCAAATTACTATAAGAGCCCGATATACCATCACTAAAAGCATTTGTCTCAAAAATATTTAAAGCCTTATTGTGGTAAAAAAATGAAGAATCATATAAGCTTAAATTCATATACACATTACCCAAAAATGAATATGATGCGCCAATGCTTTTCCAGTTTTTTAACGAATCATTTATATGCAATGCTTTTAGATAATAAATTTTTGCAAATGAATATTGCTTTTGGTGTTTATACAAAAGCCCAATTGTATTATATATTGACGCAATATTTTTAGCATCATTGTTTTTTTGTGCAATTTTTAAACTAAATTCTAAATATTTTAAAGATTTAGAGTAGTATGATATTCGTAAATAATTATTTGCTAAAATTTTACAACTATTTAAAATTCCCTTTTCTGAGTTATTAGTTTTATATAAACTTAATGCTTTTTCTGCATAAATAATTGAACTATCAAAGCTTGAGTTTTCTTTAAATCCTTTTGCTTTTTCGAAAAAAATATTTGGAGTTATCGTATCTCCTGTTTCTTTAGAAGAAGCACAGATAATTGAAGACAAAGCCAAGAACAATATTAAATAAAATATGTTACGCATTTAAAAATAGTATTAACTCGCACGCTCTAATATCAGAGATTTCGTAATTATAGTTCTTTTTAAACTCTGTTTTAAATACAGAAATATATTCCTTTTGCGACTCCAAATTTTTATCAATTAAAGACAAATACTTAATATATCCAACTGGACTATTACCTATCCCTCGAAGGTTTTTTAAAATCTTACTGTCAAAAATTGGAAATTTGTCTGGAAATAAAAAATGTAAAAATTTAGAAACACCTATACTTGAATTATCAATAATTTCCGTTAGATTTTCAAAATGTACAATCATAGAGCCATAATCTTTTTTCTTTTCTAAAGCAATAATGTACTTAAGTTCAGATTTGATTAATTCAATAAAAAAATCTTTTTTTTTGTTTACATGGAGTATTAATGCACTCGGTGTCCAAGAATAGACTGCAAATAAACAATTTAGAATATCTTTATCCTTTTTATAATCATATTTGAAATCTATAATATATTTATATGTTATAAGATATGTGTTTCCTAAATCGTCTTGTTCTTTTAATTTCGCTATTGCTTTTTTTATATTCATAAAATCACATATTCCTTCTGTACTGACCGCCCACTTCAAATAAGCATTTGGTTACTTCTCCTAAGCTCATAAACTTAGCAGCATCCATTAATTCAGCAAAAATATTTTTGTTGTGGATAGCAGCTGTTTGTAAACGTTTTACCATTTCATCATGTTTATCAGCGTGGGTTTTATGTAACTCAGCTAACATGGTTATTTGGTATTCTTTTTCTTCAGTTGTTGAACGAATAACTTCACGAGGCAATACCGTTGGACTTCCTTTACTTGATAAGAATGTATTTACACCAATGATTGGATACTCACCTGTATGTTTTAAGGTTTCGTAGTATAAACTTTCTTCTTGTATTTGTCCGCGTTGATACATGGTTTCCATAGCACCTAATACACCGCCACGTTCAGAAATACGATCGAATTCAGTTAACACAGCTTCTTCTACCAAGTCAGTTAATTCTTCAATAATGAAAGAACCTTGTAATGGATTTTCGTTTTTAGCTAAACCTAACTCACGATTAATAATTAATTGAATAGCCATTGCTCTGCGAACCGATTCTTCCGTTGGAGTTGTAATCGCTTCGTCATAAGCATTCGTATGTAACGAATTACAGTTGTCGTAAATGGCATATAACGCTTGTAAGGTTGTACGAATATCATTAAAATCAATTTCTTGTGCGTGTAACGAACGTCCCGACGTTTGAATATGGTATTTCAACATCTGACTTCTTTCGTTTCCATTGTAACGTAATTTCATAGCTTTAGCCCAAATACGACGACTTACACGGCCAATCACACTATACTCAGGATCGATACCGTTACTAAAGAAGAAAGACAAGTTTGGCGCAAAATCATCAATATGCATTCCTCTACTTAAATAGTATTCTACAAATGTGAAACCGTTAGCCAATGTAAATGCTAATTGAGAAATAGGATTTGCGCCTGCTTCTGCAATATGATAACCAGAAATAGAAACAGAATAAAAGTTACGTACTTTTTGATCGATGAAGTATTGTTGCACATCACCCATCACACGTAAGCTAAATTCTGTACTAAAAATACAAGTGTTTTGTGCTTGATCTTCTTTTAAAATATCTGCTTGAACCGTACCACGCACTTGTGATAAAGTAGTTGCTTTAATTTTTTCGTAAACATCTTTAGGTAATACTTGATCTCCTGTAACACCTAACAGCATTAAGCCTAGACCATTATTACCTTCTGGTAAGTCGCCTTGGTAAGTTGGGCGAACCGTTCCTTTTGCTTTATAAATAGCTGCGATTTTCGCTTCTACTTCTTTTTCTAATTTATTTTCTTTGATATAAATTTCGCATTGTTGGTCAATAGCGGCATTCATAAAAAATGCTGCCATCGTTGGTGCTGGACCGTTAATGGTCATCGACACCGATGTTTTAGGATCAGCTAAATTGAATCCAGAGTATAATTTCTTAGCGTCATCTAAACAGCAAATACTTACACCTGAGTTACCAATTTTTCCGTAAATATCTGGACGATAATCAGGATCGTTACCATATAAAGTAACACTATCAAAAGCTGTACTTAAACGCGCAGCTGGCAAACCTTTACTTACGTAATGGAAACGCTTATTCGTTCTTTCTGGTCCACCTTCGCCAGCAAACATACGAGTTGGATCTTCGCCCTCACGCTTAAATGGATAAATACCAGCTGTGTATGGGAAATCTCCAGGGAAATTTTCTTGCAAGGTCCATTTTAAAATATCTCCCCAAGATGTATATTTTGGCGAAGCAATTTTTGGAATTTTTGAATGTGATAATGACTCGTAATGCGTTTCAATTTTCAACACTTTATCACGCACTTTAAATTCATAGAATTCGCTACTGTATAATTTCTTCTTTGCTTCCCATCCTTCAATCACTAATAAATGACGAGGATCTAAATCTAATTTTGTTTTTTCGAACGCTTCTTGCAAACCTTTAATCAAACGATCTTTGTCATCCATTTTAGATTCTGTAATCGTTTCGATGGTTTTTTGAATACCATATAATTTTTGAGCAACTTCTGCTTGTGCATTGGCTCTCTTATCGTAGTTGCGGTTGTTTTCAGAAATCTCTGATAAGTAACGTGTTTTTGAAGGAGGAATGATGTAAATTTTTTCACTCATCTCTTCCGTAATATGAAATTGAGAAGCTAAAGCCTTGTTACCAGTTTTCTCAACCATTGTATTCATCACCGCTTTGTATAAACGATTCATACCTGGATCATTGAACTGAGAAGCGATGGTGCCAAACACAGGAATATCTTCATCTGCAATTTCCCATAAGTTATGATTGCGTTTGTATTGTTTTTTTACATCACGTATAGCATCCAATGCGCCACGTTTATCAAATTTGTTTAAAGCAATAATGTCAGCGAAATCTAACATATCAATTTTCTCTAACTGAGTTGCTGCTCCGTATTCAGGAGTCATTACATACAAGCTCATGTTAGAGTGTTCAATAATTTCAGTATCCGATTGACCAATACCAGAAGTTTCTAAAATGATTAAATCGAAGTTAGCAGCCTTGCAAATGTTAACCGCATCTTGCACATATTTACTCAATGCTAAATTACTTTGACGAGTCGCTAATGAACGCATATACACGCGATCGTTTTTAATCGCATTCATACGAATACGATCGCCTAATAAAGCACCGCCTGTTTTACGTTTTGAAGGATCAACCGAAATAATTGCAATTTGTTTGTCTTTAAAATCAATTAAAAAACGACGTACTAATTCATCTACTAAACTTGATTTACCCGCCCCACCAGTACCAGTAATACCTAACACAGGCGTTGCTGATTTTTCTGCTTTTGCTTTTAACTCATTTAATAAGCCAATATTTTCTTCATTGAAATTTTCGGCTGCAGAAATAATACGAGCAATTGATTTATAATCTCTCTCCGCTATTTTAGCCACATCATTTTTAATATTAGTACCAGTAGCATAATCGCACTGCCGTAATAAATCATTGATCATTCCTTGCAATCCCATTGCACGACCATCATCTGGCGCATAAATACGAGCAATACCGTAGTTGTGTAATTCCTCAATTTCTTCAGGAAGAATTACTCCACCGCCACCACCAAATAACTTGATGTGCTCGCAGCCTTTCTCTTTCAACAAATCGTACATGTATTTAAAATACTCTACGTGTCCGCCTTGGTAACTAGTTACCGCAATGGCGTTTGCATCTTCTTGAATAGCACAGTTTACAACCTCTTGCGCGCTTCTGTCGTGACCTAAGTGAATAACCTCTGCTCCGCTTGATTGAATGATACGACGCATGATATTAATTGCAGCATCGTGTCCATCAAATAAAGCGGCCGCTGTTACAATACGAATTTTATGTGTTGATTGATATGGTGTAGTTTCCATAGGAAAATGATTTTAAAATTGAAGTGACTAATATAATAGTTTTTATGGCTTTAGAACAAGAAATTAGACGAGTTTTGTCCTAGAAAAATCTACAATTACTATTTATCAGCAGAAGTCTTTGAAATAAGGGTTTTGTAGTAGTAAATTCCCACAAAAATAAAGCCCAGCGAAAAGGGAATAGATGCCCAATATTTAAATTCTCCAGTTGTAAAAAACTCTATAAACATCCAAAAACTATTGGCTGAAATCCAAAATAATATAGCTAAATTCAAGAAAACATCTACGGTTTTGCGGGTAATGTAAACAATTATTCCTGCGATAGACAATGTTGGAATGACCATCAGTATTCCCAACCATTTAAACTCAAGCATCCAACAACTGTCTTTTATCAACCAAAAAACAATGTGCAAACTTTCATACTTTTTTATCTTTTCCCAGAGTTCCATTTTCAGAATTTAAAAATAGGGTTTTTGGTTTATTAATCGTGTCTTTTTACTATCTTTAAGTTCAATTTAGTTCTAAAACCTTTATGATTCAATTCGAAAAATTTAAACTTAAAAATAACCTCACTGTCATTGTTCACCAAGACAAAAGTACGCCTATGGCTTGCTTAAATATTATTTATGATGTTGGCGCCCGTGATGAAGATGAAAATAAAACAGGATTTGCCCATTTATTTGAACATTTAATGTTTGGTGGGAGTATCAATATTCCCAATTACGACGAACCATTACAACTCGTGGGTGGAGAAAATAATGCCTTTACAACAAACGATATTACCAATTACTACTGCACGGTTCCTTCCGAAAATTTAGAAACAGCTTTTTGGTTAGAAAGCGACCGTATGTTGAGCTTAGCATTTGATAAAAAAAGTTTAGAAGTACAGCGCAGTGTCGTAATTGAAGAATTTAAACAACGTTATTTAAACCAGCCTTACGGTGATGTATGGTTGTTATTACGCCCCTTGATTTATAACGTGCATCCTTACAAATGGGCAACTATTGGTAAAGAAATTAAGCATATTGAAGATGCGACGATGGAAGATGTAAAAGCATTTTTCAAAGAACATTACAACCCTAGCAATGCGGTATTAGTTGTAGCGGGTGATGTGGAAGTGGAGCAAGTAAAAGCTTTAGCTGAGAAATGGTTTGAACCCATCGATGCTGGCATGAAACCAAAACGTAATTTACCAGCAGAACCGCCACAAACTGAATACAGAAGCTTAACCGTTGAACGCGATGTGCCAATTAGTAGTATTTACAGAGCATACCGCATGTGTGCTCGTAACGACGAAGAATATCATACGGTAGATTTATTATCTGACATTTTATCGAGAGGTAATTCATCACGTTTGTACAAGAACTTAATTAAAGACAAACAATTGTTTAGCGATATTAATGCTTATGTGATGGGCGATTTTGATAAAGGTTTGTTTGTGATTTCAGGAAAAATTAATGACGGCGTTACGATTGAGCAAGCCGAAGCTGGTATCGATGCTGAAATTGCAAAAATGCAAAACGAATTAGTAGCTGCTGATGAATTACAAAAATGTAAAAACAAAATAGAATCAACTGTAACCTATAGCGAAGCAGATGTATTAAATAAAGCCACCAACTTGGCTATTTCGGAATTATTAGGTGATGCTAATTTGATAAACTTAGAAATAGAAAATTACCAAAAGGTAACAGCTGAAGGCATTAAAGAACAAGCGAATAAAATTTTACAAAAAACAAATTGCAGTACTTTGTTTTATTTAAAGAAAAAATAGAATGACTATAACTGAAATATCAAATCGTTTAAATCAACTGCAGTTTAATTCTGAGTTGATGAAAGCGTATGATGAACCACACCGATTTTATCATACGTTAGAACATATAGAAGATGTATTAAAGCAATTACATAATGCTGATTTATTAAAACATGATGAATTGTTTTTGGCAGCCATCTTCCATGATATTATTTACAATCCGCAATCGAACACTAACGAAGAAGATTCGGTTGAGTTTTTCTTGAAGTCAGGTCATTCATCTTCTTTAACTGGCGAGCAAAAAGAACATATTAAACAATTAATATTAGACACGAAACATCATAAGCCTTCCGTCAAATTTTCAGAAGAATTTATTAAAGCAGATTTAGCTATTTTAAATTCATCCTTTGATAAATTAATCAAATACGAAAAACAAATTTTTAAAGAGTTCCAATTTGTAGATTATAAAACATACAAAGTAAAACGCATTGAAGTTTTAAAACACTTTAATACCAATGGCAATTTAAATCACTTAATCGATTATGTGAATTCTGTTGAACCAAGTATTGGTGTATTTGCAGGTAGCTTCAACCCTTTTCATAAAGGACATTACAACGTCTTACAAAAAGCAGAAAAATTATTTGATAAAGTAATTATTGCTTTTGGTAAAAACCCAGATAAAACCGTTCGTACCTGGCCTGTTCCAAAAACCATTGCTAATCGTCAACAAACAGAATACCACGACCTATTAACCGATCATATCGAATCGTTTGATTATGACGTCACTGTTGTAAGAGGTTTAAGAAACTCAACTGATTTTAACTACGAACAAAATCAATACCGCTATATACAAGAACTAAAGCCAGATATTAAAATCATCAATATATTTTGTGACAAAGAATTTGAACACATTAGTTCCTCTGGTATTCGCACTTTAGAGAAATACAACAAACACCACAATTATTTGTTAGATTAATATTAAAACTAAAAAAGATGAAACATTTTTTAAAAACAATTTTGGTAATACTAGTTAGTATTCAACTTACAGCGCAAAAATTCTATCAATTGCCAGCAACATTAGCTGCGGATGAATACCTAGCAAAAACAATTATCATTAAAGTAAAACCCGCTTTTGCTAGTGTATGTTCAGACACAAAAATTGATCATCCTTTATTTAATTCTTTAGCAACAGCTATTAGCGCAACTAATCTTCATAAAAAATTCCCTTTAGATAAATCCCCTGAAACTCCTTTCAATTCGGCAGGACAACGTTATGCGGATTTATCGCTAGTGTACGAATTAAATTATACATCAAGTCTTTCATTAGAAAAAGCCATTAGCAAATTATTACTATCAAACATTTTAGTGTATGCCGAACCACATTTTGTTCCTAAAATAAATTATTCTCCAAACGACCCATTAGCCAATCCAACTAATCAATACCATTTATTAAACATCAATGCTTTCAATGCCTGGGATGTAAACAAAGGTGACTCATCAATCGTTATTGGAATTACAGATACGGGAAATGATTTTACGCATCCTGATTTATTTAATAACGTCAAGCGTAATTACGCGGATGTAAATGATGGCTTAGATAATGATGGTGATGGTTTCACAGATAACTATATGGGTTGGGATTTAGGAGAAAATGATGCAGATGCTTCGTGGAATGCCAATGCACATGGCGTGCATGTGAGTGGTTTATCTTCGGCAAGTGCTGATAACAATTTAGGTGGAGCGGGCACAGGTTTTAATTGTAAGTTTTTGCCTGTAAAAATTGCAGATGCAACTGGTGCTTTAACACAAGCTTACGAAGGCATTAAATATGCAGCCGATCATGGTTGTCAAATTATCAATTGCTCTTGGGGCGGTGGTGGCTCTAGTCAGTTTGGACAAGATATTATTGATTACGCTACTATAAACAAAAATGCTTTAGTGGTTTGTGCGGCAGGAAATAACGGTGTGGACGGAGATTTTTATCCAGCTGCCTATAATTATGTATTGTCTGTTGCTAATACCTCTCAAAACGACGTCAAGTTTTCTAATTCTAACTATGGCTATATGGTTGACGTTTGCGCACCTGGTGACAATGTCAACTCTACTTGGCCAGGAAGTTTTTACATCACTACGTCAGGTACTTCGATGTCATCACCTGTAGTTGCTGGAGCTGCTGGAATCGTTAAAAATCATTTTCCAAGTTATAACGGCTTGCAAGTTGGTGAGCGTTTAAAAGTAACTGCTGATAATATTTATGCGGCAAATCCTACATACATTAACAAACTAGGAACAGGAAGAATTAATTTATTTCGTGCCTTAACGGATCCTGCTTCACCAAGTGTGGTGATGATTAGCAAAACCGTAAGCGATCATAATGATATGTCATTTATTAATAGCGACACTTTATTTATTGCTGGAAATTTTATTAATTATTTAGATCCAACTTCTGCTTTAAACGTTACAGTTACGCCTTTATCGGCTTATGCTGTAACAATAGATAATACAACGTCTTTAGGTGCCATCAATACATTAGCAAGCGCCACAAATTCATTAGATCCATTTACTTTTAAATTAACTGGTGCTATTCCAATTAACCAAGCTATTAGTTTTGAAGTAAGCATGAGCGACGGCGCTTACCAAGCCAAACAATTTTTTACCGTATATATTAATGTAGATTATATCAACATCGATATTAATGATGTGGCTACAACTGCTACTAGCAAAGGAAAAATTGGCTACAATCAAGATACGCAAGGCCAAGGTTTAGGATTTAAATACAATAACACAGAGTTGTTATACGAAGCAGGATTAATGATTGGCCGCGACACGACTAAAGTTTCTGATTGCGTAAGAGGTTTAAATGGTAATCCTTCTGATAATGATTTTGGAATTACGAATCGTATTGCCTTACAAATCCCTTCGATGTTTTCGGATTTTGATACAAAAGCAAAATTAAAAGACAACCTATCCTTTAACCCACTAAACATTGATATTGACCAAAACACATACGCTTGGGCGGCTGTGCCAAATACGCAATTTGTTATTTGGGAATATGTTATTACAAATACACACGCCACAGATACCATCAAAAACATGTATGCTGGTATTTTTGCTGATTGGGATATTGACGGTGGCACCTACGCTCAAAACAGAAGTGCGTATGATGCTGGCACAAAAATGGGTTACAGTTACTACACAGCTGCAGGTGGGAAATACGCGGGCATCAAATTATTAACCAATACAGCGCCTCCAAACTTTTATGCAGCGGACCATGTTACAGGAGGTAATGGCGGATTAGATTTTGCAAATGGCGCAGATACTAAAGATAAATATTTGAGTTTATCTACTCAGCGTTTAGCAGCTGGCGTGGCTGGCAATGGTGTAGATGTGATGAATGTGATGAGCTCTGGTCCAGTGCAATTAATCCCAGGACAATCAGTGAAAATTGCTTTTGCCTTAGTAGGTGGAGATAGTTTAGCAAATTTAATTACCGGCGCACAACATGCACAAATTAAATACGATGGCATGCCAACAAGCATTCAAGAATCTGTGTCTGCTGATTACACTTGGAGAATATTCCCTAACCCAGCAAAAAACAGTATCACTATTTCGCAAACAGAACCAACATTTAATAAATACGAGATTTATACCATAAACGGAAAATTAGTTGCAGAAAGTAAAATCAACGGTATCTTACAAAAGGTTGATTTATCAGGTTATGCAGAAGGCATGTATATTGTGAAATTAATTGGAACACAAAAGGTGGAGTTTAAGAAGATTGTAGTGGTTGAGTAATTTATTGTAAACAAATTAAAAACAATCCAATGAAAAAAATTTTACTAATACTATCGTTTATCAGTTTAACTTCTATGTCATATGGGCAAACGAATGTGTATCATAAGTTTCCTGACTACGTTGCTAGCTGGGATGGATATTTTGGTGGATACCAAAGTCCTGGCTGTTACAAATTTTCATACTCTTTGTTTTATAATGAACTAATGGTTGGAGATACGAATTATCATGTAATAACATTAGGAAAAGCATATTATCCTTCATACGCTCCAAATAGTCCAATCAATCCCGGCATGTGTAACTTTAATGGTATTTCCAATTATAATTATACAATCCCTGGAGCTATTAGAGAAGATACTATAGCTCGAAAAGTTTACTTTCTTGAAACGGGATCAACTGTAGAAAAATTATTATATGATTTTAGCTTAAATGTTGGTGATACAGTTAAAACTTATGTAACAACATTTTGTATGCCAGGTGTAGTTGTAACCCAAATTGACTCTGTTTTAATCAATGGGAATTATAGAAAACAATGGACAGTTGAAAGACCTGGCTGTTTATTTAGTGGTCAAGGAAAAATAATAGAAGGAATTGGCAGCACGATGGGACTTCTTGAACAAATGGTGAATTTTGAATGGTGGGGCACATTAACCTGTTTTTCTCAAGATTATGTAAATATGTATTCCTTAGATAATACAACTTGCCCACTTCCATTAATTACAAATATTTCCGATTCAAAAAAACAGACGAATAACTTTTCTATTTTTCCTAACCCAGCAAAAAACAGTATCACTATTTCGCAAACGGAACCAAGCTTTAACAAATATGAAATTCATAGTATAAATGGAAAACTAGTTGCAGAAAGTAAAATTAATGGCATCCTACAAAAGGTTGATTTAACTGGATATGCTGAAGGCATGTATATTGTAAAATTAATTGGAACTCAAAAAGTGGAGTTTAAAAAGATTGTGGTGGTTGAGTAGATTTTAATGAAGAAAAATACTGTTTTTCAGCTAATAATCCGATGGGAGAAGATCAGGTTGCTATTTAACTTAGCAATGCTGCTCTCAGGCGTTTTAGTGATGATAATAATTAATCAAATAAAATACGTGAAGATGTTTGGTTATTACTGTAACTCACATCACTTTAACTGGTTTTATACCGAAATAATTATATTCTATGCTTTACTACTGAATTTGTTTTACACAAGTACTTATCTTTATTTTATATTGCTTGTCAAAAAACTCAATCTAGAAGTTGAAAAACTAAAAAATCTAGAGCGCATGACTATACGTTACATTTTTGTAATTGGTTTATGCATTAATTTTGCAACAGGACTATTGGAGCTATTATACAGATTAAATTAAAAAGACCTGTCAGGTCTTTCCTCAAAATTCCCTATATTTACCCTTTATTTTTAAAAATTATGGAATTAAATACTTTAACTGCTATATCTCCTGTTGATGGTCGTTACCGCAGAGTAACTAACGAATTAGCAGCTTACTTTTCTGAATTCGGATTAATTAGATACCGTGTGCAAGTAGAAATTGATTATTTCATCTTGTTATCGCAACAAGGATTACCACAATTACCAAAATTAAACGAGAGCCAAATTGCTAGCTTAAAAGCAGTGTATCAAAATTTTTCGTTTGCGGATGCAGAGGTGATTAAGGAAACAGAAAAAACAACCAATCATGATGTAAAGGCAGTTGAGTATTTCATTAAAGAAAAATTAAAAGCACAAGGCTTAGAAAACTATTTAGAGTTTGT
>ERZ724527.1235-NODE-1235-length-12042-cov-4.528990_pt1 | contig 12042 bp, 8 predicted proteins | sample MGYA00376060_ERZ724527 | MGnify/ENA primary metagenome ERZ724527 (study PRJEB28724, sample SAMN07190886) | activated sludge metagenome | isolation source: activated sludge of sewage treatment plant in Hong Hong | place: USA: Christiansburg, Virginia | collected...
TCGCCGGTGATGGCGCCGCCTTCCTTGGTCGCGACGATCTGTCGGCGCACGTCCTCGATGCGATTGACCAAGGTCGCGAGCTTGACCTTGGTCCGGTCGCCATCGGGCAGCGCGGCTGCTTTCGCCTTCGCCTGTTCGCGCAGCCCGACGATGCGATCGGACAGGTCGGCCATGCGCTCGAACAGGCCGTGCACGCGCATCGCCGCATCGAATTGCGCCTTGCGCTCGTCGAGCGTGTAGGTTGCGCGCGGGTCCATGCCGATCTCGAGTGGTGCTTCATGGACCTGACCGTTCTTGGTCAGTCGCACCGTGTAGCGGCCGGGCAATACACGCGGCCCGTAGGTCGCGGCGCCGGCCAGCGTCGCGCCCTGCGGCGTGCGGGGCGGCTTGACCGTCATCGCCCACTCGACGCGGTTGATGCCGCGGCGTTTTGACGCCGGCAAGGTGTCGACGACCTTGCCGGCAGCGTCGAGGATCTCGAGCGTGAGCTTGCCGAACAGGTGCCGCGTCTTCTGGTGATAGGTGATGACGGCACCGCCCGGCGCATTGGCGCCGACGAAGACTGCATCGCCACGCGACCAGCCGCCATAGCCCTGCAGCCGCTGCTGCTGCGGTCGGTCCGGCAGCAAGGTCAGCTCGGCATCGAGCGCAGCCGCATCGAGATGACGCAGGGGCGTGATGTCGTCGATGATCCAGAGGCCGCGGCCATGGGTGGCGAGCACGAGATCATGGTCGCGCGGCTGGATCGCGAGATCGCGGACCGCGACCGACGGGAACTTGCCGCCCTTGAACGCGGCCCAGTGTGCGCCGCCATCGATCGAGACCCACAGACCGAATTCGGTGCCGAGGAAGAGCAGGTCGCGATCGACCACGTCTTCCTTGATCACGTGCGCATAGCCGCGCACGCCTTGGGCCTTGTCGGCGATGCGGGTCCAGCTGCGCCCGAAATCGCGGGTCACGTAGACATGCGGGTCCATGTCGCCAAAGGTGTGGCGGTCAAACGCCGCGTAGGCGGTGGCGGCATCGAAGCGGCTGGCTTCGACCCAACTCACCCACGAGGCCTTCGGCAGGCCGCGGATATTGCCGACCGTGTTGTTCCAGGTCTTGCCGCCGTCGCGGGTGAGCTGCACGTTGCCGTCGTCGGTGCCGACCCAGATCACGCCGCCATCCTGGGGCGAGGCGCTGATCGAGTAGATCGTCGTGTGCATCTCGGCAGCCGAGTTGTCGACGGTGATACCGCCGGACTTCTCCTGCTGCTGCTTGGCCGGATCGTTGCTGGTCAGGTCCGGCGAGATGCGTTCCCAGCTCTGGCCCTGGTCGCGCGAGCGGTGCAGGAATTGCGAGCCGAGGTAAATGGTGCCGCGCTCGGTCGGGCTCAGGTGGATCGGCGCATTCCAGTTGAAGCGCAGCTTTTCCTTGTAGTTCGCTTTCGGCTGGATGTCTCGCTGCTGCAGGGTGTGGCGGTTCGCACGGACGATGCTGCCGCCCTGCGATTCGAAGTAGACGTAGTCCTTCGGTGCAATCGGATCGGGGAACATCCAGAAGCCGTCGCCGCCAGCGAACGGTTCCCATTGCGCATTGGTGATGCCGCCGGGATAACTCGACGGCGCGATCCAGCTGGTGTTGTCCTGCAGACCGCCATAGACCTCATACGGATCCTGGTCGTCCACGGCGACGTGATAGAACTGCGAGATCGGCAGGTTCTCGTTCTTGTGCCAGAGCGAGCCGCCGTTGGTGCTGGTCCACAGGCCGCCGTCGTCGCCGCCGACCAGATGCTTCGGACGGGCCGGGTCGATCCACAGGTCATGCCAGTCGCCATGCGCGCCGCCACCGGCGCCGGAAAAACTCTTGCCGCCGTCTTCCGACGCGATCAGGCCGAGGTTGGTCTTGAACACGCGGTCCGGATTGGTCGGGTCGACGATCAGGTTCGAGAAATAGAACGGCCGCCACACCATCATCTGGCTGCGATCGCGTTCTTCCCAGGTGGCGCCCCCGTCGTTCGATCGGAACAGTGCGCTGCGCGTGCCTTCGACCACTGCGTAAACGATCTTCGGATCGCTCGGCGCGATCGCGATGCCGATGCGACCATAGGGTTTCGCCGGGAAACCCGGGTTCGCGGCCGGCGTGTACTCGGTCCAGTGCGCGCCGCCGTCCTGGCTGCGGAACAGGCCACTGCCGCTGGCCGCGGTCTCGCTCCCGCCACCGGACCGGAAGGTCCAGCCCTGACGGCGGAAGTCCCACATCGCGGCGAGCACGCCGTCCGGATTCTGCGGATCGAGTTCGAGATCGGAACAACCGGTCGAGCGATTCGGACCGGCCAGCACCTTGGTCCAGGTCCGGCCGGCATCACGGGTCTTGAACAGGCCGCGCTCGTCGGAATCGCTCCAGAGCTTGCCGGGTGCGCAGACCCAGGCGATGTTGCCGTCCTTCGGATGCACGACGATCTTGGCGATGCGCTCGCTCTCGGGCAGGCCGAGGTGCGACCAGGTCTCGCCCCCGTCCGTGGAGCGATAGACCCCGTTGCCGACCGAGACCGAATTGCGCGTCCAGCTCTCGCCGGTGCCGACCCAGACGTTTTTCGGATTTGAGGGATCGAGCGCGATCGCGCCGATCGATTGCACCGGCTGGTCGTCGAACTTCGGCGCGAAGGTGGTGCCGCCATCCAGCGACTTCCAGACGCCGCCGCTCGCCGCGCCGACGTAAATCACCGTCTTGCCGTCCTCGTTGTAGGCGGCGATCGCGCTGACGCGCCCGCTCATTGCCGACGAGCCGATGTTGCGAATGCCGAGACCGGAAATGGTCGCGTGATCGAATGCGGCGGCCTCGGAGGCAGTCGTGATCGCCATGGCCGCGAACACGATCGGGCCGACCGCGCGCTGGATCGATCGGGATGCGGGCGTCATGGCGTCGCTCCTTGCGGGAATGCGAACAGGGTATCGGCGAGTTCCGCATTGGCCTCGACGCGGGCATAAGTGACGGTGGATTTCTGGGCCGAGCCCTTGGCACCGGTCGCCACCGAGAACGGCAGGTAGACGCCGTTCACGCGCTCGTAGTCGCCGAGGTCGGTTTCGCCTTCGAAGGCGCTGCCGCGATACCAGCTCTTGCTGACGATGCGGATCTCGAGGAAGAAGTCCGGGTCGAAGTAGTACACGGCTTCGTTGCCGGTGGCATAGGTGATGCGCAGCTTGTGCGCCTCGGTGCCGTCGATGTCTTCGGTGCCGAGGTACTCGACCTTGTGTCCCTTCGCCGCGTAATCGACCAGCGGCCCTTCGATGTCGGCCTCGACACTCAGGTCCTTGATGTCGTCGGCGGACAACTTCTGCGGGTCCTTGCGACCGCCGAACGGCGAGATCGACCAGGCGTCATGGCCATCGAATGCGCGCACCTGGGTCATGCCCTGGATCGAGAATTCGCTGCGCACCTTGCCGGGTCGCTTGTATTCCGAAATGTCCGCTTCGAAGCCGCCGGCCTGCAGCCGGCCGCTCAGCTTGAGCGCATGGATCGCGCGGATCGCATCGCGCCCGCCGCGGGCCTCGATGTTCTTCGCGATCAACTCGTCGGCCGTCATCGCCGACGCCCACCACGGCAGGACCAGCAACAGTCCGCCCAGACTCGACCACTTGCGCATATGCCTCTCCCATCACCGAGACGCCGAGACTAGGCGCCCGCTCGGCGCGCGACAACGCCGGAAGTCATGCCTGTGACGAAACGTGGTGCGAGCGAGTCGTGTTATCCGCCGCGCGCCGCCATCTTGCGTGCGAACTTCATCAATTCGCGGAAGTAGAACTCCGGGAGCCAGCGCTTGAGGCGCCAGCGCGTACGCTCCGGTCCGGTCGGGATGATCATGAAGTCGCCGCGTTGCTGGGCCTTGAACACGTAATCGGCGATGTCGTCGGCCGACTCCTTCGCGTTGTCCATGAGTTTCGCGGCGACGCCGGCGAACTGCGCGTTCGGACCACGCGCCGTTTCCAGCAGGTTGGTCTTGAAGAAACTCGGGCAGATCACCGAGACCCTCACGCCGAAGGGTTCCATCTCCGCGCGCAAGGCCTCGGACAACGCGATCACGCCGGCCTTGGCGACGCCGTAGCTGGCGATCCCGGGTGCGCCCGCGATCCCGGCAAACGACGCGGTGCTGAGCACGTGGCCGCGGCGCTGCTTCTGGAACATCGGTGCGAACGCCTTCATGCCTCGGACCACGCCGAACAGGTCGATGTTGGTGACCCAGCGCCAGTCGTCGAGCGAACTGTCGGCGATCGAACCGGCGCTGGCGACGCCGGCGTTGTTGATCAGCACGTCGAAACCATCCCAGTGTGCCCGCACTGCGTCCCGCATGGCCTCGACCGAGGCATCGTCACCGACGTCGACGCGCACCGCGACGTGCGACCCGCCGTGGGCGGCCAGTTCCGCCACCACCGTCTCGGCCCGCTCGGGCAGCAGCTCGGCGACGGCAATGTCGTAGCCGGCGCGCGCATAGCGATGCGCCAGTGCTCGGCCAAGGCCACTGCCGGCGCCGGTGATCAAGGCTCGGGGTCGGGACATCGCGGTGCTCCGTGGCTAAAACACCGAGCCTAGCAGCGCCGACCATACGCTTTCGGCGCATCCCCCGGGCGCGCCTACAATCGAGGTCTCCATCGCCCGCGAGCCCGCCATGACCGATCCCCTGTTCGACCTCACCGGCAAGACCGCCCTGATCACCGGCGCCAGTCGCGGCATCGGCGAGGCCAGCGCCCACCTGTTCGCACGTCACGGCGCGCACGTCATCGTGTCGAGCCGCAAGCTCGATGCCTGCGAGGAGGTCGTCGCGGCGATCCGCAAGGCCGGCGGCGTGGCCAGCGCGATCGAGGCGCACATCGGCGATGTCGCCTCGATGGACCGGCTGTTCCAGAAGGTCCAGGACCGCGGCTTCGGCCTCGATGTCCTGGTCAACAACGCCGCCGCGAATCCCTACTTCGGGCCGATGATCGACATGGGCCTCGACGCCTTCGAGAAGACCGCATCGGTGAATCTGCGCGGCTATTTCTACTGCTCGCAGCAGGGCGCCAAGCTGATGCGCGAGCGCGGCGGCGGTTGCATCATCAACGTCGCCTCGGTGAATGCGCGCCGCGCGGCCGCCGGCCAGGGCGTGTATTCGGCGACCAAGGCCGCGATCGTGTCGCTGACCGAAGGATTCGCGAAGGAACTGGCGCCGCTGAAGATCCGCGTCAACGCGGTGTTGCCGGGACTCACCGACACCAAGTTCGCGTCGGCGCTGACCCAGAACGCGCAGATCATGAACCTGCTGCTGCGCCAGATCCCGCTCGGTCGCGCCGCCGAACCGGCCGAAATCGCACCGATGCTGCTGTTCCTGGCCTCGCCCGCAGCGAGCTACATCACCGGGGCCAGTTTCCCGGTCGATGGGGGATATCTGGCCTAGGCGCGTCGAGACGCGCTGACTGGACGGGCTTGCGCAACCGCTGCAAGCATGTCCGCCGCCGCCACAGCGACTGCAGATGCCCGGAACCGATGACTCGCCCATCGCTGCGCTTGATCCCACGCCGTCGCGATTGCGCGTCAGTGCCGGCTTCGTGGTCGGCTTGAGCGTATCGCTGGTCCTGCATGGGGTGCTGCTCGGTCTGTTGCTGATGCGTCAGGGTGCGGCCGGCACGCAGTCGAACGCCCCGGCGTCGCCGCTGCTGATCGATTGGCAGGCGGCAGTGCCGCAGCGTCCCGTGCCGGCACCCCCACGGACGGCCCCGGCAAGAACGCCGACGCCGACGATGCGCGAATCGGCCAGTGCTGCACCGCGCAGTCTCGTCGCGGCACCGGCGCCCCATCGGGATGCGGCGGACGAGCGTTCTGCCGTGAATACCCTGCCGATGCCTCCGACGACGGTCGAGACGGGTGCGCGCGATGACGCGACCACCGCCGCGCCGCCGCAGCCGGCGTCCGCCGTGTCGGGCGACGACCCCTATCTGTGGGACGTGCTGGCCCACTTGCGTCGCTTCCAGCACTACCCGGAGCGCGCCCGTCAGCAGGGCGTCGAGGGCACGGTGTGGTTGCGCGCACGCGTGTCGCGGCAGGGCGAGGTCCTGCGCTCGGAAATCGAGCGCAGTTCCGGTCACGCCCAGCTCGATGCCGCGGCGACACGGCTGATCGCGCAGGCATCGCCGCTGCCTCCACCGCCTGCCGGCGCGTTCGCAATCACCGACCTCAGCTTGCCGGTGGAATACCGGTTGCGTCGCGAATGAGCGCCTGGACTGCGGTATTCGCCGCCCACGCGACCGAACTTCGCGCGGTGCTGGCGCGCGTGCTGGGCGATGTCGCCTTGGCCGAAGACTGTGTCCAGGACACCGCGATGCGCCTGCTCGACGCACCTTTCGCCGGCGTCCGTGATCCCAAGGCCTTCCTGTTCCAGGTCGGCTACAACCTCGCCCGCGACGCCTTGCGCCGGCGCAACGTGCGCGGTCCGGCGATCGAGGATGCCGAAGCGGTGATCGACGCGACGACCTCGGACGAGGCCGGGCCGGAGACGCATCTGCTGGTGCGCGAACAACTCGCGACCGTGAGTCGGGCGCTGGCGCAGCTGCCCGAGCAACGCCGCCGCGTCTTGTGGCTGGTGCGGGTCGAAGGACTGAGCCTCAAGGAAACGGCGGCGGCGCTCGGCATCACCGCGAAGACGGTCGAGAACCACATGACCCAGGCCTTGCGACAGCTGACGGCGCTGCTGCCGGGAGGCAGCCGATGATGGTCCGACCGATCGCCGGCGTCGACTCTGGGGGAGACGTGCCGTGCGCGCGTCTGTTGTGCATGAGGAGTGACCAGTGAACGAACTGCTGCACGAACAGGCGGTGCAATGGCTGATCGAGGTGCGCGACGCACCCGCGGATGCGGCCGTGCAGCGGGCGTTCGATGCCTGGCTGGCGCGCGGTGACGCGCATCGCCTGGCCTATCTGGACGCCTTGATGGCATTCAATGCGGGCGCCGAATCGTCCGAGCCCTTGCCGGCGATCACGTCGCCCCGATTCGTGCGTCGGCATCCGGTCTGGCTGGGCGCGGGATTCGCCGCAGTCGCCGTGTTCGCGCTGCTGTTCGGCCCGCGCTGGTCGGAACAGCTGCGCGCCGACGCCGCCAGCGCGCCGGGCGTCGCGCGTGAACTCGTGCTCGACGACGGCACGCAATTGCGGCTCGCGCCGGATTCGCTGGTGGCGATCGATTTCGATGCAGCCGGGCGTGACATCGAATTGCTGCGCGGTGCCGTGACCGTGGACGTCGCGGCTGATCCACGTCCGCTGACGCTGCGGCATCGCGATGCGAGCGTGCGCGACATCGGCACCCGCTTCGAAGTCCAGACGGCGCCGGACGTGCTGCGCGTCAGCGTTGCCAGCGGCTTGGTCGAGGTGACGCGGGCGGGTCACGCGGCATTGCAGGTCGCGGCGGGCGAGCAGGTCGAGTGGCGCGGTGCGGCGATCGCGCAGCGCGCCTGGCAGGAACGTCGCGAGGTGGCCGGCCTGCTGGTGCTGGAGCAGGCACCCGCTGCCCTGGCCATGGCGCAATGGGCGGCCTTCGAGGGTCGGCGCGTGCAATGGATCGGTGCCGTGCCGGTGCATGCCGGCCTGGATGCTGCGCTGCCGATGCGCACGCCCGAGGAACGACAGGCGGCGCTGGCGACCTTGGCGCGCGAATTCGCTGTCGACGTGCTGTTCGACGGGCCCGGTATCGTCATTCTGCGCGCGTTGCCTTAACCCGCTAGGGTGCGTGCTGCATTCCTTGCGGAAGGACGCCGATCGATGCAGGCAAGAGGTTGGGGAGCGAGTTTGCTCGGGTTGCTGGCCGTCGCGCCGACACAGGCCTGCGTGCCGACGCGTCCGCTCGCCGAGCCCTTGCCGGTGTCGGACTTGCTGGGGGCCACGCGGGCGCTTGCCGCGGCGAGTGGTTGCCGCATCCTGCTGGCGCCAGGTCTGGCGGCGCAGCGCACGACCACGGTGATCCCGGCCGACATGACGGTCGCCGATGCGCTCGATCGGCTCTCGGCGCAACTGGACCTCAACTGGATGCAACAGGCCGGTGACATCACCGTTGTCGCGGCGGTGGATGCCGATGCCGCGAATCAGCGCGCCGCGGCACTCACCATCGAAGCGGCGACCGATCCGGCGGCGTTGCCGTCGCCGGTCGAACAGTCGCGCACGCCCGGCGAGCGCAGCCCCGCCATTGCACGCACCACGCTCGGCGATGCGCGTTTCGATGACGACGCCTTGCATGACTACACGACCGCAGTGGCACGTGCGCCCGGCGTCTACGGCATGGCTTCCAGCGACGTCATCCGTGGTGTCGGCGCATCACGCTTGTCGCCCAGTCAGCGCGCCAGTCTGCTGACCATCGACGGCATTCCGCTGCCGGCCGAAGCCTGGCTGTTCAATCGTCCCGGCCTCGGTCTGGTGCGCTCACTCGACATCACCCGCAGCGGCACCGGGCTGGCCAGCGCTTACGGCGCCGGCGCCGGCGACTTGGCGATGGCGACACGCGCGCCGGCTGCCGATACCCAAGTCGGCCTCGGTCTGTCCTATGCGCCCGCCTTGGCCCCGCAACTCAGTGCCACCGCGACCGGTGCCGCGGGTGTTCCGGGGCTGCGCACGGCGCTTGGATTCAGCCGCCAGATCGGTGACGAATCGATCGATGGCGAGGCCCAGCCGGACGTGTTCCGGCAACATCAGTACGCCGCACGACTGGCTTGGCAAAGTCCCGAGCGTGCGCATCTGCTGCAAGCCAGCGCCCTCGATTTCCAGCGGGCCGATCTCGGCGGCGCCGAAACGCCTTGCGGTGGTGGACAACCGCATTGCGTGATCGGCGCCGAGATCGCGTTGCGCGGTGCGGCGGCGAGTTGGCAATGGCAGGCGGGCGAGCATTGGCGCGCAGTCGCGCTGGCGGGCAGCTCCGATACGCGGGCCGCGGTCACGCGTTACGATCTCGGCGTGCTCAGTCCGGCGCAACCGGCCTACATCCACATGCACCACGCCGAGGCCCGCGTCGAGCTTGCGCCCGGACCGCGCGCCACGTTCAGCGTCGGGCTGATGCAGGCGCGCCGCGACTACCGCATTCATGGCCAGCGCCGCTTCGTCATCAATGGCGCCAGTGCCAGCACGCTGGGCATGGTGCCGGCTGGCCCGGGCGCCGGCAGTCTGAGCTATGCGAACTCGGAAACGGCGCGCACCGACCTGCCGCAGGCCCATGTCGAGTGGCAGTACGACGATGGCGAGCACTGGGACGGACACGTCGGCTTGCGCAGCGCCGACACCGATTCGGCCTCGCGCATCGACGTGCGCGATATCGTCGCCAGCAACTGCGCGATCGCACCCGGACGCCATCCCGGTCTGGCGACTTGCGCGCAAGCCCTGGAGGCACTGGTCAGTGCACGCAACGACCGCATCCGCCACGGCGACACGCTGTGGTTGCCGAGTGCCGCCCTGCGTTGGCGAGACCGCGACGGCCAGTGGCTGGCCTTGCAATGGCGCGACGGCTTTCTCGGTTCGGACGTGAATTCGCTGGCGCTCAGCCCGGATTCGGCCCTGGAACGGCTGCGCAGCAGCGAGATCGCGTGGCTGCGACCGCTCGGCGCATCGCTCCAACTCGAAGTGCGCCTCTACCACCACGACTGGCGCGATCGCGTCGCGAACCTCACCGGCAGCGTCGACGACGCCCTGCGCTTCGACAGCGAGATTCTCGGCAGCGAACTGCAATTGAACGCCCAGCCGCACGCGCGCGGCGAATGGTGGCTGCAGGCCGGCTGGATGCACACGCATTCGAACCTCGCGCCATTGCCGCGCGACGACGCGGCGGTGCGCGGCGCACCCGCCTGGACCCTGGGTGTCGGCGGGCGCTGGCGCTATGCCAATGGCCTCTACGTCGGCGCTCATTTCAGCCATGCCGCATCGACCTGGATCGTCAACGACAATGCCTCGCTCGAACGCCTGGATGCTCGCGATCTGCTCGACCTGCGCGTCGGCTTCCGGCGCGGGCGCGTCGACCTGTCGGCCTGGGGCACCAATCTGCTCGACGATCGCTATGTCGCCGACAGTTATGGCCGCAGCATTGAGCTCACGCCCTATCACGCCTATGACCGCATCGTCGGCATCGATGCGCGCATCGACTTCTGAACCTTAGAACAATTCGCCCTGCGGCGAGGCCAGCCGCGGCGCGCGGAATTGCGAGGTGTCGAGCGCGACCTCTTCGTTGCGACCGATGTAACCGAGTCGCTGAACCGCGACGCGGAAGCGGCGCCGGATCAGCTCCGCGAACACGCCTTCGCCGCGCATCCGGGTCTTGAAGTCGGCGACATAGTCGCGGCCGCCGCGCATTTGCTGCACCAGGCTCATCACGTGCGCGGCCCGGTCCGGGTAATGCACCGCCAGCCACTCCCGGAACAGGTCCTTCAACTCGTGCGGCAGGCGCACGATGGTGTAACTCGCGCTGCGCGCGCCGGCCTCGCGTGCCGCTTCCAGCACCGCTTCAAGATCGCGGTCGTTGATCATCGGAATGATCGGTGCGACGAACACGCCGACCGGGATGCCGGCTTCGTGCAGGCGCCGAATCGCCGCGATGCGCCGGTGCGGCGCGCTCGCCCGCGGTTCCATCTTCGATGACAGCATGTTGTCCATCGAGGTGACCGACAGGAACACGTGGACGAGCTGTTTCTCCGCCATCGGCGCGAGCAGATCCAGATCGCGCTCGACCATCGCGTTCTTGGTGATGATGGTCAGCGGATGCGCACACTCGGACAGCACCTCGATGATGCCGCGCGTGAGTCGCTGCTCGCGCTCGATCGGCTGGTACGGATCGGTGTTCGCGCCGAGGTTGATCGTCGAACAGACATAGCCCGGTCGCGCGAGCTCGATGCGCAGTTGCTCGGCGGCATTGGTCTTCGCGGTCAGCCTTGTCTCGAAGTCGAGCCCGGCGGAAAGATTCAGGTAGCTGTGCGTCGGTCGCGCATAGCAATAAAAACACCCGTGCTCGCAGCCCCGGAACATGTTGATCGACTGCGTGAACGGGATGTCCGGCGAGTCGTTGCGGCTGATGATGCTGCGTGCGCGCTCGTGGGTCACGGTGGTCGCGGGCCGGGTGGTCGCGCCCAGATCGGCTTCGGGAAACCAGCCGTCGTCTTCGCGTTCGACCCGCGTGGCCTCGAACCGTCCCTCGCGATTCGTCGCCGCCCCGCGACCCTTGATGCGCGCCAGCGCCGGCTTGATCGGGTCATCGCTCATCGCGACTCCGTGCAGCCCTCGATGGCGTCCGCACGCAACAGGACCCAGTCGCGGCGATTGCTCGAACCGAGCGCGATGCGCCGCGTTGCGTCGACGCAGTCGGGCAGGCTCGTGGCTTCGGCGAACAACGCACGTTGCGCCGGTGCGACGCGCAGCCACGCGCTCGCCGCGGCAAACTGTTCCGTGGCGGGGCGCTTGAAACCGAACTCGGCCACCGGACCGATGGCCTGCAGCAGGTTCTGCTCGCGCCAGCCGACCAATCCGAGCGTGACTTCGGGCCCGGCGACATCGCGGGCATGCTGCATGATCGCGCGACCGGAACTGTGTGCGTCCAGCAGCGGATAGGCGACCGTGCCGATTCCGATCCACAGCGCCGTCATCAGCGCAAAGCAGGCGCGCAGTGCGTGGCGCGTGCGCCCGATGGCGGTGGCCGCGACTCCCACGGCGCCGACGCTCGCCAACATCCACCACAGCGCATCGCTCGCGCCGGTCAGGCCGCGTGCCGCTTCCTGCTTCGCTTCGAAGGCCGGTTCGCCGAGCGCGGCCATCAGGCCGCCGATCAGCAAGGGCAGGGACAGTGCCAGAACGAAGCCGAACACGAGGCCTCGGAAACCCTTGCGGCGGTTCGCGAAGACGAGGCCGGGCGCGAGCGCGACGCAGAGCATCGGCAGGATCGGCAGGATGTACATGTCGCGCTTGCCCGGCGACAGCGAAAAGAACAGCAGCACCAGGGTCGACCACGCGAACCGGCTTACCCTGCGTGCGCAGCCACGCGCGCAACTGGTTCGGGTAGGTGGTCGCGATGCGC
>ERZ724527.1236-NODE-1236-length-12038-cov-4.296253_pt1 | contig 12038 bp, 7 predicted proteins | sample MGYA00376060_ERZ724527 | MGnify/ENA primary metagenome ERZ724527 (study PRJEB28724, sample SAMN07190886) | activated sludge metagenome | isolation source: activated sludge of sewage treatment plant in Hong Hong | place: USA: Christiansburg, Virginia | collected...
AGCAGTACAAGCGCAACCACCAACTGTGCGATGCGGACGATGAGAAGCTCCCGGTCGTGGGCACCATCGCCAGCCAGTTCAACGACCCCGGCACCAACAACCTGTATGTGCGGTTGATGGAGACCATCAAGACAAAGACCGGCGTCGACTTCCACAGCACCTTCCACGCACACGACGAGATGAGCGAGAAGGTGTGGATCATCCCCCCCGCCAAGAGCCGTTACCTCAGCGAGATCAGTGAGAACAACCGCCGCTACGATGCCCATGTGCGCAAGCAGGCGGAGATCGCGGACAAGCTCTACGGGCTGTACAGCGCGGTGTTGACGTTCGGAGGACCGGATCTGCTCGAAGCCGCAAGCCACAAGCCGCAAGCTTCAAGCTCGACGACGAGCAAGCTTGAGGCTAGTGGCTTGGAGCTTGAGGCCCTCACCAAGAAATTCGAGGAGCTCCGCAAGGACCTGGATCCGCACCTCTGGTCCATGCTCACCGGTTGGCAGGCGGAATCTGACCGATATAGCGGCGAGTTCTACACTTACCTCGTGCGCGGTAAGGAGATCAAGGTCCCCAACCACACCGAGAGCCTCAGTCACCTGAAGATCCCGAAAGTCGCGCTGCCGAAATTCCGCAGCTGGGGCGACAAGGTGCGCTGGGCCATGCAGGAGAACACGCCCGGCTTCTATCCGTACACGGCGGGCATCTATCCCTTCAAGCGCCAGGGCGAGGATCCCGCGCGGATGTTCGCTGGCGAGGGCGGACCGGAGCGTACCAACAAGCGCTTCCACTACGTGAGCCAGGGCCTGCCCGCCAAGCGCCTCAGCACCGCCTTCGACAGCGTCACGCTCTACGGCCACGACCCCGGTCGTCGTCCGGACATCTACGGCAAGGTGGGCAACAGCGGCGTGAGCATCTGCTGCCTCGACGACGCCAAGAAACTCTACAGCGGCTTCGACCTCACCTCGCCCACCACCAGCGTAAGCATGACCATCAACGGTCCCGCGCCCATGCTGCTCGGCTTCTTCATGAACGCCGCGATCGATCAGAACTGCGAGAAGTATATCCGATCCCACGGACTTGAGTCGGTAGTTGAAGAGAAGATCCGTGAGCGGTGGGATCGGATTCCTGATTCGCTGATTCCTAATTCGGCCGCGCGTGGGACAGGCGCGAATGCCGGAATCAGGAATCAGGAATCAGCCATGCGACCGAAGTACCACGGCGACATCCCCCAAGGCAACGACGGTCTGGGTCTGCTCCTGCTCGGAATAACCGGCGACCAGGTATTACCGCCCGACATCTACGCCAAGATCAAAGCCGACACCCTCGCGCAGGTCCGCGGCACCGTGCAGGCCGACATCCTCAAGGAAGACCAGGCGCAGAACACCTGCATCTTCAGCACCGAGTTCGCGCTGCGCTTGATGGGCGACGTGCAGCAGTACTTCATCGACCAGAAGGTCCGCAACTTCTACAGCGTCAGCATCAGCGGCTACCACATCGCGGAGGCCGGCGCCAACCCCATCAGCCAGCTCGCCTTCACCCTGGCCAACGGCTTCACCTACGTGGAGTACTACCTCAGCCGGGGCATGGACATCAACGCCTTCGCGCCCAACCTGAGCTTCTTCTTCAGCAACGGCATGGACCCCGAGTACGCCGTGATGGGCCGCGTGGCGCGCCGCCTCTGGGCCAAGGCGATGAAGCATCGCTACGGCGCCGACGAGCGCAGCCAGATGCTGAAGTACCACATCCAGACCAGCGGCCGCAGCCTGCATGCACAGGAGATCGACTTCAACGACATCCGCACCACGCTGCAGGCGCTCTACGCCATCTACGACAACTGCAACAGCCTGCACACGAACGCCTACGACGAGGCCATCACCACGCCCACCGAGGAAAGCGTGCGCCGCGCCATGGCCATCCAGCTCATCATCAACAAGGAGCTCGGCCTGGCCAAGAACGAGAACCCGCTGCAAGGCTCCTTCATCATCGAAGAGCTCACCGACCTGGTGGAAGAGGCTGTGCTCAGCGAGTTCGACCGCATCACCGAGCGCGGCGGCGTGCTCGGCGCCATGGAGACCATGTACCAGCGCAGCCGCATCCAGGAGGAAAGCCTCTACTACGAAACGCTGAAGCACACCGGCGAATACCCGATCATCGGCGTGAACACCTTCCTCAGCAGCAAGGGCTCACCCACCATCCTGCCCAAGGAGGTGATCCGCGCCACCGAGGAGGAGAAGGAAGCGCAGATCGCCACGGTGGAGAACCTGCGCGCGGCCTACAGCGCGGAAGCGGCGAAGGCGATCAAGGACCTGCAGCAGGCGGCGATCCGGAATGAGAACATGTTCGAGGTGCTGATGGAGGCGACGAAGTATTGCAGCCTCGGTCAGCTAACGGCGGCGATGTTCGAGGTGGGCGGGCAGTATCGGAGGAATATGTAGACGCGAAATGAAGTCTGCGAGGTCAATTCACCCTCGGTTCCTCTATTGCCAGCAATCCTATCAACAGCGGTCAAGAATAGCTGCTATGTCTTTCGGCAGCTCTAGTGGCCTCATCGGTGGCACATCGGCCCCGCCGGTATTCCCGATCGGGACGGTGCCTACAAAGCTCTTCACTCCACCGAAGATGAGCCGGGGCAACTGGCCGATGATCTCTCTGCCATCCTTTATGCGAATACCGAACTTCAGCATGCGCCAGTGTACCGCGTTGTGCTCCATGGGCCAGCGTTGGCCAAGGATGTGCGCACGTTCCAGGTGGTGCCACGCCCGCGGTAAGTCGCCCGTAGCTGCGGCGTGTTCGCTGGCGGCCAGTTCAGCACTGTAGTGCGGTCGAACCAATGCAGGCATCTTCCAGTGGAGCTTCATGTATGCAAGATGGTCAGGATCGCTTCATCGCATCCTGCTCGCGTTCAAGATCGCCAAGAGCGCAACTCCCACATCAGCGAACACCGCCTCCCACAGCGTGGCCAAACCGCCCGCACCTAGCACAAGCACGATCGCCTTCACCCCGAAAGCCAACACGATGTTATGCGTTACCACCCGCTTGGTGACCTTGCCGATGCGGATGGCTTCGGCGATGCTGCTGGGCTCGTCGTTCTGGATCACCACGTCGGCGGCCCAGTGGATCGGACGGCCTCCCGGCCTTGAATTTCCAATGAGAGCTTTCCCTTTCCTGCGAAATCCTCAGCGGCCAAGCGTCGCGCCACCAACCGATCATTCACTAACCTTGTGGGACCAAATAGCACCCCATGCGCCACTTTGCTACCGCACTGTTCAGCCTTGCCGCATTGGGCATCTTCGGGCAAGAGTCCCCCGAACCCGGCCACGGCCTACCGCACACGTTGGCGCCGCACGAGGTACCGCTGATCGAGGCCTATCGCAACAGCCGCGCGGGCGATCGGGGCATACAAGCGCCACCGGCCTGGGTGCCGCGCACCATGGCGGAGTGGGAGGAGGTGCAGAGCGTGATCGTGACCTGGACCAGCTTCGAGAGCATCCTGAAACAGATCGTCCGCCACGCCAAGGAGGAATGCGAGGTGATCATTGCCTGCACCGATAGCAACGCGGTGATCAGCTATCTGAATGGTGCGAACGGCGGCGGCCCTTTGCCCGACCTGGACAACATCAGCTATATCGAAGTGGGCTACAACAGTATCTGGGGCCGCGATTACGGCGCCGAGACGATGTATAAGAACGAGGTGGACAGCCTCTACCTGATGGACTGGATCTACAACCGGCCACGTCCGCTCGATGATGTGATGCCCGAGGCCATCGCTGACTTCATGGGCCTGCCCATCTTCACGGCAACACAGGCACCTTACGACGTGGTGCACACAGGCGGCAACTTCATGGCCGACGGTTGCGGCACCGCCTTCAGCAGTTACCTCGTGTATGATGAGAACGGGCGGAGTGGTGATTACAACCAGACGGTGAAGACGCAAGCACAGTTGGACGACCTGATGGAGCAATGGATGGGCATATCGCAATACATCACCATGCCCACCTTGCAGTACGACGCCATCCACCACATCGACATGCACATGAAGCTGCTGGACGAAGAGCGGCTGCTGGTGGGCGAGTTCCCGGTGGGGGTGAGCGATGGCCCGCAGATCGAGATCAACCTGAACAGCTATGTGAACGGTCACAACAGCGTGTTCGGTGAACCCTTCAAGCTGATCCGCATACCCATGCCGCCCAGCACCGGCGGGCAATATCCCCCCAACGGCAGCTACCGCACCTACGCCAACAACATCTTCCTGAACAAGCTGGTGCTGGTGCCCACCTACCGCGAGGAGTACGACACCACCGGCCTGCGCATCCTGCGCGAGAACCTGCCCGGCTACAAGGTGATCGGCATCGATTGCGACAACAGCGGCAGTAACATCATCAGCCTAAGTGGTGCCATCCACTGCATCAGCAAAGGCATCGGCGTGGAGGACCCCTTGCTCATCCGCCACCAGGCGTTGGACGATACCTACGAGACCGTCAACCCCTACACCGTGGAAGGCTACATCCGCCACCGCACGGGCATCACGGGAGCCGAAGTGTATTGGACGACCGATACCGCAGCGGGCTTCAACACCGTGGTGATGACCGACATCGGCGGCAATAACTGGAGCGCCGCCATTCCCGCGCAGCCTTCGGGCAGCACGGTGTTCTACTACATCCACGCCACCGCCAACAGCGGCAAGCAGCAGGTGCGCCCCATCGTTGCCCCTGATGGCTGGTGGAAGTTCGAGGTGCTGGACATCAATGCCAGTGTGGACGAAGGCGCCGCCCCGATGATCACCGAGGTCTTTCCGAACCCCAGCGCATCGCTCATCATGCTAACGCTGAACGTGCCGCGCGGCCCCGTGCATGTGTACCTCGCCGACGCCACCGGCCGCACGCAAATGGAACTGCACAACGGTAACCTGCCAGCGGACAACCGCGTCTTCGCTGACATCAGTGGATTGAGCAGTGGCACCTACGTGGTTGTCGCCGAAAGCGCCAGCGGCAGGAGCTTGCAGCGCGTTGTGCGGAAGTAGGGATCACCGCATCCGCGCAGCGTTCAGTATCGCCAGCAAGGCCACGCCCACATCGGCGAACACCGCCTCCCAGAGCGTGGCGAGCCCGCCTGCACCGAGGATGAGCACGATGGCCTTCACCCCGAAGGCCAGCACGATGTTCTGCGTGACCACGCGCTTGGTGGCTTTGCCGATGCGCATGGCCTCGGCGATTCGCGAGGGCTGGTCGTTCTGGATCACCACATCCGCAGTTTCGATGGCCGCATCGCTGCCCAGGCCGCCCATGGCGATACCCACGTCGCTGAGGGCGAGCACCGGCGCATCGTTGATGCCGTCGCCCACGAAGGCCACCACGGCGCTGGGATCCTTCTTGGTCTCTTTCATTCTGGTCACCTTGTCTTCAGGTAACAGATCGCCAAAGGCTTTGTTGATGCCGAGCGTGGCTGCCACACGTTGCGTGATGGCCGTCTTGTCGCCACTGAGCATCACGATGTCGCGCACACCGAGCGCCTTCAGTTCGGCGATGGTCTCCTTCGCATCGGACTTGATCCTGTCGGCCACGGTGAGGTAGCCCGCGTAGGCGCCGCCGATGGCCGCCACCACGATGGTGTCTTCCACCGCATCCACTTCCGGGGGATAGGCCACATTGAACTTGCGCAGCAACTTGGCGTTGCCCACCAGCACCTCCTTGCCTTGCACCGTGCCACGCATGCCATGGCCGCTGATCTCCTCCACGTTGGTGGCCTCGCCAGCATCGAGGCCCAGCTTGTATCGCAGCACTGCCTTGGCGATGGGGTGCGTGCTGTGCGTTTCCATCGCCTTCACCACGCCCATGAATTGTTGCGCGTCCACACCTGCTGCAGGTTTCACATCCCGTACGGCGAAAACACCTTCGGTCATGGTTCCCGTCTTGTCCATCACCACGGTGTTCACCTTGGTAAGGACATCGAGGTAGTTGCCGCCCTTCAACAATATGCCCTTGCGACTTGCCGCACCAATGCCGCCGAAGTAGCCCAACGGAATGCTGATGACCAAGGCGCAGGGGCACGAGATCACCAAAAAGATGAGCGCGCGATAGAGCCAGGTGTTGAAGACATAAGGCTCCACCACGAGCAGGGGCACCAGCACGATGCCCACGGCCAGCGCCACCACGATGGGCGTGTAGATGCGTGCGAAACGCCGGATGAACAGTTCCGTGGGTGCTTTGCTCCTCGCTGCGTTCTGCACCAGATCGAGGATGCGCGCAAGACTGCTCTCGCCGAAGGGCTTGGTCACTTGCATGTCCACCACCTTGTCCGTGGCGATCATGCCGGCGAGCACCGCTCCTTCCTTCTCGATGCTACGCGGAACGCTTTCGCCGGTGAGCGCAGCGGTATCGAAGGAAGCCTTTTCGCTCAGCAGCTTGCCATCCAAAGGCACGCGATCACCCACGCGGATGCGGATGATGTCACCGACGTTCACGTTGGCGGCGGGCGTTTCCACCACATTGCCGTCGCGTACCACGCTGGCCGAATCGGGCCGCACATCCAACAGCGCCTTGATGTTGCGCTTGGCGCGGTCCACGGCGGCGTTCTGGAACAGTTCGCCAACGGCATAGAAGAGCATCACGGCCACACCCTCCGGATACTCCCCGATGTAGAAGGCACCGATCGTGGCCAGGCTCATCAGGAAGAACTCGCTGAACACATCGCCCTTGCCGATGGCGCGCACCGCGCTCACCAGCACCGGCCAGCCCACGGGCAGGTAGGCGGCGAGGTACCAGACAAGCCGCCACCACGGCTGCTGCCAGAACTGAGACGCAAGCTGGTCGATGGCGATGCCGCCAATGAGCAACAGGAAGGAAATGATGGCGGGCAGGTAGGCGCGCCAGGGGGCATGGGTGGAGTGGTCGTGGTTGTCGCTCATGGTTCAATGTGTTGCTGCTCCCGCCCTGCCGCGTTCCACACCTCCCATGCTGCGTTCGCGTTCAGCAGGAAGATGCCCGCGCCTACGAGCAGATCGGGCCAGGCGCTGGCCCACCACAGCGTAACGCCACCGGCGCTGATGATCGCGATGTTGGCGAGCACGTCGTTGCGCGCGCTCAGGTAAGCCGCACGCACCAGTGCGCCCCCCTGTTTGCGGTAGCGCACGAGCAGCAGCGCGCACGTCATGTTCACCACCAAGGCACCAGCACCGGCCAGGGTGAGCGGAACTGCTTGCGGGGCGGTGAGCGTGTTGAACTTCCACCACGCCATCCACAATGTGGCCAGGCCGGGCACAAGGATCAACAGTGCCAGCAAGCGGCCAACGCGGGCGCGGCCTGCGGCGCTCCAACCAAGTGCCAGTAGCACCAGCACGTTCAGCGCCGCGTCCTCCAGGAAATCGATGCTGTCCGCGAAAAGGGAAACCGAGCCGATGGCCAGGCCCACGGCGAACTCGATCCCGAAGTAGCCCAGGTTGAGCAGGGCGACCAGGCGGGTGATGCGGCGAAGGGCTTGGTTCATAGCGCTCGTGAGATAGAGATCCCGGCCCATGTTGCCAGCACGCACAGCGCTACGCTGCCCGCCACATAAAGCGCGTTGCTGGTGTAGTGCCCTTGCTGCATCAGTTGCAGTGTTTCGGTGCTGAAGGCCGAGAAGGTGCTGAAGCCGCCACAGAAGCCCGCTACCAGCAGCAGACGTGCATGAGGGCCGATCCATTGCTTGTGATCGGCGAAGCCGATGGCCAGGCCGATCAAGAGGCAGGCCACCACATTCACCACCAGGGTTCCATAGGGGAAGTGATGCCCGTGCAGGCTGTTCACCCAGCGGCCCAATGTGTAGCGCGTGACGCTGCCCATACCGCCACCGATGAATACAACGAGGAGTTCCTTCATGGCATCCGAGGTTCAATGTTCATGACCTGCACTGGTGTTCATCATCGCGATCAGGTAGTAAGCGCCACCAACGGCCACCTCGGCATTGGCTGGCGCTTCCTGTAGAAAGGTCACGGCGGTGTATGCGCCGTCAGTTGTTCCCCGCTTCACCTCGAAGCGCTGGAAGGTCATGCTGCCGGGCGCGGCCGCGTGTGCATGTTCATCGCCGTGTGCATGCTCATCGGCATGATCGTGTTCATGTTCTTCGCCTTTCGCATGCACTTCCTTGTTCTCTGCCTCATGGTCGTGTTCCTCGCCTTCGGCGTGGCTGTGTTCCGCCTCGTCGGCATGCTTGTGCCCGGCCTCTTCTTCATGCCCATGTTCCTCTTCACCCTCGGTGCGGATGAACACGAAGTCCTTGCCCTCCATGTTCACGATGGCCTCGGTGAGGACGGCGGTGGTATTGGCGTTGCCCACATCGATGCGCGCGGTAACACCCATGCCGTCAATGAGGCCTTCCTTGTCGCCGGTTATCTCGGCATGCACGGGGATCGTCTTCGTTTCGCTCTCGAATGCGCTGCCGATGGCGAAGACCACGGCCGTGTAGTTCCTGCCGGGCAGGTTGGTGAGGCTGAGGTCGATCTTCTGGCCCACTTTCACCTTGGCGATGTCCTGCTCGTAGAGGAAGAGGTCCACGTGCAATTTGCTGTTGTTCACCACGCGGAACATGGTGGCATCACCGCTCACCTTGCTGCCCACGTTCACGGCGATGTGCGCCACGGTGCCGTCGATCGGGCTCACGATGCTCCCCGTGGAGCGGATCGCGTCGGCGTTCAGTTTTTCGGGGTCGATGTTGACCATGCGTAGCAGCTCGGCGTTGGCATTCACGCTGGCGCGCAGTGAAGCGTGATCGGCCGTGGCCTGTTGCAGGGTCTTCTGCGCGCTCACGTTGGCACCGGCCAGTTCGGTCTGGCGATCGAGCTCGGCCTTGGCATAGACCAGTCGCGCCTTGGCATCCAGGTAGTCGCGCTGCAGGTCGATGATGGCCTGGTCAGCGATGCTGGCGAGCGCCTGGCCCTTCTTCACGTGGTCGCCTTCGAGCACCAGCACTTCGCGCACGGTGCCACCCAATACGGCGGTGACGTCGGCGACGTTCTGCGGAGGAACTTTCAAGAAGCCCGTGGCCTTCAATGCGGTGGTGAGGTCTTTCATCTCCACCCGGCCCAGCTTGCCTTCGATGGCGGTGAACTGCTGCGGCGAAACGGTGACGGTGCTGCCGCCGCCGTGTCCTTCTTCTTCGCCGTGGCCATGGCCTTCTTCCTCTTCGCCGGAGGCCGCGCCGCCGCCACAGGAGGCGAGCGCCATGGTGAGCATGCACAGGACAAGGAACTGCGGGATCCCGCCAAGGCGGGACAGGGTGCGCGCGAGGGCGCTGTTGATCTGTTGCGTTTTCATATCAGAGCGGTCTTATAGGCCGTTGAGGGCACGGAGGTGGAGGACGGTGAGGGCGAGCTCGTAACGCACGCGCAGGTGCTCGGCGTTGAGTTGGAAGGCCTGCTCGATGCCTTGGGTGAATTGGAAGTAGTCGGCTTCGCCGGCGCGGTAGGCGCGCAAGGCGTCGTCGCGCAGGGTTTCGCCCAGTGCAGCGCCGGTGCTTTCGTAATAGGCGAGGCTCTCACGTAGTTGTGCAAGCTGCGCCTGTGTGCTGGCGCGTTCGCTGGTGCGCTGGCGGCGTGCGGCTTCCAGTTCCTGCGCGGCGATCTCGCTGCGCAGACGCGCGGCCGTGGTGCGACCGCCTTGTCCGCTGCCAGGCAGGGGTATCGACGCGCCGATGAGATAGCCGGTGAACGGCGCTTCACCATCGAAGGTCTGGTAGAAGCCGCCGCCTTGCAGGCTGGGTGCCCACTGGCTGCGTTGCAATTTCCAATCCGCCTCGGCCAACTGCGCGCGCTGTTCCATGGAGAGCAGCAGCGGGTCGTTGCCTCCGCCGGGATCGGGCGCTCGTGCGGTGTTCAGCAATTCATCGGTGATGGGTGCCGCACCGTTGAGCGCGCCGGTCCACCGTTCCACTTCGGCCTGGTAGGCCACCAGATCGGCCTGGGCCTGGCGCAAGCGCACCTTCACTTGTTCAGCGCGGCTCTGCGCGCTGGTCTTCTCGAGTCGACCGGTCTCGCCGAGTTCGAAGCGCTTGGTGGCGAACGCGGCCATCGAAGAGTAGGCGCTATCGAGTTGTTGAAGCATGCGCACTTGTTCCAGTCCCATGGCCCATTGCAAGTAGGCGCCGCCCGCGCTTTCCTTCACGTAAGCGGATGTGTTGAGCTTCTCGTTCTCCGCCAGTCGCAGGCTTTCCTTCAGGTAGGCCGAGCGCCGCGCAATGGTCGTCGGCAAGGCGAAGCCCGTGGTGGCTTGCAGGTTGACGTCCGACCGGTATGGGCCTTGGATCTGGCCCTGCATGAATTGCGCGTTCAGCGGTGAAAGGCCGAAGGCGGTCTTGCGCATGGCCTCCTGTTCCTGCACGCTGAGTTCGGCGGCCGTCATGCTGGGATGCGTTCGTAGCGCACGTGCGATCACGGTATCCATCGGGATAGGACCCTGTGCGTTCGCGCTTTCGCCAACGAAGAGCAGCAGCAACGTGGCAACAATGAGCGGTGCCGTCGTTGTTCCGCCTCCATCATTGTTGCGCTTCTTGCCAGCGCCCATGAAGAGGAGGTAGAGCACAGGCAGTACCATGAGCGTGAGCGCTGTGGCGGTGATCAAACCACCGATCACCACGGTGGCCAGTGGCCGCTGCACTTCGGCGCCCGCGTTGCCGCTGAGGGCCATGGGCAGGAAACCGAGCGAGGCCACGGCGGCTGTCATCAGTACAGGTCGAAGGCGGATGCGCGTTCCTTGGAGCACGCGTTGCTTCAGGTCGTTGATGCCGTCCTTCTCCAGTTGGTCGAAGGTGCCGATGAGCACGATGCCGTTGAGCACCGCCACCCCGAAGAGCGCGATGAAACCCACGCCCGCGCTGATGCTGAAAGGCATGTCGCGCGCCATCAAGGCCAGCACGCCACCAATGGCGCTCATGGGGATCGCGGTGTAGATCAGCAGCGCGCGCTTTACGCTGTTGAAGGTGAAGAAGAGCAGCAGGAAGATGAGGGCCAGCGCAATGGGCACGGCCACCATGAGGCGCTTGCTCGCCGCTTGCAGGTTCTCGAAGGTGCCGCCGAAGGTGTAGTAGTACGCGGAAGGCATGCGCACATCGGCGTCGATGCGGCCTTTCAGTTCCTCCACGAAGCTCTCCACGTCGCGGCCGCGGATGTTCACGCCCACGGCGATGCGGCGCTTGGCATCCTCGCGGCTGATCTGCGCGGGGCCGGGCACCAGCGCCACGTTGGCCACCTGCTGCAATTGGATCTGGCCGCCGCCGGGCAGGGCCACGAAGAGCGATCGCACATCATCGATGCTCTGTCGTTGCTGCTGCGCCAGGCGGACGACCAGGTCGAAGCGCCGCTCGTTCTCGTAGATGGCTCCGGTGGCTTCGCCGGCGAAGGCCGTGCGCACGGTGCGGTTCAGCTCGCGGATGTTGAGGCCGTACTGCGCCACGCGCGCACGATCGTATGTCACGGTGATCTGTGGAAGTCCCACCACCTTTTCCACCTGCGGTTCGCCCGCGCCCTGCACTTCGCCCACGATGCCCGCGATCTTCTCCGCGATCACCGCCAGCGTATCCATGTTCTCGCCGTAGATCTTCACGGCCACGTCCTGCCGTATGCCGGTCATCAGTTCGTTGAATCGCATCTGGATGGGTTGTGTGGCTTCGTAGAACACGCCGGGAACCTGTTTCAGGGCTTGCAGCATGGTGTCCTGCAAGGCCTCGCGATCATGCGCGGTGGTCCACTCGTCCTTGTCCTTCAGGATGATCATGAGGTCGGTGGCTTCGGGTGGCATGGGGTCGGTGGGGATCTCGGCGCTGCCGGTGCGGCCCACCACCTGTTCCACTTCGGGGAACTGGAGCAGGATCTTCTCCACCTTGGCGTTGTTGGCGATGCTCTGGCTGAGCGATGCGCCCTGCGGCAGGATGCTGTGGAAGGCGAAGTCGCCCTCTTCCAAGGTGGGAATGAACTCGCCGCCCATGCGTGCGAACAGGAAGACCGAGCTGATGAAGAGCGCCACGGCCACACCCACGGTCTTGATCCGGTTGCGCAAGGCGAAGCCGATGATGGGATC
>ERZ724527.1241-NODE-1241-length-11993-cov-5.443207_pt1 | contig 11993 bp, 12 predicted proteins | sample MGYA00376060_ERZ724527 | MGnify/ENA primary metagenome ERZ724527 (study PRJEB28724, sample SAMN07190886) | activated sludge metagenome | isolation source: activated sludge of sewage treatment plant in Hong Hong | place: USA: Christiansburg, Virginia | collected...
TTCTTCGGGTAATTTGATTGAATTTTTCTTTGATCAAACTATCAATACTGATATTGACCGTTTTGATTCCGGCTTCTTTAAAAGTCTCGATAAAGTTCGGTACTAGAATTCCGTTGGTGGTAATGGTCAAATTGACGCCCAACTTCCCCAAGCTTAAAATAATCGCTGCAGCATCTTTTCGTACCAAAGGTTCGCCACCTGTCAATCGGATTTTATTCACCCCAAAATTCACAAAGGTTTTCGCTATTTCAATGATTTCGTCAGCGGTCATCAAATGCGGTTTTGGAGTTAAGGCGATTCCTTCTTCGGGCATACAATAGGTGCAGCGCAAATTGCAATGTTCCGTAATTGAAATACGCAAATAGTCGTGATTGCGACCTAAAGTATCTTGCAATAGCGGCTTATTTTCCATGATTGAATCCGTTCAATAATTGAAACAAGTGCAATACCGAAGGGAAAACGGCATCGATTGATTCTGCTGCACCATTTGACGAGCCTGGCAATGCCATTAATAAAGTGTCGCCTTTAAATCCGACAACCGATCTAGACAACATCGCATAAGGTGTGCGTTCTTGTCCGTAGGAACGAATGGCTTCTTCGATACCAGAAATTCTTCGGTCTAATAACGGAAGTAAGGCTTCTGGAGTAACATCTTTGTGCGACAAACCTGTTCCACCAGTTAGAATGACCAAGTCTGTTTTTTGAGAATGCAGTTGCTGGATATTGCTTTGAATCTCTTCGATGTTATCGGGAATGATGGTATACTTTGCAATGGTCAATCCGAGTTTTTGCAGTTTATCGACAATGATTTTACCAGAAGTATCTGCTTTTGTTCCTGCGGAAACACTGTCGGAACAAACCACAACAGCTACCGAAAGCTGAGAATAATCTTGATTAGCATAATCTGATTTTCCGCCTTTTTTGTTTAATAATTTTACGGTTGAAATTTCGACATTTTTATCAATCGGTTTGAGCATGTCATACATCGTCAACGCTACAATTGAGGCGCCGTGCATGGCTTCAACCTCAACACCGGTTTTGTAAATTGTTTTAACCGTAACTTCAATTTGAATCGAATCTGTTAAACATTCAAACTCAATTCCAGTGAACTCAATCGGCATCGGATGGCAATCCGGAATCGCATTCGACGTGTTTTTAACAGCAAACAATCCGGCGGTTTTAGCCACAGATAAGACATCGCCTTTGGGTACGGTTTTATCTAAAATCGCTTGTATGGTTTTAGGCGAACCGACTTTGACAATGGCTTGCGCGACTGCGGTTCTTAGTGTTGTTATTTTGTGAGTGATGTCGACCATTTATGTGTTTTTTTTCCAAGTGTACGATTCGTCTTCCAAGATTTCCTTGCCAAATATCGGTGCTTTTTCTTTGATGGCTTCTACTAAAAACTCCAACGCTTCATAAGTTACTTTCCGGCGCGGCGCGGATACAAAAACAAAGAGACAAATTTCACCTACATTCACCAATCCCAAACTGTGGTATATGTGCAAGCACGACAAATCGAATTTAGCAAAAGTAGCTTCACGGATTTCGTAGAAACTTTCTTCAGCCATTTCCTCGTAAGCGGAATAGTCGATGGCCACAACCTTGTTTCCTTCTATTTCATCGGCACGAACTTGACCTAAGAAAATATTGTGCGCACCAATCGAAGTTTTACTTTGATGCTTGGCTATCGATGCACCAATAAACTCGGCTGCAATAGCACCTTGTATGAATGAAGATTTTTTGGTTTTTTCTGTCGACATAATTAGGATTTGAAAGGAATTTCTGTAACCGATTCGATGCCATTTTTGAGATGAAAGACCGATGTAAATCCGTTTTTCATCAAATAATCGGCGGCTAATTGGCTTTTATTTCCGTACTGACAAAATAAGATAATTTTCTGGTCTTTATTGTAGTTTTTCAAATAGTTTTCCAATTGATCGAGGGGCACATTTTGAATGTTAGGCGCGTTCCATTTTGATGCTTCGTATGCTTCTTTGAGATCAACAATCAAATAGGAATCTTCTTTCAGCGCATCATAAAACTCGGTCGTTGAGATGGCTTTTACCGCTTTCTTATTTCGATTTGCTATAGCCAAACCGTTGAGTAATCCGTTTTGAACTTCGATCGGATTTTTTTGAATCGCTAAGGTTTGCATTTGATGATTTAATCCGTCATAGATTAATAGCTTTCTGCTCAAAACCGACCCAATACCCAATATGATTTTGAGCACTTCAGTAGCTTGCAACAAACCCAATGTATTCGGTAAAACGCCTAAAACTCCGGTGCTATTACAACTGACTGTGGTTTTTGAATTTTCTTTTTCAGGAAACAAACAGCGGTACGTTGGACCAAGTTGGTAATTGAAAACCGAAACTTGACCTTCAAACCGATGCATCGAAGCGTAAACCATTGGAATTTTCTTAACCAAAGCCACATCATTTATCAGATAACGTGCAGGTAAATTGTCGGTGCAATCTACAATGATTTGATACTCATCAACCATTTCGAAGGCATTTTCTTCCGTAAAAAAACTTGAAATGGGTATCACTTTTACCTCCGGATTTTGCTTAAAAATCGATTCTGCTGCTGTGAGGGCTTTGTTTTTTCCACAATCTGATAAAGTGTATACTATTTGTCGGTTTAGGTTACTTTCTTCCACGATGTCACCATCCACAACACCAATACAACCAACACCTGCAGCCGCTAAATGTTGCAACACCGGACAACCCAAACCACCAGCACCAATAACCAATACTTTGACGTCGGTGAGCTTTTTTTGCCCAGCGATTCCTATTTCTGGAAGGGCGATTTGTTGTTGGTATCTTTTCATTTGGGATTGCTGATTTTAGATTTCAGATTTCAGATTATTAGCCGCCTGAAAATGGTGGTAATAGTGCTATTTCATCTTGATTCTGAAGTGTTGCATTTTGATTCGTCATTTTTTGATTTAAAGCAAATGCGTATGCGGTATCTTTTATTTCGGGATATAATTTCTCTAAATGAGATTGCAGTGTTTGTATCGAATTCATGGCTTCATTTAAATGAAATTCCTCTTCCTTTTTCTTGGTGAAATCTGCTATGATTCCGAAATATTTTACTGTAATTGTCATTTTATGTGGTGTATAATTTCAAAATTGCGATGCCTAAAACAAAAGCTAAAACATTTCTTAAAGTAGCTGTATTGAACTTCTTACTGCCGTAATAACTTCCTAGAATACCGCCAATCAATACAACGCCAACCATAACTGTAGAAGACAATGGCAAAGTACCGCCTTTGGAAACAAATCCGAAAAGTCCAGCTATGGAATTTACGAAAATAAACAAAGCTGAAACAGCAGCGGTTTGCTTCATGTTCGCCCATCCTAATAATAGGATAACTGGACTTAAAACAATACCACCGCCAATTCCGATTAGTCCTGATAAAAAACCTATGATAGCGCCAATTAAAAGTGCTAACGGAATATTTATAGTTTTCAAAACTGGTTTTTCTTTTCCAAAAACACCCAACAACCGAAGTACTGCAATGATCAAAACACTTGCTAAAATAACCTTATAGTAATGCGTTTCCGCAGTAAGCAATCCGCCAAAATAAGAACACGGAATCGATGTAATGGCGAACGGATAAAACAACTTGAAGTCGAATTTCTTTTCACGAAAGTAAAAGTAAAATGAAATTCCAGACACCAAAATATTCAACACCAAAGCTGTGGGTTTTATCACCGAAATGGGCAACGCAAAGAGACTCATCACCGCAATATAACCACTGGCGCCACCATGTCCAACGCTTGCATAAAGAAACGCTACAATTGGCAAGAGCAAAAACAATAATGGCTCGTTAAACAAATCGTTGATCAGCATGATACATTTTTGAAGACAAATATAACGACTATTACTTTTGCAGTATCGGTTGGTAAACGTTAAAAACAAATACTTTGCGGTATTGCCTCTATTTTCTAAATGAAATTGTTAAAATTAATTGCATTCTTCGATATTTTAAATAAAAAAATAACATATATTTTCGAAAAATAAATCCAATCCAAAACATCAAAATTTTATGAAAAAAATATTATGCTCCGCCACTCTTTTTTTTGCAGTGCTCTCACTAATTTCCTGCTCGTCCGACAGTTCATCCTCGTCTTCTCCGACAAGCGGTGTCAATCAAGACCAAATCAATGGATGGTGGTATCCCGGTCCGGATGATCTAACCACAAGATATAAAGGATATTATTTCGCTGTGGACGGTGAATTTAGACAAGATATGTCGAATTTTGGTTTAGGAATCGGACAAGGAACATGGCTTTGGGAAACCGCTGTCAATATCAAAATGACGCCTGATGCCGGCGGTGGTATTGTCGGTGGCCCAGTAACTATTGAACTCACTAAACTAACCAGTGATTCTTTGGTAGGTAATGTTGGAAGCATTTCATTGAAGTTAGGCAGGACCCTACATAATTAAAAAAAATCTTTCTTCAAGAATAAACTCCTATCTGGAGATATTTTTTTGTAGGTTTAAAACATATACGAAGCAACCTTGTCGCCTTTTGCGAGTTTATAATTGCCATTTGGCAGATAGACTAATGCATTCGCAAGCGCAAAAGAATCGAGCATTGAAGAATCCTGATGCATAAGAATTGTAACCTCATCATTTGAAACCATGGCTTTCAGAAACTGATCACGTGAATTGTTTACCGTATAATCGTGCGTCATCCTTTTTTGAATTATTGTTTCATAAGAAATTGTCATTCCTGACATTTTTTGAAGTGTCGGGATTACATATATGTAGAAACAAGTCAAACTCGCCGCTGGATTTCCAGGTAATGCGAAAATTATAGTATCGTTTAACTTGCCTGCCATTAAAGGTTTTCCGGGTTTTTGATTGACTTTATAAAACAAGATTTCCACATCTAAACTTTGCAAAGCTTGGCCTACAAAATCGTAATCACCGACGGAAATACCGCCAGAAACCAAAACTACATCATGCGTTTGAATCGCTTTTTCCAGTATCGATTTGGTGTTTTCGAAATGATCATCCACTTGATATACTTCCACTTGATTGTAATGCGATTCCATCAAAGCGGTTTGCAACATGATGGCGTTGCTTTCATAAACTTGACCGTGAGCTAAAGGTCGTCCAGCAGATATCAATTCGTTGCCAGTAATTACAATGCCGATTGTAGGTTTTTGATAGACTTTCACAGCAGTAAAACCCAAACCTGCTAAAAAACCAATGGCAGCTGGCGTGAGTATCGTTCCTTTTTCTAAAGCAATTTCATTTTTTTTGATTTGCGAGCCCAAAGGTCGAATGTTGGTTTCGGGTAAAACAGATTCCTGTAAAAACAATTGATTGCCATTGACGGAAACTTTCTCAATTTGAATCACCGCTTGTGCAGCGTCGGGAACTGCAGCACCAGTGAAAATTTTTACCGCTTGCCCAGGTTGCAGTTGGATTGGTTTTGAATTGCCAGCTTTGATTTCACCCACAATTTCATAAGTCAATTCTTGATGCAATGACAGCGCAAATCCATCCATATTCGATTGGCGGAAAGGCGGCATATTGATGGGCGACAGTATGGTTTCAGCGGTTATATAGCGAAGCGCATTTTCTAAAGAAATGGTTGCTTGTGGCAAAGTAAAAATCGTTTTGCTGAGTATTGAAAAAGCTTCATCGATAGCAATCATAATCCTTGATTTTTAACTTGAATGAGTTGTGCCGCTACACTGATGGCAATTTCTGCTGCGGTTTCACTTTTGATTTGAATACCAATGGGCGCGTGCAATTGGTCGAGTTGCTTTTGACTAAATCCATCTGCTAAAAGATCTTTGCGTAAAGTATTCATTTTTTCTTGGCTGCCCAACATGCCTATGTATTTATAATGCCTGTTTAATAATCGCCGAATGATGATGGCATCCGTGCGGTAACCGAAAGACATGATGACAACATAAATGGAATCGCCTTCTGGAACATGCTGCTCGATGGTTTCAAATTCGATGGTTTTTCTGGAATGTACGAACGAATTGGCTTCCATGGTATTGAGGTTTTCACGATGGTCGAACAGGTGGATTTCAAAATCCAATTTTGATAGTATTTCGCTCAACGCCAAACCTACGTGACCGCCGCCGATGATATATACTTTATTGGGAAGCGATATCGGTTCTTCATATTTCCAAACCTTTGATGGTGTTGCCAAGCCAATTTGAATTCCATTTTCACTATAAGTAATCGTACTGTTTTTGGAAGTCAAAATTGAATTGATAAGTGTCAAATCATCTTGGTTCAAATCGTAAAAAGCGATGGTTTGTTGTCCGGAGCAAATCATTCCAGATTGATCTGTGGCGGCCGCTTTATCGTGAATCTGATGTTTTATAAATGGAGAAAAAGTAGGTTTACCTAATAAATCTCGAGCATATTCTACGAGTTTATGTTCCATGATACCGCCACCAATGGTGCCGAGCATTTGGCTTTTGGAAACCATCATCTTGAAACCTTTTCGTCCTGGACTGCTGCCTTCATTGGCAATGACTACCATCAGAACTAGTCGCTGTTCTTGGTTTAGTAGCTCGTGAACACTTTTATAAAAATCTAAAACCATGAATAATTAATAAAAATTAAATGATTATCGCGACCAGGAAATCAATATTGCTTTTTGATAATTTAGAAGTGTTCTCTCAGCGGCTTTGCGTCTTTGTGAGATTTAATTTTCTCGCAAAGGCGCTAAGTCGCAAAGTTTAAAAATATATGTGAAAAGAATCTACTCTTTTTATTAGTATGAAACTTCCGATAGTTATAAAAATTATATGAACTGAGCACGCTTACTTTTTATAAAGATCAATCAACACTTTTTCGGGTGTATAAGGTGCATTGATAGCCAAATCTGCTTTAGGATTGAATGCTTTAACGGCATCACGAATGGCAAAATAGGCGCCCAGTCCATACATCAATGGCGGTTCACCAACTGCTTTCGATTTCTTAATGGCTAGCTCATGCCCGTCCGTTTCAAGATGCTTGATATTAATTTGTTTTGGAACTGAATAAATATCGGGTACCTTATAAGTTGAGAGCGCATTCGATACCAATCGACCTTGCTCGTTGTAGACTATTTCTTCGAGCGTCATCCAGCCGATTCCTTGCACGACGCCACCTTCTATCTGACCATTGTCGACATCTTTATTCATACTTTGCCCGAAATCATGTACGATATTCACTTGATCAAAATCATACGTTCCTTTCAAACAATCGACAGTAACTTCATGAATTGCAGTGCCATAAACATGATACGCAAACGGATGGCCTTTCTCTTTGGTTTTGTCGTAATGAATCGTTGGCGTGGCGTAATGTGCATTTTCACTTAATGCCACGCGCAACGTAAAGGCTTTCAGAATCAAGTCTACCCAAGTCATGCTTGTTGCTTTTGCATCGGCGATGATTTGCTCGTCTTTGATTTGAATATCCGTGGCCACGAATTCGTTTTGCGCAACCTTTTTCAATCGATCTAATAATGCGTTACAAGCCAACTGCAAAGCTTTTCCGTTTAGGTCTGCTCCTGCACTTGCAGCTGTTGGCGAAGTATTGGCTACACGCAAAGTGTTTGTCGATTCGATACGAACCTTTGATGGTGCTATACCAAAAATCTCCGTAACGATTTGTAGCATTTTGGTGTTGACTCCTTGCCCCATTTCTACGGCACCTGTGCTTACTACTACGCTTCCATCGTGATAGATATGCACCAATGCGCGCGCGTGATTCATCATAGTATTGGTAAAGGAAATTCCGAAACAAATGGGTTGTACGGCCAATCCTTTTTTATAACGTGTATTGTTTTTGTTGAAATCGGCTACACGTTGTTTTTGCGCCTCGTAATCATACGCTGTCATACAAGCATCCCAAGAAGCGTGTGCGTTGGTTTGTTGTAAGATTTGTCCGTACGACAATTCATCACCATCAACCACCAAATTCTTTTTTTGAATGATGGCTGGACTAATTCCTAAAGATTCTGCGGCTTTCACAATCGCAGCTTCGATGACAAACTTTCCTTGCGGTCCGCCGAACCCACGAAAAGCGGTGTTTGGAGGCAAATTGGTCTTGCAACTGTAAGCTTTGGCCGAAACGTTGGGTACAAAATAGGCGTTGGTTGAATGGAATAAAGTCCGTTCCATAACGGCTGGCGATAAATCTGCTGCGGCGCCTGCATTTTGAAAATGGGTCACTTCGTAAGCTAAAATCTTCAAATCTTTCGACAATCCAATTTTGAAATCGGCTGCATATGGGTGGCGTTTTCCTGTCATTCGCATATCGTCCATGCGGTGCATCGCCATTTTTACAGGTTTGTGTAAAAGTTGTGTGGCCAAAGCAACCATCACTGCCCACGGTGTGGCTTGATCTTCTTTGCCACCGAAACCACCACCGAGTCTTACGGTATCAATTTCTACTTTGTGCATCGGAATCCCTAAAACTCGGGCGACCATTTTTTGTACTGCGGTCGGACCTTGCGTAGAAGATGAAATGACAATACTGCCGTCTTCTTTGGGTCGGGCATACGCGCCTTGTGTTTCTATATATAAATGCTCTTGTCCGTTTACATCAGAATTGCCTTCGAAGATATATTCGCATTGCGACCAAGCTTCGGCAACATTTCCTAACGTAAATTGACGCGGCGGCATAATCAGTTTGTTTTGTGCTTGGGCGACTCTTGGGTCGGTAATGATGGGCAATTCCTCATACACAACCTGAATCAATTTGGCTGCTTGACGGCAATGGTGTTCGGTAGTTCCGACGATAAGTGCTATGACTTGACCTCTAAAATGAACTTCTCCGTCGGCGAATAATGGTTCATCTGGGAAGATACCACCAATTTGATTTTCACCCGGAATATCTTTAGCCGTTAAAATCGTGACAATGCCTTTGCGTTTGAGTGCTTCTTCTAAATGAATACTGGTGATTTTCGCATGAGCCACAGTAGCATCAAACGGCAATGCGTACAAGGTTCCTTGAATTTCTTGGATATCATCGAGGTAAATCGACTTTCCTTTTACGTGATTTTGTGCATCGATGTTGATCATATCAAGTCGTTCATTTTAATAGTATCTGGAAACAAAGTGATGAAATGTGCAAAGAACAGTTGACGCGCCAGAAGTCGTTTGTATTCTTTAGTGCCGCGGGCATCACTCATGGGCGACAATTCGGTTTGCATGATTTCTTCTGCTCTGATTACAGTTTTAGGCTCGATGGTTTTATGCATTAGATAATCGCTGGTTTGCGAGAGGAATTTCGGAATGGGTCCGACGCCACCAATCGAACAATGCGCTTCTTTTACTATACCCTCATTCATAGTAATAGTAATGGCAGTATTGACGCTCGCGATGTCTAAATATTGACGTTTGCAGACTTTCTCGAAATGAAATCGACTTTCTTTTTTTGGCAATTCGAAAGTGATCGCTGTGATGATTTCTTCTGCTGTTTTGTTGAGTACTTTATAACTCAAATAAAAATCTTTGAGCGGTAAGTTTCTTGATTCTTGTTCTTTATTGGTTAATGTCAGCTGCGCATTCATCGCCAATAATATAATGGTGAAATCACCAATTGGAGAACCGTTGGCAATATTACCAGCAATTGTAGCAATATTTCTGATTGGTGTCGATGAAAGCAATTTCATATAGCTATACCAATTCGGAATTGCTTCTAACAATCTTTCATTTTTTATCAAATCTGAAACGGTAACGGCCGACTTAATCGTGCATCGGTTTCCGTCGAAAGCAATACCATTTAATTCGCTTTTATCGAAAAGATAGTGCATGTCCATGTCGTGGAGTTCATCATGTTTCTGCACATATAAATCTGTTCCGCCGCCAATTGGAATAGCACCTTTATTGGTATATTCAATATTGAGCGCTTTCAATCGGTCTTCAATTTCAAGAAAATAATCTGGGATAAAATCATGTTCGACCAGCCAAGCTAAAGGTTGCAAATTATCTTTCCATTGCAATTCTTGCGTTAGTTTTGCCGTAGCACGTTCTATGGATTTGTAGCCTGTACATCTGCAAATATTGCCATCGATAGCACTGATTGCACTTTCATATTTAGGCTCGACAGTAGTTAAGGCATAACCGCACATCGAGTTGACAAAACCTGGCGTACAGAATCCGCATTGCGTTCCGGAACAATCTACCATGGCTTGTTGCGCTTGGTTGAGTTTGTTGGATAGGTTGAGTCCTTCGACAGTAACTACATGTTTTCCGTGAACATTTGGAAGTGGCGTCAGACAAGAAGTGGCGCTCATGTATTCGAGTTTGCCGTTTTGCAATGAGCCGATTAGAATCGTACAAGCACCGCAGTCGCCTTCACGACAACCGATTTTGGTACCGCGCAGGTTTTCCTCATACCGAATAAAATCGAGTAAGGTCGTACTGGCCGCTTTATCGGTTTGAATCAGCTGATTATTTAATAGGAATTGAATCATGAATAATTATGGAATCAATATTCGATTTTGTTAATGCTGTCGGTCCACAAACGGAAAGCTTCTAGAGCTTCTTCGCGCATCATTGGAATGGTTTCTAACTTTCTGTTGGTGTATGGAATTTCTAATTCTTCGTAGATAAATTGATCATCGAACTGAATATCGGCAGCGTCTTTTTTGGTATTGGCGAAATACATTTTATCGGGTCTTGCCCAATAAATGGCACCTAAACACATAGGGCATGGTTCACAGCTAGTGTAAATTTCACAACCATCGAGTTGAAAACTTCCCAATTCCTTGCAGGCATTTCTGATGGCCACAACCTCAGCATGTGCTGTTGGATCATTAGATGAAGTCACTTGATTGGCACCGCGCGCGATGATTTTTCCGTCTTTTACAATCACGGCACCGAAAGGACCGCCTTTGCCACTCGTAACATTTTCAATCGACAGGCGAATGGCTTCCTGCATAAATTCATTCTTATTGGTTGTTGCACACATTGGTTTTCTATTTTGTTGTAAATATAACTAAAAGTTAAACATGGAAATATGGCTTTGATTTTTGAAAACTTGGAGAATTCAAAAGGCAAAGCTTCTTTCTAGGTAAAAAAATTATCTTGAATAAAGTGGTTTGTGTTTACATTTGGTTGTTGACTACAATATTCGATTCTTCATCGTTGTTTCCTTTGTAAATGAAAATCATATTGTGATAGAAATGCATCGAGACAATTTTTTTATCATAATACGTTTGTTGGTAATTTGGGATGATAAATTCCTTGTTGTTCATCGAATCTAATAAACCTTTGAAAAAATTCATCATGGTATTTGGGTTGTTCAAATTCTCGCTGTCGCCGCCAAAATCTGTCCAATAAGATGTTTGCGTGTCTTCAACAATGTAAATGCCGCCGTCTTTTAGTTTTGGAAATAAAAATTTAAAAGTTTCAATAACATGTTCGTTGATGTGACTTCCATCGTCAATAATGACATCGATAGTACCCATTTCTTGAATTAATTTATTTAGAAAATCAGGATCTACTTGACTTCCTTGGAGAATTCTTATTCTGCGTTCTTGAAGCGCTGATTTGTCATAAATATCAAAAGAAAATATGCGTCCAAACGGAAAATATTTTTTCCACATGCGCAACGATTTTCCGCCAGATTGTTTGTCTTCATAATCACCCACTCCGATTTCTAGTAAATTAATTCTTTTGAACTTGAATCTTCTAAGATGTGTTCTGTAATGCGGCGTATAGTTGTGCGTTAATGCTTTATCGGTGCGGTAAATTCTTCCCAATTTATTTAAATTAAATCCAAAACCAATGGCTTTGACATCATCAATAAAATTTTGCATTTTGCGTTTGGTAGACTTGGCTAGTTTCTTCTTTAAGTAATCTTTAATCATGTTTTTTGTTTTATGGATAACACCACCCATTTGAGTTTAAGGAGTCATCTTGTTTTTTACCGAATTGCTTCATTAATATTTGGAAACGAATATAAGAAAAAAACAATCCCTAACTCAAAAAGTTACCCATTGCTATCA
>ERZ724527.1248-NODE-1248-length-11970-cov-3.845489_pt1 | contig 11970 bp, 12 predicted proteins | sample MGYA00376060_ERZ724527 | MGnify/ENA primary metagenome ERZ724527 (study PRJEB28724, sample SAMN07190886) | activated sludge metagenome | isolation source: activated sludge of sewage treatment plant in Hong Hong | place: USA: Christiansburg, Virginia | collected...
AACCATCGGCACCAACCGCGACGAGTTCGTGGTGGTGCGCAAGATGAACAAGGTTGACTGGCTCGATGGCGAGGCGCCCACCGGCGTTGACCCTCAAGCCCAAGGAGTGACGGCATGAAGATCAGAGCCCAAATTGGCATGGTCCTGAACCTGGACAAGTGCATTGGTTGCCACACCTGCTCGGTGACCTGCAAGAACGTCTGGACCAGTCGCCCAGGTGTGGAATACGCCTGGTTCAACAACGTCGAAACCAAGCCCGGCATTGGTTATCCCAAGGAATGGGAAAACCAGGACAAGTGGAAGGGTGGCTGGGTCCGCAAGGCCAGCGGCAAGATCGAGCCCCGTCAAGGCGGCAAGCTCAGCCTGCTGATGAAGATCTTTGCCAACCCCAACCTGCCGGAGATCGACGACTACTACGAACCCTTCACCTTTGACTACGAGCACCTGCAGAACGCGCCCAAGTCCAAGGCTGCGCCCACGGCGCGCCCGCGCAGCCTGATCACGGGCAAGCGCATGGAGAAGATCGAGTGGGGTCCGAACTGGGAAGAAATCCTGGGCGGCGAGTTCAGCAAGCGCAGCAAGGACAAGAACTTCGACGACATCCAGAAGGACATCTACGGGCAGTTCGAGAACACCTTCATGATGTACCTGCCTCGCCTGTGCGAGCACTGCCTCAACCCCGCCTGCGTGGCCTCGTGCCCATCGGGCTCGATCTACAAGCGCGAGGAAGACGGCATCGTCCTGATCGACCAGGACAAGTGCCGCGGCTGGCGCATGTGCGTCTCCGGTTGCCCGTACAAGAAGATCTACTACAACTGGAAGTCGGGCAAGGCCGAGAAGTGCATCTTCTGCTACCCACGCATTGAAGCGGGCCAACCCACCGTCTGCTCCGAGACCTGCGTCGGTCGCATCCGCTACCTCGGTGTGCTGCTGTACGACGCCGACAAGATCCAGGCTGCGGCCAGCGTCGAGCATGACCGGGACCTGTACCCGGCCCAGCTGGACCTGTTCCTCAACCCCAACGATCCCAAGGTGATCGAGCAGGCGCGTGCCGACGGCATCCCCGAGGCCTGGCTGGTGGCCGCCCGTCACAGCCCGGTCTACAAGATGGCCGTGGACTGGAAGGTGGCGCTGCCCCTGCACCCCGAGTACCGCACGCTGCCCATGGTCTGGTATGTGCCGCCCCTGTCGCCCATCCAGGCCGCTGCCAACTCTGGCGACCTGGGCGTCAACGGCCAGATCCCTGACGTCAAGCAGTTGCGCATCCCGGTCAAGTACCTGGCCAACCTGCTGACGGCGGGCGACACCTTCCCGGTGACCCGTGCGCTGGAGCGCATGCTGGCCATGCGCGCCTACATGCGCAGCAAGCATGTCGACGGTGAGGACAACCAGCAGGTCCTGGCCCAGGTGGGCATGGACACCCACACGGTCGAGGACATGTACCACGTCATGGCCATTGCCAATTACGAGGATCGGTTCGTCATCCCCTCGGCTCACCGTGAGTACGCAGAAAACACCTTTGACATGCGAGGGGGCTGCGGCTTCACGTTTGGCAACGGTTGCTCGGATGGCTCGACCGATGCCAGCCTGTTTGGCGGCACCAAGAAGCGCACCATCCCCATCAAGGCGGAGTTCTGATCATGAGCCTTTTCAACCGAAAGACCGTGGGCGCCACCCCCGCCTACACCTTGCGCGCCCTGGCCCGCTTGCTGAGCTACCCCGATGCAGAACTGCGTGAATCCGTGCCGGATCTGCTCAAGGTGCTGGTCAGCGAGGCGGCGCTGGACGCGGATCGACTTCAGGGTCTGCGCAAGCTCCTGGGCTCGCTGATCGACCAGGACATCATGGAAGTGGAGCAGGCCTATGTCGAGCTGTTCGACCGTGGTCGCGCCACCTCCTTGCACCTGTTCGAGCATGTGCATGGCGATTCACGTGACCGTGGCCCGGCCATGATCGATCTGGTCAAGACCTATGAGCAAGGCGGCATGCGGCTGGACCCCGACAAGGTCGGCGGCGAGCTGCCGGACTACCTGCCCATCGTGCTGGAGTTCGTCTCCACGCTGCCCTTCGAGCAGATGCGTGACTTCATCGGCGAGATTGCCCACATCCTCAACGCCGTGCACACGGCACTCATCAAGCGCCGCAGCCTGTACGCCCATGTGCTGGCGGCCGTGCTGGAGATCGGCCAGCAGCCGATCGAGACCGTGGCCGTGCCCGAGGACGAAGACCTCGACGAAAGCTGGGCCGAGCCTGAAGCCTTTGCCGGCTGCAGCAGCAAGGGCCAGCAAAGCCCGGATCAGCCCCAACCCATCCAGATCGTGCGGCGTGCCGCATCGACCCCTCAACGAGGAGCATCAGCATGACTCTCTCACACCAGTTCGTTTTCGGGATCTACCCGTACATCTGCGCCGTGATCTTTCTGTTGGGCAGCCTGGCCCGCTTTGACCGTGACCAGTACACCTGGCGCAGCGAGTCCAGCCAGATGCTGTCCACAGGCACGCTGCGCGTGGGCTCCAACCTGTTCCATCTGGGCATCATCGGCCTGTTCTTCGGGCACTTCTTTGGCATGTTGACGCCGCCAGAGATCCTCCATGCCGTGGGCGTGACCGCTTCCCAGAAGCAGTTGCTGGCCGTGGTGGCCGGTGGCATCCTGGGTGTGATCTGCCTGATCGGTCTGCTGCTGCTGATCCATCGTCGGCTGACCAACGCCCGTGTGCGCGCCACCTCGCGTGGCCGTGACTTTCTGGTGCTGTTCTGGATCCTGGCCACGCTGCTGCTGGGCCTGTCCACCGTGCCACTGTCGATCCAGCACAGCGACGGGCACACCATGCTGCAGCTGATGGCCTGGGCCCAGCACCTGGTGACCTTCCAGGGCAATGCCCCCAGCTTCATCACGGACGTCTCGCCCGTGTTCAAGGTGCACATGTTCATGGGCATGAGCCTGTTTGCGATCTTCCCGTTCACCCGACTGGTGCACGCATGGAGCGGCTTTGCCGCGGTCGGCTACATCGCTCGCCCCTGGCAAGTGGTTCGCAGCCGCAAGATCGGTCTGCGCAAGTGAGGTGATGTGATGATGATCTCGACTGCCACGCCCTCCGGGGCACAGAACCTGAGGGTCGGTGAGGTGGTGCTGGCCGACGATGTCGCCAGCCTCACCGAGGCCGAATGCCGCCAGCGCGCCTGCCTGGAGCTGCTGCGCCAGGCCGCCATGGAAGACGGCTTGCTGGCCGCCGATGATCCGGCGCCGCAAGAGGGCGTCATGACCGAGGCCGCGGCCGAGGCCATTGACCAATGGCTGGCGCAGAACCTGCGCGTGCCCGAGCCCGATGAAGCCTCCTGCCGTCGCCATCACGCGGCCCATGCGTCTCACTACGCCGTGGGCGAGCGCGTGCAGGCGCGACACATCCTGTTTGCCGTCACGCCAGGCGTGGACGTCAAGGCCCTGCGCTTGCGGGCGGAGCAGGCCCTGCTCGATGCCCGTTCGGACCCTGGTCGCTTTGGCGAGCTGGCCCGGACCCTGTCCAACTGCCCCAGCTCCACCCAGGGCGGTGACCTGGGTTGGCTGAGCGCCCCGGACTGTGCCCCCGAATTTGCTCGCGAGCTGTTCGGGCAAGACGAAGGAACGGCCAACGTGGGCGTCCTGCCCCGACTGGTGCACAGCCGCTTCGGCCTGCACGTGGTCGAGGTGCTGTCCCGAGACCCGGGCCAACAGCGGGCCTTTGAAGAAGTTCAGGACGCCGTGGCTCAATCCCTGCGTCAGCAGGTGTGGGTCACCGCCTTGCGCCAGGCCATGCAGTTGCTGGCCGGTCGCTGGACGGTCGAGGGCATTGATCTGGACGCCGCCGACTCACCCCTGCTGCAGTGAGGCATGGGCATCGGTTCGGACCCCGCCATGGACGATCACCTGTTGCAGCGCCTGCGGCGCTTTCATGACGACTTCTTCCCGGATCACAAGGAGAAGTTCCAGCACCTGGTCGAGAACGGCCAGCACCCCACGATCCTGTTTGTGGGGTGTTCGGACTCGCGCCTGGTGCCCTACATGCTCACCGGCACCGGCCCGGGCGAGCTGTTCATCGTGCGCAATGTGGGCGCCCTGGTGCCGCCCTACAACGGGCTGCACGGCCTGCATGGCACGGCCGCAGCCATCGAGTACGCCGTGCTCAACCTCCACGTCAGCCACATCATCGTGTGCGGGCATTCGCATTGCGGCGCCGTCAAGGCGCTGTACGAAGAGATCTCGCCCGAAGCCAAGAACCTGGAGGCCTGGCTGGACCTGGCCCGTGAGGCGACCCTGCCGGTTCAGGTCACGCCTGAGGCCTTGCGGCGCACCGAGCAACGCTCGGTCGTCCTGCAACTGGAGCGCCTGATGGACTACCCCATGGTGCGGACTCGCGTGGAAAAGCGCGAGATCTCGCTGCATGGCTGGCACTACGTCATTGAAGACGGCGAGGTGCATGTCTTTGACGTCAAGTCCGGCCGCTTTGTGCCGGCCTCAGCCGCCGAGCACAGTGGCACGGGGCCCTATCAGGCCCATGAAGAGGACAACGGCGCGATCTTCAATGAGATTGATGCCGCCTGGCATCGCGCCTGAGGGATTGAACAGGTCCCCGGCCTTCTGATCTTGTTGTCTCGGCTTTTACGTTTCCCAACCGTGGGGCGGACATTTCCCTGTCATACCTGTGTTCTACAAGACACCAGGGCAGGTCGACGCAGGGCACCGATTCCTCGGCATCCATCACGCGTCCTTGCTAGACCCGAGAAACGGACAGCAGGACAGCATGGTTTTGGATCTTTACAGCCCCTGGGTGGTGCTTGCCGCACTGACGCTTGCGCTGGGCAGCGCACATGTGCTGGTGCGGTGGCAAGGCGTGCCCGCCAGTGGCGGACGGCATGTGTCCATCGACGGGCTCCGGGGGTTCCTGGCATTTTTCATCTTTCTGCAACACGGCAGCGTCTGGTACGTCTACGTCCGCCAGCACGAATGGATCCCGCCCGCGTCGAATCTGTTTGTGCACCTGGGCGACAGCAGTGTGGCGTTGTTTTTCATGATCACCGCGTTCCTGTTCACGTCGAAAGTCCTCGACAGTCAAAAGCGGCCCATCGATTGGGTCCGCTTGTATGTGTCGCGGGTGATGCGGTTGTTCCCGCTGTATGCCCTGGCCATCACGATCCTGTTGTTCATGGTGGCCAACCTGACCGGGTGGACGCTGGAGGTCTCGCCCCTTCAGTTGATCCGGCAGGTGCTGTCATGGGTGTCGTTCACGCTGGCCGGCGGCCCGCCGGTCAACGGCCTCAGCGACACCAACAACCTGATCGCCCGCGTGGTGGTTCTACCTGTCGCTGCCGGCCATTGGGTGCTTGCTCGGACGTCGTTCGGCCTTGGTGTGGATGGCCTTCGGATTCTTCAATTTTCTGCTGTTCAAGCTAGGGTGGCGACTTGATTGGGCCCGTTTGTTGCCATTTTTTGGCGGCATCTTTGCGGCCCATGCCGTCAAAAGCGAGGCGCTGTGTCGGTTTGCCCGCCTTCGATCCGTGGGCCTGCAGTCCCTGGCGACCTGGTCGGTGGCCGAGCATTGGGGCCTGGTGCTCGGGTTGACCATTCCCCTGATCGCCATGAGTTACGCGACCTACCGCTGGATCGAGGTCCCGGCGCAACGAGCCACGCCGGTGGTGACGGGCTGGGTCAGGCAACTGGCCCGGCTGGTGCGTTTGAGCCCCAGGGGTGTGGCCTGAGGGCTGGCTCGGGCACAAAAAAGCCAGATCAGCGAAGGGCTTGATCTGGCTCTGAATTTCTGGTCGGGGTGAGAGGATTCGAACCTCCGGCCTCTACGTCCCGAACGTAGCGCTCTACCAGGCTAAGCTACACCCCGATCGAGTGAACCGATCAGGTCGAGCGGTGCACCGAATGATGGGCCAATTGTAGCAAAGAGTCCTTGAACACCGACTCGGGCAACAGGCCCAGATGCGCCTTGGCCTGAGCGGCCTGCGCCTCGGCGGCTTCCCGGGTGGCGTCCAGCGCGCCGGTGCTTTTGACCACGGCGACGATGTCGGGCATGCGCTCGACTTCCCCGTTGATGATGGCCTGGCGGATCATCTCGCGCTGCTCGGGCGTGCCACGCTCCATGGCCACCAGCAGGGGCAGGGTGGGCTTGCCTTCGCGCAGGTCGTCGCCAATGTTCTTGCCCAGCTCGGCCGTGGTGCCTTCGTAGTCCAGCAGGTCGTCGATCAGCTGAAAGGCGGTGCCCACCGCGCGGCCATAACCGGCGCAGGCTTCTTCCACCTCGGTCGGGGCGTCGCTGATCACGGCGGCCAGTCGGGCGCTGGCCTCGAACAGCTTGGCCGTCTTGTATTCGATCACGCGCAGGTAGTCCTCCACCGTGATGTCGGGGTCGTGCATGTTCATCAACTGCAGGACCTCGCCCTCGGCGATCACGTTGGTGGCTTCGGCCAGCACTTCCAGCACGCGCATGCGGTTGGGCGTGACCATCATCTGGAAGGCGCGCGTGTACAGAAAGTCACCCACCAGCACGCTGGCGGCATTGCCAAACATGGCGTTGGCCGTCTGGCGGCCCCGGCGCAGCGAGGACTCGTCCACCACGTCATCGTGCAGCAAGGTGGCGGTGTGGATCAACTCCACCACGGCGGCCATTTCATGGCGATGGGGTGATGCCTTGCCCAGCGCCTGGGCGATCAGCAACAGCAGCATCGGACGCACGCGCTTGCCGCCTGCGTTGACGATGTAGTTCGAAATCTGGTCCACCAGGGCCACCTTCGAGCTCAGTCGGCGGTGAATCACGGCGTCCACCTCGGCCATCTCGGGGGCCATCAGCGATCGGTAGTCAACGGGGGAGGTGAGGGTGGAAGACACGCGGGGGTTCCTGGCTGACGCCAAACGCAATGGGGGGATTATAGAAACCTCTTCTTCAGAGGACACAATGGAGGGCATGACCAACCCTGTTGCTCCTTCCCCCCTGGTTGCTGCGCCACTTCCGGTACGTTTGGCCGTGGTGGGCGCAGGCCCCGCAGGCCTGGCCTTGGCCCTGGAGGCGGCCCGCCTGTTGCCCGAGGTTTCGGTGACGGTGTTTGACGCCCGCCCAGCCGACCGCGATGTCTCTGGCGACCCGCGCACCCTGGCCTTGTCCCAGGGCAGCGTGCAGACCCTGCAACGCCTGGGCCTGTGGGCCGAGATGCAGGCCGGGGGCCACGTGGCCGCCATCCGTGAGGTGCACGTCTCCCAGCAGCAGCCCACCGTGCTGTGGCCGGGTGATCGTCAGCCCGAAGTCAGCATCACGGCGTTGGAGCAGAAAGTGCCTCAGTTGGGCGCGGTCCTGAGCTATGGCGCCCTGGTGGCGCCCATGCAGCGCGCCTTCGAGGCCGAGGTGGCCGCACAACCCCATCGCCTGCTCATGCGCTTTGGCACGCCGGTGCGTGGCCTCAAGCCCGTGCCGGGCGGCGTGGAGGTCGATGCCGACATCGCCGATGTGTTTGACCTGGCCGTGGTCGCGGAAGGCGGCGTCTTTGCCGATCAACCGGCCTTGACATGGCCTCAGGGCCTGAGCCGCGATTACGAACAGACCGCCTGGGTGGGCCAGGTGCGCCTGGACGACGGCCCCGACGGTGTGGCCTGCGAGCGTTTCACGCCGTCGGGCCCGGCGGCCTTGCTGCCCTTGCCGCCCGGCCCTGTGGTGCCTGGTGGCCCCTCGGGCCGCCGCGCCGCCCTGGTGTGGTGCGTGCAGCGCCAGGACGACCCGGTGCTGGCCCTGAATGATGCCCAGCGTCTGGCCTTGCTGAACACCGTGTTCCCGCCCCGCATGGGCCAGATCCTGGAGATGTCGCCCCTCAAGGCCTTTCCGCTGGGCTTGAACGCCCACAAGCGCCTGGTGGACGATGGTGTGGTGGCCCGCATCGGCAATGCCGCCCAGACGCTGCACCCGGTGGCCGGGCAGGGCTTGAACCTGGGCCTGCGGGATGTGCATGAACTGATGGAGGCCTTGCGCCCGGTCAGCGCCGCGTGTGCCGCCGGCAAGGAGGGGGCTGAGCGCGCCCTCCTGATCCGCCAGGCCCTGGCCCGTTTCGAGCGCCGTCGTCAGCCCGACCGGCTGGCCCTGATCGCCGGCACCGACTTTCTGGCGCGCAGCTTCACCTGGACGCCACCCATCCTGGCCACCTTGCGCGGCCTGGGCCTGGGGCTGCTGCAGCAAGCCGGGCCGGTCAAACAGGCCCTGGCCCAGGTGATGATGTTTGGTCATCGCTGAGGGCTGAGCGCTCCGGCACCTCGATCCAGGCATCGCAGCCACTGCCCGCCGAGATGACCCGGGCCGCCCAGCGTTGCCACCACCGCGTCCACCAGCGCCGGCCGGAAGTCAGCAGCAGCCCGCAGCGATAGCGTGATTGCTCGGGCGACCAGACCAAGTCCTTGCAAGCACCGTGACGGCGTCGCCTGATCACCATGCCCACGGGGCAGGGCTCGGCCAGGCAGCACACGCCACAGCCATTGCAGGGCTGTCCGAAGGCCGGTTTGGCAGGCGCTTCAGGGTGAATGTGAATGACTTGCGGCATGTGCTGGCACGAGGCCTCGGGGTTTGAGACAATCATGCCCCATGAACACCGCCGCACCATCTTCCGAACAAGCCGCTCTTTTTGCGGATTCCGTCGACACGATCATGGACCGCCTGGGTCGGGCTGCCCGTCAGGCGGCCACCACCATGGCGGCATCGTCCACGGCGGCACGCAACAACGCCCTGCTGGCCCTGGCCGCCCAGATCCGTCTGCATGCCGGCGAGCTGAAAGCCCGCAACGAGCAGGACGTGATGGCCGCCCAGAACAACGGCCTGTCCGAGCCCATGGTCGATCGCCTGCGCCTGACCGACAAGGTCATCGAAACCATGGCGCAGAGCTGCGAGCAGGTGGCGGCCCTGCCCGACCCCGTCGGCGAGATGACCCACCTGCGTCGCCGCCCCACCGGCATCACCGTGGGCCAGATGCGCGTGCCCATCGGCGTGTTCGGCATGATCTACGAAAGCCGCCCCAACGTCACGATCGAGGCCGCCTCCCTGGCCATCAAGAGCGGCAACGGTTGCGTGCTGCGCGGTGGCTCTGAAGCGCTGCACTCCAACCTCGCGCTGTGGAAGCTGGTGCAGGCGGCCCTCAAGCAGGTCGACCTGCCCCACGATGCCGTGCAATTGGTGCCCACCACCGACCGGGCTGCCGTGGGCCTGCTGATCACCATGCCGCAATACGTGGACGTGATCATCCCCCGCGGTGGCAAGGGCCTGATCGAGCGCATCAGCGCCGAGGCTCGCGTGCCTGTGATCAAGCACCTCGATGGCAATTGCCACACCTACGTCGACAGCGAGGTCGACCTGGACCTGGCCGTCAAGGTGACCGACAACGCCAAGACCCAGAAGTACAGCCCCTGCAACGCCACCGAATCCTTGCTGGTGCATGTGGCCCAGGCCGCGTATTTCCTGCCCCGCATCGGTGCCGTCTTTGCCGCCAAGGGGGTGGAGATGCGGGCCTGCCCGCGTGCCAAGGCCATCCTTGACAAGGTGCCTGGTGCCCAGGTGGTCGATGCCGCCGAGCAGGACTGGTTCGAGGAATACCTCGCGCCTGTGATCGCCGTCAAGGTGGTCGATTCGCTGGACGAGGCCATGGCGCACATCAACCAGTACGGCTCGCACCACACCGATTCGATCCTGACGACCAATCACCCCAATGGCATGCGCTTCATCCGCGAGGTCGATTCGGCCAGTGTCATGATCAACGCGTCCACCCGGTTTGCCGATGGTTTCGAATATGGCCTGGGCGCCGAGATCGGCATCAGCACCGACAAGTTCCACGCCCGTGGCCCCGTGGGCCTGGAGGGCCTGACCTCCCTGAAGTACGTGGTGCTGGGGCAGGGCGAGATCCGCACCTGACGCCGCGTCGGTAAGCGCGGGTGCTGGACCTGACGCCGACCAACGTCGGCCTGATGCTGCTGGCCTCTACCGGGGCGGGGCTGATCGACGCCATCGTGGGCGGCGGGGGCCTGATCATGGTGCCCTCCTTGTTTGGCCTGTTTCCGCAGGCAGTGCCCGCCACCTTGCTGGGCTCCAACAAGGTGGCGTCCATCTCGGGCACGGCCTGGGCCGCCTGGCAGTACGCCCGCCGTGTGAGCCTGCCCTCGGGGCGCCTCACGGGCGCCATCGTGGCCACCCTGATCGGGGCCTTGGCGGGTGCCTGGCTGGCCACGCAGGTGCCGTCCAGGCCGTTTCGCCTGGTGTTGCCGATCTTGCTCACCTTGGTGTGGCTCTACACCCTGTGGCGCAAGGACCTGGGGCATGCGCACCTGCCGCTTTGGTCCGCCAGGCGGGAGGCCTGGCTGGCCACGGCCATGGGCGCCAGCATCGGCTTTTACGACGGACTGTTTGGCCCCGGCACGGGCAGCTTTTTTGTGTTCGCGCTGGTGCGTGGCCTGGGCTGGGATTTTCTGCACGCCAGTGCCGCGGCCAAACGGCTGAACCTGGCGGCCAATGCCGCGGCGCTGGCCTGGTTCATCCCGAACGGGCATGTGGTGTGGGCCCTGGCCCTGCCCATGGCGGTGGCCAATGTGCTGGGCAGCACCATCGGCACCCGCCTGGCGCTCAAGCGGGGCGTGGGCTTTGTGCGCAGTGTCTTCCTGGTGGTGGTCGGCGCCCTGATCGTCAAGACCGCGTGGGACGCCTGGCACCTGTGAGGCACCGTACTTCTCAGCGCTGGGGTCCGGCGTAAGGCATCCAGCCCACCTGCCGGGCGTGCAGGCTCTGCACGTACAGCTTGCCACCCACTTCGGTGGCCGCGGTGGTTTCCGGGTAGGCCCCTTGTGGGTCCTGCAGGTCGTCCACGATCTGGCCTTGCTCATCAAACGCGATGATGTGGCCATAGGTGGGCGGCACCGGCCACAGGGCACGGGGCAGGCGCAGCATCATGGCGCGCAGCCAGGGCAGGTCGGACGCCATGTCCAGCACCTTGCCGCGCGGCTTGGTCAGGCCGGTCCAGATGCGGCCGCCTTCGCCCTTCGTGAGGTTGTCAGGAAAGCCGGGCAGGTTGTCGATCAGGACGCGGGCCGCTCCCTGGTCCATGGCGTTCTGGAGGGAGGGGACCGAGCTCATGCCCTGCGTCGACCGGGTCACCGACAGGCGGGCCAGGTCGATCTTGAGGACGCGGTAGCGGCCGGTCTCTGACACCAACAGCGATTGCCCGTCTTGCGAAAACACCATCCCATTGGGAAAGCACAGCCCGCTCAGGGCCACGCGCTTGCGCTCGGACACGGGGTCATACACCACCAGGCGCCCGGAGCAACGGGCCTCCATGATGTCCAGCACACTGGCCTCGAACGTGCCGCCATGCACCTTGGGGTCAAACCGGGTGCTGGCATCGCTCAGCCACACGTGGCCGCGGGTGTCCACCGCCACCGCATCGGCATACCGGATCGGGTCGTCAGACTGCGGAAAGTCCACCTTGTCCACCAGCGTCCGCAGTTGGGCGGGCCCGCCCGCGAGGTTGACCGCCAGCAGGCCCTTCATGGCGTCGGCAATGTACAAGGTGCCGTCGGCGGTGGCCTCCAGCCCCAGCGGTCGCCCGCCGGTGTTCACCACCACCTGGGGCTGCCCTTCAGGGCTCAGGCGCACCACATCGCCGTTGGACAGGCCGGTGTAGACCACGCCCAGGTGGCTGGTGATGTGCTCAGGACCTTCCTGACCGGCCGACAGCGGCAGGGCCTTGAGACCGGCCAGCCGGGTGTTGGTGGCATGCACGCCGGTGTGACCCAGATCCTGAGGGGCCTGCCAAGCCACGGGCTCGATGGGCACGGGCCAGAACAGCAGGTAGGCCAGCAGGGCGACCAGGGGCGTCAGCCATGAACTGATCAGGCGCAGGGCGCCGCGCTGGCGGTCTGGCGATGGTTTTTTGATTGTCATACGCGATAAATGAATTATTTCTAATCAAATTGCC
>ERZ724527.1249-NODE-1249-length-11968-cov-4.651557_pt1 | contig 11968 bp, 9 predicted proteins | sample MGYA00376060_ERZ724527 | MGnify/ENA primary metagenome ERZ724527 (study PRJEB28724, sample SAMN07190886) | activated sludge metagenome | isolation source: activated sludge of sewage treatment plant in Hong Hong | place: USA: Christiansburg, Virginia | collected...
CCGAGGGCACTTCCATCGTCGCCTTGTCGGATTCGAGCGTGACCAGACCCTGGTCCTTCTTCACCGTGTCGCCGACCTTGACCAGCAACTCGATGACCGGCACCTCGCTGCTGCCCCCGAGATCCGGGACGCGGGCTTCCTTCAGATCGGCCATGACTCCTCCATCCAGGCGCTGCCCCAGAGTGGGGCAAGACAGGCCGACATTGTTGCGGCTTCCCGGTGCAACGGGAAGCCACAGGCGTTTGACTCGCCGAAAACCTCCGTCGACGACGCTGAGCTTCACGTCGATGTTGTTGCGGGTGGCCTTCGAATACGGACAGACCTGATGCGCGGCCTCGATCAACTCCTGCGCAACCGCGGCGTCGATGCCCGGAAGGCGCACGTCGAGTTGGGCACCCAGGCCGAGGCCGCCGGCTTCGAGCAAACCGATGTCGACATGGGCGGTAACGAAGATGCCGTTCAGCGCAACCTTCTTCTGGGCCGCGACGAACGCCACCGCACCGGCGAAACACGCGGAATAGCCGCTGGCGAACAACTGCTCGGGATTGGTCGTGCCCGGCGCCTCGCTGCCGCCCAGCGCCTTCGGCTTGTTGAGTTTCACGTCGATCATGCCGTCGGACGACTTCACGGCGCCATCGCGGCCACCATCGGCCGTGGCGTGGGCGGTATAGAGCACTTTCATCGGCGTCACTCCTCGTTGGGGGAGGACGATGCTAGCCACAAATCGTGACGATGGCGCCAAGGTCGCTACACTGGTCGGTCAAATATCGAGAAAAAAGTCATGACCGACACCGCATCGCCGAAGCTGCTCGCCGACCTCGCCACGCTGCCCTCGCTCGACTCCGAGCGCCTGCACCTGCGGCCGATCCGCGAGGATGACCTGCCCGACCTCTACGCCGTGTTCGCCGATCCGGACGTGATGCGCTACTGGAGCACGCCGCCGATGCGCGATCTCGCCGAAGCGCGAGCGTATCTGGCCGCGATCGAACAGCAGTTCACCGAACGCACCGGATTCAAATGGGCGATCACGCGCCGCGGCAATGACCGACTGATCGGCACGACCTCGCTGTTCCGGCTCGATGGCCCGCACCGCACCGGCGAGATCGGCTACGCGCTCGGCTCGGCGCACTGGGGCAATGGCTACGCCGCCGAAGCGGTGCGCCGGACCTGCCAATTCGGCTTCGAGCATCTGGGTCTGCGCCGCATCGAGGCCGACATCGACCCGCGCAACCACGCCTCGATCCAGGTCATCGAGAAGGCCGGCTTCCAGCGCGAAGGCGTGCTGCGCGAGCGCTACATCTACAACGGCGAGATCCAGGACGTCGTCTATTACGGCCTGCTGGCACGGGAATTTGCGCGCTGAGGCGCGCCGTTCCCTTGTAACGCTTCGTGACCTTGGGCAGATGCCGGTTTCAGTCGGACCGGGAATGATCAGGAGTCGACTTCAACCCACCCCATTCCGGACTCGCCGCCATGCTCACGATTCGAAACCTCTCGAAGACCTATCCGAATGGCGTTCAGGCGCTGAAATCGGTCACGCTCGACATTCCCAAGGGCATGTTCGGCCTGCTCGGCCCGAACGGGGCCGGCAAATCGAGCCTGATGCGCACGTTGGCAACGCTGCAGGAAGCGGACAGCGGCGAGGCGAAGCTCGACGAGATCGACGTGCTGCGCGACAAGGATGCGGTGCGCCGGGTGCTCGGTTACCTGCCGCAGGATTTCGGCGTCTATCCGAAAGTGTCGGCCGAAGACCTGCTCGACCATTTCGCCGCCTTGAAGGGCTACACGAATGGTCGCGAACGCAAGGATGTCGTGGCCTCGCTGCTGCAACAGGTGAACCTGTGGAACGTGCGCAAGCAGAAGCTCGGCGGCTTTTCCGGCGGCATGCGCCAGCGCTTCGGCATCGCCCAGGCGCTGATCGGATCGCCGCGCCTCGTGATCGTCGATGAACCGACCGCAGGCCTCGATCCCGAGGAGCGCAACCGCTTCCTCAACCTGCTGGCCGAAATCGGCGAGAACGTGGTGGTGATCCTGTCGACCCACATCGTCGAGGACGTGACCGACCTGTGTCCGCGCATGGCCATCATCAATCAGGGCCAGGTGCTGCTGACCGGGGAGCCGCTGGAGGCGATCCGCTCGCTCGATGGCCGGGTATGGAAGAAGGTGGTGAGCAAGGACGAGTTGCCCGATGTGCAACTGCGCCTCACGGTGTTGTCGACGCGCCTGGTCGGCGGTCGCCCGGTGGTGCACGTGCTGTCGGACACGCAGCCGGAGCCGGGCTTCGAACAGGTCGCCGCGGGGCTGGAAGACGTGTACTTCGGCCAGTTGACGCGCCACCGCGCGTCGCTCGCGGCCTGAGGACGACCCATGTTCACTGAGTTCCTGAAGTTCGACCTGCGCTACCAGTTGCGTCAGCCGCTGCTGTGGATCGGTATCGCCGCGTTCGCTTTCCTGGCCTTCGGCGCGACCACGTCCGACTCGGTGCAGATCGGCGGCTCGATCGGCAACGTGCATCGCAACGCGCCGTTCGTGGTCGTGCAATGGCTGAATATCTTTACGATCCTCGGCCTGTTCATTTCCGGCGCGTTCGTCGGCGGCACCTTGCTGCGCGACTTTGAAATGGGTACCTCGGAGCTGTTCTTCTCGAAGCCGATCGGCGCACGCTCCTACCTGCTCGGCCGCTATACCGCCGGCATCATCGCGGCGCTCGCGATCTATCTCGGCATCGCGCTGGCCATGCTGGTCGGCGCCGCGATGCCATGGATCGACCCGGCGCGTCTCGGCCCGTTCTCGCTCCTGCCTTATCTCTATGGTCTCGCGGTGTTCGTGATTCCGAACCTGGTGTTCAGCAGCGCCCTGATCCTGCTGTTCGCGGCGCTGATGCGGTCGATGCTTGGCGTCTATCTCGCGATCATGGCCTTCCTGGTGATGTGGGGCGTCGCGGGTTCGTATACGCGCGACCTCGACAATCAGTGGATTGGCGCGCTGGCCGATCCGTTCGGCGGCCGTGCGCTGAGCCGGACCACGCAGTACTGGACCGCGGAAGATCGCAACACCCTGCTGCCCGAACTCGGCAATTACATCCTCGCCAATCGCGCGCTGTGGCTCGCCATCGCGCTGCTGCTGATCATCGTGACCCTGCGCCTGTTCCGTGCACAGCGCGCCGGCACCAGCGCCGCCAAGCCGTGGTTCCAGCGGGCGAAGAAGGCTGCGATACGCGAGTCGGTTGCACCGGCATCGCCGATTCGCGGTGTTGCAGCGACGCCGCCGCGCGATGCCAGCGCGTTCCGCCAGTACCTCAAGCAGACGCGCTTCGACACCCTGCACGTGCTGTTCTCGGTGCCGTTCCTGATCATGGTCGCGTTCGGGCTGCTGAACCTCGTCGGTTCACTGAGCGCACCCGGACCGATGTACGACACGCCGCTGTATCCGGTCACGGCGACGATGCTGACGTCGATCCAGGAGTCCTATACGTGGATCCTGATGGTCGTGGTGATGTTCTACGCCGGCGAACTGGTCTGGCGCGAACGCTCCGCCAAGCTCGACGGCGTCATCGACGCCTTTCCGGTGCCGAACTGGGTACCGCTCGCGGCGAAGGCCAGCGCCCTGGTCGCGGTGGTCGCCGTGTTCATGCTCGCCGCCGCACTCTGGTGCATGGGTTACCAGCTGATCAAGGGCTACACCCAGCTCGAACCGCTGCTGTACCTGAAGGGACTGGCGCTTGCATCGGGCTTGTTCATCCTGACCGGCTGGCTGGCCATCGTGTTCCAGACCCTGACCAATCACAAGTTCGTCGGCTACCTCGCGACGATCGCGATCATGGTGTCGTGGATGGTGTTGGGCACGCTCGATTTCGACCACAACCTGGTGTCGTTCGCCGGTACGCCGGCGATTCCGTATTCGGACATGAACGGCTACGGCCATTTCCTCAAGGGCTGGTTCTGGTTCGAGGGCTACTGGACCCTGTTCACGTTGTGCGCGTTGCTGATCGCGGCCGCCTTCTGGGTGCGCGGTACGCCGGAACCGTTCCGGGCTCGCGTCGCGATCGCGAAATCGCGCCTCGCCGGCCGTCCCGCCCTGCTGCTCGGCGTGGGCGTTGTCGCGACGATCGCGGTCGGCGCCTGGATCCTCTACAACACGACGGTGCTGAACCGCTATCAGGCCAGCGACACCGCGCTCGATGAACAGGCGCGCTACGAGACCACCTGGCGCAAGGCCGAAAACGTCGCGCAGCCGCGCATCATCGCCACCGACAACATCGTGCAGATCTATCCGTCCGAACGTCGCGTCACCATCGACGGCCACTACCGGATGAAGAACAAGACGACCCAGCCGATCCCGGAATTGCTGGTGTTCGGCGACCCGGACCGCGGCGACGTCGTGCTGGATGTGCCGGGTGCCACCCTGAAGCAGGACGATCCTGCCAACGGCATGCGCGTCTACGCGTTTGCGACGCCCTTGCCGCCCGGCGCCGAATTCGACTTCGGCTATCGCATCGACATCCGCAATCCGGGCTTCACCAACAACGGACAGGCCGGGCGCATCCATCACAACGGGACGTTCTTCGACAACCTCGCCTATTTCCCGCAGTTCGGATACCAGGCCGGTCTCGAAATCCAGGACCGCAACGAACGCCGCGAACGCGGACTCGGCGATCCGCGGCGCATGCCGAAGTTGGAGACCGCCGCGCGGACCGAGAGCTATCTCAGCGACGACTCCGACTGGCTCGACTTCAAGAGCACGGTCTGTACCAGCCCCGACCAGATCGCGATGGCACCCGGCTACCTGCAACGGGAGTGGTCCGATCACGACGCTGCCGGTGCCGACCGCCGCTGCTTCCGCTACGAGATGGATGCACCGATCCTCGGCTTCTGGTCCTACCTGAGCGCCGACTGGGCCGTGAAGAAGGACCGCTGGCACGATGTCGCGATCGAGGTTTATTACGACCGCAAGCACCCGTACAACGTTGACCGCATGATCGAGTCCAGCAAGAAGTCGCTGGACTATTTCACGACGCACTTCGGGCCCTACCAGCATCGCCAGTTCCGCATCCTCGAATTCCCGGGCTACGCCAGCTTCGCGCAGTCGTTCCCCAACACGATTCCGTATTCGGAAGCGATCGGCTTCATCGCCGATGTCGACGCCGAGGACGCGGTCGACTACGTGTTCTACGTCACCGCGCATGAACTTGCGCACCAGTGGTGGGCACACCAGGTGATCGGCGCCAATGCGCAGGGCGCGACCCTGATGAGCGAGACGATGGCGCAGTATTCGGCCCTGATGGTGATGGAGCGGGAGTACGGCGCAAACAAGATGCGCAAGTTCCTCAAGTACGAACTCGATGCGTACCTGCGCGGCCGTGGCGGCGAAGTCATCGAGGAACTGCCGCTCGACCACGTCGAGGACAGTCAGGGCTACGTCCACTATCGCAAGGGTTCGCTGGTGATGTATCGCCTCAAGGACGAGATCGGCGCCGACGCCATCAATCTGGCGCTGCGCAACTACATCGCCAAGGTGAAGTTCCAGGAGCCGCCGTACACGATCTCGAAGGAGCTGATCGCGGAGTTCCGCGCCGTCGCACCGGCTGACAAGCAGCAACTGATCACCGACCTGTTCGAGCGCATCAGCTTCTACGACAACCGCGCCGAGGAAGTGACCGCGAGGAAGCTCGACAACGGCAAGTACGAAGTGACGATTGCCTGGAAAGCCTCGAAGAAACTGTCCGACGGCATCGGCAAGGAGAGCGATCTCGTGCTGGCCGACGACATCGACATCGGCATCTTCGCGCGCGCCAAGGGCGCCGAGGAAAAGGACGAAAAGGTGCTGTACCTGAAGAAGCACCGCATCGACCAACCCGAGGGCAAGATCACGGTCGTCGTCGATGAACTGCCCTACGACGCCGGCATCGACCCGCTCAACAAGCTCATCGACCGCGTCTCCAGCGACAACCGCAAGCGGGTGTCGCTCGACGGCTGAGTGCCGCTGCGCCTGCAGTTACCATTGCGCCATCGAGCTGCTTCGCTGGCGCCCATTCCGGAGTTCACCCATGCTCACCCTCTACTACGCCCCCGGCACCGCCAGCTTGTGCGTGCACCAGTTCCTGATCGAACTCGGCGTCGAGCATCGGCTGGAGAAAGTCGATACCGATGCGAAGCAACAGAAGTCGCCGGAGTACCTGAAACTCAATCCGGGCGGCGTGGTGCCGACCCTGGTCGTCGACGGCGAACCGATGGTCGAATCCAGCGCGATGCTGATGTGGCTGGCCGAACAGGATCCGCAGGCACGCTTCGTGCCCGGTGACGGCGGCCGCGCGCGCCGCGATTACTTGCAATGGTTTCTGCTGCTCGCGAACGGCCTGCAGCCGCCGTTCCGCGCCTGGTTTTATCCGGAGGAACCGGCCGGCGAGTCAGCGACCGACGCGGTGAAGGCGAGTGCGCGCCTGCGCATCGAGGGGATGTGGGACCGCGTCAATGCGCACCTCGAACAGAACGGGCCCTATGTCTGCGGCGCACAACTCACCGCAGCCGATTTCTTCCTGTTCATGCTGTGCCGCTGGTCGCGCAACATGCCGAAGCCGGCGACCGAATGGCCGTATCTCGCGATGTTCGTCGCGTCGATGAAGGCGCGACCCTCGTTCAAGACACTGTATGCGCGGGAAGGTCTGTCGGAATGGGCGTGACCCGCGACCAGTAAGGCTTGCGGAGGCGCCCGGCGGCCAACGCGCGCCGGGTCGCGAAGATCGACAGCGCGAGGCAGAGCAGGACGGTGAGCAAGGACGCCTCGGCGCCGAACTCGCCGCCCGACAGCCATTCCGGACCCTGCGTCTTCGCCTGAAACAGGCTGGGCAGTTCGAAGCCGGAGACCGCAATGCCGAGCACGCCGCCCTGCGTGAAATTCCACGCGGCGTGCAGGCCCATGACGAAGTACAGCGAACGTGTCCACGCGTAGAGCATGCCGAGCAGGATGCCGGCTTCGAGCGCGATGGCGGCGCTGCTCCACCAGGTCGCGTTCGGATTGCCGAAGTGGACGAGCCCGAAGAATGCGCCGGAAATCGCGATGGCGATCCAGGTGCCGAGCGCATCCTCGACGACGCGGAACAATACGCCACGGAAGATCAGCTCCTCGGTGATGCCGGGCACGATGCCGACCATCAACAGCGGAAACCAGAGGTTCGCCGATGCATTGACGCCCTCGATGCGATAGCTGCCGAACGCGGCCATCAAGGCTGCCGCCAAGCCCATCAGGCCGGCGCCTGCCAGCAGACCCAGGGCCGAATGCGGCAGCAACTTGCGCCATGCCAGTTCGTCGATCCGCCGACCTTCGATCGCACGTACCAGCAGCACGTAAGCGAGAATGATGGGCAAAGACGCCATCAGCACCTGACCGCACAGCGCCAGTGGTGATGCCGTCGCCATGCCGCGGAGACCGGTGCGATGCGTGCCGGTCACCCAGCGCACCAGCAGACTGAAGGCCACCGTCATCGCGATGAAGATCAGGATCCGCAGCAACGGATTGCGCATGATCCGCACCCAACGTGGCGGCGATTGGTCCACCGGCAACGGCGGCGTCTCGGCCAACGTCGTTTCAGCCGGCGGCACATCCACATCCGCTGGCACCTGCATCGTGTCTTCCGTGGTCATCGGCCGTGCTCCGCGAAGAAGCCGGGACCATGCCACGCCCACCCACTGCCGGCAACACACAGAAGTCACTGCATCAGCGCGGCGCATCGCGCGACCGGATACGCAAACGGCCCGCATTGCGCGGGCCGTCGGTGGACCATCGGCGTGATCGGGATTACATCAAATCAAGCTTGCTGCCGTTGGCGACTTCGACTTCGAAGCCGGCATTGAGTTCGGCCAGTGCCTGCACGCGCGGGCAGAGGTCCTTGGCGCGGGCTTCGAGTTTCTTGGCAGCACCTTCGACCTTGTCCTCGATCGTGCGTTCAAGGCGCTTGGCCTTGGCCTCGATCTCCTTGGCGCGCGACTCGTCGCCCGAGAGCGCCATCGCGATGGCGTCACCGGCCACGTTCGCGGCGATCGAGGCGACCAGTTCCTTCACCAGCGGCTCGACCACCTTGTCGACGACACGATCGATTTCCTCGTCGGTCGGGCGGCCATGCGAAAGGTCGCTGCGCACCGCCTTGACCATCTCGACACGGATCTTGTCGAGACGATGATTGAAATCATCGATGCGGTCCGCGTCTTCCTCGAACGCGGCATTCACTTCACGCACCGCGGTCAGTCCCAGTTCGATGCCTTCCAGCGCGATGCCGATGGCTTCTTCGCGAATGCCCAGCACTTCGTCTTCGAAGCGCATCAGGCGGGTGCGATCGGCGGCGTTGACCGACACTTCGCGGCCATCGACGAACAGCCGGCCGGCGTCGACGCGGATCTTGGCGCCACTGCCGGTTTCGGGTGCGAAGCTCAGGCCGTCGCTGCCGATGCGCAGGTCGTAGGCGCTGTTGACGCGCACGTCGCAGTCGTGATCGAAATGTCCGGCATTCGCGACGCCGAACGGCAGCAGGCTGGCGGTAGCGAGGGCAAGGGCAGTCAGGCGGTGGTTCACGTCAGTTCTCCTGGTGTCGCGCCCGGAATGGGCGGCGTTTGGGGTGCGGGAGAAACTGTAGTGGTTTAGTAGGTGTATTGGAACACCATTACACCATTACTGATGACCTAGATGTCCGAGGATTGCCCCAAGACGTTGATCATGTTCATGTTTGCTCGACGGCGAATTCAGCCCGGACACCGGGGTCGGCCAATCTCCGGGCCGTCCAAGCCAGGGCAATGGCCAGCGCCAGAGTCATGAGCGCACTGCTGATCTGGGTCGGCCAGTAGATCGAATCGATGCCGTCGCGGATGAAACTCGGCAGATCGGCCGTCAGGGACGCGTGCCATGCCGCCAACTGCGACCACTGCCAGGGCACTGCGATCGCATGCAGCACGGCCAGCACCACGCAGATCCAGACGCTGGCGGCGCGTGCCCATTCGCGACGCCGATTCAATCCGGTGCCGAGCGGAATGGCGGCGACGCCGGTGACGAACAGGACCAGCGCAGCGACGCCAAGATGACGCATCAGCCATTGCAGGGCCGGCGGCAGGATCGCGAACAGCGGCATGTCGGCCAGCACTTCTTCGGTGCCGACGGCGCTCAGCATCAGCCACAGCAATGCCGTCAGCAAAGCCAGCAGGAGCATGAGCACGCCGAGCACGATCAGCGACCAGGCCGTGGACGACACGAACAGGGAACGCGGCGCCGGCCCCGACATCTCAGTCCTCGCGGGTGACGCGCAACACTTCGTCGACCGAGGTTATGCCGGCCACGCACTTGGCCCAGCCGTCGGCAGACATCGAGGGCGTGCGCTTGCGCGCTTCGGCCTCGAGCACCGCTTCCGACGCACCTTCGTGGATCAGCTTGCGCATCGCGTCGTCGACCAGCACCAGTTCGTACACGCCGGTGCGACCCTTGTAACCGGCGAACTTGCCGGGCAGGCCGGCACGCGGCCGATACAGCGTGACCTGCGTGTTCGCCGGCAACCCGAAAGCCGCGAGTTCGGTCGGCGTCGCGGCATAGGCCTCGCGCGTTTCCGGATCGAGCACGCGCACCAGACGCTGCGCCAGCACGCCGATCATCGAACTCGACAGCAGAAAGGGTTCGATGCCCATGTCGCGCAGGCGCATGACCGCGCCGACTGCGGAATTGGTATGCAGGGTCGACAGCACCAGATGCCCGGTCAGCGAGGCCTGTACCGCGATCTGCGCGGTCTCCAGATCGCGGATTTCGCCGACCATCACGACATCCGGGTCCTGGCGCAGGATTGCGCGCAGTCCGCGTGCAAAGCTCATGTCGACTTTGGTGTTCACCTGGGTCTGGCCGACGCCGTCGAGGTAGTACTCGATCGGGTCCTCGACCGTAAGGATGTTGCGCGTCGCGTCGTTCAAGCGCGACAGGCCGGCATACAAGGTCGTGGTCTTGCCGGACCCGGTGGGGCCGGTAACCAGCAGGATCCCGTGCGGGCGCGCGATCAGGTCATTCACCTGCGCCAGCATCGCCGACTGCATCCCGAGCTTTTCCAGATCGAGACGGCCCGCCTGCTTGTCGAGCAGGCGCAGCACCACGCGTTCGCCGTATCCGGCCGGAATGGTCGAGACACGCACATCGACCGGACGCCCGGCGATGCGCAGCGCGATGCGGCCGTCCTGCGGCAGGCGCTTCTCGGCGATGTCGAGCTTGGCCATGACCTTGATGCGCGACACGATCGGCGCGGCCGCGGCCCGTTGCGGCGCCAGCACCTCGCGCAACTGGCCATCGACACGGAAGCGCACGACCAGTCGATTCTCGAACGGCTCGATGTGGATGTCGGAGGCGTTTTCCTTCACCGCCTGCGTCAGCAGCGCGTTGATCAGGCGGATGACGATGGCGTCGTCGTCGCTCTCCATCAGGTCTTCGGGTTCGGGCAATTCCTCGGCCAGCGCCCCGAGATCGACGCGCCCGTCCATGTCCGCGACCATTTGCCGGGCATCGTCGCCACCCTGCTCGTAGAGATCGCGCAACAAGCGTTCGAACGCGGTCGCATCGAGTTCCTGCAGCGTGATCGGTGCATCGCAATAACGGCGCATTTCCGCCAAGGCCTCGATGCGTGCGTCCGGCCGATGCGCGACCACCGCCGCCGCATCGCGCCATTCGAGCAGGGTCACGCCATGGCGTTTCGCGAACGCGAAGGGCGGGCGTGGAACCTGCTGCATCATTGCGCCTCGTCGGGGAGCGCCGTCGGCGCTGCCGGCATCAAGGGCTGGTCGCGTTCAGGGGTGGTGTTGCCGGGCAAGGCGTTCACACGCAGTTGCTCGGCGCGCAGGAAGTTGTACTTCTCCTGCGAGAGGATCGCTTCCTGATTCGCATCGCGCAGGATGCGCGGACGCAGGAAGATCATCAGGTTGCGCTTGACCATGTTGGCCTTGCGGTACTTGAACAGGTTGCCGAGCAGCGGAATGTCGCCGAGCGCCGGCACCTTGGAGATGCTCTCGGTCATTTCGTGCGTGGTCAGGCCGCCGAGCACGAGCATGCCGCCGTCCTTGACCAGCACAGACGTCGAAATCTCGCGGTTGTTGGTGATCAGGTCGGAGGCACCATCGACCGAGGGCGCCAGCGAAGACACGACCTGATTCAGGTCGAGCGCCACTTCGTCGCCTTCGTTGATGTGGGGTGTCACCTTGAGCGTCAGGCCAACGTCCTTGCGCTCGATCGTCTGGAACGGATTCGTTGGCTGGTTCGCACCGCCGCCGCTGCTGCCGGTGTTCGTGTACTGACCGGTCAGGAACGGGACTTCCTGGCCCACCTTGATCGTCGCTTCCTTGTTGTCGAGGGTGACGATGCTGGGTTCGCTGAGGATGTTCGAGCGACTGTCGCCACGCAGCAGCTTGGCGAGCGCGCCGACTTCATACACCGTCGATTCTTCTCCATTCGCGCCGGTGATGGTGGTGGTGCCAGTGATGTACCCGAGGTTCAGGCCCGAGCCCAGCGCGCCCAGCGCGCCCAGCGGATTGGTGATCGCGCCGACGATGCCGCCGTTGCCCGTCGTCGGAAAATTGGTGCCGCCGACCACGCCTTCCTGCGACAAGCCGTCGGTCGCCTGCCACTGAATGCCGATCTCGCGCGCGGTCTCGTCGCTGACTTCCGCAATCAGCGCCTCGATCAGCACCTGGGCACGGCGCACGTCGAGATTGCGGATCACCGACTGCAGCGAGCGGAACACGGCCGGCGCCGCGGTGATGATCAGCGCGTTGGTGTCCTTGTGCGCCTGGATGGTGGCCACGCGCGCCGAATCCTTCGCCGTGCTTCAGGCCGGCAAGGCAGACGCTTTCATCATGGACGACGTGCTGCTCTACAGCCTGCGTGCCTCGTCGGGTACGCCGGAGCGTTTCGAGGTGACGCGCGAGGCCTTGAACATCGAGCCGCTGGCGATCATGTTTGC
>ERZ724527.1253-NODE-1253-length-11949-cov-4.549016_pt1 | contig 11949 bp, 6 predicted proteins | sample MGYA00376060_ERZ724527 | MGnify/ENA primary metagenome ERZ724527 (study PRJEB28724, sample SAMN07190886) | activated sludge metagenome | isolation source: activated sludge of sewage treatment plant in Hong Hong | place: USA: Christiansburg, Virginia | collected...
CGGGCAACTTCAACGTGAACGTGAGCGTGAGCAACCAGTGCGGTACGGCCACGGCCACTGCTCCCTTGGTGGTGAATCCGGTGGCTCCGAGCGCCAACGCGACGGCCAGCCCCACCACCCTCTGCGCCGGTGCCACCATTCAGCTGGGCGCGAACACCATTCCCGGTGCCACCTACAGCTGGACCGGACCTAACGGCTTCACCAGCACGCTTGAGGATCCGAGCATTCCGAACGCCACGGTGGCCATGAGCGGCACCTACACTGTGACCGCCACGATCGGTCTGGTCTGTGCGGGTCCTCCTAGCTCGGTGGTGGTAACGGTGAACCCTGCACCTGTGCTCACCATTTCACCGAACAGCCCGAGCATCTGTGCGGGCGCGAACGTGAGCTTGACGGCGAACGGCGGCAGTGGTTACACATGGACGGCCAACGGCGCTCCGGCCGGCGTGGGCACCACCATCCTGGTGAACCCGCTGACCACCACCACCTATATCGTGAACGGTGCTGGCCTGGGTTGTAGCGGCACGGCGAGCACGACGGTCACGGTGAACCCTTTGCCCGTGGTGAACGCAGGGCCTGACCAGTCGCTCTGCGACCAGCCGATCGGAACACAGCTGACGGGTGTTCCTGCGGGCGGGACCTGGAGCGGAAGCCCGAACTTGACTGCTGCCGGTGTGTTCACCCCGAACGGAGTGGGCACCTTCACGCTGACCTACACCTACACGAACGCGAGCAACTGCACCGCCGCCGATCAAGTGGATGTGGTCGTTGCTCCGGTGAACGCTCCTGCGAACGCAGGACCCAACGTGAGCGTGTGCGTCGGCGCAGCGGCCTTCAATCTTGCAGGAGTTCCAGCAGGCGGCACATGGAGCGGCAGCGCCAACGTATCGGCAGGCGGCACCTTCACACCGAGCACAGCCGGCACCTTCAACCTCACCTACACCAGCGGCAGCGGTACCTGCCAGACCAGCGATGTGGCCATCGTGACCGTGAACCCCTTGCCCGTGGTGGATGCGGGCAACGCCATCAGCGTGTGCTTGAGCGCTGCAACGGTGGCTTTGAACGGAACACCGGCGGGCGGAACATGGAGCGGAACAGGCGTCACGGGCAGCACATTCAACCCGGCCACGGCAGGTGTGGGCAGTTTCAACCTCACCTACACATACAGCAACGCGAACAACTGCACCGCCAGCGACATCGTGAGCGCCACAGTGAACCCCTTGCCCACCAGCAACGCAGGGCCTGACCTTAACCTCTGCAACCAGCCCATCGCCACGCTGCTTAGCGGCTTACCTGCTGGCGGCACGTGGAGCGGGCCGCACATTTCAGCAGGTGGCAACTTCACACCGAACGGTGTGGGCACCTTCACGGTGTACTACACGGTGACCAACGCGAGCAACTGCACGGCGGTGGACAGTGCGGTGGTGACAGTGAGCCCAGTGACGAATCCAGCGAACGCGGGCGCGGACCAGAGCGTGTGCGTGGGCAGCGCGAACCTGAACCTGGTGGGTCTGCCCGCGGGTGGCACGTGGAGCGGGACTGGTGTTACTGCGGGTGGCGTGTACACACCGAGCACAGCGGGCACCTTCGTGCTCACTTACGCGGTGGGCAGTGGCACCTGTGTAACGCAGGACCTGATGATCGTAACGGTGAACGCTCTGCCCACCGTGCTGACGCCCGGCAATGACGTGCTCTGCGTGAACTGGCCGGTGGTGCAGTACATCCCTACGCTCGCGGGAGGCGTGTGGAGCGGACCAGTGATCACGCAAGCCGGCGACTTCGACCCTGCTGTTAGCGGTGTGGGTGTCTTCAACTTGCTCTACACCTATACCGATGCGAACGGCTGCGTGGATGACGATGCCATGCAGGTAACGGTGAACCCACTGCCCGTGGTGAACGCTGGCAACGACCAGATCTACTGCGACCAACCCATACCACAACAGCTGATCGGCACGCCGCCAGGCGGTACATGGAGCGGCCCGAATGTGAGCGCGAGCGGACTGTTCACACCCAACGGCCTAGGCGTGAGCACAGTGACCTACAGCTACACGGATGGCAACTTCTGCACGAACGAGGACCAAGCGGACATCACCGTGATCCCGGTCGTGAACCCAGCCAATGCGGGAGCCGACCAGTTCGTGTGCATCGGTAGTGCGGCCTTTCAACTGACCGGCTTGCCATTGGGCGGAACGTGGAGCGGCAGCGTGTACGTGAACGCGAGCGGACTCTTCGACCCGAGCGTGGATGGTGTGTACGTGCTGACCTACAGCGAAGGCAGCGGCACCTGTGTAACGCAGGACCAAGTAACGGTGACCGTTTACGCCTTGCCCATTGTGGACGCAGGCCCGGACGTGAGCGCATGCTTTGATGGTGGCTTGCAAACGGTGGTGGGCAATCCTGCGGGTGGCACTTGGAGCGGCGCAGGTATCACCGATCCGTTGCTCGGCCTGTTCGATCCGTCCTTGACAGGCCCGGGACCATTCGGACTCACCTACACCTACACCGACCCCTTCACCACCTGCACGAACAGCGACGGCACCACGCTCACCGTGGAGCCCTTGCCCGTGGCCGACTTCGGCAACGCACCGATCGCCTGCGTGAACGCGCCTTTCCCCTTCACCGACCAGAGCATCGGAGCCACCGCTTGGCAGTGGGACTTCGGTGATGGCTTGGGCACGAGCAACGCGCAGAACCCTTCGTACACCTACGCCGACACAGGCGTGTACGTGGTGACCCTGATCGCGAGCACGAGCGCTGGCTGTGATGATACGCTCAGCACAACGCTCACGGTCTGGGAACCACCGACGGTCGCCTTCAGCCTTGCCCCAGTGAACGGGTGCGGTCCGTTGCCGGTGAGTTTCACCAACAACAGCACCGGCACCGGTGTGGGCTACGCTTGGGACTTCGGGAACGGCATGGCCAGCGTGTTGCAGAACCCGCCCTCGGTGAATTATGTGGCAAGCGCATATGCCGACACCATCTACACCATCACATTGACGGCGACGAACCTCTGTGGCTCGGTACAGGCACAGGACATCGTCACGGTGTTCCCCACACCCACGGCCATCTTCGGTCCGGACCTGAACACCGGCTGTTCACCGTGGACACCGACCTTCAGCAACGTGACGATCGGTCAAGCGGACACCTATTTCTGGGACTTCGGTGATGGCACCACGCTCGTGAGCTTGGACAGCCTCGTACAGCACACCTACACCACCGGCGTGAATGACACCACGTTCACGGTCACGCTGATCGCGACGAATGCTTGCGGCAGTGACACCGCGACCTACGATATCACCGTGCAGCCGAACACGGTCACCGCCTTCTTCAATACCGACACGCTACAGGGCTGTGCTCCGCTCACGGTGAACTTCACGCAATACAGCATCGGGTCCACCAACTGGGGCTGGGACTTCGGCGACAGCAACGTGAGCACACAACAGAGCCCCACGCATACGTACACAAGCCCAGGCACCTTCGTCGTTCAGTTGTTCGTGGACAACGGTTGCAGCTACGACACCACCACGCAGGTTATCACGGTCTTCCCCAGCCCCATCGTGGCGTTCGATTGGGCGCCGGACAGTGTGTGTGCGAACGAACCTTTCCAATTCACCAACTTGACGGCGAACACCGCGAACATCGTGTGGACCTTCGGTGACGGTACGGGCAGCGTCCTCAGCAACCCCGTTCATACTTACGCAGGCACCGGCACCTACAACGTCACTGCCACGGTGACCTCTTCGATCAACGGGTGTGAAGCGGCGCTCACCCAACCTGTAACGGTGAAGACCACGCCCATCGCCGCGCTCAGTCCACAGCCGAACAGCGGCTGCACACCGGTGGCCGTGCAGTTCCAGAACACCAGCACCAATGCCGACTTCTACACGTGGGACTTCGGCGACGGCAACAACAGTGGCTTACCCGCTCCTGCGCACACGTATGGAACACCCGGCACCTACGTCGTTCAGCTGATCGCGCAGAACCTGAACGGCTGCGTGGACACGGCGTATACCCAAGTGGTGGCCTTCCCTGTTCCTTCGGCGGCCTTCACCTACACGCCTGATAGCAGTTGTGTGAGCCCCGCCACCGTGCAGTTCAGCAACCAGTCCCAAGGCGCGATCAACTTCGCTTGGACCTTCGGCAACAACCAGAGCAGCCCGTTGAACGAGCCAAGCGTGACCTACGCGGCACCTGGCACCTACGTGATCCAATTGACCGCTCAGAACGCTTTCGGGTGCACGGCAACGGCCACGGATGTCTTCACCGTGTATCCAACGCCAGAGGCGCTCTTCACGGTGGAACCGCAACCGGGGTGCGACACCTACCCCGTGACCTTCCTGAACAACTCGGTGAACACCACAGGCCAGTGGTGGATACTGGGCGATGGCACCTTCAGCAGCGACGAGGAACCGGTGAACATCTATCCTGGACCTGGACTGTACGATGTGATGCTCGTAGTGAACGGTGTGGGGGGCTGCCTGGATACGCTGGCCGTGGATGATGCCGTGCTGATCAACCCGAGCCCGGTGGCCGCCTTCAGCTTCGATACGTTGCTGACGCTGGACAATGCACTTCAGTTCACCAACGGAAGCAGTGGCGCCAGCAGTTACTACTGGGACTTCGACGATGGCGAGACCTCACAGTTGTTCGCGCCGCTCCATCTCTTCCCGGCCGATGGCGGCGGCCGCACCGTCTGCCTGATCGCCATCAACGACCTGGGCTGCCCGGACACCACGTGCAAATTCATCGAGGTGCCTGAGGACCCGCAGATCTTCGCGCCGAACGCTTTCACGCCGGATGGTGATGGGCTCAACGACACCTTCCTTCCGATGCTGGATGGTTATGCGGGATCCCGCCCACGGCTGCTCATCTTCAACCGCTGGGGCGAAGTGATCTACAACACCCTGCCGATCATCCCGTGGGACGGGAACTACAATGGCGTTCCGTGCAAAACGGATGTGTATGTCTGGAAGGTGATCGTGGACGACTACGGCGATGAGCGTGAGTTCATCGGCCACGTGACGCTGATCCGCGGCGACTACTAAGCCCTAGGTCGTTCGTTTTGGTCTCCAATGGTGTAGTCACATTGCCACAGACCCAATGCTGAACCGATCGGACATTTGCAGCTATACCAACACCGGACACCACCATGATGAAACCTTACGCTCTTCTCCTTTCGATCGCTTGCACCACAACACTTCACGCCCAGAACTGGGAAGTGGGCGTACCGGTGGACGTGCTGATCAGCAACATCACCGTGTACGGTGGTGGATGTGCACCCGGTGTGCAGGCCACCTTGTTCATGCCCCTGCTTCCTGTTGACGGCGTGAACTACTACTACCGTGTGATCAACACCAACGGAGGCACCTACACCATGGTACCAGGCCCGGCGAACGTGCTCAACGTGGGCGACACGGTTCACTTTCCCACCACGCAGATCACCGAAGTGTACAACACTGCCAACCAAGGTGGACTGGAGATGGAGGTGCGCGCCGAGGGCACCCCGACCACCCCTGGCCAGACCCATCCCTGCGCTTCGAACGACCTGTGGCTGAGCAATCTGCTGCTGTGCAACGAAGGCCTTACTTCCGTGATCAGCCTGAGTTGCGAAACGCAACCGAGCACCGTAGGTATCGATGAGGAGACCACGACACTGTCCTTCATCGCCCCCCTCGCTGCGAACGGCTTCCAGCTTCAAGTGCTCGATGCGCAGGTGCATGTGGTCCGCGTGCTGGATGCACAAGGCCGTGTCGTCTGCACCTCCACTGGCTCCACATCGCGCATGGACCTTAGCACGCAGCCCGATGGTGTGTATGTGTTGCAGGCCGAACGCGTAAGCGGCCAGGTGCTGACGCAGCGTTTCGTGATGGCCCGCTAGGACCGGAACTTCAACGAACGGCCCGGTGATCCGCAGTGATCATCGGGCCGTTCGGCGTTCATGTCGTCCACTCACTTCCGGTCACTGATCGGGAAGGAACCAGGGCTAGCTTCGTACATCCATCTTCCAGACATGAATTCGACCCTCTCCTTCCTCACAGCTCTGTTGTTGCTGGCCAGCTGCGGAACCTCTACGGCCCCTTCGACCGGACACATCCGCACTGCCGACGCTATCTATTTCAACGGCGACATCCTCACCATGGAGGGCGACAGCGCCAACTACACTGAGGCCGTGGTCGTGGATAGCGGCCGTATCGTGTTCGTGGGTGCGAAGGCCGAAGCGCTCAAGTACCAAGGCGACAGCACGGTGATGCACGATCTGCAAGGCAAGACACTGCTGCCAAGCTTCATCGATCCGCACAGCCACTTCATGAGCTCGCTGGCCATGGGTTCGCAGGCCAACTGCCAACCCGCACCGGCCGGTGCGGCGAACGATGTGGACGGTGTGGTCAAGGCGCTCGTGCAACTGAAAGCGGACAGGTCGATACCCGATGGTGAGATGATCACGGGCTATGGCTATGACGACAGCGTGATGCCCGATGGTCGGTTACTGAACCGCGATGACCTGGATGCCGCTTTTCCGAAGAACCCGGTGCTCGTGTTTCATGTGAGCATGCACGGGGTGGTGATGAACTCCTTGGCCATGGCCAGCTACGGCATCAACGAAAGGACCGAGACGGTACCCGGGGGCATCATTGTACGCAAGCCTGGCACCAATGAGCCATACGGGCTGATCATGGAAATGAATTACCTACCCATTTTCGCCAAGCTACCTGTGCCTGGTATGGAAGAGCAACTGAGGCGTTTGGAAGAAGGACAAATGCTGTATGCTGCGGCGGGAGTCACCACCGTGCAGGAAGGCGCCACACACATGCCTGATGTGGCGTTGTTGGAACGTGGCGCCAAGGAGGGCAAGCTCTTCCTCGATGTGATCTCCTATCCACTATTCACGGAGTTGGATTCCCTGTTCAAGGGCCATTCAGCCGCCGACTTCGGCACCTACACCGGCCACTTCAAGCTCGGTGGCATCAAGATCACAGTGGATGGATCCCCGCAAGGCCGCACCGCCTTCTTCACCACACCTTACCTCACTGGCGGACCCAATGGAGAGAAGGACTGGGTGGGCGAATCTTCCTTCGGACAGGATGTGGCCAATGCCTTGTTGAAACGCGTCTATGAACTGGGCCTTCAGTCGAACTTCCACGCCAACGGCGATGCGGCCATCGACATGCTGGTGAAAGCACACGAGTTCGCCGCAGGCAATGACCCGGCCAAGGAACGCCGCACCACGATCATCCATTCACAGTTCGTGCGCAAGGACCAGCTGGAGAAGTACGTGAAGTACAGGATGATCCCGTCATTCTACACCGAGCACACCTACTACTTCGCCGATACCCACATCAAGAACCGGGGCCTGGAGCAGGCCTCCTTCATCAGCCCCATGAACACCGCCATCGCCATGGGCCTGCGCCCCACGAATCACACGGACTTCAACGTGGTTCCGATCGACCAGATGTTCGTCGTCTGGTCAGCTGTGAACCGCATCAGCCGCAATGGCGTGGTGATCGGAGCGGACGAACGTGTCACACCTTACCAAGCGCTACAGGCCATCACCAGCAACGCGGCCTATCAATATTTCGAAGAGAAGAGCAAGGGTTCTCTGGAAGCAGGCAAGCTCGCCGACCTGGTGGTCCTGGACAAGAACCCGCTGAAGGTGGATCCGATGGCCATCAAGGACATCCAAGTGATGGAGACGATCAAGGAGGGCCGGACCGTGTATCGTCACTGAGCTCTCTACCTCCCCTTCAACTCCCAGAGCGTTGCTGTGGAATCCGCACGGTAGTCGCGCAGGGCCAGCACCGTGAGCAATGCCTTGCGCCCAGCGACGGAGGCTTGGATGGAATAGTACAGGCTGTCACCGTTGCGGCGGGTGTCGTTGAAGAGCACTTCCGCACTGTCGATGGAAGCGCGGACGGCGTTGAGGTCCGTGGGCCACTGGGCCATCTGTGCTTCGGCGGTGGGATGAGCCTTGAGCAAGGTGCTCTTGAGGCGCAGCTTGATGCGGTCCTCCGGCATCCAGGCGGTGTTGCTCAGTCGGTTCCCGAAGAAGCCCCAGGCCATGAAGCCGCCGAGGATGAGACCGATGAGGTATAACTGAAGTCTACGCTTGAGGTCCATGTGCCCATGTGCCCATGTGCGCATGTGCCCATGGGAGTGCCGCAAAGGTCGAGGTTACCTGTGGCTCACCGTGACCGGGATGAATGAATGCCATGTGCGCATGTGCCCATGATCAGAACGAATTGAAAAAGTGGCGCTTCCGCTTTATCAGAACGAGGATCATTTTCTGGATGCGCTCCGCTTCTCCGCGCGTGCGCGACGAAGACGTTCCATGGATGTCCGTAGAATACTGTTGAACAAGGGGAACAGGGCCTTCGTACGACGCAGCAACTCCTTGTCTTGCGGATAATGGGCCTTTATGTGGCAGAGATCCAAGCGATAGTCCGTCTCCTCCAGCTCCTTAAACCCGATCTTCATCTTGTGGACGAAATCGGCAAGGCTCTCGGCACCCTGTGCTTCCCGCGTATGTGAACCGACCGCCGTACCACTTCGCAGGATCTGATCAGCGAACGTCGAATTGATAGGGATCAGCCGTTCGCTATAGTCCATCACACGACTGGCCAGCTCGAACGTCTCTGTGACCACAGGATTGGGCCGCCGACCGCCTTCACCATACGGCTGCTGCCCATCCGCAACCCCTTCAGTCCAGAATGAGGCCAGCCAAGCATTCGCATCAAACTCCTCTGCCGAATTCATCGTCGATCAGTTTCCCTCAAGATACCGATGAGATCCATATGCGAAGAGCCTTGATGCAGGCTGAGATCCCTGCATGGGCACATTGGCACATGCTCACATGGGCACATGCGACAAGCCTCCTTGCCTCAGAACGCAGCCAACAAGATGTCCAGGTCTTTATAGGGCAATCGGAACGCTTCGCTGAGGATCTCGCTTGTGAGCGCGCCGTTATACAGGTACACGCCGTGGCGGATGCCGAGGTCCTTCTTGATCAGCTCTTCGAAGCCACCACGATCGCCCATGGTGAGCAGCAGCGGACCGAAGATGTTGGTGAGCGCGTAGCTGGCGGTGCGGGGCACGCGGCTGGCGATGTTGGGTACGCAGTAGTGGATCACGCCGTACTCCTTGAAGACCGGATCAGTGTGCGTGGTCACGTGACTGGTCTCGAAGCAACCACCGCGATCGATGCTCACATCCACGATCACGGAGCCGGACTTCATCTCGCTCACCATGTCCTCGGTGACGACCATGGGCGTGCGACCGTGCTCGGGGCGCAGCGCGCCGATGGCCACGTCCGCCTGCATGAGGGCGAGCTTCAGTTCGTCGGGTTGGATGACGCTGGTGTAGATGCGTTGACCGAGGTCGCTCTGCAACCGGCGCAGGCGGTAAATGCTCTTGTCGAAGACCTTCACGCTGGCACCAAGACCCATGGCGGCGCGCGTGGCGAACTCGCCCACGGTACCGGCACCGATGATCACCACTTCCGCCGGGGCCACACCGCTGATGCCACCGAGCATGAGGCCCTGGCCGCCCTTGTCACTGCTCAGGTATTCCGCGGCGATCTGGATGCTGGTATTGCCCGCGATCTCGCCCATGGCGCGGATGATGGTGTAGATGCCTTCGCGGTCCTTGATGAAGTCCCAGGCCACGGCGGTCACCTTCTTGTCCATCATCTTGCGCAGCGCATCCTTGGGCTGCACGGTGAGCTGCAGGGCGGAGATGAGGATCTGCTTGGGCCGCAGCATCTCGATCTCCTTCAGGCTAGGTGGTGCGACCTTGATGATGAGGTCGGCCTTGAACACTTCCTCCGCGCTCTCGACCACCTGGGCACCTGCCTCGGTGTAGTCGTTGTCCTGGAACTGCACGGCCTGGCCGACGCCGCGTTCCACCAGCACATCGTGCCCGCGGCTCACCAGTGTGGCGATGCTGGACGGGGTGAGCGGTACGCGGTGTTCCTGAAAGCTCGTTTCCTTGGGGATGCCGATGAAGAGGTTGCGCCCCTTGCGGCCCACTTCCTGGACCTGTTCCTGAGGGAGCAAGGCCACCTCGCGGGCCAGTTGCTTGAGGAGTTCCTGGCTGGTGCTCATGCGAAGGTCGCCGCTGCAGGCCGCGCTGGTGTAAGGTCCAACCGTACGCTGCGCTCCCCATCGCTCAGTTGCGTCAGGCACACCCAAACGGTGTCTGTGGGCAGCAGGTCGTGCGCCAGCTCGGGCCACTCCACAAAGCAGTAGCGACCGCTGTCCAGGTATTCGGTGAAGCCGATGCCCTCCAGCTCTTGCGCGTCCTTCAGGCGGTACAGGTCGAAGTGGTACACGGGTCCGGCGGTGCCGGCGTATTCGTTCACGATGCTGAAGCTGGGGCTGCTGGTGCCGCCCTCCACACCAAGCTCCGCGCTCAGTGCCTTGATCAAGGTGGTCTTGCCGGCGCCCAGATCACCCTTGAAGGCGAAGACCCGGCGATCGCTACAGGAATGCAACAGGGCCGCGGCCATTTCGGCGGCGTCCTCGGGGCGTGACAGGCGAAGCACAGCGCTCATGCAACATCAGCGGGGTTTGAGGTAGACCACCGGCACGATCATCTCCTCAAGCGAGATGCCCCCTTGCTGGAAGGTGTTCCGGTAGAAATTGACGAAGTGGTTGTAGTTGTTCGGATACACGAAGTAGAGGTCCTTCTTGGTGAACACGTACACGGTGCTCACGTTGGCGCGGGGCAGGAAGGCCTTTGCGGGATCCTTGATGGCGAGCACGTCGCGTTCCTCGTAGCTGAGGTTGCGGCCGAACTTGTAGCGCAGGTTGCTGTTGGTGTTGCGGTCGCCCACCACCTTGCTCGGCTCGGTGACGCGGATGGTGCCGTGGTCGGTGGTGATGATCACGCGACCACCCTTTTCAGCGATGCCCTTCAGAATGTCGAACAGCGGACTGTGCTCGAACCAGCTCTTCGTGATGCTGCGGTAGGCGGCATCGTCCTCGGCCAGTTCGCGGATCACTTCCATCTCGGTGCGCGCATGGCTCAGCATGTCCACGAAGTTGTAGACGATGCAGTTGAAGGGATTGCCCATCAGGTTGCCAAGGTTCTCCGCGAGCTTGCGGCCCTGGGCCTGGCTGGTGATCTTGTGGTAGCTGTGCTTCACGTTCTTCCCCAAGCGCTTCAGCTGGTCGGCGAGGAACTCATCCTCGTGGGCGTTCTTGCTACCCTCCTCCTCTTCGCTGATCCACTTGCCGGGGAACCGCTTCTCGATCTCGCTGGGCATGAGGCCGGAGAAGATGGCGTTGCGGGCGTATTGCGTGGCGGTGGGCAGAATGCTGTAGAAGGAGCCCTGCTCCTCCACCTTGTAGAACTGCCCGATGATGGGCTCCAGCACGCGCCACTGGTCCAGCCGCAGGTTGTCGATCAGCACCATGAACAGGGGTGGCTCACCCTCTTGGATGTGCGGCGCGATCTTCACCTTGAAGAGGTTGTGGCTCTGCAACGGCACATCCACGCCTTTGCCGTTCACCCAATCGATGTAATGCTCGGCCACAAAGCGGCTGAACAGTTCGTTGGCCTCGCTCTTCTGCGAACGGAGGATCTCGTGCATGCCGGGGTCGGCGCTGCCACTGAGGTCCAGTTCCCACCGCACGATCTCGTCGTACAGCGCGGCCCAGCCTTTCGTATCGTGCTTATCGCCCAAGCGCATGCTCAGGCGGCCGAACTGCTGCTGGTAGTTGGTGCTGGTGCGTTCGCTCACCAGGCGGCGGCCTTCCAGGTGCTTCTTCAGGCTGTGCAGGATCTGGTTGGGGTTCACCGGCTTGATCAGGTAGTCGCTGATCTTGCTGCCGATGGCCTCTTCCATGATGTGCTCCTCCTCGCTCTTGGTGATCATGATCACCGGCAGGTGCGGCAGGACGTTCTTGATGCGATTGAGCGTCTCCAGCCCACTGAGGCCGGGCATGTTCTCGT
>ERZ724527.1255-NODE-1255-length-11946-cov-8.306030_pt1 | contig 11946 bp, 12 predicted proteins | sample MGYA00376060_ERZ724527 | MGnify/ENA primary metagenome ERZ724527 (study PRJEB28724, sample SAMN07190886) | activated sludge metagenome | isolation source: activated sludge of sewage treatment plant in Hong Hong | place: USA: Christiansburg, Virginia | collected...
GGCACGTGGGTGACAGTCGTTTCCTTCCCGCCGTAACGTGCCACGATGACGTACTGTATGTTGCCCTTGGCCAGGTATGCAGTCACCGATTCTTTGGTGGGCGTGCTGGTGCCTGTCACGTTGTAGCTGGCGGTGGCCTGTATGCCTTCACGGCGCAGCGCGTCCAGAAAGCCGTTCTCGAACAGTATCCGGTTTGTTTTGTTGGGTGTTACAGCGACAACCAGCACATTGTCCAGCTGTTTACGTTGGAAAGCAGGAGACTGCCACGCATCGGTGAGGCTGGTGTAGCCGCAAGCAGCCAGCATCAATATTGTGCCCATTCCCAGGCAACGGCGGTAAAAGTGCGTCAATGTCATGGAGGCTCCAATGAAGTTGGCAGGGTGGTTGCTCGTCATGATGCCTGAAGCCTAACGGTCAGGGAAGGCAGTGTATGACGGGGTTATGCGGGATGGGGACGCGCCGTGTAAAATGCCGACTTTGCAGCCGGCAATGAGAATTCACCATGACGGACCAACAGAACACTACCCATTTTGGTTTCCAGCAGGTGCCCGTGCAAGAGAAGCAGCGGAAAGTCGCCGATGTCTTCCATTCGGTGGCCGCGCGGTATGACTTGATGAACGATCTGCTGTCTGGCGGGATTCATCGTTTGTGGAAGCGTTTCACGATCGAAGTCTCCGGTGTGCGTTATGGTCACAAGGTGCTGGATATTGCTGGTGGTACAGGGGATCTTGCCTTCAAATTTTCGCGCCTCGTGGGCGAAGACGGACAGGTTGTACTGGCAGATATCAACTCTTCCATGTTGAACGTGGGGCGGGATCGCCTGATTGATCGCGGCGCTGTAGGGAATGTGCAATTCGCACAGGCCAATGCGGAATGTTTGCCGTTTCCAGACAACACATTTGACTGCATCACGATTGCATTCGGGTTGCGCAATGTCACAGATAAAGACAAAGCGCTTCGTTCAATGTTGCGCGTACTCAAACCAGGTGGCCGTTTGCTGGTGCTGGAATTTTCCAAGCCCAGTAATCCCTTGCTGGGAAAAGCGTACGACAATTATTCCTTTCATGTGATGCCGGTTATCGGTAAAGCCATTGCGGGTGATGCAGACAGTTATCGCTATCTGGCAGAATCCATCCGTATGCATCCGGATCAGGAAACGCTGAAATCCATGATGCAGGATGCGGGCTTTGCTGAATGCGAGTTTTATAACATGACCGGCGGTGTTGTGGCGTTGCATAAAGGCGTAAAACCCTGATGCCTGCTGTGAATACCGGCTCGACGCTCAAGGCCAGTCTGTTGATGGCGCTGGAAAGTGCGATCAATAACAGTCTGGCCTATGATCCGGCTACGCAGCAGTCATTGCATCAGCTGGATGGAAAAGTGTTGCACATTGCATGCACAGTCCCTTCGCAATCTGTTTATGTATTGTTCGTCGGCAATCATGTGGAATTGTGGTCACTGTTTGAATCCTCTCCTGATACCACATTGAGCGGCACGCCCAGTGCATTTCTGGCGTTATGGCGTGCCCGTAGTAAAACGACAGCACTGACAGACAGCGGTATCACGCTGACAGGTGACAGTGCTGTATTGCAACAATTGCAGCAAATCAGTGCGACACTGGACATTGATTGGGAAGCTTTGATCGCGGAACACACGGGTGATGTGATTGCGCATCAACTGGGGCGCTTTGCCCGCGGTGCCAATGCCTGGTTGCACACTGCGCGCCGGGAAGCAGAACGGCTGATGAGTGAATTCCTGCAGTTTGAAAGCAATACGGTTCCCAGTCGTCATGAAGTGCAGGGATTTTGCCGCGACGTAGATGATGTGCAATTGCGTGTGGACCGTTTACAGGCCAGTATTGAACAATTCAGGAAGAGCAGGAAAAGCTGATGGCGCTGTTGCGGTTTTTTACCATTCTCCGCGTGCTGACGTTTTACCGGCTGGATGCTGACCTGCAGTTTTTACAGCTGCCTGTGGCGTTGCGATTGGCATTGCGCTTGTCACCCTTGCAATGGTTGCCACGCTGCGATGTGCAGTTTTCTCGCGGTATGCGTATGCGGTTGGCGCTGGAACAGCTTGGCCCGGTGTTTGTAAAGTTTGGCCAGTTGTTGTCGACGAGGCCGGATCTGGTGCCGCAAGACATCGTCTGTGAGCTGGATCGCTTGCAGGATCGCGTGCCGCCATTTGCCAGCGACGAGTTCGTGGCGATTGTTGAAGCGGCTTTGGGTAAGAAAATCAGTGAGGCTTTTTTCTCTTTTGAGCGGGATCCCCTGGCCTCTGCGTCTGTAGCGCAAGTGCATTGTGCGGTGTTGCCGAGCGGTGAGGAAGTGGTGGTGAAAGTTATTCGCCCCGGCATCGCGGCTACTATCGAGAAAGACTTGTCCCTTATGGAGTTGCTGGCGCAACTGGCAGAACGGTTTGTACCGGATGGCCGACGCTTGCGTCCGGTGGAAGTGGTGCAGGATTACCGCCGCACTATTTTTGATGAACTCAACTTGCAGCGCGAAGCCGCCAATGCGGCACAGTTACGCCGCAATTTTGACCAGTCTCCTATGTTGTATGTGCCAAAAGTGTATTGGGATTACTGTCGCCAACAAGTGATGGTGATGGAGCGGATCCGGGGTATTCCGGTGACGGATATCGCTGCGCTGAATGCACAAGGTACCGATATGAAGTTGCTCGCCCATCGTGGTGTTGAAATATTTTTTACGCAGGTGTTTGACCATAATTTTTTCCATGCCGATATGCATCCAGGCAATATTTTTGTCTCGACCCAGCATCCTTCGCGGCCGCAATATATTGCGATTGATTGCGCGATAGTCGGTTCGTTGTCGCGTGATGATCAGTATTACCTGGCCCGCAATCTGCTGGCTATTTTCCAGCGTGACTATCATCAGGTCGCGCAGTTGCATATCGAGTGTGGCTGGGTGCCTCCACATACCCGTGCGGCTGATTTTGAGTCTGCCATACGCACGGTGTGCGAGCCGATTTTTGAAAAACCGATCAGCGAAATTTCATTTGGCCAGATTCTTGTCAACCTGTTCCAGACAGCGCGTCGTTTTGACATGACGGTGCAACCGTCACTCGTGTTATTGCAGAAAACCTTGCTGAATATTGAAGGCCTGGGACGGCAGCTGTATCCACAACTGGACTTATGGCAAACCGCACTGCCGTTTCTGGAGCGCTGGATGCAGAACCGCTACCACCCGAAAAACCTGCTGGCAGAAATTCGTCGCCATGGCCCCGGCTGGCTGGAAAAAATGCCCGAGGTGCCAGAATTGTTATTCGATGCAGCACAACAAATCCGACGTTTTGAACAGGTGGCTCCGGCTATCCAGTCCACGGCAGAACAGATGGTGTTACTCGAAAAGCGTCAACAGCTTGGCCGTAAGCGTGGTCGAATTGCTGTGTTGGTGTTGGTGGTGCTTGGCTTGTTATGGCCGCAATGGGAGCTGTTGCGTTCTGCCGTTCCATGGCAAAGCCTGCTAGTGTTGCTGGCAGCTCTCTGGTGGTGGACGGGTTGAATACATGAAACGATCGACATCGCATCAGGACAATCATGCTATCGCCCTTGAACGCCTGAAGGCGTTGGGCGAGCGCCGCACGCCAGCCCGGCAAGCGATTCTTACGCTGTTGCTGGATGCCGACAACGCGCTGAGCCATCAAGACATTCACGAGTTATTGAAGGCGCGCAACGAACCGTTTGACCGTGTCACGTTGTATCGCGTCCTGGACTGGCTGGTAGCGCAGAAGCTCGCGCACAAACTGGCTGGGGAAGACCGTATCTGGCGTTTCAATGCTGTCCTTGATGAGGCGCACATCCATCCCCATTTTCATTGCACCCTGTGTGGCAAGGTTTCCTGTCTGGACAGTGTGCAAGTGGATATCACTACCCTGCCCAAGGGGTATCGCAGCATCAATGCAGATACCACGATCCAGGGCACATGCCCGGATTGCCCCGTTTAGTTATTGCCTAATGCCCGCAAATGCAACAGTGTTGCATTTTATTTCAGCAAGCACTAGGATGCCGCTCTAGTCGCAACAAAGTTGCATTAATGGCTCTTGCATGAGGTAAGCCGTATGAAAATCCACGCCCTGATCAAACCGCTGGTTGTTGCCACCGCGATAACACTGCCACTATTGGCCACTGCAGATGAACATATGGCCCATGTACACGGTGCAGCAAAGTTGCAGGTGGCCATTGATGGCAGCGCTGTCACTCTTATGCTGGAAAGTCCGATGGACTCTCTGGTGGGGTTTGAGCATGCTCCGGGCAATGAGGCAGAAAAGGCTGCGCTAGCCAGACTGGTCGCTGCGCTGGAAAAACCCGACGCCCTGTTTGTATTCAGCCCGGCTGCGGGCTGCGCATCCTCTTCAACAAAACTGGAATCCCCGTTGATTGCAGATGAATCACACGACCACAAGCACGAAGAAAAACACGAAGAAAAACACAGTGATCTTGATGGCGAGTTTTCTTTTGTCTGCAAGGAAGCAGGAAAATTGACACAGCTTACCGTGAACCTGTTTGATGTTGCCGCTAATCTGCAAGATCTTGATGTGGAAATTGCAGCCCCACGTGGCCAGACAGCAGCAGAATTGAAGCCGGATAAACGTACTGTCACCTGGTGAAATAAAAAAGAATGACGGAAGCCATTGCGCTCAACAAACTGACGTTTCGCTGGCATAAAAAATTGCCAGCGGTGCTGGATATGCCATCGCTGGTTATCGAGTCAGGTGAGCGGGTTTTTCTGCATGGTCCAAGCGGCAGCGGCAAGAGTACGCTGCTGGGTTTGTTGGGCGGCGTGCTCCTGCCTGAAACAGGAAGCATTTCTTTGTTAGGTCGGGAACTGACCGCGATGAATGGCCGTGCCCGCGACCGCTTTCGTGCTGACCATATCGGCTTCTTGTTCCAGCAGTTCAATCTGGTGCCGTATCTATCGGTGCTGGATAACGTGTTGTTACCGTGCCGTTTTTCTTCCTGCCGTCGCGAGCGGGCTGAGGCAGAGGCATCGCTACTGGATGTTGCCAGAACATTGCTCGCAAGGCTCGATCTCGCGCCGGCGTTGTGGCAACGTCAGGCATCGGCGTTGTCTGTCGGGCAACAGCAGCGTGTTGCAATGGCGCGCGCATTGATTGGTCGCCCCGAGATACTGATTGCCGATGAGCCAACATCTGCTCTTGATGCAGAAAGACAAAATGCTTTTCTGGATTTGCTGTTGCAAGCGTGTGATGAGACATCCGCTACGCTGTTGTTTGTCAGTCACGATCGCCGGCTCGCTGCACGCTTCTCGCGCGAAATTGCGTTGCCGACAATCAATTTGGCCAGACCAGAAGCAGGAGTCGCTTGATGCTGACTGTATTCCGTCTTGCTGTGCAGAGTGCGTGGAATCGTCGCATGACACTGGCTATGACGCTGGTATCAATTGCACTCAGTGTTACCTTGTTGCTGGGCGTTGAGCGTTTGCGACAGGACGCGCGCAGCGGTTTCGAGCAATCCATTTCTGGTACAGACTTGATCGTGGGTGCGCGCACCAGTCCAGTGCAATTGATGTTGTATGCAGTATTTCGTCTTGGCGGTGCCACTAACAATATTTCATGGAAAAGTTTTGAAAACCTGCGCGAAGAATCCAGTGTCGCCTGGTCGGTGCCATTGTCGTTAGGTGACAGCCATCATGGTTATCCCGTGTTAGCTACTGATTCAAGCTACTTTGACCATTTCCACTATGGCGATAATCGCGCGCTGGTGTTGCTGCAAGGGAAGGCGATTGCAGATGTATTTGATGTGGTGCTGGGTGCAGAAGTGGCTGATGCAATGCATTACCAACTGGGCGATCGTGTGGTGTTGACGCATGGCATGTCGCAGTCTGGCCCGGCGCACAATGACAAGCCATTCACGGTCACGGGTATTCTTGCGCGCACAGGCACACCCGTGGACAGGACATTGCATATCACTTTGGCGGGTATGGAGGCCATTCATCTTGACTGGGCAGCAGGTGCGCCAATGCCTGGGCTGAATATTCCTGCAGAATATGTACGCAAATTTGATTTGCAGCCGAAGCAAATTACCGCTGTATTGATTGGTTTGAAAAACCGCGCCGCTGTTTTCAAAATGCAACGCTTTATCAGCAATTATCGTGATGAGCCATTACTGGCGGTGATGCCCGGTGTGGCGTTGTCTGATTTATGGCAGGTGGTGGCGATAGTAGAAAAATCACTGCTTGCTGTATCGGCGATGGTGGTGGCGGTGGGATTGTCTGGTCTGATGGCAGCGTTGCTGGCAGGTTTGAATGAGCGCCGCCGGGAGTTGGCCATTTTGAGATCTGTCGGCGCAAGACCGTTGCACATCTTTTGTCTGTTATTGATCGAAGGAATTGGCATCAGCATTCTGGGCATGCTGGCCGGTGTGTTACTCCTGTTTTTGTTGACTGCTGTCGCGGGTCCGATGGTGGAAGCGCAATGGGGTTTGCATATGACTGTCCAGTTTTTATCAATGGCAGAATTGCACTGGTTATCACTGGTGCTGTTTGTCAGTGTGTTGGCCAGTCTTGTGCCGGGATGGCGCGCTTACCGGTTATCATTGGCTGATGGTCTGGTTCCGCGCGTCTGAGGTTTCATCCAGTATGATTTTTTCAAGCAAATGGTCGTTGGGTTTTCTTGCTGCGTTGTTTGCAATGTTGTTGAGTGCAGTGTTGTTGAGTGCAGTGTTGTTGAGTGCAGTGTTGTTGAGTGGGTCTGTGCAAGCTGAAACGTACCGCGAGCTGGTGTGGGATGATCTTATTCCGGAAGACTGGGACCCTGAGAAGGCGCTGGGCGATATCAACTGGGATTCGTTGTCTGATGCCGATCCGCGTGCAGAAGAAGCGCTCAAACGCATGCGGGAAGTCTGGGATAGTGCCCCTGCAGAAAAAAGCCTCGACAACGCCAAAGTGAAACTGGCAGGTTTTGTTGTGCCGCTGGAGTACAAGGGCGATGAAATCAGGGAGTTCCTGCTGGTGCCGTATTTCGGGGCCTGTATCCATACGCCGCCACCGCCTGCTAACCAGATTGTGCACGTGATTGCGAGCAAACTGCCGGCAAATTTCCAGCCGATGGATCCATTCTGGGTCAGTGGCACGATGAAGCTGGACCATTCTGTCACCGACATGGGTTTCAGTAGTTACCAGATGGTGGCTGACAGCATTGAGCCATTTGTCATACCAGCCGCCGCGCCCTGATACGGCCCCCCCACTTCATCGGTTTTTCCTGCTCTGACATGCGCCCCGCTCATGATAGGCTGGCCGCTACGTTGATCCAGAGAGCACTCCTTTAATGAAAATGCCTGTCATCAGTAAACGCACGAAATGGATAGTGGCTATTGTCGTTCTGGTTGTCGTAGTCATCGTATTGAAGCAGCGCAAGCCGGAACCCCTGCTGCTCCCTGTGGTAGCCGTTGATAAAGGTCCGGTGGAATCCACGGTATCCAATACCCGCGCCGGCACCATCAAGGCATGCCAACGCTCGGAACTTTCCATGTCACTTGGCGGGCGTGTACAGAAACTGTATGTGAAAGAGGGGGATCGCGTCACAGCTGGACAAGTGCTGATCGAGTTGTGGAACGAAGACCATAAAGCGAATGTCGCGCAGGCAGAGGCCAGTTTGTCTGCGGCTGAACATGAACAGAAGCGCGCGTGTCTCGGCGCTGACCAGAATGCACGCGAAGACCAGCGCGCCCAGTCGCTGATCAGCAAGAAACTCATTTCAACCACACAGGCAGAAGCAGCCCGTACGCTGTCAACCACTACGCGACAGAGTTGTGAGGGTGCTGGAGACCAGGTGAAGATGAGCCGCGCTAATCTGGATCTTGCGCGTGCACGCTTTGACCTCACCTATTTGCGTGCGCCGTATGCAGGCATTATTGCCGAGGTGAATAGTGAACTGGGCGAATACGTCACGCCATCGCCCTCTGGTGTGTTGACAAAACCCGCTATAGAAATGCTGGATGACTCCTGTTTGTACGTGACCGCACCGATTGATGAAATTGATGCAATGCCAGTGCGCGTAGGTCAGCGTGTACGCATCACGCTGGATGCTTTCCGCGGCCAGCACTTTGATGGCCATGTCACACGCATTGCACCTTATGTCATGGAGGTGGAAAAGCAGGCGCGCACAGTCGATGTGGATGTACGCTTCGATAATTTCCCCAAAGATGTGCCATTGCTGGTGGGTTATAGCGCGGATATTGAAATCATTCTCGATGAACGAAACGATGTGTTACGCATACCCACGGAGACAATAATCGAGAAACGCTTTGTCTATGTTTTGGGTGACGATGGCATTGTGCACAAACAGGAATTTGTAGCGGGCCTTGCGAACTGGACATCAACTGAAGTCAGTTCCGGATTGGCAGCAGGAGACAAGGTAATCCTGACGCCGGATCGTGCGGGAATCAAAGACGGTGTTCCTGCGAAAATTGACGATGGCTCAGGGAAAGAAAAAGCTGACGAGATAAAATCACCGTGATCCATCTGCGTAATATTTACCGGCAGTTTGCGCTCGGTGATGAAACCGTGCGGGCGCTGGATGGCATTGATCTTGATATTGATGCGGGTGAGTACGTGTCGGTGATGGGGCCGTCCGGTTCGGGCAAATCCACCTTGCTGAATGTTGTTGGCTTGCTGGATACCCCTGATTCTGGCTCGTATATGCTCGATAATATCGAGACAGTAGGTCTGCCGGAAGAATCGCGCGGGCAACTGCGTCGTGAGAAAATCGGTTTCGTGTTCCAGGCTTACCACCTCATTCCCCGTCTCACCGCCCGTGAAAATATTGCATTGCCCATGGTGCTGGCAGGCATGCCGCCAGCGGAGCGGCGTGTGCGTACAGATGAAACGCTCAAGCGGCTGAATTTGTGGTCGCGCGCCGATCATTTGCCACAACAATTGTCTGGTGGGCAGCGGCAGCGTGTGGCAATTGGCCGTGCAGTGGTAATGAAGCCGGAAATTATTCTGGCGGATGAGCCCACCGGGAATCTTGATAGCCGTTCCGGGCGTGAAGTGATGGAGTTGCTGGAAGAATTGAATGCTTCCGGTATCACACTGATGATGGTCACGCATGACACTGTGCTCGGTGCGCGTGCACATCGGCATATTGTGTTTGGCGATGGGCGCGTGGTGAGTGATGGCCGCACCTGAGATCGCAGGTATCAGCTGGCGTGACAGTGTGTTGTTCGCACTGCTCGTTTTGCGTCGCTACCGTTTCCGTACCAGTATGATGTTGCTGGCTATGACGTTGGCTGTCGGATCCGTTGTCGCTTTCACTGCATTGGGTGAAGGCGCGCGCGGGTTTGTTCGCAACGAATTTTCCTCGTTGGGTACAGATTTGCTGGTAGTGCTGCCCGGACGCAAACAGACAACAGGCGGTGCGCCGCCTGTGATGGGAACGGCAGCGCGTGATGTCACACTGGCTGATCTGAAAGCGTTGCGCGTGCGTCTGCGTGGCGCGCAAGCAGTGGTGCCTTTGATGGCAGGTAAGGTGGAAGTGTCTGCCAATGCCCGGGCTCGCGATGTGATGATTATTGGCAGTACTGCACAATATTTTTCTGTGCGTGAACTGAAAGTCATGAACGGCAGCATCTTGCCAGAGATTGACGACAATCTTGCCCAGCCGGTGTGTGTGATTGGCGGGAAAGTGCGTGATGAGCTATTCGGTAATACCCAGGCCGTGGGCGAGTGGATCAAGATGGGTGATCGCCGGTTCCGGATTATCGGTGTGTTATCTGGCAAGGCTGATGCATCTGGTTTTGATCTCAGCGATGGCGTGCTGATTCCTGTTGCATCCGCACAGATGTTATTCAATCGGCAGGGGCTTTTCCGGGTGATTATCGAGCCGCGCGCGCACTATCCGATTGATAAGTTGCAGCAAGAGGTGCTGGATGCATTCCGCGACCTGCACCAGGGTGAAGAAGATGTCACCGTGGTAAAGCCGGATTCCATGATGCAAACATTTGACAAGATATTTACTGCACTCACCTTGGGCGTTGGCGCCATTGCAGGGATCAGTTTGCTGGTAGCGGGCGTACTCGTGATGAATCTGACATTGATCAGTGTTTCACAGCGCACCAAGGAAATCGGGTTGCTAAAAGCGCTCGGTGCATCAAATCACCAGATTCGCCGTTTGTTTTTACTCGAATCGGTGTTGTTGTGTATGGCGGGGGCATTGTGTGGCGTGGTAGCTGGTGAGTTACTGGTGCTACTGGGGCGTAGCCTCTGGCCCAATGTGCCGTTTGCAGCGCCGGCATGGGCAGTAGTGACATCGGTGTTTATTGCATTGTTTTCGGGTGTTGTGTTTGCGTGGTTGCCAGCTTCGCGCGCTGCGCGCCAGCAGCCTGTTGATGCCTTGGCAGGAAAAATGACATGAGATTTTTATTAACATGAGAACCATTGATGCATTGCAATGGGTGCGCTGCGCGTTGGGCTCCGGTCGCCAGCGTACCGTGCTAACTGCAGTAGGCATTGCGATAGGCATTGCAGCAGTTGTCTTGCTCACAGCCATTGGTGAAGGATTGCGTGTTTATGTCATGGACAGCTTTTCACAATTTGGTTCACGGATCGTAAAAGTGACACCCGGCAAGAACCAGACTATGGGTATGGCCGGTGTGTTGAGCACGGTGCGACCACTGACTATTGCTGACAGTGAGGTGATGCGCCAGTTGCGTGATGTGAAATACGTTGTGCCGATCGTGACGGGCACCGGCCATGTTGAAGCGGGTATCCGCGCGCGTGATACAGATGTGTTCGGTGTTGGCAGTGATGCGCCGGACGCATGGCAAATGCCGGTGGCCCTTGGCAGTTTCTTGCCGCCAGATGATCCCGGGAATACACGTCCCTTTGCTGTACTCGGCAGTAAATTGCGGCGTGAACTGTTTGGGGAAGACAATCCACTCGGACAATTTATTCGTATCGGCGGTGCGCGTTTTCGTGTAATCGGTGTGATGGAAAGTAAAGGTGATTTTCTGGGAATGGATCTGGACGAAATTGCGTATATTCCTGCGGATCGTGCCCTGCAGTTATTCAACCGTGTCAATTTACAGGAAATGGATATCGTTTTTACAGAACAATCCACGTCGACAGAAATGGCAGAAAGAATTAAAAAACGTTTTCGAGAAATTCATGGCGATGATGACATTACATTGTTCACACAGGATGACATGCTCGCCAGCCTGGATCGTATTCTCGGTTTATTGACAGTCGCGGTCAGTGCATTGGGCAGTATTTCATTGCTGGTGGGTGGCGTAGGTGTATTGACGATCATGAGTACAACACTCCGCGAACGCACTGCAGAAATCGGTTTGTTGCGTGCGCTTGGCACTACCCAGCGACAGTTGCTGGGCCTGTTTCTTGGTGAGGCAGTATTGCTTGCAATGTTTGGTGGTTTGTTGGGGCTCGCGAGCGTCGGTGCTTTTCTCGGCTTGTTGAAATTGCTGGTGCCTACTATGCCTGTCACAGTGCAGCCGTTTTATTTCATTCTGTCATTGGGCTTGTCTGCCGTGGTGGGGCTGCTATCAGGTATTGCGCCTGCCTGGCGCGCGTCGCAACTGGATCCTATCGAAGCATTGCGTGCTGAATAACGCATAAGTCACAGGTTGTTATTGCCTCATCCAGCGCTTAGTCTTGTTCACGGAGTTGGCCAGGCAATCGCTGCCGAGAACCTCACGGTTCAGAGTGGAGGAAAGTCCGGGCTCCATAGGGCAGAGTGCCAGGTAACGCCTGGGCGGCGTGAGCCGACGGCTAGTGCAACAGAGAGTAAACCGCCGAACGGTGTGCAAACATGCGTGGTAAGGCTGAAACGGTGCGGTAAGAGCGCACCACGAGTCTGGTAACAGACCGGTACGGTAAACCCCACTCGGAGCAAGACCAAATAGGAATCCATTGGCGCGGCCCGCGTCGGATTCGGGTAGGTTGCTTGAGG
>ERZ724527.1256-NODE-1256-length-11946-cov-7.397948_pt1 | contig 11946 bp, 15 predicted proteins | sample MGYA00376060_ERZ724527 | MGnify/ENA primary metagenome ERZ724527 (study PRJEB28724, sample SAMN07190886) | activated sludge metagenome | isolation source: activated sludge of sewage treatment plant in Hong Hong | place: USA: Christiansburg, Virginia | collected...
AACGTGGCACCCCGCGTGGCTGCCAAGTTGGACGTCGGTCAAATCTCCGACATCACCAAGGTCGACAGTGCCGACACCTTTGAGCGCCCCATTTACGCCGGCAACGCCATCGCCACCGTGCAAAGCCAGGACGCCACGAAAGTACTGACCGTGCGCACCACCGGGTTCGACCCCGCCGCTGCTACCGGCGGCAGCGCCGCGGTGGAGGTGCTGACGGCCGTGGGTGCCAGCGCGAAGGCCACTTTTGTTGGTTCTGAAATCGCCAAGAACGACCGCCCCGAACTGACCGCCGCCAAGATCATCGTCTCCGGTGGCCGGGCTCTGGGCTCCAGCGAAAAGTTCATGGACGTCATGACCCCGCTGGCCGACAAGCTGGGCGCTGCATTGGGTGCATCCCGTGCGGCCGTGGACGCAGGTTATGCGCCCAACGACTGGCAAGTGGGCCAGACCGGCAAGATCGTCGCGCCCCAGCTGTACATCGCCGCTGGCATCAGCGGCGCCATCCAGCACTTGGCCGGCATGAAAGACAGCAAAGTCATTGTGGCCATCAACAAAGACCCCGAAGCCCCGATCTTTAGCGTGGCTGACTATGGTCTGGAGGCCGATCTGTTTGTGGCCGTTCCAGAGCTTGTGGCGGCGCTGTAAAGGCCAAGCCGAACAGGGCATCGCGTGCGATGCCCTTTTTTTTCGTTTGTTTGTTTCAATTGCTTTTCTCACCCATTCCGAAGGTGTCCCATGAGTTACGTCGCCCCCGTCAAAGACATGTTGTTCAACATCCAGCACCTGGCCAAGATTGACCAGATTGCACAGATTCCCGGTTTCGAGGACGCGGGTCTGGATACGGCACAAGCGGTGCTCGAAGAAGCCGCCAAATTCAACGAAGGGGTGCTCGCGCCTTTGAACTGGGAGGGCGACAAAAATCCTTCAAGCTGGAAAGATGGAGTCGTCACCGCCACCCCAGGTTTCAAGGAAGCCTTCAAACAATTTACCGAAGGTGGCTGGCAAGGGCTGCAGCACCCGGCGGAATATGGCGGCCAGGGTTTGCCCAAGACCATTGGTTCCGCTTGTGGCGAAATGCAGAACTCGGCCAATATGAGCTTCGCCCTGTGCCCGCTGCTCAGCGATGGTGCCATCGAAGCCCTGCTGACCGCCGGCTCCGACGAACTCAAGGCCACCTACCTGGAAAACCTGGTGGCCGGCAAGTGGACCGGCACCATGAACCTGACCGAGCCCCAGGCCGGCAGCGACCTGGCAGCAGTGCGCACCCGCGCTGAGCCACAGCCCGATGGCACATTCAAGATTTTCGGCACCAAGATCTTCATCACCTGGGGTGAGCACGACATGGCCGAGAACATCATCCATCTGGTGTTGGCCCGTGTGCATGGCGCGCCCGAAGGCGTCAAGGGCATCAGCCTTTTTGTCGTGCCCAAGTTTATGGTCAACAAGGATGGCTCGCTGGGTGCGCGCAACGACGTGCATTGCGTCAGCATCGAGCACAAGATGGGCATCAAGGCCAGCCCCACCGCAGTGCTGCAATTTGGTGACCACGGCGGTGCCATTGGTTATATCGTTGGCCAGGAAAACCGCGGCCTGGAGTACATGTTCATCATGATGAACGCAGCGCGTTATGGCGTCGGTGTGCAGGGCATTGCGATTGCCGAGCAGGCTTATCAGACCGCAGTGCGTTTCTCGCGCGAACGCGTGCAAAGCCGCCCGGTCGATGGCTCGGTGGCGGCAGGCGCCTCCATCATCCACCACCCCGATGTACGGCGCATGCTGATGACCATGCGTGCTTACGTGGAAGGCTGCCGTGCCATGGCCAGCGTGGCCGCTTCGGCTTATGACGCCGCGCACCACCATCCGGACGCGGAAACCCGAAAGGTCAACCAGACCTTTTACGAGTTCATGGTCCCTTTGGTCAAGGGCTACAGCACTGAGATGAGCCTGGAGGTCACTTCGCTGGCCGTGCAGGTGCATGGCGGCATGGGCTTTATCGAAGAAACCGGCGTGGCCCAGTACTACCGCGATGCCAAGATTTTGACGATCTACGAAGGCACCACTGCCATTCAGGCCAATGACCTGGTGGGTCGCAAGACCTCGCGCGATGGTGGCCAGACCGGCAAGCTACTGGCGGTGCAAATCGAAGGCACCGAGGCCGAGTTGACCAAGAGCGGCACGCCTGACGCACTGGCGGTTGCCAAGCGCCTGAAGGACGCACGCGAAGCCTTTGTCGATGTGGTGAATTTTGTCGCCGGCAACACCAAAGCCAGTCCGAATGCCGTGTTTGCTGGCAGTGTGCCCTACCTGATGCTGGCGGGCAACGTCATGGCCGGCTGGCAAATGGCGCGCGCGCTGCTGGTGGCGCAGGAACAGATCGCCGCAGGTACCGATGTGGCCTTTATGCAGGCCAAGATCACGACGGCACGTTTCTATGCCGACCATCTGCTGGTCAAGGCCGGTGGCATGCGCGACAGCATTGTTGACGGTGCAGAGAGTGTCACAGCCCTGGCTCTGGATGCTTTTTGAGTTTCAGTTCACCCCACAATTGCTACTAAATCAATAGCTTCTTACGCAATGGCGACGAGGGCTAGCGGTGATTTTTCTTTAGATCTCTTGGCCCATAACAGGAATTTCCATGTCCAGACTCCCCCCGCCTCTAGACCGTCTGCCGTTTCCCGTCATCGGTTCGCCGCTGTTCATCATCAGCAACCCCAAGCTGGTGATTGCCCAGTGTATTGCCGGCGTGGTGGGCTCGATGCCCGCACTCAACGCCCGGCCGGCCGAACAGCTGGAAGAGTGGCTGATCGAAATCACCGAGGCGTTGGCGACCTACAACGCGGCCCACCCCGATGCGCCCGCTGCGCCGTTTGCCATTAACCAGATCGTGCACAAAAGCAATGACCGCCTGGAGCACGACATGGCGATGTGCGTCAAATACAAGGTGCCCATCATCATCACCAGTCTGGGAGCGCGCGAAGACATCAACGCCGCCGCCCACAGCTACGGTGGCGTGGTGCTGCACGACGTCATCAACAACAAACATGCACGCAAAGCGATTGAAAAAGGCGCCGATGGCCTGATTGCCGTGGCCGCTGGCGCGGGGGGCCATGCGGGTGTAAAGAGCCCGTTTGCGCTGGTGCAGGAAATACGCCAGTGGTTTGACGGACCGATTGCCCTGAGCGGTGCCATTGCCACCGGCGACGCTGTGCTGGCAGCGCAGGCGTGTGGAGCCGACTTCGCCTACATTGGCTCGGCCTTTATTGCCACCGACGAAGCCCGCGCGGCCGATGCCTACAAGCAGGCCATTGTGGACAGTGGCTCGGATGATATCGTCTACAGCAACCTGTTTACCGGTGTACACGGCAACTACCTGGCTCCCAGCATCCGTGCTGCCGGGTTGGACCCGGCCAACCTGCCCGAGAGCGACCCCAGCAAGATGAATTTTGGCGGCGACAAGTCCAAAGCCTGGAAGGACATCTGGGGCTGCGGACAGGGCATTGGCGCCGTCAACAAGGTTCAGTCCACTGCGGACTATGTGGCGCAGCTCAAGCGTGAATATGCACAGGCCAGGGCACGCCTGGCCTTGTAAGGCGGTGCGGCCTAGCCGGGATCTCTAGAACTCGCCGCTGACCACCGGGAAGCCCAGTGCAGCCCAGTCCAGCATGCCGCCACGGTAGTAGTAAATCTTGTCAGCAGGGTAGCCGTCACGCGTCATCGCCAAAATGGCAGTGGGGCTTTGGGGACACACAGGTCCGTTGCAGAAGGCGTAGACCTTCTTGGCTGTAGCGCAGTCCCACTTGCCTGCGGCCTTGGTGCAGCCCAGTTCATTCATACGGCTGGCCACTTCGGTGTAGACGATGTGCATGGAGCCGGGGATGGTGCCGTTGGCGCGGTCTTCAGGCTCACGCATGTCCACCACCAGTGCATCGCGGTCGTTCATAGCGTCCAACATTTCGATTTCGGTCACCGGGTGCACGCCGGGCACGGGCACCAAAGGCTGCAACCAGCCTTTGTTTTTAGCGCAAGGAGTCATCACGCGCTGGATGACGGTTTCTTTGCCAGCAGCATTTTTCACCACAAATTTGGTGTCTGTGCCGATGATGCGCAGATACTCCGGGTCCGCTGCATGCACGGTGGTTACGAAACCACTGGCCAGCGCAAGGGCTGCGAGCAAGGAAGAAAATTTCATGTGTACTCCATAGTGAAAAAACAACGGCATTTGCAGCACAAGGCCAAGCCATCCAGTGAAATATTACCGGCAATAAATTACTAAATGCTTATATGCAGCTGTAAAAATACAAGTGATTTTATGAGTGGAAACCCTATGCTCTCCTGCCTACTTCGCTACCGACTCTGACGGGTCCGACGCCACCCGCACAAAACTGGCAAAGCGTGGTACACCCGCATCGGTCAGCCCCCGAAACCGGTAGACCACCACGCTACCCACCGGAGGCGGATGGCGGCGCTGCGCATCCGACAGGCCGGTACCGATCTTGAAACGCACGCTGGTTGCTGCGGCATTGCCGCTGGGTACGCTTTCCACCAGCAAGGCGCCCAACATGCCGGCGTACTTGCCGCGCCCGGCCTGGTGGCCCAACACGCGCGCTTCGGCGTCTTCATGCGGCTTCACTTTTAGCAAATCGTCGTTGCGCGCGGCGGTGTACAGCGACGCGCCCCGGTGCAGCATCAAACCCTCACCACCGGCTTTCACCACACGGTGCATCTGTGCCAGCAAGGCGGCGTGGGTCGTGGCACGGGTTTGCACGACAGCCACGACCCAGGGCTGGTGGATCTGGGTCACGGCCGCGTTGAATGCCGTGATGCGCTCGGTAAATGTTCCGGCGTGTCCAGGCATGTCAAACACCATGAAGCGCATACCCCGCCAGGCCGCGTCATCCGACATCTGCTGGCGCACCGTGGAACTGGCCCTGGCAAACTGGCCGCGGCCCGCCCACAGTTCGCCGTCCAGTGGTGTGCTGGGCCAGCCTGCGGTGAACCAGGCGGGGGCCTGGACCCGCTCACCGCCCCGGGTCAGCAGTTGCTGGCCGTCCCAATAGCCGCGCACGCCGTCATACTTTTCGCTGACCCAGTAGTCGGCCAGGTCGACGCCGGGGTGGTAGACCTTGGCCAGCATCAGGGCCGGTGTGCTGGGGGGTGATGGCGTCTGGGCGACTGCGGGGTTGCCCGTCCATCCCAATAGACAAAGAACGCAGGCCAGTCCGAAGAGAAGGCGGTTCAAACGCGAAGGCAGGTGCACGAGTTTGTCTCCTGAGGCGGGGATACGTTGGGTTGGCGCAGCATAACAAATGGTGATTTTCCAAACCCCCGGGCACCCTCCGTCAATCCGTTGCAGCGCGGCCTGGACCGTCCAGGCCTTCTGGTAGTGGCACGCCGTGGTCACACACACCTTGGCACTGGGCTTGGGCTTGCAATGCGCCATGCTGCGAATTAAAATATAGCTAGCCATAATTTGGGAGTGCCGCATGAAAGCCGTTGCCGTGTTTGAAGCCAAGAACCGCTTTTCCGAGTTAATTGCCGCTGTCGAGCAGGGCGAGGAGATCACGATCACACGCCACGGAGCGCCGGTGGCTCGACTGGTGGCAATCCAGACACTCAGTGCCACCCCGCATGAGCAAAGCTTGCGCGTGGCAAACAGCTTGCAGCGCTTGCAGACCATAGCCCAAGGCACCGCCTTGGGTGGGACGCTACACGAGGCGATTGAGTCGGGCCGCGACTGATGCCCTTTGTACTGGACAACTCGGTGGTGACCGGCTGGTACGTGGCCGACCAGGCCAGCGATTACACCCGTGCTGTGGCGCTACGTCTGACCCAGGACCGGGCCCTGGTGCCGGCCCTGTGGCAACTGGAATTGGCCAACGTACTCAAAACCGTGTGCACGCGCGGCAAACTCAGTCAGCAACAAGGCCGCGAGATTCTGGACGCGTTGGCCGAGTTGCCGATTGACATTGATTCCGGTCCGGCGCCGGGTCAGCGCCAACTGTTTGAGCTGGCCATGCGTTACCAGCTCAGCAGCTATGACGCCGCCTATCTGGAGCTGGCCATGCGCCATGGCCTGCCCATTGCCACCCAGGATGCTGCCCTGCGCGCGGCTGCCCAGTTGGCCGGGGTGGCCATCGTCTAAGGCCTGCTGACGAAGCTAAAACGGCCTGCCGTGCACATATTTGCCAGCGTACACGGCAACTACTTGGCGCCCAGCATCCGTGCTGCAGGGTTGGACCCCGCCAACCTGTCTGAGAGCGATCCGAGCAAGACAAACTTTGGCGGCCACAAGTCCAACGCCTGGAAGGACATCTGGGGCTGTGGTCAGGGCATGGGTGACGTCAACAAGGTCCAGTCCACTGCGGACTATGTGGCGCAACTCAAGCGGGAACACGCGCGGGCCAGGGAACGCGTGGCCCTGTACCATACTTGACTTCATGCGGCTGAGTTTCCTATGCGTCTTTCCGTGGATCCCACAATGAGCGACGACCCCGAACAACTCTGTGAGCTATCTGGCGTCAGGCAGCATGCGGACGAGGCGAAGCGGCGTTGGTTCTTCACACGGAGCATGGATCTGATCGTTTGGGTTGACGAATTTGACCGCCCATTCAAATTCCAACTCTACTACGAAAAAAGGACGACTGAGTACGCGCTTACATGGGAGCCTGAGAAAGGTTTCGACCACGCAGTGGTCGATAGCGGGCCGACAAACGCATCGAAGAACGTGACTCCGATTCTTCGTCGCAGTGACGACACCTTCGACAGAGAGTATCTATTGGGCTTGTTTCAAGTTTCAAATTCCAATCTGCCACCAAGCGTTGGCGGTCTGGTTTCAGAAGCGTTATCTCTTTATCCCTCCAGCCCCATTGCTCCGGGTAGGCGTCCAGTTGTGCTGCTTCCGACTGTGCCAAGCGCGCGCCGACCTGCAACGACAAATATCATTCTCGGGGTGATCATGATCGCCGCCGTCATTGCTTTTGCCTGGGCAACGTCATAGCGCCCCGGAGTATCAAATCACCATCCCAGCCCTCTAAATCTTCAGCGGCTGCCCCTCGAACTCCGTATTGAGCACCACCGTGCTTGTGGTGCGCGCCACGCCAGGAATCGACTTGATCTGGTAAAGCACCCCTTCGAGGTCGCGTGCATGACGGGTGCGCACCTTGGCCAGAAAATCGTATTCACCGGCCACGCTGTGCAGTTCCTGCACAGCGGCAATCTCACGCAGGCGTGGCGGAATCTCGCGGCAATGGGCGCCGCCGTCGTTGCGGATGGCGACAAATGCGGTGAAGTTCAGGCCCACAGCGTCGTGGTCTACCTGCAGCGAAAAGCGTTGGATCACGCCGCGCTCCAGCATCTTCTTGACCCGTTCGTGCACTGCAGCCGTCGATAAACCCACTTCTGCACCGACATCGGAGTAAGAACGTCGGCTGTCTGAGCCTAAAGCGGAAATAATTCTTCCGTCGACATCATCTATCCGTAAATTTTCTTGAAAAATTGACATTTATAGGTATTATTGGGTAATTGCGGATGTTTGCAGTAAATTTTACGGAAGGTTGACTGATATGCCTACGAATTTTCAGAGCAAGACGGCTAAAAGCGGCATGGCGGCGCTGGTAACGGCGCTGTTGCTGGTCTACATCGTGTGGGGCACGACGTACTTTGCCATTGGTATTGCCTTGCAAAGCATGCCTCCGCTGTGGATGAATGGCACGCGCTTCGCGCTGGCCGGGGTGGTCATGCTGGTGTGGGCCTTGTGGCGCGGCGAACGCATGCCCACCGCGCTGCAGTGGCGCAATGCCGGTCTGGTTGGGGGCTTGATGGTGTTTGGGGCGATGACGCTGGTCATGGTGGCGCAAAGCCATGGCATTGGCTCGGGCCTGATGGCCACCGTGGTCACCACCATGCCCATGTGGCTGGCGCTGTGGACGCGCATCGGCGGTGAGCGTGTGCCGCTGACAAGTTGGATAGGCCTGGGCCTGGGCGTTGGCGGAGCGGTATTGTTGTCGCTGGAAGGTGATTTTTCCGCCAACTGGATAGGGGCGCTGGCCGCCTTTGGCGCGCCGCTGTGCTGGAGCCTGGGTTCGTACGCGTCGCGTCGTCTGGACCTGCCGGGTCCGGCCATGGCCTCCGCTGCAGAGTGGCTGATGGGTGGCGCACTCGCACTGGCGGTCGCGGCCTGGCTGGAGCCGGTGGCCGGCATGTTCAACGCCAGCGCCACGGCCTGGATGGCGTGGACATACTTGCTGGTGTTTGGCACGCTGATCGCGCTCAATGCCTATCTGTGGCTGCTGCAGAACACCACCGCCGCGCTGGCGGGCAGCTACTCGTTTGTGAACCCGGCAGTGGCCCTGCTGGTGGGGGCTGGTATCGGCCACGAGCAGCTTAACGGCTGGGTGTTTGCGGCGCTGCCGCTGATTGCCGCGGCCCTGGGCATGATCCTGTACGGACCGGCTGTGGTACGCTTTTTGCTGAGCGTGGGGCCAAGCCGACGCCGTGCCTGTGAACCTGCGCCCTGAATGGGATTTGCTATAAAAAATATAGCTATATCATCATGTTTTACGGGGGCTAGCGCCGAATTTAACCAGTAACATTTAGCCCCGGACACCATGCAGATTGAAATTGACGACCTGACCCGCTCCCAGGTGCATGCGCTGCTCGATGAGCACCTGCAGGCCATGTACGCCCTCTCGCCGCCCGAGAGTGTGCATGCGTTGGACCTGGACAAGCTGCGTCAGCCCGGCATCGTGTTCTGGTCGGCCTGGGAAGACCAGTTGCTGCTGGGTTGTGGTGCGCTCAAGGAACTCGACCCCCGACACGGCGAAATCAAGTCCATGCGCACGCCAGCTACCCTGCGGCGTAAGGGTGCGGGGCGTGCCATCCTGGCCCACATCATCGCGGTGGCCCGGTCACGCGGCTATGAACGGTTGAGCCTGGAAACTGGCTCAGTTGAGGCCTTTCACCCGGCGCAAAGGCTGTATGCCAGTTTTGGCTTCACCCCCTGCGGCCCGTTTGCGGATTACGCCCAAGACCCACATAGCGTTTTCATGACCTTGCGCCTCTGAGTTGCCGCTGGTCCGGGTCAACCGGCTCAAGCGGCCAAGGCTTCCCGCACAAAATCCAGCCGGTCCTGGCCAAAGAACATCGCGTCTCCCACAAACACGGTCGGCGCGCCAAACACACCACGTGCCACAGCCTCTTCGGTATTGGTTTTCAGCGCGGCCTTGATGTCGGCATCGTTCACCAGCGCAAACACTTCGGCCGGATCAAACCCGGCCTCGACCAGCGTGGCTGCCGTGACGGCTGGGTCATTCAAGTTGGAGCCCTTGACCCACAGTGCCGTAAACACCGCGCTGAGGAACGCATCAAAGCGCGCAGGCTGGCGCAGCTGTATGCCAATCACGCCGCGCATCAACGGCAGCGTGTTGATGGGGAAGTGTGGGTTCATCTTGAAGTCCACGCCGTAGCGCTGCGCAAATCGGCCCAGGTCTACCGTCATGTAACGGCCTTTTGCCGCAACGGTTGCGGGCGAGGCGTTGCCGGTGGCCTGGAACACGCCGCCTAGCAACATGGGCTTGTAGACCAGGGTTGCATTGGCTTGCGCGCACAAGGCGGGCATCTGCGTCCAGGCCAGGTAGCTGGCGGGGCTGCCTACGTCAAAAAAGAATTCTGCAGTTTTTGCCATTGTTGGCTCCATGGTTAAATGATCGTTTGGTAAACGTACGTTATGCTATAGACTCTGACTTGTCAACCAGACAAACCCAAGGACCGCCATGCGCTATACCAAGACCCACAAGGAAGAGACCCGCCAGAAGCTGTTGGACAGCAGCCGCGCCATCGCCAAGAAGGGTGGCTTTAAGGCTACGGGGGTCGATGCGCTGATGGCCTCCATTGGTCTAACCGGGGGCGCTTTTTACAGCCACTTCTCCTCCAAGCAGGCCCTGTTTGAGGCGCTGGTGGCACAGGAGATGGACAACAGCAGCGCCATGCTTGCTGGCGACCAGGACTCGCCCGACAACCATGTCGCCAAGTGCCTGCGCGACTACCTCAGCAGCTTCCATGCAATGAACCCGGACGTAGGCTGCGTGTTACCGACGTTGGGTGCCGAGATTGCCCAGGCCGGCCCCGAAGTGCGCAGCACGGTGGAGGCAGCCCTGAAGCGCACGCAAAAAAGCTGGAGCCAGCGCACCCGCGACCCTGATGCCGGCTGGGCCTTGATCGCCCAGTGTGTGGGTGCCCTGGTGCTGGCGCGTGCGGTGGAGAGTGACCGCACCCGCAAGGAAATTCTCTCTGCCAGCCGCCGCTTTCTCGACAAGGCGCTGCCTGCCAGCCACGCCATCGCTAACCCCCCGCGGTAAACCCCTATCCATTCTTTCAGCCCAGGAGCCCTTCATGACAATCCCTGCATCCCCACAAGCACGCGTCGCGCTGGTCATAGGCGCTGGCGACTCTACCGGCGGCGCCATCGCCAGGCGCTTTGCCCGCGAAGGCTTCATCGCTTGTGTGACGCGCCGCACCGCGGACAAGCTGCAGCCCCTGGTGGACAGCATCCGTGCAGAGGGCGGCCAGGCCTTTGGCTACGCCAGCGATGCGCGCAAGGAAGAGGATGTGAAGGCGCTGTTCGAGCAGATCGAGTCAGAACATGGCCCCATCGAGGTGCTGGTGTTCAACATCGGCGCCAATGTGCCGTGCAGCATCCTCGAAGAGACTGCGCGCAAGTACTTCAAGATCTGGGAGATGGCCTGCTTCAGCGGTTTTTTGAACGCACAGGCCGCCGCCCAACGCATGGTGGCGCGCGGGCGTGGCACGATTCTGTTCACCGGGGCCACGGCGGGCCTGCGGGGTTCGGCCAACTTTGCCGCCTTTGCCGGTGCCAAACATGCGTTGCGCGCGCTGGCGCAAAGCATGGCGCGCGAGCTCGGGCCCCGCAACATCCACGTTGCCCATGTGGTGGTGGACGGCGCCATCGACACCGACTTCATCCGCACCACCTTCCCCGAACGTTATGCGCTGAAAGACCAGGATGGCATCCTGAACCCCGACCACATCGCCGAAAACTACTGGCACCTGCACAACCAGCCGCGCGATGCCTGGACCTTTGAGCTGGACCTGCGGCCGTATATGGAACGCTGGTAGGCAAAAGCTTAAGCGTTTCTTGGCTGTAGCCCCCGTGAAATATGCGTAAGGCGCTACTAAAAATATAGCACTCGCTAAGCCGGGAACATGACGGGTGCCTGTCCCTGCACCCAAGCCGGGAACTTGCCCATCACGCCGTGGTAGGCATCAGACGCTTCAAATGCAGCCAGCCATTGCTGCAGGGCCGACCAGGGTTGGCTGGCAAACCAGGCCAAGTCGGTGCGGGCGAACTGTCGCACAAAGGGGGCGATGGCGGCGTCAGCCAGACCAAAGTGGTCGTCCTGTAGAAACGCCTGGGCTTGCAGTCGGGTGCTCAGCGTCTGCAGGAACTGCGCTCCCATGTTACGGTCCGCCAGCCCATCGGGCAAGGCGTAGCGATTCGGGTATTTGTAGTGGTCCAGGTGGAATTTGAAGTCGCCGTCGCACTGAGTGATAAATGCTATTGCGGTGTCCATCTCCATTGCGGACGTCGGCAGCCATTGTTGCGGATCATGGCGGCGCAGCGCCCACAGCATGATGTCCAGGCTTTGCTCCAGCACCGTGCCGTCGGGCAGCACCAGCACCGGCACTGTGGCTTTGGGTGAGACCTGCACCAGCGCCTGCGGTTTTTGGGCCAGCACCACCTCGCGCAGTTCACACTTCGCGCCACTGGCCGCCAGCGCCAGGCGGGCGCGCATGGCGTAAGGGCAGCGCCGAAACGAATACAAAACAGGGTAGGGCGCGGCGACGGGCGCTGGCGCGTCCACAGCCATTACGGCTCGCCGATGTGAGCTTGGCCGCGCGCCTTGGCCAGTTCCCACTGGCGCTGGCGTT
>ERZ724527.1259-NODE-1259-length-11934-cov-3.680444_pt1 | contig 11934 bp, 8 predicted proteins | sample MGYA00376060_ERZ724527 | MGnify/ENA primary metagenome ERZ724527 (study PRJEB28724, sample SAMN07190886) | activated sludge metagenome | isolation source: activated sludge of sewage treatment plant in Hong Hong | place: USA: Christiansburg, Virginia | collected...
GCTATTGGTAGCGCAAATTTTGTCGGCGGATTCCCGGAACTGCTGAAGATGGCCCAAGATGGAGAGCTGGACCAAGTCATCATTGCCTTGCCGAAAGTGCAACAGGACCGGCTCGATTCCATCATCGACCGGCTGAGTGCCGCCGCGATCGACGTATGTTGCATGCCGCGCGAAATTCTGGAACTGCACTCAAGCTACAGGATGAGTTCGATCGGTTCGCTTCCGGTGTTAAGTCTTTGGCAGCGTCCGATCCGGGACCTCGATATCGTGGCAAAGGAGGTCCAGGACAGGCTCCTCGCGCTATTGGCCCTTGTCGTTCTTTCGCCTGTCATGGCATTGACGGCGCTCGCGATCAAACTTGAAAGCAAGGGCCCGGTTCTTTTCGTCCAGCAACGGTTCGGATTCAACAATCTGGAAATCGGAATCTACAAATTCCGGTCCATGTATATCGATCAGCAAGACGTTTCGGGCGCTGAACGCACAACAAAGAATGACGAGCGGGTCACAAGGGTTGGCAAGATCATTCGCCGGCTGAGCATTGACGAACTCCCGCAGTTGCTGAACGTTCTTCGTGGGGAAATGTCTCTAGTCGGGCCGAGGCCACACGCGACGCAAATGCGGGTGGGGGACAAATTCTATTTTGATGCGGTTGAAGGCTATGCAGCGCGCCACCGCGTGAAGCCGGGCATAACGGGACTGGCTCAGGTGCGCGGCTTGCGTGGCGAGATCGATGGCATTGAGCGGGCGAAGAAGCGGGTCGAGTACGACACCTACTATATCGACCATTGGTCGCCCTTGCTGGATATGCGGATCATCCTTGAAACGCTGTTCATAATCGTCTGGGATCGCAATGCCTATTGAACAGGCAGGGGCTTCGGGCTCGCTTTCGTTCCTCGATCTCGAATTTTCCGCGCTTTCATTCGATGCCGTGTTGGCTGATATTGCCGCTCGGGCGCGGCGGTCCGGCTTTTCCTACATTGTGACGCCGAACGTGGATCATGTGGTGAAACTGCGTGCGAAGGCTGGCGGGTCGGCGGCGCACGCGGCGTTCAGCAAGGCCTATGATGCGGCGGCCCTTCGGCTTTGCGACAGCCGGATTCTGGCGGGATTGGCCGCGCTTTTCGCTATCCGGCTGCCTGTTGTGCCGGGAAGCGATTTGACTGCGGCCATTTTCAGGAATCTCTTGGGTCCGGGGGACCGGGTCGCGATCATCGGCGGGAATACCCGAACCATCGTTCGTCTGGCGACGCTCTATCCCGATGTCAGCTTTGTCCAGCACATCCCGCCCATGGGGATGCTCTCCCAACCGGTCGCCATGAAGGCGGCCGAGGATTTTGTCTGCGCACAGGATACGGGAATCATATTGTTCGCAACTGGGGCTCCGCAGAGTGAGATTCTCGCGCATCGCTGCCTTGAACGCAGCGAAGCATCCGGTGTCGGACTTTGCATCGGAGCCTCTATCGACTTCCTTCTGGGGGACCAGAACCGGGCGCCAAAATGGATGCAGCGGCTCGGGCTCGAGTGGGCGCACCGGCTCGCATCCAACCCTGCACGCCTATGGCGCCGCTACCTCGTCGAAGGTCCCCGAATCTTCCTCATTGTGGCGCAATGGTGGTGGATACGACGGAAAAAAAGGGTGCCAACGGCCTAATCCGGCCGTTTAGTGCGGACCCATTCCGTTTCCGCACCCCTGAGAAGCTTGAGATACACGGGAATCTTCCAGAGCACATAGACGGGAATACGCGAAAGAGCGGCGAAGGAGAGCAGTGCGCGTCCCTCACGCCACCACGCAATCAGCAACAGGAAAAGGCTTGCTCCCATTAATGCGGTCAGCGCTACAGCAGGGGCTGCATTCACACCCAATCCTGCGAGCATGACAAGGCCGACCAAAAGCAGAAAGCCGACTGAAAACAACAGCGCCAGCGGCGGCACAATAAGGTGCAGCCCCAGGCGCAAAGTCGCAAGCTGGCCTTTGCCAATGCCCGCCGCGATGCTTGGCAGGGCGTGTTTGACGGCAGTTCCGACGAAACCATGTTCCCATCGAGTACGCTGTGTCAGAGTGTCATTCGTTGTCGCCGCATTGCTCCACACGCGACCTGACTCGACCAGCAGAGGACGAACCCCTTTGCGAGTCAGTTCGACCGTGACGGCCAAATCTTCGACAATGTTTGAAGATGCCAACGAGAGCCGCTCAAAGATCGGCCAGGGAAAGGCCATGCCTGTCCCCGTCAGCATCGCCGGCACGGACAAGGCCGCGTTGGCGCACGAGATTTTTTATCATGAACGCGAAATTCGAAATCTGCACGATCGGCCCGGCATCGGGGCCTGCCCGCATCAGATTCACCGCCTGGACCGGCCTTCCGTGACGGAGCGCCGCCGCGGCAAGTCTCTCGATCGTCCCGGCATCGGGAATGCAGTCCGCGTCGAGAATCATGACGCAATCCGGCGGAGAATTCGCAAGATGAGCTCGCCCATAGTCGAGCGCGAAGCCCTTTCCTCTTCTTGCAGGATCGGATCGTTCAACCACTTCAAAGCCGCTTGCACGCGCCGTTTCCGCTGTTTCATCGCTGCAATTGTCTGCGACCACAAGGATGTCGGCGGCCGAAGGAAGCACGCTGCGAAGGCGCTCGAGTGTTCCTGCAATGCCGGAGGCCTCATTGTGCGCTGGTATCATGACGATTGTTCGGATGTTCTTGCCAGGGAGGACGGCGTCGCCGCGCAGCGGGAAGAGGCCAAGCAACACTTCGTTGATGAAGACTGCATACATGGCGATCACCGGAGATGCGGCGATCCACATCATTGCGCCCATTGCAGTCATGACGAAAACTCCGGTCGATTGGCTCGAGGAACATGGCCCTGATGTGCGGTAGCTTCCCGCCGGTCAAGCTTTGCAACGAGGGCGGGAACGGTCCGATTACATTGCATGCATATCATGAGCGGTTGGCGTCTCAGGCGAAGGAGGCGGTTCGGCCAGATGAGGGTTGGCGGTCCACTTGAACCCCTTGAACATCTTCATCTGTTGGCCGTTGCCAAGATCTCCGCCCGAACAGTTCAACAACTTGTTGATACAATTGTCCGTCCAGATTTTCATCACATCGTCGTCCCATGCGCCAAACCAGTCACTATGAAAGCTCGTACCTGGCTTCATTGGCATGCCGGGCATGTTGTCGGATGAAAGATGCCAACTGTCGAACGCTCCATTCCACTTGCCAGAACGATCGAGCGTTTCATCGACGCTATACCAGGCTCCGAGTGTAAACGTCGGAATGATGAAAGGGTGCGACGGCGGGCATCGATAGCCGCCATCTTCACCGTAACTTCCGTAAGAGACATGCGACCGGTGATTGGGGCTGTCCAGATCCTTACCATTCCAGCATTCCGGCGCACTGATGACGGCGCCCAGCTTGTTTCCGATGGGGCAGTTCTTGGCGGCATCGACGATTGACGGATAATGGCTCTGGATTCCAGTCGGACCATCGCAGTTGAAGTAGCCACCGCCGGTTCTGCGGGATTTGTGATTCAGCATGTCAAAACCGAATATGAAACGCAGCCCGCGCGGAATTCCCACCCATTCGGTTCCCTGGCGCTTGCATTCTGGATCGTTTGCCGGTCGCCGTTTGTAATAGATGCTGACATAGTCAGGGCGAACAACCTGGCCACGACCATTCATCATTGCTGGCATCCAATAGGCCGAACGATTGAGGCGGCTGGTGCAGGTGCTATCCCCGGAAGATCTGAGGCTGACGTAGGTGGATGACGCATCGGCTGAGGTATTGCCGAAGAATTGATGGAGGTGCGATTTTCCCGGCTGCCCCGGATAGACGATCGGATCATCGAAGGATATTTGCCCGGCGCTGCAGATAAAGCGAAAGGCTCCTACAACGTCTGGGGCTGCGCTTGGCGGAACGGCACCTGAGCCCCAGGTCGGGACAAGCTCTGACTTGATTTCGAAATTGCTGGGAATCGGCGCCAATTCGACGTCAGAATGGGGAAGAGGTCCGTTCGCGTCATTCTTTCTGGCGTGTGCGTTTGGCGCATTCGGCGCGACCAGGGCCAGCAGCACGGCAACTGAAAACAGCTCAAGCAAACACCGAACCGACTCTTTTAGGCCAATCACTCTTTGGGTCTCCCGATCTGGTTTACCGCTTGCCGGACTCGAATTTCGCGGATGGCTTCCTGCGCAAATGCAGCATATCAGGCTTTTCTGCGTCGCATAGGGGGATGAAAATGATCTATGGCTGGTCTCCCGGAATAGGGGATCCGTCCTTGCTCGGATGGTTCACAGTCTTCGGCTATTTTCTCGCTGCGATTTTGTGTGTCCAAGCATCCCGGACCGATTTCGGCGCGGGGCGTTTTTGGGGCGTTTTGGCGGTTGCCCTGATACTTCTGGGGTTGAACAAGCAATTGGACATACAGTCCCTTCTGACGGCAGTCGGACGCGAAATCGCCAACTCGGAAGGTTGGTATGATCAGCGTCGAGCGCTTCAGAAATATTTTGTGATTGCCGTCGGCTCGTTAGCAATCACGGGTTCGATTGCCGCTGTGTTCATCCTCAGGAACAGGTCCCGTCACATAAGGGCGGCGTCAGCAGGTTTTGTGCTGCTCAGCGCCTTTATATGCATACGTGCAGCATCGTTTCACCATATCGACCGCATTTTGAATGCCGGAATTCTTGGTGCCCGGTTCAATTGGATCATTGAACTTGGAGGAATTTTCCTTGTTGCCATCAACGCATTTGGCGCAACAAGCGCGGCAGCAGTCAAATCGAAGGCCGGGTGCGTCGCGAAATGACTTTCAGGCCAAGACTTAGCTGTTAGTCGGCGGGATCACGACGCGGGGGTTGGCGGTCCATGAGAAGCCTGAGTACATTTTGAGTTGCTTGCCATTGCCCAGGTCTCCACCCGAGCAGTTGAGGAGCAGGTTCACGCAATTGTTGGCCCACATGTTCATGACGGAACTGTCCCATGCGCCGAACCAGTCGGCATGGAAGGATGTGCCCGGTGTCATCATCGTGCCATTGGCCATGACGTCTGACGACAGGTGCCAGGGCTCGACAGCGCTTCCCTGACTGTACCAGACGCCCATCGTGAAGGTCGGGATGACGTAAGGATGCGTTGTCGGGCATTGGGCATAGGCCTGCCCGATATAGGCAGAATAGGCGACATGGCTGCGATGATCGGCGCTGTCGAGGTTCTTGCCGTCCCAGCATTCCGGCGCGGAAATGACGGCTCCGAGCTGCGCTGTCGCGGGGCAATTCTTCTGAGCTTCCACAAGTGTTGTGTAGTGACCTGGTACCGCGCCGGTGCCCTGACAGTTGAAATAACCGCCGCCGGTAGGTTTGGCTGTTGTGTTGAGCATGTTGTAGCCGAAGACGAAGCGGAGGCCGCGCGGCAGATCGACACAGGCCGTGCCGATCTTGGCGCACAAGGGATCGGTCTTGGGCCTGCGCTTGTAATAGACACTGACATAGTCCGGCTTGATGACCTGCCCCTTGCCGTTCATCATCGCCGGCATCCAGTAGGCCGAGCGATTGAGCGGACTGTTGCAGGTCGAGCTGCCCGTGGTCCGCAGGCTCGTAAAGGTCGAGTTCGCGTCGGCAGACGTGTTGCCGAAATACTGGTGCAAGTGCGATTTGCCGGGCTGCCCCGGATAGACGATCGGATCGTCATAGGACAAATGGCTTGCGTTGCAGATGAAGCGGAAGGCCCCGACCACATCGGGCAAGGCGCTTGCCGGGATCGCTCCGGTTCCCCAAGCGGCAACAAGCTCCGAATTTACGTCGAAGTTGCTCGGAACATCAGGAAGCTGAACCGTCATCGGATCATAGCCGGGAGGCGGAGGGGATGGGGTTGGTGCAGGAGTTGGTGCCGGTGCAGGCGTTGGCGAAGGCGCGGGAGCCGGATCAGGGGTCGGCGGTAGCGTCGATGTGCCCGATTGCTGGCCAGTGCTGCCTCCACAAGCAGCGAGCGCGATTGATGAACATGCGACAAGGATCGCATATGAGAGGCTTCGCGACCTGATTTTCATTTTTTCCCGCACTGACAAAACTTCTACCCGATCTGCCGTCGCAATGGCCAAGCACTTGGATGGCGCCATTGGATGAACTCCCAAATGGCCAAATGCGGCAAATCGCTGTGGCCGTTCGATTGCTGAACGCATCTTGGCAAGGGCAACCGCCAAACCAACGAGACGACTTGAGCAATTAACGGGTTTGATACCGCTGGAATGGTTAACAAATTCCAAATCGGGTCCGAAACGGACTTCCTCATCGGGCTTGTCAGGCCTTGCATTTCATTGAATGAGTCAGGGACAAGCGGAAGTGTTGCGCTAGAGATAACAGCTTTTTAAGGAAGGTCCGGTAAGTCACGAAACCGGAACTGAATAAGTCAAATCATTTATCTCGTGGCGGTACCTAAACTTGGGGGCAAGCTTGAAAATACTAGTTACAGGGGGAGCCGGATTCATAGGCTCACATCTTTGCGACAGGCTATTGGAGCTTGGCCATGAAGTGTGGTGTTTTGACAATCTTGGGTCGGGCGCCGAGCGAAATTTCGCTGCCGCCATGGCGAACGCCAGATTCCACTTTGTCCAGGGCGACATATGCGAAGGGCTGCCCGATATTTCCGTCGACAGGGTCTACAACCTTGCTTGTCCGGGCTCGCCCCGCGAGTATCGGCGCGATGGCGTCGGAACACTGCGCACCAATTTTGTCGGAACGCTGAACGCCTTGGAGTTTTGCAAGCTGCGCGGTGCGCGTTTGCTCCAGGCATCGACAAGCGAAGTCTATGGCGATCCGGATGTTCACCCCCAGCCAGAAGACTATGTCGGGGCCGTAAATTGTGTCGGACCGCGTGCCTGTTATGACGAAGGCAAGCGTGTTGCAGAGACGCTGTGTTACGATTTCCATCGCCAGCACAACACGGAAATTCGCGTTGCGCGGCTGTTCAATACCTATGGTCCACGAATGCACGCGGGGGACGGTCGCGTCATTCCAAATTTCGTGTCTCAGGCACTGGCTGGAAATCCGCTTACCATCCATGGCGCCGGATCACAGACACGATCCTTTTGTTATGTGAGCGACATGGTCGAAGGCCTGATTGCCTTGATGGAGGCACCGGGCGCCCGTATTGGGCCCGTGAATCTCGGGAATCCCCATGAATTTTCCATCCGCGAACTTGCGGAGATCGTGCTCGAGAAGACCGGGTCGGTTTCGAGCATCAGCCATGAGCAATTGCCTGAAGATGATCCTCATGTTCGCTGCCCCGACATCAGCCTGGCTCGCAGCGTGCTGGGTTGGGAACCGGCAATCATGCTCAAGGATGGCGTCGATAGCACGATCGACTGGTTCCGTGCGGAAATGCGCGCAGACGGCGTAGCACGGCCTGCTCAGAGCCAGGGCAAAGCCGTGGTGGGCATCATAGGAGGCGGGCCTGCCGGGCTCACGGCTGCTTATGAATTCCAAAAGCATAGCGAAGGCCACCACGTGGTGGTGTTCGAAGAGTCCGATCAGGTTGGCGGCATTGCCCGCACGGAAACATACAAGGGATATCGTTTCGACATCGGCGGGCACAGGTTCTTTACAAAGGTAAAGCCGGTCGAGGCACTTTGGCGAGAAGTGCTCCCTGAGGAATTTCTTCTCCGTCCCCGATTGAGCCGGATCTTCTATCGCGGCAAATATTTCGACTATCCGCTCAAGATATTCAACGCACTCTTCAACATGGGGATTTACGAGTCCGCGCGGATCATGCTCAGTTACCTGAAGTGGAAAGTCTATCCGCACACAGAAGAAGAAAATTTCGAGCAGTGGGTGACAAATCGTTTTGGCGGTCGCCTGTTCTGGCACTTCTTCAAGAGCTATACCGAAAAGGTGTGGGGAATGCCTTGCACCGAATTGCAGGCTGATTGGGCTGCACAGCGCATCAAGAACCTTTCGCTGCGCAAGGCCGTGCTCAACGCCTTGACAGGGCAGAACGACACGACCAGCCTGATCGACAAGTTCGACTATCCCAGGCTTGGGCCGGGTATGATGTGGGAAGCCTTCCGCGACAGGGTCGAAGCGCAGGGCGGCGAAGTACGCATGCTTTCAAGTGTCACCCGGATTTTCCACGACGATGACAGCGTTACCGGTTTTGAGGTCGCGACGACTGGCGAGCGTCCGGAGAAGTATAGGTTCGAAGCGGACGAGTTCATTTCGTCAATGCCTATTGCGGCGCTTGTTCTGGCAATGGATCCTCCCGCTCCGCCTGCAATCCAGGCTGCGGCGCGCAAGCTGAAGTATCGCGACTTCCTGATCGTCACGCTCATCCTCGAAGGGCGCGACCTCTTTCCGGATAACTGGGTTTATATCCATAGTCCGGAAGTCGAAGTCGGTCGCATCCAGAACTTTCGTTCATGGTCCGAGCAGATGGTTCCTGATGACGATCGCACGAGCATCGGAATGGAATATTTCTGCAACATTGATGACGAGCTGTGGAAGCGCGACAACAAGGAATTGATCAAGCAGGCATCCAGGGAACTGGAATGGCTTGGCCTTGCCAAGGCGTCAGCTGTAGTCGATGGCACCGTTATCCGCCAGCCGAAGGCATATCCCGTCTATGATGGCGATTACCGCGAAGCGCTGGACATGATCCGCGGCTGGCTCGCGGGCTTCAGCAACCTCCAGGTTGTCGGTCGTAACGGGATGCATCGTTACAACAATCAGGATCATTCGATGCTGACGGCTATGCTGGCGGTCAAGAACGTCCTGGGCGCATCGAACGACCTTTGGAGCGTCAATGTCGAAAAGGAATACCATGAAGACATTGAAGCGGCGCCTGACCTGACCCGGTCGCGTGCTCACTGAGACGACGAGATGGGAAAGCGTCGATCCATTGCTGTGATCGTCCCGGCATATAATGCCGAGGCCACGATCGGGCCATGCCTTGACGCCATTCGTGCGGCACTGCAGCCGGGCGATGAACTGATCGTCTATGATGACGGCGCCACCGACAAGACCAATTCCATGGCCAAAGCTGCAGGCGCACGAATCCTCCGGAATGAGGGGAGCCCGAAAGGTCCGGGCTATGGCCGTAATGCTGCAGCAAACGCAGCGGAAACGGAATTGCTTCTGTTCGTCGATGCGGATGTTGTCATCGCACAGGACGTTCTCGATCTCCTTGCTCAGGAAATCGCTGAAAGCGGAGCGATTGCGGCGTTCGGATCCTATGACGACCATCCACGTTCGGACCGCTACACCAGCCTTTATGCGAACCTGAGGCACCATTTTGTGCACCAGAACGGTCCAAGCGAAGCCACGACATTCTGGTCGGGAATCGGCATGATTGACCGCAAGACCTTTCTTGCATTTGGCGGATATGACACGGCGCTTTTCGCCCATCCCAGCATCGAAGATGTTGAACTCGGCGTCCGCCTTAAATCAAAAGGCTTCCGGATTCGGCTGGTGCATTCGGCGCTCGGTACGCATTGCAAGGACTGGAGCCTGTGGCGCGTCTGGCATACGGACGTGGTCAGGAGAGCCTACCCCTGGTCCGAACTGATCGCTGACGGGCGTACCGCCGGTCTTGACCTCAATGTGGCGACAGGAGAGCGGATCACTGCATTCATGGCTGTCGCTTCATTAGCTTGCCTCGTCATCGCTCCGTTTTGTGGGCCCGCCCTCATCGGCGCTGCCGCATTCCTTGTCGGCTACGCAGTCCGAAATCGCCAATTTTTTGGATTCCTTGCCAGGCGTTTACCGTTGCCCGGATTGGTCGTCGCGGTTGCGATGCACTGGTGCTACCACATTTATGCGACCGCGACCTTCGTACTGGTACAGGTCATGACCAAACTCCATCTACGCGCGCCGTCGAGCTATATGGCGCCAACTGTGGCCTGAAGACAAAATGGTTGACGTGGCGTTTTGAAAATGTGCAGGCGACACAAATTTTGTTAACCATTCTGTTCCGCTTTTCCGGCTAGGAGAACGGCAGTGCGGCTTTGAAACTTTGAAACAGGGACTATTGCGTGGGACGTAATTATTTTTCGCAGAAGCGGGTACTCGTCACAGGAGGTGCCGGGTTTCTTGGCTCTCACCTGATCGACCGGCTTCTGGATCAAGGGCATGACGTCCTGTGTGTGGACAATCTGTTCACCGGCTCGAAGCGCAACATCGAACATCTGCACCAGCATCCGCGGTTCGAGTTCCTGCGTCATGATGTCTGTTTTCCGCTTTTCGTCGAAGTTGATGAAATCTACAATCTGGCCTGTCCGGCATCTCCCGTGCATTACCAGCATGACCCTGTGCAGACGACCAAGACCTCGGTGCACGGCGCGATCAACATGCTCGGGCTGGCCAAACGCACCGGCGCCAAGGTGTTCCAGGCGTCGACCAGCGAAGTTTACGGCGACCCCGAAGTTCATCCGCAGCCCGAAAGCTATTGGGGCCAGGTCAATCCGATCGGCCCGCGCGCCTGCTACGACGAAGGCAAGCGCTGTGCCGAGACGCTGTTTTTCGATTATCACCGCCAGAACCAGGTGCGCATCAAGGTGGCGCGTATTTTCAACACCTATGGCCCGCGCATGGACCCCAACGACGGTCGCGTCGTGTCGAACTTCATCGTCCAGGCGCTGACCGGTAAACCCATCACCATCTACGGCGACGGCAGGCAGACGCGCAGCTTCTGCTACAGCGACGATCTCATCGAAGGCTTCATCCGGTTGATGGACAGCCCCGACGGCGTCACCGGGCCGGTCAACCTCGGCAACCCCGGCGAGTTCACGATGATCGAGCTCGCGGAAAAGGTCATCGCGCTGACCGGGTCGAAGTCCAAAATCATCCACGAGCCGCTGCCCACCGATGATCCGCGCCAGCGCCGCCCGGTGATCGATCTGGCCAAGTCGGCGCTCGGCTGGGAACCCAAGGTCGACCTCGAAACCGGCCTCAAGCGCACCATCGCCTATTTCGACAGCCTGCTTGCCGAAGGCTGAGATCATGGCGAATGCGGCCAAGCCGCGCGTCGCGGTCATCACCTCGGGCAATCCGCGCGATGTCGCGACCTGGTCGGGCATCCCGTTCCACATGCTGCAGGTGCTCGAAAGCCGCTTCGATGTCGTCGACGTCGTCGAGGCGCCGTGGCCGTGGTGGTTCCACAAGTTCGGCAAGCTGCTCAAGCTGGCGGCGCTGGGGCGCTGGGAGTATCATTTTTCGGCGGGCTACACGGCGTTTGCCGGGCGCCGGCTGGTGGCGCAGCTCAAGGCGGCGCGGCCCGACGTCGTGCTGGCGATTTCGGCGAGCCCGATGGCGCACCTGCTCGTCGATGACTTCCGCGTCGTAAATATCGCCGATGCGACGGTGCGCTCGATGCTCGGCTATTATGACAGCTTCACGCAGCACATGGGCGGTGACGGCAGCGCCGCCGACGCGATCGAGGCCAAGGTCGTGTCGGGGGCGTTCCTGTCGCTGTATCCGTCGGCCTGGGCGCGCGATTCGGCGCTGAATGATTATGGCGCCGATCCGGCGCGCACGCAGATCATCGAATGGGGCTCGAACATTGCCGCAGCCGAAACCGCGCCGCGCCAGCTGCCCGACGGCCCGCTGCGGCTGCTGTTCGTCGGCATCGAGTTCGACCGCAAGGGCGGCCCGCTGGCGATTGCCACCGCGGCCGCGCTGACGGCGCGCGGCATCGATTGCCGGCTCGACATCGTCGGTGCGAGTGCCGATGCGTTTGACGGCACCGTCCCCTCCAATGTCGAATTCCACGGCTTCGTCAGCAAGGCGACGCCCGAAGGCCGCGCCAGGATCGAAGCGCTGTTCGCTGACGCCAATTTCTTCCTGCTGCCGACGCGCGCCGAATGCTTCGGCATCGTCTTTGCAGAGGCCGCGTCGCGCGGGCTGCCGACGATCAGTTACGCCACCGGCGGCGTGCCGTCAGCGGTACTGTCGGGGGTCACCGGACA
>ERZ724527.1261-NODE-1261-length-11929-cov-5.316490_pt1 | contig 11929 bp, 7 predicted proteins | sample MGYA00376060_ERZ724527 | MGnify/ENA primary metagenome ERZ724527 (study PRJEB28724, sample SAMN07190886) | activated sludge metagenome | isolation source: activated sludge of sewage treatment plant in Hong Hong | place: USA: Christiansburg, Virginia | collected...
GATGTTTCGAATTCAATTTGGTAAATCATTCCGCGTGGAATAATCAAGTAATCACCATATTCGAACGGAATATTACCAAGCATTGTGCGTAGTTTTCCTTTGCCTTTGTGGATGAAAATCATTTCATCGGCATCGGCATTTTTGTAAAAATAGGTGGTTAATGATTGTTGTGGAGCTGCCAGTCCGATGGTGCAATCTTTATTGACTAGCATGGGTTTTCTGCTTTCGAGAAAATCAGCTTTGGGTTGTAAGTCAAATCCTTTTAACAATAAAGACTTGATGTTTTTTCCGATAGCGATTTTAGGTTCTACGGAATAGGATTTTATAATTTCTTTGACTTGTGTCGGGCGGTGAACATGGTATAAAAGTGACGAATGTCCGTTAAATCCTTCCGTTCCGAACAGTTGTTCATAATATAAACCGCCGTTTGGTTTTTCGAAAACTGTGTGGCGCTTTTGTGGAAAACTTCCTAGTTTGTGATATATTGGCATAACTTTTTTTAATTAATAATTAGTAATGAATAATGAATAATTAAAGAATGTCATTCTGGATTCCTTTTGATGAGGAATTTCAGGTGTGCTAATAAACCTATCCAAGTTGCTTTCATAGAAACAAATATCGGAAAAAAACATTTTTTAAATTCATTTTGAAAGCCAATTTTTTACGAATAGAAAAAAGGCACTAAAAATTGAGGTTTCAACTTTCAGTGCCTTTTGCTCTTATTGTTAATTTATTATTTCTCTGGATTATTGAGCTTGCTATTTTTCTTACTGTAAGCAAAATAAATAATCAATCCTAAAACCAGCCATACGCCAAGTCGCAACCAGTTTGTCCATCCCAATCCGTAAATCATCGCTAGACAAACTACGATTCCTAAGATTGGAACTAAGGGCACGAAAGGTGTTTTGAATTCGCGCTTCATATTTGGTTCTGTTTTTCTTAATACGATTACAGAGAAACACACAAGAATAAAGGCGAAAAGTGTTCCGATACTGGTCATATCTCCAACAATGTCTCCAGGAATAAAAGCGGCAAACAAACCAACGATTACTAGAATCGCAAGGTTGGCTTTGTAAGGTGTTTTGTATTTTGGATGCAAATCACCGAATGCTTTTGGCAACAAACCGTCATTACCCATAGCATAAAATACACGAGATTGTCCTAACAACATTACTAAAATCACTGAAGTAAATCCGAATAAAATAGCTACGGTTACAAACTGCGCCAACCATTGGTAAGAAGTTCCCATCGCTGAAGTAATCGCGTTTGCTACTGAAGCTTCTTTTCCTCCAGTTCTAAAAAACTCAACCGATTCTAGGCCAGTCAAAACGTGAGCAAAAAGTATGTATAAAACTGTACATACTGCTAACGAACCAAGAATACCAATTGGCATATCGCGTTTTGGATTTTTAGTTTCCTGTGCTGCGGTGCTTACAGCATCAAATCCGATGAACGCGAAAAACACGGTTCCTGCGGCTCCGAGAATTCCCATGATACCGCCGAAATGATGTCCGACACCATGCTCGTCAGTGAATACAGAATCTTGCGGAATATAAGGTGTGTGGTTGGCTGGATTTATAAAATTCCATCCTAAAACAATGATTAATATAACGATAGTTACTTTTACAACCACGATTAATCCGTTGACAAAAGCGGATTCTTGTGTTCCTTTAATTAATAACAAACTTATCACCGCTACAATAAACAAAGCTGGTAAATTGATTAATCCTTGCTCTCCCAAATCAGAGGTTTGAAATGGCGAATGACACAATGAATACGGAATGGGGCTCGTATGGAGCACATTGACCAGCAGGTTGTTGAGGTATTCACTCCAAGCAATTCCGACTGTTGCTGCTCCTACCGCATATTCTAAAATCAAATCCCATCCAATAATCCAAGCGAGCAATTCGCCCATAGTCGCATACGTATAGGTATAAGCACTTCCGGAGATTGGAATAGAGGAAGATAATTCAGCATAACACAAGCCCGCCAAAGCACAACCAATTGCAGCTACTATAAAACCAATCGTTACCGATGGTCCAGCATTTTGAGCTGCTGCTGTTGCAGTTCTTACGAAAAGTCCGGCTCCGATAATGGCTCCGATTCCTAGGGCTACCAGTGACCATGCGGTTAAGGTTCGTTTCATTCCTTTTTCGGATTCCGAGGCTTCACTTAATAATTGTGTTAATGATTTTTTCTTCCAAATAGACATAGTTATAATTTTATGTGATTTAACTTCGTTCTGTTTGACCTATTGGTCTCGTGTCAAATATATTATTTTTTCGACAACATCAAGTATAAAAATTTGAAGGTGCTTTTTTTTAAAACCAAAATCCAACGCTAAACCACGCAAATCCTTTCCCTAATTCTGGCGACCAAGAATACTTAAATTCTGCTGGACCTAAAATCGATTCTATTCCGTAACCCAAAGCGTAACCTGTATAACTTACTTGAGAAAACCATTTGGTCGTGTCGAAAAGATGGTTTTCTATATTGGCATAGTTTGCAGAAAGATTGATGTGGTTTTTCTTGAATATTTCGTAATCAATGGTAATACTGCTTTTGATATAACTGTCACCATTCAGACTCACAAAATCATAACCGTAAAACGGTTTGAAATTATTGATTGGAGCAAATCCGTAGCCACCAAGTATGAAATCAAAAAAGTGAACGCTTTCTTCTCCAATGGTAAAACCCATTTCAGATTGCACTTTTAGCGTTGTCTTATTGAATAATGTTTGTGCAAATCCAATATCGCCTTTGGCTATAGAAAACTGGTTAAATTGATTGGTATAATCAGACGAATACAAATAGCTTTGATAATCGCCGAAAAAATACCAGCCATTTTTCGGGAAGTATTTATTGTCTAAAGCATCATATTTCACATAGCCGAAAATGCTACCATAATTGCTTTTTTCAAAATACGGTGTGCTGTTATCAACCGTTTTAGATCTGATGCTTAGAAATTTATGCTCAATGCCACCGCCAATCAAAAACTTCTGAATAAAAATAGTCTGACAATAAGCCTGATTGGTTAAATCCTCGAAATCGATGTTGATGGACCTGATGCCTAATTGACTAAACAATGCACCGTCACTGAAATCGGTAAACACATTTCTATTGAATTTATTGAACTTAGATCGAACACCAAAACTCCAATAAAAACCATTGTCTACATAATAATCGAGGTTGTATCTTAAATTATCGCCTAAAATAACATCCAATGAAGTCACGTCATTTCTGAAAAAAGTTTTTTTCTTAGTGGCGTTTAGTAGAATACTACTTTTGTATAATCCGTCGTAATGCAGAGCAAACTTTACAAAGGTTTTGGTTGGATTTTCAGTAAGATTAATAATTAAATCATCTTTGTCATTATTCTTCTCAAGCGTGTAATTGATTGTGCTAAAATTTTGTGTTGCGGTAATATTATCCATTCCAATTTTGACATCGTGGTAGGTAATATTACTATTCTGCTTGAATCTTAATTTACCAACAACATACGATCTTGTGTAGTTTTTTAAGGGATTAATTGCAATACTTTTGATCTTCAAACTATCGGCATTGCTGTCATACGGATGCTTTGGAGCCACTCGCGTAGAATCGCCCAACACTTTGATCTTTTCATACATCGCAAAAGCAGCTTCTTCACCTTTTTTGACAATTTCGGCACCTTCATCAAAAGAAATAACGCTATAATCTGTAATGTATGGTTTGATGTAAATATCGGTTTGTTTTAATTTCTCCTTCATCTTTTCAATCATTTGAAGATTGGAAATCTGAACCAAAATTTTCGTTGCATCCTTTAATGATTTCCGGTCTTTTAAATCATCTTGCACATCAACGCCGATAATAATATCTGCTCCTAATTTCTTGATTTCATCGACGGGAAAATTATTTGTCACACCGCCGTCTACTAAAAGTCTTCCATCAATTTCAATAGGTGAAAACAGCGTCGGAAACGCACCGCTCGCCAACATAGCTTGTGCTAAATATCCTTTGTTCAACAACACTTCTTCGCCCGTTTCTATATCGGTTGCCATACACAAAAACGGAATCGGCAGTTGGTTGAAATCGCGTACATGTCTGACATTATAAGTCAGTCTATTCAGTAAATTGTAGTTGTATAAACCTTTAGATAGTGAAGTCGGAATACCAATTCTCATTTTTTTCAAAGGCAAGGAAAACGCATACATTTCGTCATTCCGTTTTTCATAAAATGTTTTGGAAGATCTCGGAACATAATCGCTCAACAAGGCATCAAAGTTGGTCGATCTGAAAATAGAATCGATTTGTTGTGCATTGTAACCTGAAGCATAAAGTCCGCCCACAACAGCACCCATACTCGTTCCGCCAATATAATCGATTTTAACACCGGCTTGTTCGAGTACTTTCAACACACCAATGTGCGCAAAACCTTTGGCTCCGCCACCACTGAGTACCAGTCCAATTTTGGGTTTTCTTTTTTCTTGTTCTTGCGCAACAGCATTCAGTATCGTAAAAAATGCCAGAAGCAGCAATGCCGTTTTTTTCATCGAGACTTTACGGATTAGATGTTTTGTAAAAGTCGGTAATTTTTTTGGCTTTTGAAACACCAACGACAGCAGAAATTTCGTTTTCAGTGGCTAATTTCAATCTTTTAACACTTTTAAAATGCTGTATTAACGTCGTCATCGTTTTTTCGCCAATACCTGGAATGCTTTCAATTGAAGAATTCAATGCGTTTTGACTGCGCTTGTCGCGATGAAATGTAATTCCAAATCGATGGGCTTCGTTGCGCAGGTATTGAATCGCTTTTAAAGTTTCTGATTTTTTGTCGAGATACAACGGAGCAGAATCGCCCGGATAATACAATTCTTCCAAACGTTTGGCAATACCTACAATCGCTATTTTTCCGCGTAATCCCAACGCATCAATGCTTTTCAAAGCGGATGACAATTGTCCTTTACCACCATCGATGATAATGAGTTGTGGCAGCGGTTGTGCTTCATCGAGCATTCTTTTATAACGTCTGAAAACGACTTCTTCCATCGAAGCAAAATCATCTGGCCCTACAACTGTTTTGATGTTGAAATGACGGTAATCTTTTTTACTGGGTTTTCCGTCTTTAAACACCACACAAGCCGCAACTGGATTGGTTCCTTGAATGTTCGAGTTATCAAAACATTCGATATGACGGGGTTCGACTTGCAACCGCAAATCTTTTTGCATTTGCGCCATAATGCGATTGGTGTGTCGATCCGGATCTACGATCTGCAGTTGTTTTAATTGTTCAATTCTTTGAAACTTAGCATTGCGAATCGACAAATCTAGTATCTGCTTTTTATCGCCAAGTTGCGGCACGGTGACTTTGATATTTTCACCCACAACTACAGGAAAGGGAACTACTATTTCTTTGGATAGCAAATGAAATCTTTCCCGCAATTCGACAATCGCAAGTTCTAAAAGTTCTTCATCGGTTTCGTCGAGTTTCTTTTTGATTTCCATGGTGTAAGACCGAATGATCGATCCGTGTGCAATTTGCAGAAAATTGACATAAGCAGCACCTTCGTCAGAAACAATCGAAAAAACATCAATATTGTTGATTTTCGGATTGATAATCGTAGAACGCGACTGATAATTTTCCAGCACTTCGATCTTTTCTTTGATTTTTTGTGCTTCTTCGAAATGCATGTTGGCGGCGAGTTCGTTCATTTTCTTTTTAAACGCTTTCAAACTTTCCTTGAAATTGCCTTTTAGGATTTCACGAATCGCATCGACTTGATTTTGATAATTTTCCAAAGTTTCAAAACCTTCACACGGGCCTTTACAATTGCCAATATGGTATTCTAAGCAAACTTTAAACTTGTGGTTTTTGATGTTGTTTTCGTTCAAATCGTAGTTGCAAGTTCGCAGTGGATACAATTCTTTAATCAATTCTAAAATCGTCCAAACGGTTTTGAAATTGGTATACGGCCCAAAATATTCCGACCCATCTTTGATCATTCTTCGAGTAGAAAATACGCGCGAAAAAGGTTCTTTCTTGATGCAGAGCCACGGATAGGTTTTGTCATCGCGCAACAATACATTATACCGCGGCTGTAATTTTTTGATTAAATTGTTTTCGAGCAACAAAGCATCAGATTCTGTAGGAACCACGATGTGTTTAATGCTCACAATCTTTTTGACTAAAACATTGGTTTTGGCGGTATCGTGAATTTTATTAAAATAAGACGATACTCTTTTTTTGAGGTTTTTTGCTTTGCCCACATACAAAATCTTGTCTTCTTTATCGTAATACTGATAAACACCCGGACTATCGGGAAGCGATTGTATTTGGAGTTCAAGCGTTGGGTTTAGCATGAAACAAAGTTAATTTTAAATGTTTCAAAATACAAGCCTAACAATTGTCATGTTTTGTCTTGCTGAAACACCTTAGTTTTGGCGAAAAATTGAATCGTTATGTTGTATTGGAAAAAATTATCGCAAGCAGATCGGAAGAAAAGAATTCAAGAAGCTTTACTAGAAAACATTAACTTTTCGGAAGATGTTTCATTAGGTTATCCCGCTTCAAAATTGGATGGTCAGGTGTTTTATGATGCGCCTTTTTTGAAAGAAGCACCCACTTTACAAACCTTTGTGGCGAATCCGAATCATATTGGATGTCATACTTTAGGCGATTCTGAAAATGTTTTTAGTGGTACGCACGAATTGGAAAGAGAAGTTTTAAATGTATTGGCGGTGGATGTTTTTAAAGCGGAACCGAACGCATTTGATGGTTATATTTCACCGGGCGGCACCGAAGCTAATATTCAAGCGCTTTGGATGTATCGCAATTTTTTCAGGTATAAAAAAGACGCTGAACTTCATGAAATTGTAATTCTGGCTTCTGAAGACACGCATTATTCGATTCCAAAAGGCGCGAATCTTTTGCAGTTGGATTGGATTAAAATCCCGGTTTCTTCGACCGAAAGAACCATCGATAAAAAGGCTTTGGAGGAACTAATTGTTGAAGCCCAAATCAATGGTAAAAAATATTTTATCGTGGTTTCCAATTTAGGCACGACGATGTTTGGTTCTGTAGACAATCCAGACGATTATATTTCCGTTTTAGAAAAATACCATTTAGATTACAAACTTCATATTGACGGCGCATACGGTGGCTTTGTATATCCGTTTAGCAATGAAGCTTCGCTGATTAATTTTAAGAATCCGAAAATCAGTTCCATTACGATTGATGCCCATAAAATGCTGCAAGCACCATACGGAACAGGTGTTTTTATTTGCCGAAAAGGTTTGATTGAAAACGTACTCACCAAAGAAGCGGCCTATGTAGAAGGCATGGATTTGACCTTATGCGGAAGCCGGTCAGGCGCGAATGCCGTGGCGGTTTGGATGATTTTGTTTACTTATGGTCCGTTTGGTTGGTTTGAAAAAGTAAGTGTTTTGCAAATGCGCACCCAGTTTTTGTGTAAAGAATTAGACCTTTTGGGGATTTCCTATTTCCGTGAACCTTTCATGAATATCGTAACGGTAGATGCTAACAGTGTTCCTAAATCATTGGCTGCGAAATACCACTTGGTTCCTGAGAACCATCAAGGCGAGAATCAATGGTATAAAATTGTGCTGATGCATCACGTAGAAGTCGAGCATTTGACTACTTTTATAGCTGATTTGAAAGCTTCCCTTTTATGCTTAAAACCGAATTAAGAAAGAAATACAAACTTTTACGCAGTACATTTTCTGAGCACGACATTGAAACGATGAGTTTGGCTATTGCTAATCAGTTGTTGCGATTGCCAATTTGGGAAGGCACTTATTTTCATGTGTTTTTACCTATTGTGGAGAAAAAAGAAGTGGACACCGAGTTTATCCTGCATCTTTTAGCGGGAAAAGACAAAGACATTGTGGTGTCGAAAAGCGATTTTGAAACCACTCAAATGTCACATTTTCTGTTGACTGATTCGACTACCTTTCAAAAAAACCAATACGGAATTTCGGAACCTGTTTCAGGATTGGAAGTGCCTGTTGCTAAAATTGATGTGGTATTCGTGCCGCTGCTTGCCTTTGACAAACTCGGAAACCGCGTGGGTTATGGCAAAGGTTTTTACGATAAATTCTTGATGGAATGTAATGCTGAAACAATTAAAATCGGCTTGTCGTTCTTTGAAGCAGAAGATTTGATTGATGACGTTTGGGAAAGTGATACGAAATTGGATTACTGCATTACACCGAAAACCATCTATAAGTTCTGATGCCCTAGCCCTGATGGGAACGAGCATCCTTTTGTGCCGGCGTTCGGCGCAAAAGATAAAGTGGACAGCAGGAAATAGCTCCTAGAAAAACAAATGAATGGAACGCAGATTCCGCAGATTTTACGGATTTACGCGACCCGAGCAAAACGAACAGGCGAAGCAATTAATTTTTGTGAAAAGCTTTTTTGTTGAAGACGATTAGTATGCCGACACCTGTAGAAATGGCCATATCGGCTACATTGAAAATTGCGTTGAAAAACTTGAACGGGTTGCCGCCAATAACAGGCATCCATTGTGGGAAATGTCCGTCGATGATTGGGAAATAGAGCATGTCGACCACTTTTCCGTGAAAGACTTTTCCGTAAGGTTTCTCAGAAAACAATGTCGCCAAATGGTTGTGGCTGTCATCGAAAATGATGCCGTAGAATACTGAATCGATGATGTTTCCGAAAGCACCTGCCAAGATTAATGCAATCGCTACAATGAGATAGTTTGAACTTTTTTTGTGAACAGAATCCCAAAGCCAATAACCGATGGCGGAAACGGCAACCAATCTGAAAAGGGTTAGAAACAATTTGCCATACGCGCCCGGAATTTCGGTTCCCCACGCCATGCCTTCATTTTCTATGAATAAGATTTTAAACCAACTGAAGACGTTGACTTCTTCGCCAAGGACAAAATTGGTTTTGATGTAAATCTTGCTCAATTGATCTACCAATAAGATGATGAAAATCAGGAAATATGCGTTTCGTAATGACATTTTTTTGTTTTTAATGGGCCAAAAATACTACTATTTTCTAAAAAAAACGCTCCAATTGGAGCGTTAATTTATGAGGTAACTTGATGCTTATCGTTGCATGTTTTTGGCTTCAATGCTCATCGTGGCGTGCGGTACAATCATCAAACGTTCTTTGCTGATGAGTTTACCTGTGACTTTGCAAACACCATAAGTTTTATTTTCTACACGGAAAAGTGCGTTTTTTAAATCGCGAATGAATTTTTCTTGACGGATGGCCAACTGTGAATTGGCTTCTTTCGACATGGTTTCGCTACCTTCTTCAAAGGCTTTGAAAGTTGGTGAGGTATCGTCAGTTCCGTTGTTTAAGTCATTCATATAGGCACTTTTGATTAAATCTAAATCGGATTGTGCTTTGTTTATTTTCTTTAGGATTAGTTCTTTGAACTCGGCCAAATCGGCGTCGGAGTATCTTGCAATTTCATCTACCATATTCTTGTTATTTTGTAATTAGTATTCTTGTTTTTATGTCGTCGAATTCGATGTCGATTCCGTTTTGCATTGTATCTTCAAAAACCAACATTTCGGTTAGTGTTTCTGATTTGATGTAGGTTGCGTTTGCAGTTACCGCTTTTTCAAGCTCGGCATTCTTCTGCAAATGCACTTTGATTTTATCGGTGACTTCGAATCCGGAATCTTTTCTGATGTTTTGGATTCGGTTGACCAATTCTCTCGCTATACCTTCTTCTTTCAATTTTGGAGAAATGGTAATGTCGAGTGCTACTGTGATTCCGTTGGCGTTTGCAACCAACCAACCTTCAATATCTTGTGATGAAATCTCTACATCGGCTTGTGATAAAGTTATAGTATTTCCCGAGATTTCAATATTCAACATACCGAGTGTATCTAATTGGTTGATTTGCTCCGGCGTGAACGATTGTATTTGCTTGGAAATCAATCCCATATCCTTTCCAAAACGTGGTCCTAAAGTCTTGAAATTCGGTTTAATTTGCTTTACTAAAATGCCCGATGCATCGTCTAAAATCTCAATTTCTTTGACGTTTACTTCGGCTTTTACGAGGTCGGAAATGGCTTCGATTTCAGCACGTTGATTCTTGTCAAGCACTGGTATCATTACCTTTTGCAAAGGTTGACGTACCTTGATCATTTCCTTTTTTCGTAAGGATAAAACCAAGGATGAAATGGTCTGTGCTTTTTGCATTTTACTCTCTAAAGATTTATCAACAAAGTTTTCAACGTATTTCGGAAATTCGGCCAAATGTACACTGTCAAAATTTTCTGACTTCGTTGCTTGTGTTAAATCTCTGTAAAGTTTGTCCATGTAAAACGGAGCGATGGGCGCACCCAATTTACTGATGGTTAACAAACAAGTATATAAAGTTTGATAAGCGGCAATTTTATCTTGCGCATATTCGCCTTTCCAGAATCGGCGGCGGCACAAACGCACATACCAATTGCTTAAGTTTTCCTGAACAAAATCAGATATCGCTCGGGCTGCTTTGGTTGGCTCGTAATCGGCGTAATAACTGTCGACATTCTTGATTAACGTATTCAATTCTGAGATAATCCATTGGTCGATTTCAGGTCGTTCGTGTAACGGCACTTCAGCTTCAGCGTATTTGAAATTATCGATGTTCGCATACAACGCAAAGAACGAATAGGTATTGTATAAGGTTCCGAAGAACTTACGACGCACTTCGGCGATGCCTTCGATATCAAACTTAAGGTTGTCCCACGGATTGGCATTCGAGATCATATACCAACGTGTAGCATCTGGACCATATTCTGAGATGGTTTCGAATGGATCGGTGGCATTGCCCAAACGTTTCGACATTTTTTGTCCGTTTTTATCTAAAACCAAACCGTTAGACACTACATTTTTGTAGGCAATTTTATCAAAAACCAACGTTCCGATAGCATGTAAGGTATAAAACCAACCGCGAGTTTGATCGACACCTTCGGCTATAAAATCGGCTGGAAAATCTTTATTTTCGTCAATTTTATCTTGGTTTTCGAAAGGGTAATGCCATTGTGCATAAGGCATGGCGCCCGAATCGAACCAAACATCAATCAAGTCAGCTTCGCGTTTCATGGGTTTTCCTGAAGCAGAAACTAAGGTAATTTGATCGACTACATTTTTGTGCAAATCAACCAAATCATAATTGGCTTCCGACATATTTCCGATTTGAAATGCCTTGAACGGGTTTTCTTTTTGAAAACCTGCAGCAATTGCTTTTTCAATTTCGTTGTATAATTCTTCTACAGAACCAATTAGGATTTCTTCTTTTTGATCGTCAGTTCTCCAGATTGGCAATGGAATCCCCCAGTATCTTGAACGCGAAAGATTCCAGTCGTTGGCATTTTTAAGCCAGTTTCCAAAACGGCCTTCGCCAGTAGCTTTGGGTTTCCAGTTGATGGTGTCATTCAAATCGAACATGCGGTCGCGTACTTCGGTGATTTTGATAAACCAGGAATCGAGCGGATAATATAACAACGGCTCGTCGGTTCTCCAACTGTGCGGGTAACTGTGTACGTATTTTTCTACTTTGAATGCTTTGTTTTCTTCTTTTAAACGGATGGCAATTTCAACATCTATTGATTTTTCGGGTGCTGTGCCTTCGTCGTAATATTCGTTTTTGACATATTTCCCGGCGTATTCACCCATGTGCGATGTGAATTTTCCTTGTAAATCTACCAAAGGAACGGGATTGCCATTTTCATCTAACACCAACATTGGCGGCACTTCTGGAACGGCTTCTTTGGCGACTTTAGCATCATCAGCTCCGAAAGTTGGCGCGGTGTGTACGATTCCGGTTCCATCTTCAGTGGTGACAAAATCGCCTGAAATTACGCGAAAGGCATTTTCTGGATTTTGGTAAGGCAACACGAAAGGCAGTAATTGCTCGTAACGGATTCCGACTAAGTCTTGTCCTTTACATTC
>ERZ724527.1262-NODE-1262-length-11929-cov-4.803183_pt1 | contig 11929 bp, 8 predicted proteins | sample MGYA00376060_ERZ724527 | MGnify/ENA primary metagenome ERZ724527 (study PRJEB28724, sample SAMN07190886) | activated sludge metagenome | isolation source: activated sludge of sewage treatment plant in Hong Hong | place: USA: Christiansburg, Virginia | collected...
CTTCTTCCGGAAGGTCTGGTGAACGCTCGCCATATCCATTTCACCCTTGAACCAAAAGAGAACAACAACCATGAAGACCGCCAAACGCAAGTCAGCAGCCAAAGCCACGAAAGGGAAGTCCGAGAACGCTGCGCTCTATAAGACCGCGAACGATCTGCCCAAGCGCTCACGCGTGCAGGTGATCGACCTGTTGAACAACCGCCTTGCCGATGCAGTGGACCTGCAGATGCAGATGAAGCAGGCCCACTGGAACGTGAAAGGACCGAATTTCATCGGCTTGCACGAGCTGTTCGACAAGGTGTACGCAGCCGCCGGTGAGTATGTGGACAGCATCGCTGAGCGTGCCGTACAACTCGGTGGTATCGCTGATGGCACAGTGCGGCCCGCTGCAACGCACACGCCCCGCCCGGCGTATCCCCAAGGCATTGCCGAAGGACCGGCGCACGTGAACGCGGTGAGCACCGTGCTTGCCGCCTTTGGTCACGAAGTGCGCCAGAGCATCGATAACGCTGACGAGCTGAATGATGCCGATACGGCCGACATTTTCACCGAGGTATCACGCGGTGTGGACAAGTGGTTGTGGTTCGTGGAGGCGCACGCACAGGCGAGCAAGTGAGGCCAGAGCGACCATGTCACCCAAGATCCCATCCGGAACAGCCGCGCGCAAGCAGCGTGCGGCTGTTCAAAGGACCTCGAAGGCCAAGCGCCCACCTGCCGTGCGCGACAATGTGCTGGGTCGGAGACCCAGCCGGAGCGATCCCTTCGGTGAGCAGCCCGGTACCGTCGAGCACAACCAGGACCAACTTGGTGCTGCCGCACCTGGTCCGAAGCCACCTTCCGTTCTGAAGAAGAGCAAAAAGCGTTAGGTCATCTCTTGCACCCGTACCAAGGTGTCCTGAAGTTCCAATAGGCATACGTCGCGGTGATCCGGATGCGTTACTTCATCATGAAACGCATCGCCTTTCTGATCGCCATACTGGTGTTGCTCGTCTCCTGCACTTCCACGCGCAAATGCAACGGGCAGCGCGGCACGCGTGTGCCGATGGGGGTGATGTGACCCCCTGGATGCAGTGTGGCACGGCGATAGCTGCCTCAAGCGCATGAATTTCGATCGCTGGTTCTGGAACGACGATACTTCGGCATGGAGCAAGCGCGCCACTCGCTTTCTCCTTATCGCCACGGTGCTCGCCTTGTTGGCGGTGCTGTGGTGGTTCGTTCGGTAAGCGGGCATGGACGCCGGTGACTCCGTTCAACGAAGCGTGCTGATGGACCGAAATTCGCACCGAGCTGCTTCCTTCAACTGCACCGGTTGCACAACGGACAATGAATTGAAAGCTCGCCACGTAGTTGACGGCTCACTCCGCACACGGGGCTGATCTGCCCGGCCCCGATCAAGGCTTCGCTTCCTTCACCACCTCCTTTAGATCGGGATGAGCTGCCATGTGCGCATCGAAGCAGTCGGCGTTGTAGAAGCGCTCCGTGCTGGCCTTGAACCTGGGAAAGAACGCCTGTTTCACGCCGTCCATCACCAGGTGGTCCTTCGCGTTCTCAATGTAGACGAAGTCCTCACCTTCCTTGGTGCTTTCCGCTACCACATAGACGCGGGTGTATGTGGCCGCTTTGGACTTTTTGTCGTAGCTCAAATAGATCAGCTCAACATCTTCCAGAAAGCGCGCCGCCTGGGTGTAGCGCTCCTTGTCCTTCTTGGCATAGGTGAGCGGCAGTTCCACCACGCAAGTGTCCAAGTGTTCGGCCCCGGGGAACAGTGGTTTGGCGGTGGTCTGCGCGTGGATGGCCAATGGAAAGCAGCTGATAAGATGCAGCAACACAACAAGCAAGGGGGTTCGCATCAGGCCAAGGTAGCATGGCGCAAGGAAGCTCCCGATCGGGGTCGAACACGGGGCGCGATCACCCCGCTCAGCTTGGCATTGGTCTGTCCTTTTCGCGGTTCGAACGGCGAAGATCTCCAACGATCACGGGCCATGTAGAGCGGTTTGGCTGAACGATCGGAACACGGATAATGGTTTGCTGCACCTGTGCCAAGAGCTGTCGGAAGTTCCGGTACATCGGACCTGGCAGTTTACCACTTCAACACCCACGATCATGTCAGAGACCAACAGCACCCCTAACATCCCAAGTGGCACGCCGAGCACGAGCACACCTGCCCATGGAACACCAAAGGCAGCACCTGCCAAGGGCACCAACACGCCAAACGAGAACGACACCAAGAAGGCCGTTCCCGATGTAGCGCGCACCACCGCTGATCATGGCAAGGATGCGGTCCGCAGCACCACCTCGGAGAAAGATGCCACCAAGCACACACCCGATGTTGCACGTACCACGGCCGATCATGGCAAGGACACGAAGAGCAGCATGCCATCCGGAAAGGATGCCGACAAGCACGCACCGGATGCCACCCGCACCGGGGCGAAGGACGCTACCAAGGCCACGGCCCCTGCGCGCCACACCAAGTGAACGACGCACTGACCGGAACAGGCGAGCCCGCAGGTGGATGATCGATCCCCTGCGGGCGAGCCGGTCGGCGCGTGCTGCACGCAGGTGACGAATGTCCTATCCAGACCCACGGCCATAGCACTACCTTGAACGAATGCCGGATCGGATCACACTGAAGAACGTTGCCCCTGTGCGTCGGGAGGCGCACACCATACCCGGCACGGTAAGCCAGGGGGTGGTGTTCATGGATGCCGACCTCCGCGTGTTGGGCGCCGATCCCCTGTTCTACAGCAGCTTTCGCGTTACGCCGGCCGAGGTGGAAGGGCGTTTGCTGCAGGATCTTGGGGACGGCCAATGGAACAACGAGGCGCTGCACCAGCTGCTCAACGACGCCATCGCCAGCGATAAGCCGTTCACGGACCATGAGGTGGAAAGTGATCTCCCAGGCGGCGCGGGTCGCAAGTTCATGTTGCTGCATGGCGCACGTACCTCCAAGGTGACGTTTCCGGGCGCGGTGGTGATGCTGGGTTTCGACGACGGTACCGCCCGCCGCGTGGCCGAAGAGGCGCTGCGCAAGGCCGAGGTACGCTACAGACGCTTGTTCCAGACCGCCAAGGACGGCATTCTGATCCTCGATGCCCACACCGGAAAGGTGATCGATGCCAACGCCTTCATGGAAGGCCTCGTCGGTCTGGAGTCGGGTGAGCTGCTCGGTAAGCAGCTCTACGAGATCGGCATGTTCAAGGACATCGAGGAGAACAAGGCCGCCTTCCGCGAACTGCAACGCGACCGCTACATCCGCTACGAACACCTGCCCGTGCAGAACCAGCGCGGGGAAACGGTGGAGGTGGAGTTCATTGCCAACGTGTACCTGGAGGATGACCGCTTGGTCGCTCAATGCAATGTGCGTGATATATCCGACCGCGTACGGCTGGAGAAGCAGATCGCCCTGCAGGCCGTTGCCCTGGCCGATGAAGCCCGCAGCAAGGATGAGTTCCTCGCCATGCTGTCCCACGAACTGCGCAACCCCTTGGCGCCCATTCGCTCGGCGGTGCACCTGCTGAAGCTGCAGCAAGGGGCCGAGGCCAACCCCATCCAGCGTCAGGCACTGGAGATCATTGACCGCCAGGTGGGCAACCTCACCAAGCTCGTGAGCGATCTGTTGGAAGTGTCGCGCGTGATCAATGGCCGCATCCACCTGAACATGCAGACCGTGGACCTGCACGAACTGATGCAGCACGCTATCCAGACGGTGGCCCCGTTGATCGAACAACAGCGCCATACGCTCACCCTGCACGAATGCGATTCACCGATGTGGGCGCACGCCGACCCGTTGCGCATGGAAGAGGTGCTGGTGAACCTGTTGAACAACGCCGTGAAGTACACCCCCGCAGGTGGGACCATCGAGGCCGGTTGCGCGTTGAGTGATGGTCATGTGTACCTGCATGTCACCGATAACGGCATCGGCATACAGAAGGAATTGCTGCCGCGCATCTTCGACCTCTTCACGCAGGCCGATCGGTCATTGGACCGCTCGCAAGGGGGACTCGGTATCGGCCTCGCACTGGCGCACAGGCTCGTCATCCTCCAAGGCGGTACCATACAGGCCACCAGCGCTGGCCTGGGCAAGGGCAGCACCTTCACCGTGCGTCTGCCGCTCATTCAACCCCCGGTGGTGGTCTTGGATCCCGCTCCGCTGACGGATACCGGAGGTGACCCCAACGGGATGCGGGTGCTCGTTGTGGACGACAATATCGACCTGGCCACCATGCTCAGTAGCACCCTTCGCCACAAAGGCTATGCAGTGCGCACTGCACATTCCGGCCCTCAAGGTCTTCACATCGCCCATCAATGGACACCACAGATCGTGCTGTTGGACATCGGCCTTCCCGGGCTTGATGGCTACGAAGTGGCGCGCCGCCTGCGCACGGATCCCAACATGTCGGGTGTGCGATTGATCGCACTGACCGGCTATGGGCAGGAAGCGGATGTGGCCCTTACACGCGAGGCCGGGTTCAATGCGCACCTGGTGAAGCCTTATGACTTCAATGAGCTGGAGAAGCTCATGCTCAAGGAGCAGTAGGCAGGGTATCCGGGTCCGATCGCGTCCGAGCTAGGAAATTTCGCAGGAACGGGGACCGACGCTGTACTTTGTGGTGCACACCGTTCAGGTGAATTGCCGATGCGCCATTCCCTCTTGCTCTTCCTCTTGCTCAGTTGCACTGGCGCGGTTGCGCAGGAGAAGCTTGATAGCGCACGGATGACATGGGCCGATACGTCCCGCACGTTCACCGACCGCACCCTCGCCCTGGCCTACTTCTCGTTCTTCGACAGCACATGCACGCCCTTTACCGCTGCAGCAAAGGCTTCGCTGGGTGCTGCGGCCGATACGGGCTCAGCCGTGTATCAGGCGCAGCTCGGCACGGCCCTTTTCGGGTTCGGGCTCCGCGCAACGTGGCTGGATGATCATGAGGCCGCCTTGAATTCCCTTCGCAAGGCGCAAGCGGTCTTCGCCGGTATCCCCGATCGGTTGAACATGGCGCGGTGTTCCGCCGCCATCGGTGGTAGCTATTTGATGATGGGGCGGCTGGGTGAAGCCATTCCACATCTCCAGGCAGGGGTCAATGTGCTGGAGGCCTACGGAGATACCGTAGGCGCGATCAACGTGATGGGGAACATCGCCTACACGCTTCAATTGCAGGGTGACGGAAAGATGGCCCTGCATTGGTGCCGGCAAGCGTTGGCCTACTTGGGCAAGGCCCACCCGGAAGAACGACCGGCCATCTACATGCGCATGGGAGCGATCCAGGTGGAGACCGGCGATGCGCGGGCCTCCTTGGCCACCATGGACACCGCACAGGCCATGCTTGATCAAGGGTTATGGAAGGACTACCGGGACGACATCGGTGCAGTTACCGGTGAAGCACTGGTCCTGCTCGGGGATTGCGCCGGTGGCTTGCGCAGGCTGCAGCACAGTTTCGCGTTGAACGAAGGTCGGGGTGATCGAAGCGATATGTTGGCCTACCTGCATGCGCGCATCGCACGGGCCCACCTCTGTGCCCACCAGTACGATGAGGCCATACGTTCCGCGAAGCAAGGACTGTTCCTTGCCGAGGGTCATGCCTTGCGCAATGAGGCCATGGAGAACCTTGAATGCCTCGCCAAGGCTTACGAAGGCAAGGGAGACCTGCGGCAGGCGCTGGCGTTCAACCAACGCTACCACGCGCTTACCGATTCGCTGATGGGCGCACGGTCCGCTAGTGCGGTCACCAGCGCCCTGTTGGGTGCCGATTTCGCCAAGCAACAGTTCGCCGACAGCCTGGTGAACGTGCAACAGCAGCTGGCCGCTGCCAATGCGCTGCAAAAGGAACGCACCCGCCGCAACCTGTTGCTGGCCGGCGGGTTCATGGCCGTCATCTTCGGCACCTTCAGCTATCGGCAGCGCCGCCGCACGCAGAAAGCGCTCCAGCGATCCGACGAGCTGCTGTTGAACATCCTTCCTGAAGAAGTGGCCGAAGAGCTGAAGGCGAAAGGCCATGCCGATGCCAAACATTTCGACAAGGTCACCATCCTGTTCACCGACTTCAAGGGCTTCACCGAAGCAAGCGAGAAGCTCAGTCCGCAAGAACTGGTGCACGAGTTGAACACCTGTTTCAAGGCCTTCGACAACATCATCACCGCGCGCGGCATCGAGAAGATCAAGACCATTGGCGACGCGTACATGTGTGCGGGTGGGTTGCCGGACCCGCGGTCATCATCGCCTGCGGACGTTGTGCATGCCGCGCTGGAAATGCAGGCCTTCATGATCGCGCGGAAGACCGAACGCGATGCACAAGGCAAGCCCGGATTCGAGATGCGCGTGGGCATCCACAGCGGCCCCGTGGTCGCGGGCATCGTCGGCGTGAAGAAGTTCGCCTACGACATCTGGGGCGATACCGTGAACACGGCCAGCCGCATGGAGAGCAGCGGGGAGGTGGGCCAAGTGAACATCAGCGAAGCGACCTATGTGCTTGTGAAGGATGAGCCGGACCTGGCGTTCAAGGCACGCGGAAAAGTGCAGGCCAAGGGGAAGGGGGAACTTGAAATGTACTTTGTCAACTGGAAGTCCGCCACCGTGCGGCGACCGACGGACCATGGCGCGTGAACGCGGAGATGGAGATGTGCTTTGCACGCTGTGGCTCGCACGTTGCGCCGGTGACGCCGTTCGACGAAGCGGAACAGGCATTCAGGTTCATCTTTGCCCGTAGCACCGATAGCCTATTCGACACCTTGCCTTACCTAACGAGAGATCGCTGATGAAACGCCTGACCATCCTTCTCCTCGCGCTATTGATGAAGGGTGTTCTTCTGGCCCAACCCTCCGATCGCAAGGCGGATTCGTTGCTCGGCATTTGGAACGACCCATCAAAGCCGGACACCACGCGCCTTCGAGCGATGAACCGGATGTTGATGCGCACCTTCCATCGGATCACACCCGATAGTGTGGTGAGGGTAGGAGAACTGATGTACAGCTTCGCCAAGGAAGAGGGTGTGAAGAGCTGGTACAGCAGTGCGCTTGTTGCGCGTGGCAACGGCTACTTGCTCAAGGCGGACTATGAACGAGCACAGGCCGACTTCGAACTTGCCATGAAGGCTTGTGAAAGCCAGGGGGACACAGCAGGCATGATGGCGCCGCTGAACGGTCTGAGCAGTACGTGCAACATCATGGGCAACAAGGTCCAGGCGATCAAGCACCTGATGCGGGCGTTGCGGATCGCTGAAGCGAGGAATGACAGTTCAATACTCCTGCGCACGCTCGGCAACCTCGCCCTCGGCCATGAGGGTCAGAATGACCTGGTCGCTGCGTCGGAGATGTACAGGCGCGCCATCGACCTGGCCACTGCGCGTAAGGACAGTACAGCACTGTTGAACTTCATGCACAACTATGCGGGTGTGCTTCGAAAGACCGGCAATGCGGCTGCTGCTGAGCGAATGTTCGATGATTGTCTGAGACTGGCGGAGCTGACGGGGAATGACCGGGTCATTTTGGTCGGCGCATTGGAGGCTGGTCGCAGGCGCAGTGCACGTGCCGAGTACGATTCGGCCATGCACTACTTCGATCGCGCCATGAGCATTGCGCTGGCCACAAGCGACAGTGGGAACCTGGCCTCGGTCAATGCGGAGATCGCCTCCTGTTTCCTCGCTCAAGGCCTGTACCATAAGGCCCTTCCATACACGGAGCAAGCCGTGAACATCGCACAACGGATCCATGATCTTCCTGTCCTACGTGATGCGGCCAACGCGGCCTATGCCGTTAGGAAGGCAGCGGGAGATGTGGATGGAGCCTTGGCGATGCTCGAACTCTACTACACGACGCGGGATAGTCTGAGCAATGATGTCAATAAACAAGCGGTGATCGAGCAGCGCTTGCAGTATGACTTCGAGAAGAAGGAAGCCCTTCAGCAAGCAGAGCAGGACAAGAAGGACGCCCTGGCCGCCCAGGAACTGCGCCGGAAGAAGCTCCAGCGGAACGCCTTTATCGGTGGCTTCGGTCTGATGGTACTCCTTGCCGGTACGTTCTTCTTCCAGCGCAACCGCATCAACCGGGAGAAGAAGCGAAGTGAGGAACTCCTGTTGAACATCCTGCCGGAGGAGGTCGCCGAGGAATTGAAGGCGAAAGGCTCCGCGGAGGCCGTCCACATCGACCAGGTCACCGTGCTCTTTACCGACTTCAAGGGCTTCACCGCGATGAGTGAAACGATGAGCCCGCAAGAGATCGTCCGTGACCTGAATGAGTGCTTCAGCACGTTCGACCGCATCACGGAGAAGTACGGGATCGAAAAGATCAAGACCATCGGGGATGCCTACATGGCGGCCGGAGGATTGCCCACACCGAACACCACCCACGCCACGGATGTGATCAAAGCAGCCTTCGAGATGCGGGACCTCATCGCCGAAGCCAAGGCCCGGAAGATCGCAGCGGGCTTCCCCTACTTCGAGATCCGTATAGGCATCCACACCGGTCCGGTGGTGGCCGGCATCGTTGGCGTGAAGAAGTTCCAATACGACATCTGGGGCGATACCGTGAACACGGCCAGCCGCATGGAATCATCGGGCGAAGTGGGCAAGGTCAACATCAGCGAAGCCACCTATGCACTGGTAAGGAATGTGCCGGGGCTTACGTTCACCTCGCGCGGTAAAGTGCAGGCCAAGGGCAAAGGAGAGATGGAGATGTACTTTGTGGGCTCAGCGATCGACACGCGCTGAACCGAGCGGACGTTCATCAGCGCAGTGTGAGATCATTCAGCGCACCACGAAGCGAAGAGGGGTCTTGCTTCCGGTTGAGGAAGCGTTTCTTTCCCGGATCCCGGTCTCGTTCTTTCGAAGCGCTGCATCACGCCTGTCCGCTTTGCGCGCATGCACAGCGGCCCTGGCCACGCGAACTCATGTTGACCCAGTTGCTGCGAACGGAGGCGGTGGTCGCTGAGGGAATGGTCTTTCAATGAGGCGTGGGACGAACGGAACACCAACATGGGAACATGAAGAAGCCCCGTTGCCAGGGCTTCTCCTTGGTAAGCACGTGCAGCCCACTAGGGCATGAGCACCGTATCGATCACATGCACCACACCGTTCGTTGCTTTCAGATCGGTAGTGGTCACCATCGCGGTGCCTCCCTTGCTGTCGGTGAGCATCACCCTGCCATCTTTGAACGAAGCGGTGAGCTTGGCACCGTTCACGGTCGTTAGCACGGCCTTGCCATTGCCGGCCTTGATCGCGGCCGTCACAGCAGCCGCATCCATGTTTCCAGCCACCACATGGTAGGTAAGGATACCGGAAAGCGCGGCTTTCGAATCGGGCTTCAATAGTCCGTCCAGCGTGCCATCCGGCAGTTTGTCGAACGCGGCGTTCGTTGGTGCGAACAAAGTGAAGGGTCCTTTGCCTTTCAGGGTGGTCACCAGGTCAGCCGCTTTCACGGCGGTCACCAGTGTGGTGTGGTCCTTCGAGCCGATGGCGATGTCCACGACATCCTTGCTTTGGGCGAACGAAAGGGTACTGGCGAGCACGAGGCTCGCGGTAATGATGATCTTGTTCATGTCTTGGGGTTTGTTGGTCGAACGATGGGTGAGGAACGCCACAGGGTGAAAGGCACCTCGGGTTGGTTGAGGATCCGTTGGCCGCCCGGACACAGCGGCCGCCACGCTTTCGCAGGGCGACCACTGGTCCGGTCAAGACCAATGCCGGTCAGGGCATCAGCACATTGTCGATCACGTGTACCACGCCATTCTCCGCTTTCAGGTCGGCGCTGGTCACCGTGGCCTTTCCGCCTTTGGCATCGGTGATCACCACCTTGTCGCCATCCAGTGCCGCTGTGAGCTTGGCTCCGTTCACCGTGGTCAACGAGGTCTTTCCGTTGCCGGTCTTGATGGCTGCGGACAGGGTCTGGGCATCCATGTCACCGGCCACCACGTGGTAGGTGAGCAGGCCTGAAAGGTCCTTCTTCGACTCCAGCTTCAACAGCTTGTCCAGAGCACCGCCCGGTAGTTTCTCGAACGCCTTGTTGGTAGGAGCGAAGACGGTGAACGGCCCTTTGCCCTTGAGCGTATCCACCAGATCAGCGGCCTTCACGGCGCTCACCAACGTGGTGTGCTGGGCCGATCCGATCGCCACCTCCACCACGTTGGCGGCCTCGGCAGTTGTGCTCTTGGGGTCGAGCGTGGTGGTCTCATTCATCTTTTCCATGGCTTCATCAGGTATTCGTTATCGCCAACGGAATGGTTGGCGCTGAACTCCTGTGTGTCATGCGCCATGCCGCTATGCAGGTGGATGGTCGCTAGCGCGGGAGCGTAGCGGGAACGGACATTCTCCGCTCGCGCTGCGCCAGCTGCCCTCTGGGGAAGTTGATGATTGCTTTCCTCGTAGTGAGGTGATCACTGTACATCGGACGCGCCACCCTCGCTCGCCCCGAGCAACGCTACCCGCCCGCGTTCACCTTTACACCGCGTGGCGACCGATCAGTACGCGACGAACCGGAGGCTGGTCGTACGTCCGCCTGAAGAAGTGAATCGGGCCACATAGGCCCCGGCGGGCAAGGACGAGGTATCGAAGGTGTTTGCCGAAACCGCAGGAACAGCACGCACGCGGCCGGACATGTCGAGGAATTGGACCGTCCGACCATCATCGGGCGCTCCGTGGATCATGATCTGATCGTCACCGATGGAATGGATCCACGCATCGCCGCTTGAACGGCGGGTGATCGCGATGGGTCCGAAGTGCTTGACCACACCGTTCAGGTCCACTTGGTCCAAGCGGTAGTACGCCAAGCCTTCGAGCGGTTCGGTATCAAGCAAGGAGTAGTTGAGCGTGGACTGACTGGATCCAGCTGCCTGCACCGTGCCGATGGATGTGAAACTGTTCAGGTCGGCGCTTCGCTGCATCACGAAATGGCTGCTGCCCGATTCGCTCGCTGTGATCCAGTCGAGCCGCACGTCCTGTCCTTCTTCGTGGCCTGTGAAGCTCAACAGCTCCACCGGCAATGGCCCCACGGACGCCCACACGTAATCCTCGGTCTCACCACGTGGTGCGGCCATGTAAGGCACCGTGGTGCTCATGGAATCGACCGAAAGCCGGATGCGGATGTAGAACAAGCTGCCCGTGTTCACGAAAGGTGGTACGGTGAACTGCATGGGGTGCACCGCCGCGCCGGACAGGGCGGGAATGGTGACCGTGTTCAACGAGCTCTCCAGCGAGTCGAGGAAATCCCCGTCGGCGTTCCAATCCACATAGGCATGCAGGTAGCTCTTTGCGCCCGAGTTGTTCGTGGCGTTCGTCGGCAAGGTGTAGGCACTGCCCACCGGAGGCCACGGATCGTTCCATGGGTTGTTGGTGAGCGCGTCCTCTTCGGTGCCATCGCCATCGGCCAGCAGGCTGTTGTTGGCGAGCGCTTCCGTACCCGGACCGACAACACCCAGGAACAGGCCGGGGAAGAGCGTGCTCGCCGCGGCCGGCGGTTGATAGTTGATGTTCATGTCGTACACGATGGGCGCGTCGCCATAGTCGTACTGCACATTGGTGATGTCCACCTGGCAGGTCACGGCGGCATCGCAACCGGTGGAGCTGAGCGCGGTGAGGTTGATGGCCACGAAGCCGTTGGCCACATCCAAGGCCGTGGGCGTGTAGGTGAGCGTGGGCGCTGCCACGGTACCACCGCCGGTCACGGAAGCAGCCGTGGTGCTGGACCATTGCACGGAGGCTGCACCGCTCACGGTGATGCCGTTGAACACGATGTTGCTTCCCGCAACAATGGCCCCCGGGCAGTTAAAGTTGTCGATGACCGGCACCACCAACGTCGTAACACCCGTCGCATCCGAGGCCAGGTTGCTCTGCCCGCTGGCGTTGATGCCTGTGTGGATGCTATCGACCCGTGCGAAGAGGTTGGTGAGCGTGCTGCCGATGTTCAGGTCCACTTGGAATGTGGAGGTGCCGGGCGGTAGGGTGAG
>ERZ724527.1265-NODE-1265-length-11917-cov-3.288569_pt1 | contig 11917 bp, 18 predicted proteins | sample MGYA00376060_ERZ724527 | MGnify/ENA primary metagenome ERZ724527 (study PRJEB28724, sample SAMN07190886) | activated sludge metagenome | isolation source: activated sludge of sewage treatment plant in Hong Hong | place: USA: Christiansburg, Virginia | collected...
ACCTACGGCAATTAGTACAGCGAGGTAAAGCAGTTCATCTGAGGTGATTTGTGCCTGCCGTTCATGTTAGTTGTGGTTGCAGTCGGTGGCTATATGGCGTTGCTGGTGAGCGAACATAGGGCGAGCGATAAAGTGGGAATGCTCTGACTGTTGGGAACGCAGTGGGTATGCAACACGGCCTGTGTTCCTGCCTCCATGGGAATGTATGAAATAGCTACCGAATTATACCAGCAGATCGTTTGCAGGCTGACCTACTCCATCAACGGCTTACCTCACCGTCTCATCATCACATATATTTACTTGATCATCGCTGCTGGAAGCGCTTCTTCTTGGGCTGGGCGTCCTCCAGTACGACTTCCTCAACCACTGCCTTGGTGGTGCCAAGGAACTCCTCGAAGATCTTCGAGCTAGGAATCTGCTGGTGCATGCTCTGGTTTACGTAGTAGTTCATGGTGGGGTCCTCACGGATGGTCTGCACAGAGGTTGGAATTGGCAGGTTGAGCTGAGCGAGCTGCTGCGATATCGGAGTTATGGGCTTGATCATCTCCATCTCCAGTTGGTTCAGGCCACCCTGCTTCTGCAGATTCTTCAACCCATTCTGAATGATCTGGTCGATTTCGTATTTGGCGATTAGGCATAAATCTTCCGGTCCGCTGATAGTGAGTATCTTCTTTGCTTTGTCATGCATCTCGTCTTTGCTTAGGCAGACGAAAGCTCCGGTCTTCGAGTTGATTCCCTTGATGGTTTCACCGCCTCGACCGATAACCAGCCCGATGAGTCTTACAGGTACTTCCATTTCAATCTTGTGGGAACCCATGACTGCTCCACTGTTCATTTTTCGCTGAGTCTCAATGATCTGATTGAGCTCCTTTCGGACTCGTTCCACGGCTTCAGCATCACCCTCCACGAAGATATTTCTTGACTTACTTCCAGGTGCGCTTGTGGTGGCAACTTGAACTTTCAGAGCACCGGATTTCTTAGCGATATTTTTTATGGTTTCACCTTCCTTGCCGATCACCAGACCAACACATTCGTTCGGAACTTCCAGAATGAAGGCGTTCTATGAAGGTGGACCGTAGGGAGTCGTCAAAGAAAGATCATAAGTACCTTCTTCACCTGCAATACCCTGTTGATACTGCTTCATCTGCTCTTGTTTGATTCGGCTCAGAGTCTCCTCATCAGCAAAAATGATGCGTTCAATTTCAGCACATGCCCGAGCTACTTGGGTTTCGTTATCACCCAGGATTAGCACATGAAGATCTTCATCATCCTCCATTTCAGGTCCACCCTGTGAACCTTTCCCTCGAACAAGTATCTTACAGCCGGTCTTCTCCTCAAGCTGCTTTTGGTTGTTACCGCGAGGCCCAATCAATAGACCTGAGTAGTTGAAGTTGCCTTCCTTGGGTAGGGTAATTTTTCTCTTGATTTTGCTGGCATCTGTAAGCATACTGATGACGCTGGTGTTGAGCCCAACAGGTATCGCACCACTAGTCGGCACAAGGGTCAGCCCAATACCTAAGTTCTTATTGGCAGGGTTCAGTTTCTGCAGCAACGAGAGGTTCTTGACCTGCTCCTTCGATCCAAACAAGTTTTCTTGAAGTTTGGTGGAAAGGGTGGTCAGTTTATGCTCAGTCTTAGCATCAATAGGGGCGTCCGTGAACCTACTTTTCCTTTTCTATTTTAAATTTGAGTGTACCTCATCTGGCGGCAGTTCCTAACGCTTGCGTGGACGCGATCGAGACCTGGAGCGATCACGATCTTTACTGCGCTTTCGGTCCTTTCGATCGCGACTATCATCGCGCTTTCTGCTGCGTTCGTAGGAACGACTGCGAGAGTCAGACCTCCTATGTTTTTTCATAAGTTGAGGAAATATTATAAAGCAGTCGGAAAGCATCGGTCAGTTGACGCCGTTGCGGGTATGCAACACTGGCACCATCGGTGGCACACTTGAGTTTGGTTTTACTTGTTTGCGCCCACGATCCTTTAGGACTGCTGGAGGCTTACGCTTGTTCTTCTTGTCGTGCTCGCGAATGTTCTTCAGATTCTTTGGCTCCATAGCTTCTATCTTCCCGAATTTAATCTTAGCATCACGACCACGGCCCATGTCTCCTTTGCTTTCCTTCCCATGAGGGTTGTGAGTTTCAGATGGCTCGTAGATTATTGCTTCGAAGTACTGCCGATCCTGTTCAACAGGGTATTCCTTCGAAGTGATCGCCTTGCCAGTGAGATTCATTTAAGGGAGTTCCTCCTTCCATGATGAGTAAGTGCTTTCGAAGCTCTCAACGTACAGACGGAGTGCTTTATCCTTGAGTTACTCGTTGTTGATGACTTCGGCCAAAACCTCCTGAAGGGCGAGACCAAGGTTGCAGTTCTTCGCTATGAAGTCCATCTAAAAATGATTATAGTTAGCCGCCGATGGTAAGCACTTAAACCCGGAAATTACAGAACTCAAACGGTCAGCACTTGTTGAAGAGAAGAGACGCTCCCATCAGAAATCGTCGAAAACGCGCTACTCGTGAATCGCGATGGTGCTGGGATATGACATCGATTAGGTGACCTCTTAGAAATTGCTGCTGTCGGCACGGTTCTTCAGGCTTGGTTTCCAGGGTACCCGAATGTGCTTTGAGCGGATGGAGTGCCAGTTGATACGGCTGAACCATGGGTGAGTTTTGATTGAATCACCATCCTACATAAAGGGTTTGAAGTACGTCGTGAGCACCCAATCGTCTATCGGGGGAAGGATTCAGAAGCCGGATAATTAAGTCTTTCGCACGCAGTGGGAAAAAGTCGGGAAACTCGATGACTCCCCGCATAATTTTGCTGTAGATATTCTTTGGTTCATCGGCATCATAGAACGGTGGATAGCCAGCTAGCAACTCATAAGTAAGTATTCCTATTCCCCAATAATCCACTGGCTTGCCGTAGCCTTTGCTCTGCTCACGTAGCACTTCAGGTGCAAGATATTCTGGAGTGCCGCAGAGGGTAAAGGTTCGGCTATGACTCGTATCCAACTTCTTGGCAAACCCTAGATCGATGATCTTGGCGTGACCAGTGGTATCTATCATGATGTTTTACGGCTTGATATCCCTGAAGATGATCTGGTTGGAATGCAGGTAGCAGATAGCATCGGTGATCTCAGATACATAGAACATTTCGACATCGTTTGCGAACCGGCCACTTTTGGTCAGCCTACTGAACAGTTCACCTCCAGGTATATACTCGAACAGCATGTACACTCGCTTGGCATCGTGGAACGTTGCCTTGCTACATAACCCCATGCTTACAGCGATACGATGAATGGGTGGTTGAGTGCACTGAGTATTTCCTTTTCGCTTTTGATGTGATCCACTTGCTTCTGCTTGATAATGTCAATCTTTTTCATGATCTTGAGAGCAAACACCTCACGGGTGTTGCGTAACCTTACCAGCTTCACGCGGCCAAAGGTGCCATACCCCAGTGTCGTGATTATTTCGAACTAGTCGATGTCCAGCAAGCGGTGACTCATATAACGATAATGAATTCATTCTGCGGTCACTTCTTCGAAAAGGTTTGGTAGGCCTTTTGGTCGTCATCGTCATTGAACTTTGCAATGAAGTTGATCTTCTTTACCTCCTTGAAGCCCTCGTTGGTGCTCGGAGGTTACACGTTCTTGAACCATGTATGAATGGGAATGCTGCCAGCCTTGCCTGAAAGGTGCTCGCGCTTGTCGTTGACCACTCGCATGTAGTCGTTGTGGAAGCAAGTATCCTTGTTGGTGTTGAAGAAGAAACAGCGGACCTGGTAGCCATACTTACGGGCCAAGTCACCGAAATACTTGCGATCCTCCTTCTTTGGATTGGTATTATCGATCACAACGCTTTTGCCTTTCTTGAGTTCCTACTAGGCCACCTTATAGCACTTCTCCTTGGTCTTGAGGGTATCTCTATTGACCCGCGTGTAGGTTGGCAGGTAGTTCTTCCAGAATGTTGATTTTCCGGAACCTGGAGAACCACAGAAGATGATCATCTCTTTTTCAACAGGCTCGAACGCCTTGGTTCCTTTTTAGCCCTCGACGAGCTCACCGTCGGTAGCCACCGTCTTGGGATTGAATCCCTTGATCTCAATAGTTTCCTCCTTTTCGTTGAGGAACAACACTTCGGGTGTTTTAAAGGGGACATCGCAGTTCACTGCAAACTTGAGATCCGTATCCGAAAAGTCTTTGTGCCTCGCAGTCTTCCGACCAGCAGCATCACCACAGAAGAAAGACTTCTTCTTGTCAATTTTGACCCCACCGTTGTGTTTGGATTCGAGAATTTCCCACATCCTAGTCGAAGGCTTCCTGTACTCGTCGTCCGCAGAGGCGATGAATACTGTCATCTGCACACCAACCTCCTTGCAGATGTTCTGAATCTTTGTTTGGATATCGCTGGCTGAGGTCTTCCCCAACGAGATGCCGTTTTGGTTGGTGAAGATCACTAGCTTGAAGCCATCCTTATCAAGTTCCCTCAGCTTGTCAGGTACTGACTTATCCCAGAATAGCCAGTCATTGGCGTCTTTAGGAAACTTCGCCCCACTCTTGACCTTGATGAGGGTATCATCCATATCGAAGGAAGCGACCTTCTCTGAATGTGCACTACCAGACTCACCGAAGATTAGTGTAGACTACTTATCCCAGGTCCACTTGCCTGCTTCCACCCGTGCCTCCTATACTTTAGTTTTGGCGGCTCGCATGTAATTGATTATGCTTATCGGTCGACCCCAGAACCTTTCAAACCGCTTCTGATTAAATATGTCGTTCGCCGCGAGAGAGCCAGATAAATCTCAACGGAAATTCTAACGGCAACATTGGTATACAGTGTCACTCTTCAGCTGTTATCTTGAGGTATACGTCTTACAGGTTTGGTTCGTAGACGCTGAAGTCACGGATCAGTCCTTGCATCTTTAGTTACTGCATCTTGCCAAAGAGTTCGGAAAGACGGATTTGTTACTTACTGACTTCAATCTTTAGCTTCTTCTCGTCTTCTTCGAGCAGGCGTTAGTTGAAGATGCCGATCCTTGTTCTCAGCGCCTATCGAACTTCGTTGGATGTTCCCGTGAAGAAGATGTCAACGAAGAGGCATGGGTAGTACTTATCCTTGAGCTATTTAATAGTCTTCAGCTATCGCAGCTCGCCCTTGATAAGGATTGCAATCTTCGTGCAAATTGCTTGAGCTTCGTTCATAGAATGGGTGGTGAATACAACCGAACTTTGCTATTCCATTGAGAGCACCTTGACCATGGATCTGCGGGACATTGGGTCCAAGCCTGTCGAACATTAATCAAGGAACTTGGAGCGGGGCTGTCCGATGAGGCATACAGCCATGCAACACTTTCGTTTGTTACCTCCACTGAGATATTCGAAACTACGGCTAACATTTTCCATCTCTAGCTTGTCGAAGAGCCATTCTGACTCGGATTTGATGTTCTTCACGCCAACCAAATGTCCGAACACCTTCAGGATTTCTTCTGCGGATAGCTTCTCCCACATGGTGTCATCCTGATAGCAAATTCCCATCGATTTGAATGTGTACTCGTATGGTTGGTGAAGCTTGCCTTCCAAAAATACCTTTCCTGTTGTTGGCTGTTCTTGGGAAGTCAATAGCTTGAAGGTCGTGGACTTTCCCGCACCGTTGGGACCCAACAACCCCAACATCTATCCGTCGGCTACACTGAAGCTAATTCCCTTCAGGGCTTCTTCACTTCTATAGTTCTTTGTCACGTGTTGAAGCTATACCCTTGATTAGGACCTTTCATCGGTCTGCCTTCTCAACCTTTTGAGAATGCTACACTCTATCAACGCTAACACTATCAAGTAAAACCCAACCTGCAAGGCATAGTAGTTTACTGGTTCGGGTAACGGCTAAGTGAGGCTGGAAGGATTTACATTTGGAGAGAATTTCAACTGGAGACTGTAGAGCGGATATAAATGTCGGAAGATCCATAACAACGTGTCCTTAAAGATTTCATTGGGAATTAGGTTGAGGAGTGGAACAAAGAACCCCGTACAGAAGTTGATGACGGTAAAGTACTTTACTGACTTTTCACTGGACTTGAACAGGAAGCTGCAGCAGTAGCAGAACACGATCAGTGCCACACCGAACCCACACATGTACCAGATGTCCAGCAAATCACCGAGCAGTAGCTTCATGATGAGCAGGTTAACCACAAAGATAGTGTAGTCGACGAGAAGGTTAGCAGCCCAGTAGCACCACCACTGTAGACCACGCACACGCAGCACATCGATGATCTTTTTCTCCTTTTCGTAGACTGCAGTAGCCACATATATTCCTACCGAAAGGTAGTAGCCCTGCAGTAGCATCATCTTCTTCATCGTTCCTTTTTGTTACGACATTCTGGCTTGGTCAATGTCTTCAGTAGCATGTTCCCTGGCTATCTGCTCCATGAAGTTGCTCATGGCTATGCCAATCACCACAAACAGAATGTTGAGGAAGTATAGCACCAACGATCGAATGGGATTCGATTTTATCACCAAAATGTTCTTCACAAGCATAGCTCTGAATGGCCGGGTTGCACCCACGTCTGAGCGTTGTTCGAAGGTGTTTGAAAGGTTGACTCCAGCCTGGCCAGTTAGTATTTCAGGGTCATTGAGGATAGCGAGAAAAGCCTACTCGAGTGAGTTGAGCTATAGTGTGACTTCCAACCCGTGAACCTTTTACAGTTCGCGAATAATAAAGTAGAACTTGTCTTCATCCTTGAGACGTAGAGTATACCTAGTTATGTGCCGATCCATCTGTTCATCCTCGACAGTCTTCAAGTGCTTCTCAACAATCGACCTGTGTTCGCTGCGCAGGTTCTCTGCGCCGTATACAGTTAGGTTATAACCGATTCCGAACTTCTTCTTTATAAAGTTAGGGCTACCAATTACCAAGAAGGACCCTTTTTCAATGATGCATACCCTGTCAGCGAGAATTTCAGCTTCGTCAAGATGATGGGTTGTTAGGAGTAGTGTCTTATTCCTGTACTTCAGCTGTTTCAGAATTTACCAAATAGCACGACGGTTGTGAGGATCCAGACCCGAGGTGGGTTCATCGAATATCAGTAGTTGGGGATCTCCAATAATGGCGATAGCCACGGACAGTCTTCGCTTCATGCCTCCACTGAGATCCTTGGTCTTCTTGGATTTCTCCTCCACCAACCCTACTTCTCCGAGCACCCTGTCCAGTTCGGACATCTCCGCATTCTTCACTCGAATGTAAAACTCCACCTGCTGCTGTACTGTCATCTCGCCGTATAGTATTTCGTGCTGGTAGCACACTCCCATCTAAACTGACTCCTTCATCTAAACGCTACCGCTTGTAGGCTGTTACATTCCTGTCAGGATGTCAATCAAGGTGGTCTTGCCTGCACCGTTTCTTCCCAACAACGATAGAATCTCGCCCTCGTTGATGGCTAGTGTCACGCCGTTCAGAGCGTACTGCGGTCCGTACTGCTTGACGATAGCCTTCAACAGACAAAGTCTTGGCTTGTTAATAGTGTTTTCTTACTGGACGCGAGCCTGAGTTTCGAGCATCTCCATCTCGATCTCTTCCGACAGCTGTTCCACCGGTCGAGCGGCTTTGAAACGCTTGAAGCAGCAAGCAAAAGGAATGATCCCGTGCTCCCTCCAGAGATACACTACCATCGCTAACTTCGCTGTAATCAGCAGCATCGAAGCCGGTATGTGCGAGCCATTGAGAATTGCAAGCGGGAAGCTCGGCTGCGGCAGCAGCATCAACAGATAGTCCCAGCCTATATTTACAGCTATTGTTTACCAGTGAGCTTGGCCAGATTAATCGAGTAATAGGCAAACAGCGAAATCGAGCAGACCATGCCGACAACCTCCGTGGCGATCTTTGGGTCCCTGAAGAACGTGAGAAAGGCGAGGGTAAAGTTACAGCTGCCCACCACAAAGCACGCAAAATAGTACACAAACCCGAATGTCTCCTGTGGGTTGAAATACACGAAGGTGAAGAACACCGGGGTGAGCAACATGCTGGTGAAGCAGTACATGTACAGCAGATTGCCGAAGATGTAGCCGTGCTTCGACAGCCCCAACACTATCTGGTAGGTACGGAAGTGTTCCTCGCGCTCGTTGATGAAGTATAGGGCGAACTTGCGAATGGACGAAGAGTTGACGTTACCTAGGTAGAAAGGCAGGAGCAGCTCCATGAACTTGCCGAGAATCATTTCTGCTGGCTTCTCCGACTGGCTGTACTTGCTGACCACGTAGATCATCGAGCAGGTGATCAGCGGCATCAAGAACTCGCCAAGCAGCCCCATCGGGCTCTTCAGGTCGAGGAGGGTATTCTTACGAATCACCACATAGATTTCTCGGAGGAATCGGCCTGGCATCAATCCGAGGTATTTTCGATAATTAATTCTTCATGGAGATCAACGAGGCGGGACTTGGGCAGTTCAAGCGGGTTCTCCGTAACCTAGGTAGTTTGCGGGTTTACGTAGAGAACACATCGATGAACCTTCCGGAGATACGCGAGCTGAGAGCCTAGCACGAGTACCTCGAGAAGTTGCGCGACCAACGCACCAAAATCGAAGATCTCAAAAATCGGTTTGACGAGAAGGAAGCGTCGATAAAGCGTCTTCACAGCGACAACATGAGTCTCAGGAGTAAGTGTTGAGTTACGCAGAGGAGCTGGAGCAGTCGGACAGGAGGGCACATCGCCTGGAAATTAAACTCACCGAGGAGCAAGCCCACCGGCAGAAGATCTAGTCCACCATAACAGTATACTAAACAGAGCGAGAGAAGTTCCGGCAGCGACTGGCCGAAACCGAAACCGAACGCGACGAACTCAAAAGGGGTGTGAAACAGAAAGAAATGATGCTGCTGTCGATCGAAGACGACTTCAAACGCAAACTGAAGTAGCTGCAAACGAGCTACCAGTTCGACAAGCGAAGGTTGGTGGAGGTCTACGAACAAAGGCTAATGGCGCTGGAGGAGTCGAAGTCCAAGGCAGAGGAGCTAGAGCAGATGCAGGAACTCATCGAAAGGCAGAACCGCGCCTTGAGAATGCAAGAGGAATCCCTCACCGAACTCCAAGGCCGTAATGAAGAGTTGTAGCACCAGCTCGAAGAATTCCGCGAGGTTTACGAAAAGACCGTGGTGTGTCGCGACGAGATCACAACTGAAGCCGATTTTTATAAATAGGAAGCTGATCGTCTAGCAAGGAAGCTCAAAGAGCTAGAGGAGGAATAGGCTGCCCGCCACTAAGTCGACCTCCTAAAATAAAAGATGAACCAGCTGCGTAGGGGCTAAATCGAAAGAATTGAGCAGGTAGTGCACGAACTAAACTGATACTTTTACCACCACGCTCATTATCACGGTTGGTTGCTGCAAAACCAATTTAAATTTGAATTGCAACATGATTGGCAAACAGCCACTCAACAGTACACCCATCCGCGCAAGACAGTTAGTGCAACCAGAAAACATCCGGGTTGGCTATGCTACCGTGTTGAGACATCCAGCCGTCAAGACAGAGAGGCCTATTAACCACAATGAAAATACTGTCGTTTATTAGAGCAAGGCCAGTTTTCGGGATGTATCGCCCAAGCAGGGGTTGAATGTGACACCCAAACCACTGTCCTCGCTGGCACTTACGACACCAAAAAAATCGGTGTTCTGTAGCAACCATTCACAGAAGGAAGCGGAGTACCAGATTCAGTTAGAAGACGATCTAATGTACTACTGCGAGAGGTGTAGTGCATTGCTCGCAAGCCAGGGATTTCAAGTAGTGAGGTTGCAATACAAAGCTGGATCAGCCAATCAAAGTACTGGAGTACATCTTTTAAGTCCCGCCAGCTCATCGCCCTTGGAGAGTCACCCTCGCTACACCGAAATCAAATAGTTCTGCGAAAGTGCACGCACCCTGTTGATGGATAATGAGGACAATGCGGAGTACATGCGCGGTCTCGAGACTCACTACCTGGAGCAAGAGCAGCTGATTGAAGAGTTCCACAACGGAATGAGTCACTACCTAAACCAAGTGAAGCAGCAACACCTCAAAATGATTCGGGCGGAGAGTCGGAAATTCTTGCAAATCGCCGATATCGAGAGAGGCGAGATTGAGGATAGTTCCTCAGAAGTTCATGATATATTGCAAGACATCGAGACGAACGTAACGGATATCGTATCGACACTGTCAGAGGAGAGATATCGCGAGGTGATGGGACTGTATCAACAGAAACTCAGCCTGTTTGGCCATCAAGCCGAATAGAGAAGATAGTCATTTGAGGGAATCACCCAACTCGAGAGGAGAGACCTCGAGAAGAAGTTAGCAGAGTTCGGCCGGCTCATGTCTCAGTTCTTCTCAAACGAATAGCCGACAAAGCTTCCACAACAGCCGAACAAGAATTCAGCTTCCAGCAAACAGATGTGCGCGTAGAACTAAAAGCTCATTAGGTTAGCCAAGCTAACTGGCTCCAAGGATCGCTAACGTGGACCCTTCCGTAACCTCCGTTTCGAGGAAAGCGATGTGGTCGAGTCGCCGGTCTTCCGCGAACTGTGACGTGCTTCACCATTACATTATTGATCTGCTTATGCTATCACTTGGTTCAGTCGTCGTCGCTGTAGCTGCGCTCCTCATCCACTTGCTCCAGTCGTCTCATCTTCTTGCGCTTCTTTTTCTACCTTTACTCTTTGAGGAGCCGTTCCTGTTCCATGTCCTCCTTCATGGCCATCATCTTGCTGTAGTTCTCTTCCCTTTCGATATCGCCTGGCTTCGATTCTATGATCTCCTCTCGGTCGCGATCGCGATACGTGGAACTCCGATATCGCCCGAGCATGTTATTGAGTTCCTTGCGTGCCTCCGGGTCTAATTCGTCCTCGTAGTCGTCTTGGTCCTGATCGTCATAGTAGTCGTCAAGTCGTTCCTCGTCCACCTCGTCGCGGTACTCTTTCATTCTGCGTTGGTGCTTGTCCTTGAACCGCTCCTTCTGAGGTTCGCGTTCAATTCGTTCCGATGCAGCAGCTACTCCACTAGCGGCAGCTGCACCTTGCTGCTTCTCCACCTCCTTTCGAACGATCTTTTCCGCCTTTTTCTCTTTCTTGGTTTCATTCAAATCGACGATCTTCGGCATAAACTTGCGAGGCTGGTCATGAACCCGAACCTCCACACCCTTGTCTATCTTCACAAAGGTGGACTTGGACTGCTCGATATCCTTCTTAACCTTCTTCTCTTAGATGGAGAGCTTCGATCCGCTAATCCTCTCCAAAAACTCGCTGAGTTTTGCTTCGTTTTGTTGCTGTGCCTCCTTCAGAAACGGATGGTCTTTGATGGAGAATTCTGCGCTTAAGATGGCTGAATACTTTTGTGTTTGGACGAAGACATCCCCAGTGAATAAATTAGGATGACTCCAACTATAAGTCTTACCGCTTAAACCTAGTCTGGTGGTTCCGACAACGTGTGAGTCTCTCACAAATCAAGTCGCTCAATATTCGCGATAATATCGCTCAGTCCTTTCATAACTTACAGTTTCTTTCTTCAAACAACTGCCAAGCAATGCTCGGTACGTCGATCGCTAACTCAGATGATGACTTCCTTCCGCTTGATGGGTACACTCCGACCATCCTTACAGGCTCACGATCGAGCAGCATGCGGTACCTTCCGATATGACTTTAGAAAAGTGAGCAAGAAGGAGTAGCCTCCTAAGCCACCCGCCAAACCACCAACACTAAAGCCACCACCACCGAAAGACGACTTCGATGACCTTCTGCAGTAGCTCACCGAGAAGGTGGAAAAGCGTAAGGATCCACCACCGTCTGCATTAGCCACCACAAAAGCAACCCTGACGGTAACCCAGCCAGCGAACAATTTGACTTCAACAAGAAACTTGGCTAGTGAAAACAACCTGGATATGATGTGGACCAACGAAAGCTTCTATCCGT
>ERZ724527.1266-NODE-1266-length-11915-cov-6.733221_pt1 | contig 11915 bp, 9 predicted proteins | sample MGYA00376060_ERZ724527 | MGnify/ENA primary metagenome ERZ724527 (study PRJEB28724, sample SAMN07190886) | activated sludge metagenome | isolation source: activated sludge of sewage treatment plant in Hong Hong | place: USA: Christiansburg, Virginia | collected...
GGTGGGTGTGGTCGGTGTGATGGGCCTGGCCTGGGGCACCTGCGCTGCAACCGGCACCGGGACCGGTGTCGGCTTCTCGGGTTGGGCCGCTTCGGGCGCGGCCATCTCCACCAGAATCTCGGCAGGAACCACGAGTTCTGCGACCTTGCGCAGCAGCCCGGACTGCAGCGCCCACAGTGCGCCACCGTGCAAAAGCAGCACGGCCAACACGATCTTGACGTTGCGGCTCATTCGCACAGCGCCCACCCACCGGCAACCAACGCCAGAATCAAACCCATCAATACAGCGGTAAAGACTTGCATGGTTGTCTTTGCTAGAACTTCAGGTTCAACGAGAGCTGGGCATTGCGGCCTGCACCAGGGATGTAGTGCCCGGTGTACAGCGAGTCCGCGTAGACCACGTTGGCTATGTTGCCGATGTTGCCCTTGAGCGAGACTTGTTCGCTAAAGGTGTATTCGGTCATCAGGTCCACGGTGGCATAGGCGGGGGCCATCCAGCCGGGGTTGCGGTTGGCTGCCTGTTCCGAGCGGAAGTTGACCCCGGCGCCGACGCGCCATTGCGTGTTGAGCTGGTAGGTGGTCCACACCGTGCCACTGTGGATGGGCGTCAGAGCAGGGCGCTCGCCCGCGCGGTCACCTGCACCGGCGGTGGGCGAGGCAATGTCAATGGCGGCATCCGGCATCCACATGTAGGAGCCAAAGATTTCCCATTTGGGGCTGAGGTGGCCGGTGATGTCGATTTCCATGCCGCTGCTGTGGCGCTTGCCCGACAGCAGGAAGGCGGTGGCGGCGGAGTCGGGGTCGGTGTTGCGCTCGTTGTATTTTGTGGACTGGAAGATCGCCAGGCGGGTGGTGAAGCGCTTGTCGGCCGTGTCCAGCTTGGCACCGAATTCGATGTTGCGGCTTTGCTCGGGCGGCGTGTTGGCGCTCAGCGCGCTGTAGGAGTAGGTGTCGGCCGAGGTGTTGAACGACGTGCCCCACGAGAAGTGGTACGAACTCAGGTCGTTGGGCTGGTACAGCACGCCCAGGCGCTCGCTCCAATCGCCAATGGTCTGGGCGTACTTGGTGGTGATGGCGCCGGCAGCGTTGAGGCTGTCAAAGTTGCCGCGCATGCTGTCATAACGCAGGCCACCCAGCACCTTCCAGTGGGGCGCGACATGCACCATGTCCTGGGCGTAGACACCCAGGTTTTGCGCCTCGAAGGCGCTGGTGCGCAACACGGTGCGCGCGCTCTCGTTGATGGAGGCACCGTCATCGGGTGTGCTTGCTAGCGTTTTTGGCTTGGTCACTGCCGAGGCGCTGTAGACGTTCTTGGACTCCCGGGCAAAGTCCAGCCCCGCCAGAATTTCGTGCTTGACGCCCCAGGCCGTCAGTTTCTGGCTGTAGTCGCTCTGGGCGTAGAGGCCGTCCAGGTCCTGAATCTTGGCGTTGTTGCCGCGGTTGAGAATGGTACTGGGGCCATACGTGTCCAGTGCCACGGCGGTGGTGGTGCACTGCGGGTTGGTTACCACGCCAGTGGTGGCGTTGGTCGTCTTCTGGCAGTAGCGCACGGTACCGGCGCGTTGGTCGCGGGTGTAGGCGCCTTTGCGGACCACGGTCTTGATCTCGCTGTCATCCTGGAAGCGGTGCAGATGGCTGGCCGTCAGGTATTTGGCGGTGCCGTTGTTGTAGTCGCTGGCCATGCCAAAGTAGGCGCTGGGGTCCATCTTGTTGTTGACCGTGGTGTCGGATGTGGGCGACGCGGCGGTTGGCTTGGTCCACGGCATCCCATAGTTCATGCCGTTGTTGTTTTGCAGGCTGTACAAGCCGACGGAGATTTCGTCGGCCGTGCCAATGCCAAAGCGGTAGGCGCCGGCGATGCCTTTCTTGTCGATGCTGCTGCCCGCGGCGTTGTTGTCGGCCTTGGTCAGCATGGCGTTGATGCGCAGGGCGGCGTCGTCTCCGGTTTTGACGTTGAAGTCCCCGGTGATGCGCCGGTAGTTGTAGTCGCCCAGCGTGGTGGAGATTTCGTGCTGGTCAATGGTGCGCGGCGCTTTGGACACCTGGTTGACCGCGCCACCGGTGGAGCCGCGGCCAAACAGCATGGAGGCCGAGCCGCGCAGCAGTTCGATGCGGTCGTTGTTGAAGGTGTCGCGGTCGTAGAAGGCCGGGTCGCGCAGGCCGTCCACAAAAATGTCGCCGCTGGTGGCCAGTGAAAACCCGCGCAGGCGGATGTCTTCCTCTCCGCCTTCGGCCGCCTGGAAGGTTACGCCAGCCGTGTTGTGCAGCACGTCCTTCAGGGTGTCCAGGTTGCGGTCATCGATCAGTTTCTCGGTGACGACGGTGATGGACTGGGGAATGTCGCGCAGCTCCTGGTTGCCTTTGCCGATGCCGCTGGATGTGGCGCGCACGGTGTCTTTGCCTTCGGCGGCCTCGAACCGCTCTTTGATGACGACGGGTTTGAGGGTTTTTTCGGCACTTGGATTTGCGGTTTGGGCCATGGCACTGAGGGAACCCATCAGCAGCAGCGCGCCCAGCGGCAGATGTTTGCCCGGTTTTGCTACTGAGTGTGTAGCTGCTTGCGCAATGTTGACGAGGGCTGGAGGCCTATTTTGCTTAAGGATTTTGTGTGGGTGCATGGTTCGACTGAGGTCAGGGGTTGGTGCTGGCTGAACCCCGGGTGGTGGCACCCAGTCGTTGTGGCTTGCGGAATATCAAGATTGGTGTAATTTTAAATGCGAATCGTTGTCATTTGCAATAAACTACAGTTTTATTTGAGGATGAATATGCAAAAACGTGATTTCTTGCGCGCCAGTGGCGCTTTGGCGGCCAGTTCCCTGTGGCCGTTTGCTGTGCTGGCCCAATCTGCAGGCGATGCCTCTGCCACTGCGTCCAGCTCCACGGTATTAGCGGCATGGCACCAGGACAGCAGCGCGACCCAGCCGGCTGGCGAGTTTGTGGGCCTGTTTGCACTGGACTGGCAGGCGGCCCAGGTCCGCATCCAGTCAGCACTGGCGGTTCCCACGCGTACGCACGGCCTGCTGGTTCAGCCCGACGGCGGCTTTGTGGCGGTGGCGGTGCGCCCTGGCATGTGGATCGTCCGCTGCGACGCCCAGGGCCAGGCGGTGCAGTGGCTGCGCATGGACAGTGAGTCTGAGGGCCGCACACTGGACGGCCATGTCTGCGCCAGTGCCGATGGCCAGTGGCTGTACACCGCCGAGACCAGCGCCCGCTCCGGCCAGGGCTGGGTGTCGGTGCGTGACAGCCAGACCCTGCGCAAGGTGGCGCAGTGGCGCACCTATGGCGTGGAGCCACACCAGTTGTTGCTGGATGCCTCGGGCAAGCTGATGGTGGCCAATGGCGGCATTCTGCGCGCCGAGGGCGACAAGAAGCGCGACCTGCACCTGATGGACTCCTCCCTGGTGCGCATGGACCCCAGTACGGGCGAGCGCCTGGGACAGTGGCGCCTGAAGGACCAGCGTCTGGGGATTCGCCACATGGCGTGGAGCCAGCCCGCAGTCAAATCCGCGAGTAGCCCAAAAGTGTCCAAACCCTTTCCGGGAACCTGGGCGGCAGAGCGTGCTGCGCAGGTCAAGGAGGAGCCCGTGCAGCGGGCGGGGGACACGAAGCAGCACGCTCTGCCGCCCTGGCACCTGGGCATTGCCCTGCAAAACGAGCACGACGACGTCATCCGCCGCAGGGCATCGCCCGTGTTCGCGGTGTGGGATGGAGACACCATCCAGACCCCCGCCCTGGGTGAGGGTGGCGGAGGCTACAGCGGCGACATCGTGGCCAGCCCGGATGGCGGCTTTGTGCTGAGCTGCCTGCGCACCAACACCGCATTCCAGTGGAACCCAAAGGCGCCGGAGGCCTTGACGGTGATTGCGCAATTGCAGGACGCCGGCGCCCTGACGAACTGGCCGCTGGCGCAGCATGCCGATGGTGTATTGCTGGGCTCCGCCAGAGGTGTTGCGCGTTGGCATCCGTCACTGGCTCCGGTATTCCTGAAGTGGCCGGTCGGGCTGGCGCTGGACAACCATTGGGCGTTGGTGGGCTAAGCCAATGACCCATCCAACCGAGCCCATCCCGCCAAACACTCGCGTGGCGCCCCATGATGCCCCGGCAACGGCGCAGCGCAAGGGCACACCCGCCACCGGGGCTGTGCTCCGGCTGCCCAGCCGCGCCATTTTTGTCGGCGCCCAGGAAGTCGAAATCGAACACAACGGCGCGGTCTACCGCTTGCGCCAGACATCTTTGGGTAAGCTGATATTGACCAAGTAGCGCTAGCCCATGCTCCCGCAGGCCAACCTCCCGCAACAGGACAGGACGCGGCCGCCAACCTCGTGTCTGAGGGCTTTCAGACAGGCAATCCAGTGCATGTGGGGTGTGAAGTCTGCGACATCCATGCGGTACCACTCTTTTGTGGAGTGCCAACGGACGACCAACGCTTTTGCCGCGCCTGTCGGTGCTACATTGGGCAGCCTTGGATTTCAACGGAACGCGCCCATGCACCCGATTCTTCTGTTTTTGCATTTGGCAGGCGTTGTCCTGTGGGTGGGCGGCATGTTTTTCGCCTGGATGTGCCTGCGCCCGGTTGCGGCGGTCCAGTTGGAGCCACCCGTGCGCCTCAAGCTTTGGAGTGCGGTGTTTGTACGGTTTTTCCCCTGGGTATGGGTCGCCGTTTCGGTGATTCTGATCAGCGGCCTGGTCACCATGTTCGTTGGCGGCATGAAACACGCGCCTGTCCACTGGCATCTCATGCTGCTGCTGGGTCTGGTGATGGGCGGTATCTTTGTCTACGTCTTCCAAATCCCCTACGCAAAACTCAAAGCTGCCGTTGCCAAAGAGGATTGGCCAGCGGGTGGCAAGGCGCTGGGCCAGATTCGGCGGCTGATTGGAATCAATCTGATCCTCGGCTATGTGACGATCGCCATTGCGTCACTTGGGCGGTTGATGAGCATACTGTGAACAACTCCTCGTTCTGACTGTTCTAGCCGGTCAACTCCTGCAGGCGACAATGAGCGCATTGCTGCAGCGAGGTTCAGGTACTGGGCCAGACCCCTCTATCACCACCCCTATTTATCAAGATGAAAACTTTTGCCAGACTATTCTTTCGAACTTTGAGACTTTTCCTGGGTCCATTTATGCGGCTTTGGGAAATCGCCAACCGACCAAAGGGGATGGCTCGCTTGCCCGCACGCCAGCTGGAGGTTGACAAGCAGTGCACCAATCTCGCTTTGTATCAATTTACGACCTGCCCATTTTGTATCAAGGTTCGGCAAGAAATGCGCCGCCTGTCACTCAACATAGAGCGCCGCGACGCTCAAAAGCACGAACAAAATCGTTCAGATTTGATTCAAGGCTACGGTCAACCCAAAGTGCCGTGTCTGAAGATAACCGACCCAGCGGGCAATGCCGTATGGCTGGTGGAGTCCGACGCCATCATTGCGTATTTGAGAGGACGTTTTGCGAACACTTGATCGTTGATCTCGCGGGGGCCAAGACGATCAGGTGGGCAGGGCGTCAAAGATCTGTTGCCACCAAATTACTGCACAGACGTCTCCAGCTTTTTCAGTTTGCTGGCCAGCGATGCCGATGACAAAGCGCCAAAGTGCGTATCCACCAGGCGGCCGCTGGCGTCAAAGAAGGCCGTGGTTGGCAGCGCTGTTGAGCCGAGTTGCTCACCGAGTTTCTTGCGTGAGTCCAGAACCACGTTACCCAGGACCAGTTGGCTCGTCGTAAGGTATTTCTGTACCGTGACGGGGTTTTCACCCTGGTTTGCCTCCAATCGCGCATCAAACCTGCCGCTTCGCGGTAACGCCAGCGCAACTTCCAACGGTAGTACGGCAGATGCACACTGCCACTGGCGATCAGCACGATACCGGCAAACTACTCCGGTGTGCCTACAACCAGGTGGAGATCGCCGAAATAACAGCTTCTGCAAGTACGAACGGAACTGCTGTCAATACCGCGCCAGTCGGGTGCGCACAGCTATACCTCGAGTTGGACCATTTACTTGCCCAGGTGGTGATAGTCTGTGTCTGTGGTGTCGTCACTGTTCCGAGAACATTAATACACCAGCCGCTCCGGGTGGATTTCCTGCAGGATGGTGGTTGCGATCTCTTCAATCGACTTGGTGGTGGTCGAAAGCCAGCGTATACCGGCGCGGCGCATCATGGCTTCAGCTTCGTTGACCTCGGCGCGGCAGTTCTCCAGCGAGGCGTATTTGGAGTTCGGTCGGCGTTCGTTGCGAATCTCGGAGAGGCGCTCGGGTTGGATGGTCAGACCGAAAATCTTATCCTTGTGTGGCACCAGGGCCGGTGGCAGTTGGCGGCGCTCAAAGTCTTCAGGGATCAGCGGGTAGTTGGAGGCCTTGAGTCCGTACTGCATGGCCAGGTACAGCGAGGTCGGCGTCTTGCCGCTGCGGCTCACACCCACCAGGATCACGTCGGACTGTTCCAGGTCGCGGTTCATCTGACCGTCGTCGTGCGCCAGCGAGAAGTTGATGGCTTCGATGCGGCTTTGGTATTCCTTGCTTTTGCTGGCGTCACTGAAGCGGCCGATGCGGTGGTTGGATTTAAGCTTTAGTTCTTGCTCCAGCGGGTGCACGAACATACCGAACATGTCCAACAACATGCCCTGACAGCCCTCGTGAATGACTTTGTGCACTTCCAGATTGACCAGGGTCGTGAATACTATTGGACGGTGGCCATCGACCAGCGCCGAGTGGTTGATTTGTCGCACCGCCTGGTGTGCTTTGTCAACCGTATCGCAAAACGGCAGGCGCACATGGCGTGCCTTGGCCTCGAATTGGGCCAGGATGGCGTTGCCAAAGGTTTCGGCGGTGATGCCGGTGCCATCGGACACAAAAAATACGGTGCGGTGGGTCATGGTGCGGGGTCGCCGGGTTGTCAGTGAATTGCAAGCGGGGGTGTGTAGCGGTCGGTGTCGACTGTGGGGTGTGGCCCCTACAATAGTCGCAATTTCCACATTTTGTCATTCCCGTGCGCACCCAAAAACAACAACAGAGGGTGAATCGGTCGTGATCGCTGCTGATTTGGCGGGCGTGTGCCGGTGCTGATGCAGCAGTTCAAAGGTTTTTTAACTTCCGGAGCTTTGCCATGTCATCCCTGTTCATTCCGACCGATCTGGTCGTCCCTTTCGAGCTTCTGCGCATGACCGACGTCGAGTCGGTCGGTGGCAAGAATGCCAGCTTGGGGGAAATGATTTCCAACCTTCCGAAGGGGGTCAAAGTGCCGACCGGCTTTGCCACCACGGCCCACGCGTTCCGCGAATTCCTGAAGTTTGACGGCTTGACGGAGAAGATCAGCGCCAAGCTCAAGACCCTGGACGTGGAAGACGTGCGTGCCCTGGCGCAGGTCGGTGCCGAAATCCGCGCCCTGGTCGAAGCCCAGCCGTTTCCGCCAGAGTTGGAAAAAGGCATTCGTGAAGCCTTTGCTACCCTGAGCGCCGGCAATTTTGACGCCACCTTTGCGGTGCGCTCGTCCGCTACTGCCGAAGACTTGCCCGATGCGTCCTTTGCTGGCCAGCAGGAAACCTTCCTCAACGTTCATGGCATAACCGAGATCCTGCACAAGATTCGCGAAGTGTTTGCCTCGTTGTACAACGACCGCGCCATCAGCTACCGCGTGCACAAGGGTTTTGCCCACGACGTGGTGGCGCTCTCCGCCGGCATCCAGCGCATGGTGCGCTCCGATCTGGGCGCCGCCGGTGTGATGTTTACGATTGACACCGAATCCGGCTTTGACCAGGTGGTGTTCATCACCTCCAGTTATGGCCTGGGCGAAACCGTGGTGCAGGGTGCCGTCAATCCGGACGAGTTTTACGTGCACAAGCCCATGCTGATGGCGGGCAAGCGCGCCGTCATCCGGCGCAGTCTGGGCTCCAAGCTGATCCAGATGCAATTCACCACGCCTGAGGAAAAGGCCCTGGGGGGCAAACTGGTCAAAACGACCGACGTACCGACCGAGTTGCGCAACCGTTATTCGCTCAGTGATGCCGATGTCGAGCAACTGGCACGCTACGCCCTGGTGATTGAAGAACACTATGGCCGTCCAATGGACATCGAGTGGGGCAAGGACGGAATCGATGGCGAAATCTACATTCTGCAGGCGCGCCCTGAAACCGTGAAAAGCCAGGCTGGCAACCAGGCGGAGTACCGGTACAAGCTCAAAGGCTTGGGCACCGTACTGGTTGAAGGCCGTGCCATTGGCCAAAAGATCGGTACCGGCCCGGTACGTATCGTGCACAACATCAGCGAGATGGACAAAGTCCAGGCCGGTGATGTCCTGGTGACCGACATGACCGATCCCAATTGGGAGCCGGTCATGAAGCGGGCCGCCGCCATCGTCACCAACCGCGGCGGGCGCACCTGCCATGCCGCCATCATTGCGCGCGAGCTGGGCATTCCGGCGGTGGTCGGTTGCGGCAATGCCACCGAGGCATTGAAGGAAGGCATGCTGGTCACCGTGAGCTGTTCACAAGGCGATACCGGCTTTATATATGACGGCCTGCTGGAAACCGAGGTCACCGAAGTGCAGCGCGGTGCCATGCCCGAGAGCCCGGTCAAGATCATGATGAATGTGGGCAACCCTCAGCTGGCCTTTGATTTTTGCCAGTTGCCCAATGAAGGCGTTGGCTTGGCAAGGCTGGAATTCATCATCAACAACAATATTGGCGTGCATCCCAAGGCCATTCTGGACTACCCCAATGTGGATGCGGACCTGAAGAAGGCCGTCGAATCCGTGGCACGAGGGCATGCGTCGCCCCGCGCTTTTTACGTTGACCGCGTCGCCGAAGGCATCGCTACGATCGCTGCGGCGTTTTGGCCCAAACCTGTCATCGTGCGCCTGTCGGACTTCAAGAGCAACGAATACCGGAAGCTGATAGGCGGTAGCCGCTACGAACCAGAGGAAGAAAATCCGATGTTGGGTTTTCGGGGTGCGGCACGTTATGTGAGTTCCGAGTTCGGTGAAGCCTTTGCCATGGAGTGCGAGGCTTTGAGGCGGGTGCGCAACGATATGGGGCTTAACAATGTGCAGGTCATGGTGCCGTTTGTGCGCACCCTGGGTCAAGCCAAGAAAGTGACCGAACTTTTGGGCAAGCACGGCTTGAAGCGCGGCGAAAACGCGCTGAAGCTCGTCATGATGTGCGAGATCCCGAGCAACGCCATCTTGGCCGAGCAGTTCCTGGAGTACTTCGACGGCTTCTCGATTGGCTCTAACGACCTGACCCAGCTTACACTGGGTCTGGACCGTGATTCGGGCCTGGAGTTGCTGGCTGCCGACTTTGACGAGCGCGACCCAGCCGTGAAGGCGCTTATCAGTCTTGCAATCGCCGCTTGCAAGAAACAAGGCAAGTACATAGGAATTTGCGGTCAGGGCCCTAGCGACCACCCGGACTTTGCCCAGTGGTTGGTGGACGAAGGCATTTCGTCTATTTCCCTGAATCCAGACTCTGTGATTGCAACCTGGCAGCAACTTTCAACGCGATGACACAGCGGGCCGACTCGAACCACTGGCGCCTGCACGCGGGCCTGTTGACACTGTGGTTTGTGGTGTCGTTCGGCGTCGTCTTTTTTGCCCGTGATCTGCAGTTTGGAGTTGCGGACTGGCCGGTTGGATTCTGGTTTGCAGCGCAAGGCTCAGTTCTGATTTTTATTGGCATTGTGGCGGTCTATGCGTGGCGCGCTAACCGCCGGGAAGATCCAGAACCCGGTTTTGATCAGTTGTCTTATGCCGCACACCGACGCTCATTGCACAGGCGATTCGCCTGGTACGTCGTGAGTCTGCTGGTGTTTCTTCTGGTGCTGGCATTCGCGGAGCACTTTGGAATGTCCAAGGTTTGGGTTGCCGGCATTTTTCTGTCGGCAACGTTGATTTTGTACGCAGTCATTGGGGTTTATGGCCGCACTGCGGACGCGTCAGAGTATTACGTGGCAGGCCGGCGGATTCCGGCGGTGTACAACGGCATGGCGACTGCGGCGGATTGGATGAGTGCGGCGTCATTCATAAGCCTGGCCGGCGGTTTGTACCTCCAAGGGTTCTCGGGCAATGGAGGGCAACCTGGTGGCCTGGCCTACGTCCTGGGATGGACCGGTGGTTTTTGCCTGGTCGCCCTGCTGGTGGCTCCGTACTTGCGAAGCATGAAGCTCTACACCGTGCCCGACTATTTTGCGGTGCGGTTTGGTGGAAGGTGGCCACGCATGATTGCGGCGCTGGCGGCTATTTTGTGTTCCTTTACCTATGTTGTGGCGCAGATCTACGGGGTTGGCCTGATTACGTCGCGATTGACGGGGGTGCACTTTGAAATTGGTATCTTGCTTGGCTTGGGCGGCGTTCTGGTCTGCTCTTTCTTGGGTGGCATGCGTGCGGTGACTTGGACCCAGGTTACACAATACGTCGTCATCATTCTGGCGTTCTTGATCCCGGTGTCATGGCTTGCGTACAAACAAGTGGGTAATCCCCTGGCACCACTGGCATACGGGCAGCAATTGCAAAAAATTGCCGAAATGGAACGGCGACTGATGGAATCGCCCGCAGAAAAACAAGTGGTTGAGGAATATGCGCGGCGAGCCCGCTCTTACGAAGAAAAACTCAAGGATGTGGACACGTCGCTGCAAGCCGAGCGCCAGGAGTTGCGTCGCCAGTTGCGAGCGCTGGGCGATATGAAAATGGAAGATGAGCGCGCGATTGCTCTGCGACGCGCGCTCTCGGTCTTACCCAAAGATGTCAATGCCGCTCGCGAAAGTTGGACCCGTGCCATGGCTGAAGACTGGGCGCGCGCCAGACCATTGGGTGGCATGCCCGCGCACACCATGCCGTTTGCTGGCGATCCGGTGGGATCTGTAGAGCAACAGGAAATTTTTGATACCTCGCGACTGAATTTTTTGGCCCTGATGTTTTGTCTGATGGTGGGCACGGCTGGCCTGCCGCACCTGTTGACTCGGTACTACACAACTCCAACCGTTGCCGAGGCGCGAAGTTCGGTGGCATGGTCGCTGTTCTTTATTGCCCTGTTGTATCTTTCTGCACCGGCTTTGGCAGTATTGGTCAAATATGAGGTCATGGCGCACTTGGTTGGCCAGCCATTTGACAGCCTACCCGCCTGGGTCGCGCAGTGGGCCAGAGACCCCAGCCTGTTGACGGCGTCCGATGTGAATGGGGACGGAATACTGCAGTTCGCGGAACTGAATATGGGTGCTGATCTGGTCATGCTGGCGACTCCGGAAATCGGTGGTTTGCCTTATGTGGTGTCCGTGCTGGTTGCTGCGGGAGGTTTGGCTGCAGCGCTGAGCACTGCCGACGGATTGCTGTTGACCATTGGAAATGCCATGGCGCATGACATGTACTTTGAAGGTGATGACGATAAGGCGCAGGCCATGCGCCGGGTGATGTGGTCCAAGTTCGCATTGCTTGTGGTCGCCCTGATTGCTGCGTACGCAGCAGCACAGCGACCGGCCGGTATCCTATATCTTGTGTCGGCTTCGTTTTCACTGGCTGGTGCGGCCTTCGTACCCGCCATGGTGTTGGGTATTTTTTGGAAACGCACCACACGAGCAGGAGCCGTGTCAGGCATGTTGACGGGGCTGGGTGTCACGATTTATTACATGGCCATCAATTTGCCGGTTGTGCGCAACGGCTTGGGACTTACCGGTGACGGACTCTGGTGGGGAATACAGCCGGTATCAGCAGGTGTTTTCGGTGTTTCAGCGGGCTTGCTGGCCACTCTGCTGGTGAGTACCGTAACGAGGCCCGAGCCCGTTTCAGACCGGCAATTTGCGAGAACGTGAGTAGGCAGGCTATAATCTTAGGCTTCGCCTTGCTGCACCTCAATTAGACGCTGAGGGCAGCTTTTCATTACCCCTGAACATTTAATGTGGGGATATCCAAAAGGAGTATCAATGCGTCACTACGA
>ERZ724527.1267-NODE-1267-length-11910-cov-10.555209_pt1 | contig 11910 bp, 8 predicted proteins | sample MGYA00376060_ERZ724527 | MGnify/ENA primary metagenome ERZ724527 (study PRJEB28724, sample SAMN07190886) | activated sludge metagenome | isolation source: activated sludge of sewage treatment plant in Hong Hong | place: USA: Christiansburg, Virginia | collected...
GACCGAACTCTCCAAAGAGGTATATTTGAATGTTGCTTAACCATTATTCACGTTAGTTATCAAAAACTAGCAGAAAAACGCTCATCAATGACACTATTGACCTTGGATTTGGTCTCATATATCTTGCCAAAGGTAGCCTGTGAGTAAGAGAACCCACCGGTACTCAGCCAAAAAGTATCAGTTTCTACCCCGGCACCATAATCCTTTCTTTCCACCTTCCCCTTCATATCGTGACCAAAGCGCGCTTGAGTGATCTTTTTCTTCTTTCCATTGGAGAGCCATGCCACCGGACTAGAAAACATAGCTTTGTGTTCTACATTGCCTGTATTGGGATCAGAATTGGCTACTGCACTATACCAGTCCTTGACAAGACCGGAAGTATTGCCGCCACTTAGGACGGCTATTGTATTCCATTTTTTCTTCTTCTCATTATAGATCCTAGCCTCCCATGATTCTGCTAGTGTGCAGGAATCTACTTTATGAACCAGTGAAAGTGAAATAACCTGATCAGGCGCCCAATTATATGGAACAATAAACCTACTCATTTTTTCCATGCTGGAATCAATTGAATAGTTTTTAAACTGACTGTATTGAAAAGTTGGTTTCACATATCCCTTGACATTTTTCCAGGTAACGTATAGATATTTACCGGATTCCTCATTGGCGAGACCAACTTTAAATACTTCATTAGCTATGGCTGAGATTCTTGTTCCCTGATAATCATAGTTATTTGGAACGGTTGTATTTACACACATTCCATTGATCTTTTCGTTTTGACCTGATATATAAGTAAGGTTGACTGTAGATGCGTTACGCTCAGCGACAGATGGAAAAGATATTTTGTCAGCAAAAGGAGCATACATTTGAACATTCATAATGCCGGGATAAAACAAACCGGATTTTGAGATAGGTTTTATCCATACTGAATAGAAACCAGGATAATCCGCTGTAAATACACCTGCATCCACCATTTGAAACTTTGCCTTCCCACCAGTAGGAGGTACTTTAAGTTCTCTCGTCCTATCTCCAAATTTCACACTCAGGAATGCCGGCTCATTGCCGTCATTGGAAAGCATTAGTCTGATGCCCAGATCACCTTTAGCTTCAATTCTAACATTGTATTGTAATGTAATATTTTCATTTGTCCACTCAGTACATCCGACCAAATCGTCGAATTCTATCCCTTTTTGAGATGGTATAGCGTAACCTGTATATCCGGGGATTTTTACTACAAATACTTGCTGTGCTGACACATAGCTGTGACAACAAATGTAAAAGCAAATTAATAGTAAAAATTTTCTTAACATAATTCCAACGCGAGACCTTGTAGATATCGAATGTTTACTTCAAAAAGTATACCATAAAAAGTAATGGTAGTTATGTAAATGGAATTATTACACAAAAATAGTAAACAATTCCATATCAGCTTAATAAATATTCGTTAAAGATCGAATTTAATCCCTTGAGCTAACGGAAGTTCCGTGCTGTAATTGATCGTATTGGTCTGTCTTCTCATATAAGCTTTCCAACTATCTGATCCACTTTCACGACCTCCACCAGTTTCTTTTTCTCCACCGAACGCACCACCTATCTCAGCACCACTGGTACCAATATTGACATTTGCGATACCACAATCAGAACCGTTATTCGAAAGGAACAACTCTGCTTCACGCATATTAGTAGTCATGATAGCCGATGAAAGTCCTTGCGGTACGTCATTCTGTAAAGCTATTGCCTCATTAAGATCAGAATATTTAATCAAATAAAGGATAGGTGCAAATGTCTCGTGTTGCACGATTTTGTAACTATTCTCTACTTCAGCAATACAAGGCTTGACATAACATCCACTTTCATAACCTGTACCGGAAAGCACACCACCTTCCACGACAAAAGAACCACCCTCTTCAATAACTTTTTCTAATGAATAACTGTATAGATCTACAGCATCCTTATCGATTAATGGTCCTACATGAACACCTGCATCCAATGGATTGCCGATGACCAGATGACCGTAAGCATTTTTAAGTTTTGACTTGACCGTTTCAAACAAACTTTCATGAATGATCAACCTTCGTGTAGAAGTACAACGTTGTCCTGCTGTTCCAACAGCCCCAAACACTGCACCTGTCAGCGTAATATCAAGATCTGCATTTGGAGTGATGATGATGGCATTATTTCCACCAAGTTCTAAAAGTGATTTACCTAATCTGTTTGCAACAGCGGCACCAACTACTTTCCCCATTCTCGTGCTACCAGTAGCAGAGATCAAAGGCACTCTGCCATCTTTGGTAAGCATTTCACCGATTTTGTAATCACCATTTACCAAGTTGACTACCCCTTCAGGAACATTATTTTTCTCTAAAACTTCTTTTAATAACAGGTGACATGCGACTCCACTCATAGGAGCTTTTTCGGAAGGTTTCCAGATGCATACATCTCCACAGATCAACGCGATCATTGCATTCCATGACCATACTGCCACAGGAAAGTTGAATGCGCTGATAATGCCGACGATACCCAGTGGATGCCACTGTTCATACATTCTGTGCATCGGGCGCTCAGAATGCATCGTCAAACCGTATAATTGTCTTGAAAGTCCAACCGAAAAGTCACAGATGTCGATCATTTCCTGAACTTCACCCCAACCTTCTTGAAGACTTTTGCCCATTTCGTATGATACAAGGCGACCCAATGCATCTTTGTGCGTGCGCAAAGTATCTCCGTATTGTCTAACTATTTCTCCTCTTTTTGGTGCAGGGATATTTCTCCATAGCTTATAAGCTTCCTGAGCTTTTACGATCACGGCTTCATAATCAGCCTCTGTAGTCACGCCAACTTTGCCTATCAATTTACCGTCAACGGGACTGTAACTTTCAATATAATTATCTGCAGCGACCCAATGAAGTCCTGTTGAAGTACCTGCATTGACTTCCTGTAAGCCAAGTTCTTTCAAAAATGTAAGATCCATAGTGTTTTTTAGAATTAAGGCGCAAAATTACGACAAGTAATGAGAATTCAGTAAAATGGTTCATTTAAATTATAAGCAACCTCAAAATTCAACATTCAATATTTCAAATATCACCTGCATTCAAGACCTAGCGACCCTGCCTGCTCTCATTATTCATTATTCACTGTTCGTTATTCATTTTAGAACCTTGACTAAAGTCATAGGCTATTGAACGCGAAGATTGATGTTTTCCTGTAAAAGCTAAATACTCAATCCATTATTAATAATTATGAATCCTCAATTTGTAAATTCATTCAACCTTCAAAATCCAACATTCAACATTCCGAAAATCGATTACATTCAAGACCTAGCGACCCTGCCTGCTCTCATTATTCATTAGTCACTGTTCGTTATTCATCACTCATACCCCTGTTCATGCACCGATTTCACCGCTCTACCACTCGGGTCGGACATACCCTTCCAGGCTGCATCCCATTCCAATGCGATAGCAGTGCTGCAAGCTACTGAAGGTTCAGAGGGAACACAGGCTGCTTCCTCATTGCCTGGGAAATGGCTCGCGAATAGGGAACGATAGTAATATTCCTCTTTAGATCTCGGAGTATTAATTGGAAAACGGTGAGCTGCATTTTTCAATTGTTCGTCTGACACCTGAGCAGAAGTCATTTCCTTTAATGTATCGATCCAGCTATAACCTACACCATCCGAGAATTGTTCTTTCTGTCTCCATGCCACTTCCGCCGGAAGATAATCCTCAAATGCTTTACGCAGAATATATTTCTCCATCTTACCATTGCCTGCCATTTTATCCTGTGGATTGATTGTCATGGCAACATCCATAAATTCTTTGTCAAGGAAAGGCACACGCCCTTCTACACCCCATGCTGCCAGTGATTTATTGGCACGAAGGCAATCATACAAATGCAATTTGTTTAACTTTCTTACAGTTTCCTCGTGGAAAGCACAAGCATCTGGAGCTTTATGGAAATATAAATATCCACCAAAGATCTCATCTGCGCCCTCGCCGGAAAGTACCATTTTGATACCCATCGATTTAATAACACGTGCAAGTAAATACATTGGAGTGCTCGCTCTAATGGTGGTGACATCATAAGTTTCTATGTGATAAATAACATCAGACAGTGCATCGAGTCCTTCCTGAATAGTGAAATTAACCTCGTGATGTATGGTGCCAATATGGTCAGCAACTATTCTTGCGGCTTTGAGATCCGGAGATTCTTTAAGTCCTACTGCAAAGCTGTGCAATTGAGGCCACCAGGCATCTTTTAGATCTTCGGATTCTATACGCCTACCGGAGTATTTCTTTGCTATAGCACTTATGATACTCGAATCCAATCCACCTGATAAGAGCACACCATAAGGTACGTCAGACATTAATTGTCTGTGGACAGCCTCTTCCAGTGCTACTTTCAGGTCGTGAATATTACTTTCGTTGTCTTTTACAGCGTCGAAATCTTTCCATTCACGATCATACCACTTCTTCATTTCACCGTCTTTAGAAAATAGATAATGGCCTGGCAGGAATTCCTGAATTTTATTGCAAACACCACTTAAGGTCTTCAATTCTGATGAAACATAGAAGTTGCCATGAGCATCCCAGCCCATATATAAAGGGATGATGCCCATGTGGTCTCTTGCGATCAGATACGCATCATTTGCATGGTCATATAATGCAAAAGCAAAGATGCCATTTAGATCTTCAATAAAGTTGATCCCTTTCTCCTGATATAATGCCAGAATGACCTCACAGTCAGATTCTGTTTGGAATTGGTAAGGGTTTTTAAGATTTTTCTTGAGTGCTTTATGGTTATATATTTCACCATTTACTGCCAGGGCCAGTACACCATCATTGCTGAAAAGTGGCTGTTTCCCGGAAGTTGGATCCACAATAGAAAGTCTTTCGTGTGCCAGTATTGCATTATTACTCACGAAAATACCTGACCAATCGGGTCCTCTGTGACGTTGTTTTTTAGACATCTGAAGGGCTTGTGGCCTTAATTCGTCTGTCGATTGTTTGAGGTCAAATATTCCTAGTATACCGCACATTGCATTAAATTTTAGAGGTCAAAAGTAATGTATTATAATTAAACAGTGTTTAGAATTGTGTATAAAATACACTAAGAGGGGGTAGTGGTCAGAAGTCAGTGGTCAGTGGTCAGAAGTGAGAAGTCAGAAGTCAGTGGTCAGTGGTCAGTAATGAGTAATCAGAAATTGAATAGAGAAGTATGGTATTAATTTTAGCGCATACAACTCTTCTTTTCAAAATATTGTAGGAAATGAAATAAGCAAAAAAAAAAACGCAATGTCGACTCGTAAGGGCTCACTCTGTCTAACATTGCGCTTGAAATAGTTTGTTTAGAATTTGTTGGCTGTAATGCACCGTTATTCTAAAATCAAACTTCTAATGACACACTATAATTAATTCTTTATAATCTTTTGTGTTTGTACCTTTTCATCAGTTTGTAACCTAAGAGCATAGACTCCTGATGCATACTTAGACAAATCGAATACAAATCTTCCATTTATTTTACCTCTGAAGATTATTTTACCTTCTGCACTTGTAATAGACAAAGTTGAATTATTGCTATTTTCAATTGTAATTAAATTGGATGTCGGATTAGGATAAACAGTTATTTCATTTGATTTACTTATTTCCTTCACAGCAGATGTGTTTTCAAGACTAATTCGGTATGCAAAATATTGAAACGTATTATTATTTACACCATAGCCCGCGACAAAATGACCATCAGGTGAAATAGCTTCAGCTGTATAAGTGTGGTTAATATCAGTAGATTCTCCTAATTCTGTATTAATGTACTCATTCAGGTCTCTAATTCCGCCCGTCTTTGTCCAGATGAAGGGCGTCTGGGGATCACCCCACAATTGTCCATCAAACCATCCCACTGCAATAGAGCCATCTGCTGACATGCCTGACACATAACCACTACCAACGTTTGGCAATGTCCCCAAATTAATAACACCTGACCCTTCACTCCATATCCATGGTTGGTATTCATTGGCATAATCGCCGTAACCTCCTATCCAATTGCCATCGGCTGAAATGGCACTGCATTCACCCATTTGATTGAATTCATCATTTGGATCACCATCCGTATTTAAGAGAATATATTCATTGGGGAAGTATCCACCTGCAGGATTTTTTTTCCAAACTGCAGATTTCCATGGTCCGTTAAAATCTTGCCAACCTACCACAATACTTCCATCACCGTTTATAGCATTCGCCCTGGTGCTTCTTCCAAAAAACAGGGTTCCAAGGTCCATGATCTCTTCATCATTATTCCAGGCGATTGCATGAGCAAATGCCAAGTTGCCCGTAGTATCAGCCCAAGAAAGACCAACAACCGTTTTTCCATCACCTGAAATAGCGAATCCGCCGCTCACGTTGCCATCTACCTGATAACCAAGGCTCCCCAAATTAGTCCAATTATTAGTTGTTCTGTTAAATAGGGCCATTTCGGCTCCAGCATTTCCTAAATTGGTGCCACATAGGATATTACCATCTTCGCTAAACCGGGCCTGACCAGCTACACCAGATCCAGGAGCAACACCTCCAATTTCAGTGACAATATTATTTGAATCAGGAAACCATATGCTATATGGTCCAGTCTGAAAGCTATATCCTGATACCGCGCCTCCGTTTGACACACTATTGCATGCAAAGGTGATATCCTTAACTATAAATTGGGCATAAATAAAATTTGCCTGGACTAGGAATACCAGAACTAAGTAAGTAATGTTTTTTTTCATGAAATTTGTATTAAGAAGTCTTTTAAAATGAATTTTACCAAATATGCGGCAAAATTAAATTCTCCTTAATTCCAATTTTAGTCAGTGCTGTACAAAGATCGAAATTAGTATAACTGAAGTTTAGGTAGACAAATTCGTTTCTTTTAAGGATAGATTTAAATTTCAATAAAAATGTTAGAAGGTAGCTCTGATGTAATTCATTTTATTCCAAAATCAAAAAGATAACTTAAATAAAGTTGAACGCAGATGCCGATGATATTTATGATATTTATGATATAAAAAGTCGATTAGCACAATATCCCCTTCTGCAAGAGGGTGAACGACGAAGAAAAGGTGCAAAAGCGACCTTTTCAAGGAAGTGAAACGAAACGAAGTCCCACGATAGAGGGACAAAGTGTAGTCAGAACATCTTAAGTTTACCTGCCGTAAGAATGGAGACAGTAAACGAAAAGATGCTTCTGTGATGCCAAGGGGGAGTTATTGATATATATAATTTTATTATTTACATATTATTGATTAACAATGTTTTGCGATGACTGGAGAAGGTAGAAGGTAGATTTTAGATGATTATTCATCAATAAAATGAAAATTTCGTCATTCAAATCAATAATAGACAAAATATGTATTAATTAACTAAATACCTTCTAACATCAACCATCTACCTTCGTTTTTTAACTACTGAAACTTGAGTTAATATAAGATGTTTGATTTACTATTTAGATTCTTTGTCCATGCCTTTTATTAATAGTTTTATTTCTTTCAAAAACCCGAGCAACCATTCATAGTTCATAGTTTCCCTGGTAATGCGGTGAAACAAAATATCCGCTGCAATTCTAAAAATATTTCTTGCCATTTCTGGTTTGTGCTCCAAGCCAACCATATCCGACCATATCGCAGATGCTTCTTTTTGTATTTTAGAGATCGCATCTTCAAATCCCTTTCTAAAAGTTACATTCTCCCGATGAATGCGGAGCTGCCTATTGAAAAAAAAATAATCCTGATACTTTATCATCATCAACAAAAAATCAGGTTCTATATTCTTACACAATTTTACACTTTCTGCAACATTGGAGGCCATTTCAGAATGGTACATTAATAGTTTTTCCTGAAATATATCAAGGTCACCAAATAGGTGATAAAATGACGACCTGCTAATACCGACAGTACGTGCTAGAATATCCACCTTTAATCCGGCTGGTCCTTCTTTCGAAAATAACTGGTACCCTGCTTCTATCCAGGGAAGTTCAATTTGGTTTTTCATTTAAATAACGTGATGCTAATGTAGGAAAAAAGTTAGAAAGGAAGGAAGAGAAATTGAAAATGGAGAATGGAGAATTGAAAATGGGGCGAAGGCTGGACGGTCTTGTTTGAAGTTAGGTTTTTGTTTTGTAAATTAAGGATGATGGCCAAAGGCTAATGTCTTTTTTGAGGAAGTGAGACGAAACGAAGTCTCACTCCAGAGAGCCAAAGTGTAGTCAGAACATCTTAAAGTTTCTTCCCGAAAAAATGGAGGCAAGAATCGACAAAATGCTTCTGTGATGCCAAGGCGGAGTTTCTTATGGACTTACTTTTCTTTTACAAATTGTCGATTAACAATGTTTATCGATGAATTATATATGAGTATGAAATTAGAATGACCTCAAAAAAAAGCTTATCATGCCATCTTTAATGCCGATTACCGATTACCAATATTACTTATTACCCATTTTAACCTTCTTTCATTCACCATTCAACATTTATCACTTATCACTTATAATTTGTCATTCACCATTTATAATTCCAACCAGGCTTTCCATTTTCAATAAACTTTCTTCATATTCCTCCTCTGCATTGGACAAAGCAGTGATGGCTCCCCCGGCAGAAATAGAAGCAAGTTGATGGGCATCATCATAAACGATGGACCTAATTACCACATTAAAATCCCAATTGCCATTAGGGTCAATATATCCAACTGTTCCTGAAAATAAACCCCGTTGATATGGCTCCAATTCGTCTATAAGCGCTAGCGCACTGAGTTTAGGAGCACCTGTCATAGAACCCATTGGAAACAAAGCAGATATTACATCAACAAAATTTATATCCTGATCTACTGTTCCGGAGATGGTCGAGATCATTTGATTGACATGCCTGAATGCATAGATACCATATAGTTCTTCTACATGGACTGAACCGGGTAGACATATTCTGGACATATCATTGCGCATAAGGTCTACGATCATGACATTTTCAGCACGTTCCTTGAGACTACTTTTGAGTTTGGCTTGCTGTACAATATTTTCTTCTGGATTATCCAACCTTCTGTTTGTGCCTTTAATAGGTTGGCAGATAAGTTGATCGCCTCTTTTAGCCATAAAACGCTCAGGACTTGCTGAACAAAGATATACATCACCATTTCTATAAAATGCCCCAAAGGGTGCTTGAGATGTACTTTGCATTTTTGTATAAAGTGCATATGGATCCATGACCATTCCTTTGTATTGCAGTGCCTGGCAATAATTGACCTCATATATATCTCCACGGTGTATGTGCTGTAATAGCTCATTCACATGTTCAATGTATTGAGAACGGTCCACACCAAAGTTCAAAATTCCTTTTGTTTTTATAATTGGCTGGGCGGCCGTCAAACTTTGGTCCAACTGATTTTGCAATTCTATAACAGGAAGATTTGATTTGAGTATGATTAGTTTATCATTTAGAAGTTTAAATACATGTGTGGGCACAAAAAAAGATACACAAGGCACATCAATAAAAGAACTGGCATTTGTCTTAGTAATATCAAAAAGGTCTTTCGCTTCAAAGGACATGTGGCCAAAGATCCATTGTCCTTTATTTTCATCAAAGAAATTTTTGAGACTTGAGACTGAACTTTTATCTGAAAAATCTTCGATTGTTATAGCTCTTTCAATACCACAGGCAACGATTCCTTCAGCGGAAGCGTATTTATCATATGCGTATTGATTGGAATCCAGCCGGATAAATCGATCAAAGCTGCGCAACCAGCTATTCAGATTGTCCGGATTAACGTCTAAAATGTGTTCCAATGCGCTTACTTTGATTAAGTTTGTCAAAGCTTAAAGGTAGTATATTCAGACAAAACATAAAATAAGATAAATCCACATTCTATGAAGCAATTATATCCCCTCATTTTACTATTACTGATTATTCAGCTTTTTTCCGGCTGCTCCTACTCAAGCTCTTCTCACATTATTCAACAGAGTATTGGTTATCTCGATGCAAAAGGAGACCTCAGTACATCTTTTAATGCAGATATATCGCGTACTGATTTAGGTCTAAATATGAATGGAAATTATGCCATCACTGACCGAACAGGAATTCATTTAGGCACAAGTATTTATGGCTCAGAACTCCACCCCATGAACTTAGACACAGATAATAGTGGTGACCCTTACACATATGCATCAGAGGACTTTGAACTCAAAGGAGGGGCAATACAAGCATCTATTTATGGTTTTAATAAGATTGGCAGACTCGGTTATCTTCAATATGGTTCTGGAGTCATGAAGAGCTTTAATAAATATACTGACAAGTTTTCTCTGAGAAAATATACAGTCTATCGCTATGATCCATGGTCAGCTTTGGGAAATGCAGCAATAGGCCTAAAATCCAAGGTAATATGCGCCAGTATAGGAATGAAAATGATGTACACCTGGTATGGGGAGAAAGTACCGATCATGACAAAGTTAGATTATTCCTTCAGGAGAAAGGAGGATCAACTTTTCTCTTTACAACCGTATTATGATATCAAATTGGGTTCAGGGCCATTTAATTGGTTAATTCAAAGTGGCGTTGAATTTTATCCTTTTAAGAGTTATGGAACAGGAAAATTCAATCTCTATTATGCAGTTGGATTGAATTATATCTTTGAAATAAATAGCACCAATGAAGTGAAAAAACCAAGAGAAATTCAGTTATAGTGCGGAATCACCGGCATCAATTGAAGCACCATCATCACCTTCTTCGTCAAATAGGTTCACCTTATATTCATCAATCTCCCTTCGCTCTCTTTTTGTCGGTCTTCCTGCACCTCTTTCACGGTGCTCGTTATTAACCTTTCCTACAAACCAATTTTCAAATTTATTGAGTTCTTCGGGAGGTGTAAGATTCTCGTAGCAAGTAATTGCAATTGGCGCCCCTACACGTTTTTCGATGATAGAGACTACTTTTAACTCATAATTTATGTGTTCCTTTTTACAAAAGATTAAATCTCCTGGTCTCACTAACTGTGACGCCTTAGCATTGATTCCATTGACTTTAACCTTACCTCCACTGCAGGCATCTGTCGCCAGACTCCTGGTCTTAAAAAACCTTATAGCCCAGAGCCATTTATCTATTCTTGTCTTTTCACTTACTGCCGCCATTCCTTAGACCTATTATTCATTATGATCTTCTAACTGAATTGTTTTTTTGTCCAAAAGTGGAAGCGACATATTTAATTTTTCCAGCTCTTGAACTATGACATTTGCTATGAAATAATTCCTGTACCATCGCTGATCCACGGGTACGATAAACCAAGGAATATTACTTTCATTTATAGCATATTCATAAGCTGCCATGTATTCGTCCCAAAGCTTCCTTTCTTCCCAATCTCCTGGATTGTGCTTCCAATTTTTTGCAGGGTCTTCTAGTCTTTCTTTAAGCTCTTTGAGTTGAATATCCTTACTTATGTGCATGTAAAATTTGAGAACAACTGTATTATTGTCAAATTGCAAAAGTTCTTCAAAGCTATTAATGGCTGCCATTCTCTTTTTTACACGGTCCTCAGTGATCCAGCCATGCACCCTTTGAACCAGAATATCTTCATAATGAGAACGGTTGAATACCTGGATAAACCCTTTCTCAGGTGCGTTGGCGTGCACTCTCCAAAGAAAGTCATGATTCATTTCCTCTTCGCTTGGTTTTTTGAAAGCTTCAACACGTATGCCCTGTGGGCTGCTTTTCGAAAACACATTTTTCGTAGCCCCATCTTTACCACTTGCATCTATTCCCTGAAAAACTATAAGCACACTGTGTTTTTTTTCAGCATATAGAATGTGCTGGAGATAGCCGATCTCTTCATAAAGCTTAAGAGTTCTTTCGACGTACTCCTCTTTACTCGCACCTTTTGGAGCTCGAGTAGATATTTTAGAAAGTTTTAT
>ERZ724527.1268-NODE-1268-length-11910-cov-8.297512_pt1 | contig 11910 bp, 12 predicted proteins | sample MGYA00376060_ERZ724527 | MGnify/ENA primary metagenome ERZ724527 (study PRJEB28724, sample SAMN07190886) | activated sludge metagenome | isolation source: activated sludge of sewage treatment plant in Hong Hong | place: USA: Christiansburg, Virginia | collected...
TGGGCGCGGGCCTGGTGCTGGCGGCCGTGGTGCAGGTGTCGGTCGGGCTGTCGCCGTTGCGGGCCCTGCGCACCGCTTTGGCCAGGGTACGCGGCGGTGAAATGCCGCGACTGGCCGGTGACTTCCCGGTTGAAGTGGCGCCGCTGGTCGAAGAGTTCAACACCGTGCTGGCGCACAACGCCGACGTGGTCGAGCGCGCCCGCACCCACGCGGGCAACCTGGCCCACGCGCTGAAGACGCCACTGAGCGTGCTGGCCAATGCCGCCCAGGCCAAGGAGCAGCAAGACCCGGAGCTGGCGCGCCTGGTGCTGGAGCAGATTGGCGTGGCGCGCCGCCAGGTCGATTACCACCTGGCACGCGCCCAGGCCGCCGCCGCCACGCGCGTGCCAGGTGCCAAGACGGTGCTGGTACCGGTGGTGGAAGGCCTGGTGCGTGTCATGCAGCGCATCCACGCGCAACGCGAGGTGGCCATCACGGTACACCCCTGGCCCGCCGCGCTGGCGTTTCGCGGCGAGGCGCAGGACCTGCAGGAAATGCTGGGCAATCTGCTGGACAACGCCTGCAAGTGGGCGAAGCACCGGGTCGAGATCGGGGCCCACTCCGAGGGCGCCAACCTCACCCTGACGCTGGATGACGATGGTCCGGGGCTGGATGTTCCGCAGCGCGATGCGGTGATGCGCCGCGGCGTGCGCGCCGATGAGCAGGTGCCCGGCTCAGGGTTGGGACTGGCCATCGTCGATGACCTGGCACGGCTCTATGGCGGCCGGGTGGATCTGCTGGATTCTCCGCTGGGTGGCTTGCGCGCCGCGCTGACTCTGCCGGCAGTAGCTGAGCGGTCATAACGCAGGTAGCTATTCAGGGGCGATTGGCCTGTCTGCTGGGAACATAAGCCAATGCGCAACTGGAAAGCCGAAACGACCGTGGACCCAGTGCAGACCGATTGGCAACGCAACTTTGGTGTGCAGGCACCCAACTCGCCGATTTCTGCATTGCATCATGCGCTACATTGGCGCACTATTCAGTGCGAGCAGCCGCCAGTGTTTACCCGATCATGACCCTCAGCCGCACCTACATTCTTGCCATTGACGACGTACCAACCGACCTGATGACACTGGGTGCGGTGCTGGAGGGTGAGTACGAGCTACAGTTCGCCACCTCGGGCCCGGCTGGTATAGCGCTGGCACTGCAACGGCCGCCCGACCTGATCCTGCTGGATGTCTTGATGCCCGTAATGGATGGTTTTGAGACCTTTCGGCGACTGGCGCAGCAGCCGACACTCAGAGACATCCCGGTCGTCTTTGTGACGGCCTCGCATGACGCTCAGTCTGAAGAGACCGCTTTGATGCTGGGCGCTGCAGACTTCATTGCCAAACCCATCAACTTAACCATCGCGCGCCACCGTATCCACAATTTGTTGGAGCGCGAACAGTTGCGAAAGCGGAGCGAACTTCAGCGCGACCAGTTGGCCCAGGACCTTGCGCAGCACGCAAGATCAGAAGACCTCCTGCGAAAGCTCTCTGTCGCCATTGAGCAAAGCCCGGCTTCGGTCGCCATCACGGACCTGGATGCCTGTTTGGAATACGTTAACCCACGATTCACCGAGGTCACGGGCTATAGCTCCCAAGAGGCGGTCGGGCAAAACCCGCGGATTCTTCAGTCAGGGCAAACCAGTCATGCCACCCACCAGGACATGTGGGACACACTCCATCGCGGTCAGGTCTGGAAAGGAGAACTCGTCAACCGCCGAAAGAACGGTGAGGTGTATTGGGAAGAATCGCAAATTGCGCCGGTGCGCGACGCGGCCGGCGTGGTGACGCACTATGTTGCGGTGAAGACCGACATCACCGCCCGCAAGCACGCCGAGGCCGAGTTGGCAGCACTGCGCGCGGAGGCGGAGCTTGGGGAGTCCCGCCAGCGGCTGCGCGAATTGGCGGTTCAAAACGAACAGGCTCGGGAAGAAGAGAGAAAGTACGTTGCGCTCGAATTGCATGACGAGTTGGGCCAGGTGTTAACCGCCATGCGCATGGCACTCCTGCTTATGGAAATGCGGTTTTGCCCTCACGACCAGGACTTGGCCAAGGTGGTTTCCGACATGAAGGTCTTGCTGGACCGTGCAATACAGGGCACGCGAGATGTGGTCTTTCGCTTGCGGCCAGCGGCATTGGACCTGGGGCTGGTGTCGGGGCTTGAGTGGTTGTGTCAGGAGTTCTCCAGGCAAACCATGCTCCCGTGTCGCCTGCACGGTGCCAACGAAGACATTCACTTGAACGAGGCATTTTCGATTGTGGTGTTTCGCATCGTGCAGGAGTCGCTGACCAATGTCGCGCGTTATGCTGCGGCGAGCCAGGTAAACATCACCATCCGCTCCCGCAACCACCAACTGGTGCTGGAGATTCGCGACAATGGGCGGGGCTTTGATGTCGCGGCAGTACAGCAGCGGAAGACTTTCGGCTTGCTGGGCATGCGTGAGCGCGCGACCGCCCTGGGTGGTCGTGTTGATATTGAGAGTGCACCAGCACATGGGACCACCGTGAGGGTCACCATACCCATGGACAATCAGGCCACCAAAGAGACAACATGATTCGCATACTGATTGCCGATGACCATGCCATCGTACGCACTGGGTTGCGACAGATCTTTGAGCAGGTGCCTGACTTTGAAATCGTGGCGGAAGCCGCTGATGCCCATGCGGTGATGGAGCATGTGGGGCGCGATGCCATGGACCTGTTGCTGCTGGACCTGGACATGCCGGGCACCACCGGTATGGACTTGATCCAGCGCGTCAAGGCGTGCAGCCCCGACCTTCCGATCCTCATTCTCAGCATGCATATCGAGCCGGGCGTCGCCATGCGAGCCATCAAAGCCGGCGCGTCAGGCTATGTCACCAAAGACTGCGACTTGAATATCCTGTTGCCCGCCATCCGCGCAGTGGCGGCGGGCGGGACCTACATCGCGCCCGGCATGGCCGAAAAGATGGTGTTTGATGGTGGCCCCAGTGCGCAGGCCAGCGGTTTTGAATTGTTGACTGACCGCGAAATGCAGGTCTTTGGACTATTGTTCAATGGCCTCGGGGTGAACGACATCGCGACCCAACTGGGTATCAGCAACAAGACCGTCAGCACCCATAAAGTGCGATTGATGGAAAAGCTGGATCTGTCCAGCATGGCAGACCTGATTCGCTACGGAGAGCAACACCAACTCAAGGCTTGATTGCACCGCGCACGGCGCCGCAGGCCGTGCTAGAGAACGAAAAGGCCAGGTGGCAACGGCGCGGATGACTTAGAAATGGGGAGTTAGAAGCGCCAGCCCAAGCCCATGCCAAAAAGCACCGGGTCCACGGCGAAAGTGCCCTGGTTTACAGCGCCCACGTACACGTTGGTTTTGATATAGACCTTTTTCAGGTCAAAGTTGAGAAACAAATTGCCGCCCAAGGGAATATCGACGCCGACCTGCAAGGCACCACCCCAGCTGCTTTTGTCAATGCTCGCGGCACCCGACAGGATGTCCGAAGTGGTGAACAGGGTGTAATTCACGCCAGCACCCACATACGGCTTGATGCCACCGTTGTTGTCAAAGTGGTATTGGACCAGCAGCGTGGGTGGCAGATGGTCCACCGTGCCGATTTGCTTGCCCAACTTGGAAGAACTGAGGTCGTGACTCTGTGGCACGGTCAGGATCAGTTCTACGGCAAGGTTCTTGCTCAGGAAGTAACTGATGTCGACTTCAGGGATCCATTTGTCGTTGATTGACAAACCCAGACCCGTGTTGTCGGTGTTGCTGATGGCCATGTTGACCGCGCGGGCACGCACCATCCATGGACCTTCTTTGGACTGCTGTGCAAAAGCCGCCCCAGACAGCACAGTGCAAAGAAGAGTTGCGGCAATGACTTGTTTTTTCATATCAGTTTCAAACTTGTGAGGACGGGGATATTCCCGAGGTGCATTGAAACGGTTCAAATCCAAATCGGTTTGACCCAAGTCACGGCCAAACCCCCATCGTCAAAATAGTGGGGGAAATTCTTTCCGCCAGATCAACAAAGTGCGAATCACCGCACAGGCGACATGACGCGATCAGTGCAAGTCCGTGCAGACCAGCGTGTGCGCTTCCTATAGTGCGTCAGAATTTTCCTACCCTCGGTAGGAATCGCCCGATTGTCAGCGCAGCTTGTTGCCGCGACGATTGCAGTTCAACGAGGAACTTAACCATGACAGAAACACCAGAGGTCAAGAAGGCGCCCTACGTCATCGAGTGGCGCGATGGATTCAAGATCGGCGTAGCGCAGGTTGACCAGGAGCACCGGCATCTCTTTACGCTGGTACGGGCACTCAATCTCGCATCGGTGGACCAGACCGTCGATGAATTGCTGGACTACGTAGTGACGCACTTCTCCAACGAGCAGGACATGATGGAAAAGAGCGGGTATCCGGCATTTGAGCAGCACATCAGGCTACACGAGGAGTTTGCCGCGCAGGTGGCAGACTTTCTGGCGAGTGGGCAAGCGTGGTCAGAAGACCGGGTGCAGGAGTTGCGCCGTTTCCTGAACAAGTGGCTCATCGGTCACATCATGACCCATGACCTGCGTTTCGGACACTGGCATGCAAGCCACCACGCACCCATTGCACACGCAACGCCGCATCAAAAAGCACCGACTTTCATCGGATTTTTCGCCCGCCTCTTTGGCGCAGGAAAGTAGCCAGCATGCGCACATTTGGAGATAGTCCCCTGATCCCCAACAAGCGCGAGTCCACATGGATGGGAACCTCCGACTGCCTTACCTGTGGTATGCGCAGACTGGGCTTGTTTGCGGACCTGATCCCGGACGACTTCAGCTTGATTCACGCCCTGGTGGACAACATGAAGTTTGCGCCGGGTGCCACACTGTTTCAGGAAGGGGATGATGCCCATGGTATTTTCACCCTGCGCACGGGCGTGATCAAACTTGTGCGGACCACGGCCGATGGGCGTCAACGTATCGTTCGGGTGCTGCGTCCGGGTGACGTGGCCGGGCTGGAGGCTTTGGCCCGCGGTCGCTACAGCGCCGACGCCGTGGCGTTGACTGAAGTCTCGGTGTGCCGCATTCCCCTAGCCGTGATCCGGGGCTTGCAGCAACAGTCTCCGCGCCTGAACCATCGGTTGACCGAAAAGTGGTCGTGTGCACTGCAAGAGGCTGACGACTGGCTGGTGGACATCAACTACGGCACCGCACGCAGGCGGGTCAGCAACTTCGTGCTCAAGATGCAGGGCGTGGTTGAGGCGCAAACCGTCAGTCTCTTCGCCCGCGAGGATATGGGCACGATGATGGACTTGAAGATGGAGACCGTCAGCCGCCAGATCAATGCGCTGGTGCGCGAGGGCACCCTGAAGCCGCTGGACAAGCACGGCCGTTTCTACCGGATTTTGAATCTGCAGCAACTGCAGACGCACTGAACACCGCCGGGCTCGGGCACGTTACATCGTTCTGCCCTACCCGGAACGCGTATTTTTGTGGAGTCCTTGACATGTATCTGAATCACGTGAAACTCAAGACACGCTCGCGCCTCTTGCTCACCGTGAACCAGGACCGCACACTGCCTTTGTCCCAAGCGCAAGACCGGCGCGTGGTCAGCCAGAAGCGCCAGCTCCCGGCGCTTGCGATCACCACTCAAGACTGGAAGACGTGTTGACCGGCGTTGTGCCCAACCTATCTGCCCACTCGTCGGCCGTGGAGCACACCCGAAAGCTACGCGTCTTGCTCGTCGATGTCGCGCAGGTGCACCACGACTTGATGGACGTCGACCGTGCACTGTTTCAGCCTTTCGTCACCATGGACCAGGCCTCAAGCTTGGCGCAGGCGATCGAAAAACTGTCCAACAACACCTACCACGCGGTAGTCTCTGAATGGCGCAAGCCGGGGGACGCGTGCGCGCAGTTGGTGCGCTGGATGCGTTCCCAGGATCGTCTTCACCGCGTTGCGCTGATCGTGATCGCTGCATTGAACCAGCGCCAGGACCTCCAAGAAGCCTTGGCAGCACCAACCTTTGAACTGGTCTTGAACGATACGCTCTCGACCAGTCATTCTTTGATCGATACATTCCTGGTAAAGCCGTTCAGGCGGCAGGATTTGTTCAATGCAGTCACCACCTCCGTCGAGAAAAGACGGCTACGTCGGACAAGCCGTTTGTAGTCGAATCTAAGTATGAAAACAGGCCGTAGCCCTCGTGAATATTGCGTAAAACGCTATCAAAATAGGAGCTATTGTGAAACCCTGTAAGGATTCTCTGCGTGGGCCGGCGGTCGTGCAGCCGGATGCACTGGGTGGCTGGATTGGCGGCAATAAGCGCCAGTTGGAGAGCTATGAGCAGCGCGAAAACGCGCTGCGCGAGAGTGAGGCATTCAAAAAAACGCCATTTTGAACTCCCTCAGTGCCGAAATTGCCGGAGTCGATCGCAAGGGCATTATTCTGGCGGTCAACGACCGCTGGCAAGCCTTCGCTGTTGAAAACGGGTTGGAGCCCGGCCAGGCTGCACCCAGCACAGGAGTTGGCACTAACTATTTCGCGGTGTGCGGACCCGGCACCGGTGCCTGCACGGGCGATGCCTTGAGCGCGAGCATGGGCCTGCAGGCCGTACTGGACGGACGCCTGGAACGTTTCAACCTCGACTACCCGTGTGACTCTCCCACCCAAGAGCGCTGGTTCACCATGACGGTCATGCCCTTGGGGCAGAAAGTGAAGACCGGTGCCGTCATCACGCACACCGACATTACCGAACGCAAACAGGCCGAAGAAAAACTGCGCTTGGCGGCCCGGGTCTTTAGTGATGCCCATGAGGGCATCACCATCACCAATCCCCAGGGCGTCATCCTCGATGTCAACGCCGCATTTACCCGCATCACCGGCTATAGCCGTGAGGAAGTCGTGGGTCAAAACCCGCGCATCCTGAACTCTGGGCGACAAGACATGGCGTTTTATGCGGCCATGTGGCGCAGCCTGACCGAGACCGGCCACTGGAGTGGGGAGCTTTGGAACCGGCGCAAGGACGGTGTGGTGATAGCCGAGCTGCTCAAAATCAGCGCGATGCGCAACGCCGATGGCAGCACGCTGCAGTATGTGGCCCATTTCACCGACATTAGCGAGCGCGTGACCGCGCAGGCGCGCATTGACACACTGGCCTTTTACGACCCGCTGACGAACTTACCCAATCGCCGTCTGCTGTTGGACCGACTGGATCAGGCCTTGCACGCCAGTGTGCGCCACAAACGCAAGAACGCCCTGCTGTTTGTGGATCTGGACAACTTCAAGACGCTCAACGACAGCCTGGGCCACCACCAGGGTGACTTGCTGCTGGTGCAGGTGGCCCAGCGCCTCAAGACCTGCGTTCGCGACGGCGACACGGTAAGCCATCTGGGCAGTGACGAGTTTGTGTTGATGCTCGAAGACCTGAGCGTGGATGCCATGGTGGCCGCAAACCGGGCCGAGGCGGTGGCTGAGAAGATTCTTTCTGCCTTCATCCTGGTGTTTGCGCTCGATCAGGGTGGTCACCACGCCACGCCCAGCATTGGCATTACTCTTTTTGGTGCACTGGCGCTGGAGGTCAACGAGGATCCGCTCAGGCGCGCTGAACTAGCCATGTTCCAGGCCAAGGCAGCCGGGCGCAACACGCTGCGCTTCTTTGATGCCCAGATGCAGGCCACAGTGTCGGCCCACGCCGCGCTGGAAGCCGATTTGCGCGAGGCCGTCCAAGCCCGTCAATTGGTGCTGCATTACCAGCCTCAGGTGGTGGGAGCGGGCCGCATGACCGGTGTGGAAGCACTGGTGCGCTGGCAACATCCACGGCGCGGCACAGTGCCGCCGGCCGACTTCATTGCGCTGGCCGAGGAAACGGGCCTGATCCTGCCGATTGGTCAATGGGTCTTGGAGACTGCCTGCACCCAGTTGGCGCAGTGGGCACACCTGACCATCGCTGTTAATGTGAGTGCGCGTCAGTTTCAGCAAGCCGACTCTGTGGCCAGCGTGGTGGATACTTTGGCACGTAGCCGAGCCCGACCCAAGCTCCTCAAGCTGGAATTGACCGAGAGCATGCTGGTCGACGACGTTGAGGCCATCATTGCCAAGATGGGCGCGCTCAAAGCCATAGGTGTCACCTTTTCACTGGACGACTTTGGCACTGGTTATTGGTCACTGGCTTACCTGAAACGCCTGCCGCTGGACCAGTTGAAGATTGACCAGGGCTTTGTTCGCAACATCGTCACCGAACCCAACGACGCAGCGATTGCCAAGATGATCATGGCGCTGGCCGAAAGTCTTGGCCTGGCGGTCATTGCCGAAGGTGTCGAATTGCAGGCACATGCAGACTTTCTGGCGCATTTGGGTTGCCATGCGTACCAAGGGCACTTTTTCGGCCGGGCGCTGCCGCTGGGGGAGTTTGAGGCACTTGTAGCACGCGATAGCGACCGCTCAACGGGCTGAAGGCGGACCTGCAAACCCGGTCTCGACCCAAGCCACGGCACGCAGTAGGGATTGTCGTCATCTGGCACGATGTAGGATGAAGCAGTGATTCTGGCCGACCGGGCCGTCACCTCCAAGCTTTAGTGTAGCGCGGTACGCAACAGCTGCACCACCGCGATTCACCAATTGACTATTTGTCAAATAGGTCGCTAGCCCTTGTCAATAATTCGTAGATAGCTATTGATTTCGTAGCACATCTGCCAGCATCGCGCTGTCCACATTTCCGCCGCTGAGCGCCAGTCCCACGGTCTGACCCACCAACTGTTCACGTTCTTGCATCGCCGCAGCAAAGGCCGCGGCACCGGCGCCTTCGGCCACGTTGTGGGTGCAGGCAAAGATGTCGCGCATGGCCTGGGCCACCTCGGCGTCGGTCACTTTGACGATGTGGTCGATGTTGCCTTGCAGGATGGCCAGCGCCTCGGCGTCCGCCACGCGGCAGGCCATGCCATCGGCCAGCAGCGTTGTCACCGGTGCTTCGACGACGCGGCCTGCGGCCAGCGAGTCGGCATAGGTGGTGGCATGGGCGCTGACCACACCGACGATGCGGGCCTGGTGGCCCAGCGCGTGCTTGGCAGCAATGGCCGAGCAGGCGCCCGAGCCCTGGCCAATGGGCACGTAGACCACACCCAGGTGCGGCACGGCCTTGAACAGCTCCCACCAGTAGGTGGCCACGCCGCGCAACAGGTCGACGTGGAAGCTGGGCACCATGTGGGCGCCGCGTTCTGCAGCCAGCCGGATGGCGTGTTCACGGCTTTCCTGGAAGTCGCTGCCGTGCTCGATGAGTGTGGCGCCCAACGCGCGCATGGCGGCGTTCTTCTCCAGCGAATTGCCGTGCGGTGCGACGATGGTGCAGGGCACGCCGTGGGTGCGCGCCGCCCAGCCAATGCTCTGGCCGTGGTTGCCGCGCGTGGCGCTGATGACCTCGGCAGGCAGGCTGTTGGCGCGCGCCAGCTGGTCGAAGTAGGTCAGGCCGCCGCGGATCTTGAAGGCACCCACCGGCGTGTGGTTCTCGTGCTTGAGCCAACAGGTGGCGCCAAGCTTGCTGCTGAGTTGGCCCCAGGCGTATTGCGGCGTGGCGGCAAATTCCCGATAGACCACTTGGGCGGCGTCTTCGATGTCGTGCAGGCTGGGCAGGTTCATGTGTGGATCTCGATCAGTCCCTTGGGGGTTTGCAAAATGGCACTTAGAAGCGCCGGGCCATGGGTGACGGGGAAATTGGAAAGACAGGCGGTGTCCAGCGCTTGGCGTAGGGCGTCAGCTTGTGGGTGTTGTATGAGCAGGTTGTGCAAGCTAACACCGCTGTCCGGCATGGCGTCGGTAGGGTGGGTGTCACCCCACTGGATCAGTGTTGGCAGGCAGCCGTCGAACAGGCGCTGGCCATCGGTGCGCACGCTGATCTGCCACTGCAGCAGGCCATTCGGTGTCTGGCGCGAAGCCTGCCGCGCGGTACCCCGGTCGATGCCCAGTGTTGCCAATGCGGCCATGCTGGTGCTGATGTCGGACACCCGCGCCACCCAGTGCGTCAGTTGCGGGCCATTGCGCGCCACCATGCCCCGTAGTTCCAGATTGTCCATGTCAAACCAGCGCCTAGCCCCCGAATCGATTGCAGGAATAGCTACTGAATTGATAGCAATTATTTCCAGATAGGCGGGACCGCCAGCCACCGTGTTGATCTTCAGCAAGCGGTTGTGGGTGCCCATCAAGGGGTGTTCGCCGCCAGGCCCGGGTATTACGCCCAGAGTGGCTTCGCACCACACCACACCTTCTTCCAGTGTGGAGGCCATGACCACCAAGTGGTCCAGTACCTTTTCATGCGATGTGGCTGGCATCTTGGCTGGCTCCGGTGTCAGTCTTTCGGCTGGCCCAACGCTCGGGTCAACCAGAAGGCGGTGATCAAGGCGAGACTACCGAACAGAATGGCGCCAGCGGCCTGCCCGGCCAGCACCTGCACAGGCCCATACTGCGCGCCCCACCAGGCGAATGGAATGGTTCCCAGGGTGGCCCTTGCCCAGTTGAAGCCGGTGGACCACAGCGGTCGGCCCAGGTTGTTGAATCCGGCATTGGCCACAAACAGCGCCCCCATAAAGAAAAAACTGCCCGCGATCCAACTGCAAAAGGCGTGGACCATCTGCGCCGCCACACCGTCCAGTGAAAACATGCGAACCAGTGGCCCCTGCAATAACGCCAGCAGCATCCAGGCCAGCGTCACGGTCACCACCATGAACACCAGGCTGGCGCGCAGGGTTTCACGTACACGGTCGTAACGTTTGGCGCCCAGGTTTTGCGCGAAGACCGGCCCCACTGCACCGCTCAGCGAATAGATCAGCCCAAACACCACCGGTGTCAGGCGCTCTATCGTGGCCTGGCCGGCCACCGCCGAGGCACCAAAACCGGCTATGCTGTGGGTTACAAAGGCCGCACCTACTGGAGTGGCCAGGTTGGTCAGCACGGCGGGGCCAGCCACTGTGAACAACAGCCGGGCGTCGGCCTTGAGGCGACTGCGATCAAATCGCGCCAACAGATGGTGGACGCGCCAGGCGCCATACAGGCCCACAGCCAGCAACACACAACGCGCTATCACCACAACGATGGCGGCGCCGTCCAGGCCCAGCCCCAAACCAAAGATGAACAAGGGGTCCAGCACGGCGGTCAAGATGGCGGGTACCAAGGTCACCATCATCGAGCGCCTGGCATCCCCCACCGAGCGCAGCAGGGCCGAACTCACCATGCCCACACCCAGCAGCACCGTGGACGGCAGCGTGATGAGCAAGAAACGCTGGGCCAGCTCCAGCACCCGGTCCCGTGCGCCCAGCGTGTGCAAGATGGGCTCCAGGAACAGCATCGTCAGCCCGGCTATGACGGTTGCAATCACTGCGACCAGGACCAGGCTCGATGTTGCCAAGGCCCGGGCTTCGTCCATGCGGCGCGCGCCAATGGTGCGTGAGACCACCGCCGTGACCCCTATCAGCAGGCCGATAAACACCGACAGCATAAAAAACCCCACCACACCGGCAAACCCCACCGCCGCTGCAATGGCCTGTTCGCCCAGCATGGAGATGTACAGCAGGTTGATCAGGTCGACCGCAAAAATGGCGACCAGCCCGATCGCACCCGTGCCTGCCATCACCACCACGTGGCGCATCAGCGAGCCGGTGACAAACCGGGGTGGCGCTGCCGTCACAGCTGGACCAAACCGGAGATACAGGTCACGGCATCACCACCGACCCAGACCTGACCCGCCGCGTCTTGCTCGATGTGAACCCGGCCTTGCACGCCAATGCAGGTGCCTTGTGACGCGGTGTAGCCGCGCGGGGCGTGGCCTTCGGCGATCAGCCATTGCGCCAGGCTGGCGTTGAAGCTGCCCGTCACCGGGTCTTCGCCAATGCCTTTGCCATGGTCAAAGAAGAAACGCACTTCGATGCCGG
>ERZ724527.1270-NODE-1270-length-11893-cov-3.988681_pt1 | contig 11893 bp, 6 predicted proteins | sample MGYA00376060_ERZ724527 | MGnify/ENA primary metagenome ERZ724527 (study PRJEB28724, sample SAMN07190886) | activated sludge metagenome | isolation source: activated sludge of sewage treatment plant in Hong Hong | place: USA: Christiansburg, Virginia | collected...
CCCCCCGACAAGCATCGGCAGCCCCGCCGCCGCCCCCGGCGGCCACACCCCGGACAACCCCGCCATGGCCCCCGGCGATGATCCGGCCACGCCCCGGGCGCGCATCAGCTTCTCGTCCGTCCAGGAGGGCACCGGCCTGCCTGTTCCACGCTTGCCGCTCAGCCCGGCACTGGGCGAGGACTACGTGCTCCATCCCCAGGCCCTGATCAAGCCCCGCGACCTGACCGTCCTGTGGCGCCGCTACCGGCGCGGCACCCGCGGCGGCCCGCGCACCGAACTCGACATCGACGCCACCGTGGAAGAGCGCTGCCGCCGCGGCCTGCTCCTGCGCCCGGCATGCCGGCCCCGGCGCAGCAACGCCGCGCGCCTGCTGATCCTCGCCGACACCAGCCCGAGCATGGACCCCTGGCGCCCCTTCCTGGTCAGCCTCGCCGAATCCCTGCCCTTCGGCCGTCTGGCCCGGGCCGAGACCGGCTATTTCAGCAACCTGCCGCGCCGCCAGCTCTACGCCCGGCCCGACCTGCGCGACCCGCAGCCCCTTGGCGACGTCCTGCGCCGCTTCAACGGCGCCGGTCTGCTCATCGTCAGCGACGCCGGCAGCGCCCGGGGCTACCTCAACCGGCGGCGCGCCAACCAGACCGCCGACCTGCTGGACGAACTGCTGACCCACTGCCCGGCCATCGTATGGCTCAACCCCATGCCCCGCGCCCGCTGGGCCGGCACCACCGCCGAGCTCATCGCCGCCAACGCCCGTGTGCCCATGCTGCCCCTGGACGCCACCCACCTGCTGCGGGCCATCGACATCCTGCGCGGCAACAAATAGCCCGGCCATGCCCTACCCCGACGCCCTCGGCCAGCAGCCCCTCGACAAGCAACAGGCCTACGCCGCCCTGGCGCAGTTCGCAGCCGACTACGGCCGCGACGCCCTGCTCCTGCTGATCCACGCCTGCCTGCCGGAAACCCTGCGCCCCGAGCTGCTGCACCTCATCCGGGTCAACTTCCAGCCCGGCACCGATCACAGCCTCGAAGCCGACATCCTCTTCTCGCCCCTCGCCACCGCCCTCGGCGGCGGCTACTACCGCATCGACCCGCAGGTGCGCTGGCACGGTCTGGCCCTGCTGCGCGCCCGCTACCGGGACGACCCGCGCCCACGCAGCCGGCGTGTCGCCGAACTGCTGTGGCGCTACGTGGAAGAAGCCGAACAGTACGCCACCCGCAACGCCGACCCGCAACTGGCCGAGTATCTGGCCATCCAGCGCTGGGTGGCCCTGGCCTTCCTCGAACCGGCCAGCGCCGCCCATGCCTTCGCCGATGCCCTGCGCCAGGCCACCGACGGGCCCGCCGCCGCAGCCGTGCGCCTGGGCGGGCTGGCCGCCGCCATCGAGCTGCCCCTGGCCGGCGAGCAGGAACTGCTGGCCTACGCCCGAGGCCTCGACGCCCTCGCCCGGGGGCAGGAGGACGAAGCCCGGCAACTGCTGGAATGCCTGGGCGAGGAAGTGAAGGTGGGCGACATCGTCCTCAAGCCCCCCGCCGTCCGCCCGGCGGAGGACAGGCCCGCCACCGGCGACGGCACCGCCGCAACGCGCCGGCGGGCCGTCCTGCTCTGCGCACCGGGCGTGCTGGACACAGAACTCGTGCGGGCAGCCCTGGCCGAAAACGATGTGGATCTGGACAGCCTCGAAGCCACCAGCGACGCCCAGCGCTATCAGCGCCTGCTGGATGCCGACCTGGTCATCTGCGACCTCAGCCAAGCCGATGCCAGCACCAGCTACCGCCTTGGGGTGGCCTTTGCCCTGCGGCGGAACGGCATCCTCGTGATCTTCCATGGCGACCCCAAGCAGATCTTCGACAGCCTCACACTCAGCATGGCCTATCGCTATGAACCTACCGGCAATACCGCCGAATCCCGCGCCCGACTCCGCGCATGGATAAAGGCTCATGCGGTTCAGGCGGGTGGCCCGCCGCTGTCACCCAGCCCCCTCTATGTGGACGGCAAACTGCGGCCACCGGCACTGGCGGGGCCGTATGCCAACCCTATGCCACCGCTGCCGGCCAGCGGCGGCCGCTGCCTGGTACTCCAACCTTTCGGCATCCGCAGCGAGTTTGGCTCGGCGGCGACTGCCGACTTTGAACTCACCTTCCGTTACATCACGGAAAGCCTTGCGAGACAGGGCTTGGCCTGCCTGCGCATCGACCCGTCCAACAGCGCAATCACGCATCAGGACCTGCGCCTGCTCCAGGAGGCCGATCTACTCATTGCCAACCTGACGCTTGTGTCCCCCGATTTGCTGGTCCATCTGGGCATGCGCTTCGGCCTGCGCCCCGCCCGGACCCTGCTGCTGGCCCGTGATGGCACGGCCATCCCCGCCGATCTGGTCGGCTGCCGGGTGATCCACTACACCCAGACCGGCCCCACCCTCAGCGAGCAGGAGGGGCGCGTCCTGAGTGAGACCGTCTCCCGGCATATCCAGGGCATCCGGTCGGAGACCCACGTAGACAGCCCCGTCTACCTGGCCCTGCCCGACCTCCATCCGGCGGAGCGCATCCGGCCGCGGGTCTTCATCTCCTACGCCCACGCCTACGGCCAATACGTGCGCCCCCTGGCCGCCGCCCTTGAGGCCCTGGACCTGGAAGTGAACCGGGATGTGGACCTGGTGCAGGGCGAGAACTGGGCAGCGGATCTGGCCGCCCTGCTCGACCGGGCCGACCTCATCGTCTGCGTGATCGGCCGCGACACCACCCTCAGCACCTTCCAGATGGCCGAGATTCAGCGCGCCCTGGCATCGGGCAAACCGGTGGTCCCGGTCCTCGTCGACCCCCTCTACGGCACACCGGACACCCTCATCCCCCTGATCGCCCGCCCCTGCGCCAACCGGGACGAAAGCGGCCAGCGCCACTACCTTGCAAGCGTCGAACCCGACGCCCTCCCGTCCATCATCCAGCGCACCGCCGTCCACATCCGCGCCGCCCTCGACGCCCCGGCACCGGCCGAACCGGTAGCGCTGCGCCTGCTGACCGTCCGCGGCAACGAGCCCGGCACGATGCACTATCTGCTGGACGAAAACGGTCGCCGCGAATGGACCCGCCACCTGCAGCACGATTTCATCACCCTGTTCCGCGACGCCCTGGGCGAGCACACGGCGGATCTGCCGAAGATACTGGCGTTCATCACCGACCTCCTGCTCCCGGTCGACTTCGCCACCCTGCCGCCGGCCCATGGCTACCGGCTGCTCCTTGATGCGGGGGCCGCCGCCTACCCCTGGGAGCTGATCCTGGCCTTGCACCAGAACGGCCTGCGTGACCCCTTGCCGGCGATCCGCCGCCCGGACGGCAACCTGTTCTCCATCCAGCGCGCCGCCCCACACCCCGCCGCCCTGCTCATCGGCAACCCGAGCAGCGACGGCACCTACGGCGACGAGAACCCCCGCCTGCCCCCGCCGGAGCAAGGCGAGCTGTTCGACCGCTACCGCCGCACCCTGGCGTCCCGCGGGATGGCGGTCAGCCTGAGCATGGGCGAGGGCGCACGGGGCGTGGTGGCGCATCTTTACGCCCGGGAGTTCGGCATCCTGTTGATCAGCGGCACCTACCTGCACGACTACCGTCTGGACAGCGGCCGGACCGCCAGCGGCTTCGTGCTCAGCGACGGGATGTTCCTCGGCGTCGAGGAGCTGCGCCAGATGCGCAGCCTGCCCGCGCTGGTGGTCCTCGACAATCCGCACACGGGCAGCAGAAACTTCGGCGCGGAGATGGCCCCGGCCCTGCTGAAGGCGGGCGTGCCCTGTGTGGTGGTCAGCGCCTGGGGGGTGGAGCGCCGTCTGGCCGGACACTACTTCGAAACCCTGCTGGCCGCGGTGGGCGCCGGCGAGCCCTTCGCAGGCGCCCACGCGGGCGCCCTCGAGGCCTGCGCCACGGCCGAGCCCACCGGCCTTGCCTGGGGCGCCTTCCAGGCCTGGGGCGACCCGGAGTTCCGCTTCACACCACCGGCGGCCTGAGCCGCCCGCTCAGAGGGTGTGAATAAATCTGCTGCGCGACCCGATTTCGCCCCTGCGATGCTCACCGTACCCTTGTACGGCTGCGCTTCTCGAGGCGAACTCGAACCGCTCGCTACGATTTCTTCACACCCGCTCAGGCCTGGCTGGCCCGGTACTTCTCCCAGCCGCTCCAGCTATACAGGAGCAGACCGGCCCAGATCAGCCCGAAGGTCAGCAGGCGGGCGGGCTGCAGCGCTTCGTCGAAGAGCAGCACCGCCGTCAGGAACTGCAGGGTCGGGTTGATGTACATGAGCATGCCCACCGTGGCCAGGTTGAGACGCTGGGTGGCGGCGGCGAAAAGCATCAGGGGCAGGGCCGTGAGCACCCCGGCCAGGGCCAGCAGGCCCTGGGTGAGGGCATCGTGGCCGGTGAACACGCTGTGCCCCTGGGCCTGCTGCCACAGCGTATACAGGCCGATCAGGGGCAGCAGGGTGAGGGTTTCCAGCCACAGGCCGGAAACGGCATCCACCGCCACCTGCTTGCGCACCAGCCCGTACAACCCGAAGCTGCCGCCGATGAACAGCGAGATCCAGGGCAGGCTGCCGAGCGTCAGGAGCTCGCTGCCAACGGCCGCCACGGCCAAGCCCACCGAGGCCCACTCCTTGCCATTGAGGCGCTCCTTGAGCACCAGCATGCCCAACAGCACATTCACCAGCGGTGTCAGAAAGTAGCCCAGGCTGGACGCCACCACCTGGCGCTGATCCACCGCCCACAGAAAGGCCAGCCAGTTGGCCCCCACCAGCAGTGCCGCCAGCCCCAGACGCGCCACCGTGCCGGGGCGCCGCGCCGCAGCAAGGGTCGCTGGCCAGTGGTGGCGCGCGGTGAGGATCAGGCTGACAAACAAGCAGCCCCAGGCCGCGCGATTGCACAACAGATCCACCGGGCTGACGTGGCCGAGTTGGCGGAAGAACAGCGGAAAGAAGCCCCAGATGCCGTAGGCACCGAGACCGAAAGCCACACCGGCGAGACTTGCACGTGGGTCCACGGATTCAGGTTCGCGGAAAGTCGGGCGCCCACGGTATCACCTGTGCCGCCACTTCACGCTTGGGGTTTTCCTCCAGGCCGGCAGCGGGCCTACAATGGGACCATTCCACTGCAAGGACACCCTCCCCCATGCTGATCATCTTCAAATCCCCCGCCAGCGGCGACGTCATCATGTTCGAGAAGAACGGCAAGGAGATGCTCACCGTGCTGGGCAAGGATCCCGCCGAGCCCAAGGGCATCTTCACGGTGGAACAGTTGCCCTCGGCCATCGCCACCCTGAAGGAGGCCATTGCCACCGACAAGGCCCGGCAGGCCGAGAAGGCCGACGCCGAGGAGAACGAAGCCAAGCCGGCGGGCGGCGGTGTCGCCTTCTTCCAGCGCGCCGTGCCCCTGCTGGAGATCCTGGAGCGCTCCCTGAAGGACAAGCACCCCGTCACCTGGGGCATCTGAACCTGCGAGGCCCCACCCCCATGACCCGGCGCGACATCGATCTGGCCCTCGAGGTGGTGCAGGAGCACCTGCCTCAACTGGGCATCCCCAAGCGTTTGTGCACCCGCAAACTGTCGGCGGCAGGGCGGGTTTTCGGCCAGTATCGCTGGCACTCCGACACCCTGCGTCTCAACCCGCGCTATCTGGCGCCCCTGTCCGACGACGATGCCCTCGATCTGCTCGACACGGTGCTCCATGAATTGCTCCATAAGGCCTCGCCCCTGTGGAAGCAGTTGCGCGACAGCTTCCGCCCCCACCCGGACATCTGGATGAAGGCCGAGAAGCTGGCGGCCCGCCTCGGCCCGGCCTATCTGGCACGCCGCCGCGCCATGCATCCGGCAGACTGAAGATCCAGGGCACGGGCCGACCTCAGACTCCCCAGGCCCGTCGGATGCGCGTCGTGTGCTATGTTCACTTCATGCACACGTGACAACCGGACACGACGATGCCATGACCAACCAGGTCTATCTTTCATCCACATTGGATGATCTCAGGCCCTTCCGTGCCGCGGCCCTCGAGGCCCTGCGCAAGGCCGGCTATCTCGTCAAGGACAGCTATCGCGCCACCGTCGAACCGACGGTGGATCAATGTCTCCAGGATGTACGCAATTCCGACCTCTACGTCGGTATCTTCGCCGGCCGCTACGGTTGGTGCCCGGAAGGCCGGGACGGCCGCTCCATCACCGAACTCGAATACCGCGAGGCGGTCGATGCCGGGAAGCGCCGGCTCATCTTCATCCGGCCATTCGATGAGTGCTCGGGGAAGGAACTGGACTCGGCCAAGGGCGACTACGAAGCCGACAGGAAACTGCGCGCCCTGCGGGACGAACTGCAAAGCGGCGCCGGCCATACCTGCGCCCTATTCACCGATCCCGCCGACCTGGCGCTCAAGATCACCCAGGCCCTGCCGCCGCCGGTGCTGCCCAGCGGCATGTTCCGCGAGCCCCCACCCCATCCCGGCCAGCTTGCCACCGGCCTTCTGATCCTGTGCATCCGTGGCGCCGACGAGAGCAACGCCGAGCGCATCCGTGTCTGCCTGCCGACATCCTGGCAGGCGGCCACGACGCCCTTCGGGCCGGAACCGCAGTTTTCCGGCGCCGATCGTCTGGCAGTGGATCTCCGCCTCGCCCGCTCCCGCTGTGTGGCCCTGTACCTGACGCCTCCGTCCCTCGCCCGCCTGAAGGAAAACAGCGCCGCGGCCGTGGCCCTACTCCACATGCTCCAGGCGCGCCTCGAAGGCTTCGCCCTGCTTCTGGACGGTGTACAGGCGACGGAGCTTCCGGCCGACTGGCCCCCGCCGGCGGCATGTTTCAGCCTCGGAACCTGGGTCGCCCAGGGCAGCTCGGCCCTGGGTGGCGAGCTGGCCCAGCTGGTTCAGGATTTTCCCGACGCCGCCCCGCACCACCAGGACGTGGCCAACAACCGGCTCGTCGGCCTTGCCTATACCGTACTCGCCATGACCCGGGCAGAGGCCCGAGAGGTGGCCGACAACCCCGAACTGATCAAGGATGCCCTGGGCCGCAGGCCCTTCGATTTCTTCAGTCAGGTCACCGCCGGGCTACTGGCCGGGGCTGGCGACTGGGTGAACAGTTACGGGCCCCGGCGCAGCGACTGGCAGCCCTTCGGCAAGGGCAGCGTATGCACCTTGCTCCATGAGGTCGTCGACAGCATCAACAGCCAGACCATTGTGCCCAAGCGCGATCAGACTGCGCTGATGGGCAACCGGATCCGCCTTCGCTACTACCCTTTCGACCCGGACGCATTCAAACTCAATTCCCCCGACTGGCCCCTGCTGGAAGCCATGCGCAGCCGTGGCTGCCTGATGCTGGTGGACGAGTTGTCCACCCTGCACCCGAACCTGTACGGCAAAGGCAATGTCTTCCTGTCCGATCCGGCGGTGACGGTCGCCACCCTCTCCGGCCTTGATCCGGCGGTATGCAGCCTCGATGCCCTCATCGACAGCCCGCAGAAGATCGATGTGCTGGTGGACCGCTTTTCGAACAAGCTCGACCCGCGCTGCGAGCTGGCCATCAACAACCGCGCACGGGTGCGCCGCTGGCTGCGCCTGTCGGTGCCCGAGGCCCTTGCCGGCTCCGAGGCCCAGGGCGCGGACCCGGATCGTCGTAGCCAGTTCCGCGCCACGGTCGGCGGACGACTCTGAGCATCGCCATGAGCAGTTTCTTCACCTTCTATTCGTTCAAGGGGGGCGTCGGGCGCTCCATGGCCCTCGCCAATGTGGCCGACATCCTCGCGCGCCGCGGGCTACGCGTGCTGGCCATCGATTTCGACCTGGAAGCCCCGGGCCTGGAACGCTACTTCCAGGTGGAAAAGACGGCAGCACTGGCCAATCCCGGGCTTATCGACCTGCTCCAGAGCTTCAAGAAAAGTCTCTCCGGCGCGGCCCCCCTGGACGATTCGGCCGAGTTCCGGCAGATCGGCCGCTTCGTCTACCCGGTCTATCAACGCCCCCTGCCCAACGGCGGCGAACTGCACCTGCTCACGGCCGGACAACGCGAACCGGCCAGCCAGTACCGGCAGTACGCCCTCGCCGTGCGCACCTTCGACTGGCAGGATTTCTATTACAACTGGGAAGGGGAAGCCTTCTTCGAGTGGCTGCGGGGCGAGCTGGCGCAGCCCGCCAGCGGACGAGACGCATACGACGTGGTGCTGGTCGACTCCCGCACCGGTGTCACCGAGATGGGCGGAGTCTGCGCCTATCAGCTCGCCGACGCGATCGTGATGCTATGTGCCGCCAATCATCAGAATGTGGAAGGCACCCGAGAGGTCGCGCGGGATTTCCGGTCCGACTCGGTTCGCGCTCTGCGTCGCGGGCGCAGCCTCGAAATGGTGGTGGTACCTGCACGCATCGAACAACGCGACGACGCGCTGCTCGACCGCTTCTTCCAGCGCTTCGACAGCTTTTTCGTGGATGAAGAGCCCGCCGTCTTCGGCAGCGCCGGCCTGTCATTCCGTGATTTGACGATTCCCTATCAGCCCGAATTCGCCTTCGAAGAGACCGTGGTCAGCGACCCCGCTCGGCGCGAGGCGCGACGGGAGATCGGCGGGGCCTTCGAGCTGCTCGCCAATGCGCTCACCCTGCTCGCGCAGCCCAGCGAACGGATGGCTGCCCACCAGGACGAGGCCCTGGCCGCCATCCGCGACTATCTGGCCAGGACGCCGCAGCGGGCCGACCCTCCACCCACCGTCACTCGGGGCCTCGACGACGACGACGAGACGATCATCCTGCCGCGCACGACCCAGCGCAGGACAACCACCACCACCCATTTCGATCCCACATTGCGCTTTGCCGGCTACGACGTCTTTCTGTCCGCCGGCGAAGCCGATCAGGACACGGCCCACGGTCTGGCCGACGCCCTGGGCCGGGAAGGCTTCAAGACATTCGTCGATCCGTCTGCGCTGACGCCGGGCATCCAGATTGCCGAAGCCACCACCCAGGCCCTGCATCACAGCCGCCACCTGTTGGTGTGCGCCGGCGGACACGGCGTGTCCATCTGGCAGAAACGGGAGATCGAACTCGCGCGCAGTTCCAACCAGCCGATCCGCATCGTGCCTGTCCTGCTGCCTGGCGCCGACGGCGACATTTTCTCCTTGTCCCTGCGCGGCGTGGCCGACATGCAGGTGGTGGACCTGCGGGCCTGGCCTGCCGACCAAGTCGCGTTTGGTAATCTGCTGCAGATCCTGCGCAGCAGCTCGGTATGGGCCGTCGAGGCCGATACCAACGCGGCCCCGGCTGCCAACCCCTATGCGGGCCTGCAATCCTATGACGAGGGGCGGGTTCATCTGATCGATCTCCCCGCTCATCGGGTTGCCGACATCATCGAGCACCTGCGCCGCAGTGGACTGGCCGTGCTCACCGGCCCGTCAGGCATTGGTAAGGCCTCCCTGGTCACGGCGCTGATCGCCGCGCTGCGGTCAGACAGCCTTGTGCCGGGCAAGCCTGTCTCAATCACCCGCCTGCGCCTCGATCAAGCCGATTCCCCGTCGCGCCTGGCCGTGCCGGCAGCGGACAATCAGCTCCTGGTGGTGGATGCCTGGGATCATCGGGGTCGGGCGCTGGCCCCGCCCGACGGCGGGCCCGGCCTGTGGCCGGCAGCGCTCGCGCAGCGCATTCTGGAGGCCTCGCCATCCCGCGCGGTGGTGCTGGTGGGGCACGATCTCCCCCTTGCAGCGTGGCGGCAGAGCCCGTCGCCGGACGCAGCCCTGTGGCAGCACCTGGCGCCACAGCTGATCCGGATGAGCGTCCCCGATCCCGTCGCCGTGCGCCGCGCCATCGAAACCCCCGCCAGCCGGAGCGGCTACGCCTTTGAGCCGGGCCTCCTCGACCGCATTGCCCAGCATGCCGGCGAAGGGCCCGCCGCCCTCCCCCTGGCCCAGATGGTCCTCACCCGTCTGTGGGATCAGGCGGTGCGCGGCTTCCTGACCAATGCCGCCTATGACGCCTGCGGCGGCACGGCTGCGGTTTTTGCCGCTCACCTCGAAGCCCGCCTGGGCCACGTCCCCGATGCACTGGCCAGAGCGGTGAATGGACTGTTGCTGCGTCTGGCCGAGGTGACGGACGACGGTTCGGTCGCCTGGCTGGCCGCCACCTGGGAGTCCGTCTGCACCCAACCCAATCTGCGGGAGCGGGGCGGCGAAGCGCTCCTTTGGCTCCTGGAGGCACGGATCATCAGCGTCTGGAGGGAGGGCCCGGAGCACCTGCGCTTCAGCCTGCTGTGCGCTCCCGCGGCCGGCCATGCCCCGCGGCTCGACCGACTGATCACCGACAATCGCGAGCGGATCGGCCGTCGGCATCGGGTGACCCACAGCCTGGAGGCATGGAAGGTACGGGGGCGAACGACCGACGCGCTGCTCGTCGGCTTCCGCCTTGAAGAATCCGGCGAACTGCTGAACGATTGGGCACCCGACCTCAGCGCCGAAGAGCAGGTCTTCATCGGGCACAGTCTGAACAATGCCCGGCGCGTGTCGAGACGCCGGCGCTCGATCCTGATCGGTGTCGCCATGCTGATGCTCCTGGCCGGCCTGGGCTGGTGGTCGAATCTTCAAAAGAACCTTGACCTTGAAAAGAGCGACGACGCCCTGAACACCACCGCCACGGCCGCCACCGCGGCGATCAAGGCCGCCATCCTCAAGGATACGGGCAAGGACGAGCGCTACGCCCTGGATGCCTCGCTATTCACGGGCACCCGGATCTACCCTCAGTACAAGGATGATCGGGACAAAGCGAATGTGTCTGCGTTGGGCCTCTACCTGCGTGCCCTGGGTGTGAACGTGGAGACGGCGGAGTGGGTCAAGGACGCCCCCACCTGCGGCGAAGTGCGTTATTTCCACAATGACGATGAAGTGCGCGCCCGGAAACTGGCGGAAGCGCTCGAGCAACTTCTGAAGACACTGGGCTTCCACCTCCACATGTCGGTGCTGGACCTTTCCCGGAGCCGCCTGGCCAAGTCCGTGGCCGGCACGCTGGAATTCTGGCTGCCGCCCTTGCACAGTCTGGCACACGTCAATGGGGTGCCGGCGACAAACCCGGCCGACGGGGCCGCGCTCAGCCTCGTCTCCGGAAGCTGCGCCAGCCTGGGCTCCACCCCGGAGCAGCGGCGGCGACTCGCCAGCGATCTCGGCGCGCCTTACAACAATTTCTTCGATCAGGAACTGCCTCGCCAGAAGGTTTGGCTGGATGGATTCCTGATGTATCGCCATGAAGTCACCTACGAACAGTTCGCGCATTTCAGTGCGGCATGCACCCCCGCCGCGAACATGCGTTGCCCCGGCCCCTGGCCACCGCCGGGCAAGCCCGCCAGCAAGTCCCGCGAGCCGGCCCGGTTTCTTGGCTGGCCCCTCGCCGACAGCTATTGCCGCTGGGCGGGGGGACGACTGCCGACCGCCGAGGAGTGGGAGAAGGCCGCCAGCGGCGAAGACGGCCGGCTGTGGCCCTGGGGCAACGAAGCCGATTCGAAACGCTTCCAGGGGGCAGATCGAAGCAGTATGCGCGCACTGGCCGAAGTGGGGCATTTGCCGGCGGGAGACAGCCCCTATGGCATCAGCGACATGGCCGGCAATGTGTGGGAGCTCACCGCCAGCCCCTGGCCGGGCGGCGGGCACGTGATGAAGGGCGGATCCTATCTGAACTCCCTGATGCAATCCCGTGCTGCGGTCCGCTGGGTCAGCTCCAAGGAAGATGAGGGGGCGGACTACCTGGGCTTCCGCTGCGTGCTGGACATGCCCTGGACCGGGCGCCCAACCCGCTGACCCCAATCGGCCCGGCGGCCCGACGACGGACTCAGTCCGGAATGTCCGCCACGTCGTGCACCACCACGGCAAACAGATCACCCAGGGCGGCCAGGGCCGCCGCCTGCAAGACCGCGGCCGGAA
>ERZ724527.1276-NODE-1276-length-11861-cov-3.578096_pt1 | contig 11861 bp, 14 predicted proteins | sample MGYA00376060_ERZ724527 | MGnify/ENA primary metagenome ERZ724527 (study PRJEB28724, sample SAMN07190886) | activated sludge metagenome | isolation source: activated sludge of sewage treatment plant in Hong Hong | place: USA: Christiansburg, Virginia | collected...
CTACATGCAGATCATGCCCTTCTGGGTGCGGGCCATTGGTGATGGCGACACCGGTCGGCTGTTTCACCTGCAGACCAACATCCGCTTTGGCTGCGTGATCCTGAGGCACTACCTGGAGGTCGAACGTGGCAACATGTTCCTGGCCCTGGGTCGCTACAACGGCAGCCGCGGGCGGGCCGAATACCCCAACGCCGTGTTCGGGGCCGCGCGTCGCTGGCATGCCCTGATCAACCAGGGCACCCAGGTGGCCGACGCCGGGTTGAGCGCACGGCGTTGACAGAGCAGTGGCGGAAGACCCGCCCCCTACCTGGTGGGGGACCGGGCGGTGTGGATTGCCTAGAATCCGAGGCACACATCATCAAACAGGAAATCCATGCGTTTTGTCACTCGCGCCCTGGCGGCGGTCGTTCTGGGCTTCACGGCGTCTCTTGCTTCTGCAGCCCTGAGCTCGTCGGACTGGCGTGAGTCGGGCGATGGCCTGCTGACGGTTGACTCTGTCACCGGCCTGGCCTGGCTGGACCTGACACAAACCAGCGGCCTGTCGTTTGACGCCGTGGTGGCGGGCACCTGGCAGGCCGAAGGCTTTCGCTTTGCAACCATGGCCGAAGCGCGCGGTTTGCTGATGGCGGGCGGCAAGGTGGCAGAGGGGCCTTTCCTGGGCTTGCTGGGCGGCGTGTCCGCACCCGATGACCTGTCGGCCTACTTGGGCGGTCCGAGCTGGATGCTCTCCGGCATCATCGGTGGCGATGTCTACGACCCTGAGGGCATGTTGCCCATGTGGACTGTCTTGGAGACCCGCACCACGCTGATCTCGGCGGACCCCGGCTCTGAACTGCCGTTGGGTGGCATTTCCGACACCATCGCCGCGGGTGAGTCGAGTGGTGGATCCTTGTCCGGTGGTTTGTCTCAGCTGGTTGCCAGCCAAGTAGGCCAGGCACCCATCGGGAATCTTGGCATCTACATCCGCCTCACGGAATCGTTGGTCGCTCCGCAGCAGGGCGTGCCGGGGGCGGGCGTGTTCATGGTGCGCGAGGTCAGCGCGATCCCGGAGCCCACCAGCGCCTGGCTGATGGGGGTGGGCTTTTTGGCCCTGGCCGGTGGTGTGTCGCGCCGCCGGTCGGCCTGACCTCATAGCCCCTGCCAGCTTTGCGGCTGGGCCTGATCCACACCGGCGATCTGCAGCACACGCTCGACCGTGTCGTTGACCAGGTCGTCGATGCTTTGTGGCCGGTGGTAGAAGGCCGGCAGTGGCGGAAAGACGATGCCGCCCATCTCGGTCACGGCCGTCATGTTGCGCAGGTGCGCCAGGTTGAAGGGTGTCTCACGCACCATCAGGATCAGGCGCCGCCGCTCCTTGAGGGTGACATCGGCGGCGCGGGTGAGCAGGTTGTCGCCCATGCCGTGGGCCACGGAGGCCAGCGTCTTCATGGAGCAGGGCGCGATCACCATGGCATCGGTGGCAAAGCTGCCGCTGGCAATGCAGGCGCCCACATCGCCGGGCGAGTGGGCCTGGGTGGCCAGCAGGTTCAGGGCATTGCGGTCCAGTCCCAGCTCATGGTGCACATTGAGCAGGCCGGCCGAGGTCACCACCAGGTGGGTGTCCACGCCCAGGGCACGGGCGCGCTCCAGCAGGCGCACGCCATAGACCGCGCCGCTGGCGCCGGTGATGCCGACAATCAGCCGGCGTGGGCGGAGGCTCAAGGCCGGCTCACTTGGCCAGTTCTTGCTGCAGCTCGCCCGACTGGTACATCTCGGTCATGATGTCCGAGCCACCAATGAACTCGCCGTTCACGTAGAGCTGAGGGATGGTGGGCCAGTTGGCGTATTCCTTGATGCCCTGGCGCACGGCCTCGTCTTCCAGCACGTTGACGGTGGTCAGCTCGGTGACACCACAGGCCTTGAGGATCTGGATGGCACGGCCTGAAAAACCGCACTGCGGGAACTGGGCAGAGCCCTTCATGAACAGAACGACCTTGTTGCCCTTGACCAGGCTGTCGATGCGTTGTTGAACGTCACTCATGGTGGAGATCTCAAAAAGCAAATGAAAACAGGCCTGTTATATCAGGCCTGTCAAAGATAGGAGGCGAGGGGGGATTGTGCCTAAAACGCGTAGTTCACGCTGAACTTGATCACGGGGCGCAGGCGCAGCTCTCGCACCAGTTCGTCCACGCCCTGTTCGCCCTGGAAGACGCGGGTGATGCGCCCGATGTTCTGGGAGTTCAGGGAGATCAGGCCCAGGTCGGCATTGAAGCGCCAGGCACCGAAGCCGGAGGCCTCGATCACGCGGTCGCTGTAGCCCACGCCCACGTAGGGCACGGTGCGCTGGGCCTCGTCCTGGGCGTAGCGGTTCAGGCTCATGGGATCGACCAGGTCCAGTTGCTGGGTGCGGACACTCAGGCCACCTTCGTCGCCCGGCAGCAAGGGGCTGCTGGTGGAGCCGCGGATCAGCCCGAGCGAGGCCCGAAAACCGCCGCCCAAGGCATAGTCCGACAGCACTTGAAGGCTCTGGATCTTCAGGCCATGCCCCATGACGGGGGCCAGCGCAAACGGGTTGGGACGGGCATCACCGGGGTTGCTCAGGACCACGCTGACGCGGCCCTCCCACTGGGGCCACAACTGCAGGTTGGTGCCATTGATCTGCGCCTGCCCCATCGCGGACCAGGCCAGCAGCGCAGCGCCTGCACTGGCGCGCAGCAGGGACTTGAGCAGGGATTGGTGCGTGGTGGATGACATGGTGATCTCCGGTGGATGGGTCCATGTTAGGCCTGGGCCTGCGATTTGAGCACCGGAATTGTCACGGAGAGTGTCCGTAAATGCACAGCCTGAACCCATTGACTGAGGGGGTGAGCGCTTCAATCGGATCGGGTTTGCCCGCCCGTGCAGCGTGCATGCCCTGCCAGATCGAAGCGAGCACTCACATGGCAATAGCCCTTGCGTTCCATCAGGTTTTTGACCCGGTCGTGCTGATCGTGGCCATGTTCCAACAGCAGCCAGCCACCCGGGCGCAGGTGCGTGAGGGCCTGGTCCACGATTTCACGGATGTCGTCCAGGCCGTCGGCGCCGGAGGTCAGGGCTTCGATGGGCTCGTGGGTCAGGGCGGCCAGGTGGGGGTCGTTTTCTTCGATGTAGGGCGGGTTGCTCACGATCAGGTCGAACACCTGCCCGGCCACCGGCGCCAACCAGGAGCCCTGCAGGAATTGCACGGACAACTGCAGATGCGTAGCGTTGGCCTGAGCCACGGCCAGCGCCTGGGGGCTGGCATCCACGGCGACCACCTGGGCATGCGGGCGCTGGTGCTGCAAGGCCAGGGCAATGGCCCCGCTGCCCGTGCCCAGGTCCAGCACGCGCACGGCGGCTTGGTCGGTGGGCGGCGCCTCGGGGATCAGCGCCAGGGCCCAGTCGACCAGGGTCTCGGTGTCGGGGCGGGGCACCAGCACGCCGGGGGTGACGCGCAGTGGCAGGCCGTAAAACTCTTTGTGGCCGACCAGGTAGGCCACGGGCTCGCCCTGGGTGCGGCGCTGCAGCAGGGCCAGCAAGCGCGCGCCTGCCTCGGCAGGCAGCGGGTCGGTGTCGTGGGCCAGCAGCCAGGCGCGCGACTGGTTCAGCACGGTGCCCAGCAGGATCTGTGCGTCCAGGCGGTCCACCCCCAGCGTGCGGGCGTGGTGCAGGGCGGCGCCGATGGTGGGCAGAACCATCTCAGGCACCGGTGGACGCTTCCAGTTCGGCCAACTGGTCGGCGGCCTGGGCTGAGAGCAGCGCGGCGATCACATCATCGAGCTCACCTTCCATGATGGTCAGCAGCTTGTAGAGCGTGAGGTTGATGCGGTGGTCGGTGAAGCGACCCTGCGGGAAGTTGTAGGTGCGGATGCGGTCAGAGCGGTCGCCAGAGCCGACCAGGCTGCGACGGGTGGCCGCTTCCTTGGCCTGGCGTGCGGCCTTTTCCTTGTCGCGGATGCGTGCGCCCAGCACGGCCAGGGCCTTGGCCTTGTTGCGGTGCTGGCTGCGGTCGTCCTGGCATTCGGCCACGATGCCGGTGGGGATGTGCGTGATGCGCACGGCCGAGTCGGTCTTGTTGATGTGCTGGCCGCCCGCGCCGCTGGCCCGGTAGGTGTCGATGCGCAGGTCGGCCGGGTTGATGGTGACTTCTTCGGCCTCGTCGGGCTCGGGCAGCACGGCCACGGTGCAGGCGCTGGTGTGGATGCGGCCTTGCGTTTCGGTGGCGGGCACGCGCTGGACGCGGTGGCCGCCCGATTCGAACTTGAGCTGGCCGTACACGCCCCGGCCCTCGATGCGCAGCACGATGTCCTTGTAGCCGCCCAGGTCGGATTCGCTGGCCGACATGACCTCGACCGTCCAGCCCTGGCGCTCGGCATGGCGGGTGTACAGGCGCACCAGGTCGCCCGCAAACAGGGCGGACTCGTCTCCGCCGGTGCCGGCGCGGATCTCGACAAAGGCGTTGCGGATGTCGTCCGGATCCTTGGGCAGGAGGGCGGTCTGCAGGTCGGCCTCCAGTCGGGCCAGGTCGGCATCGGCCTGGAGGGCTTCGTCCTGGGCCATGGCGCGCATGTCGGGGTCGTCGCCCACGTCCTGCAGCATCTGGCGGGCCGTGCTCAGGTCGTCGGTGCGCTGGGCATGGCGGCGGGCCATGTCACACACGCGGCTGACCTCGGCATGTTCCTGGGACAGGGTTCGGTAGCGCTTGGGGTCGGCGGCCACCTGAGCGTCCGACAAGGCGGCGTCGAGCTCGCGAAGGCGGTGGGACAGGCGTTCGAGCGAGGCGGCAAGCGAAGGGGCCAGGCCCCGGCTCACGAACGGCCTCCGCGGCCGTCGTCGTCGGGGTCGGTGCTGCCCAGGACTGGCCTGGGGCGGTCGGCGGTGACCTCGCCGCGCAGGAACAGGCGCGAGACGGTCTGGGCGATGTGAGGGCGGTGCTGCGGGTCGACGCTGTGCAACTCGGCCATGGCGCCGTGCAGCATCTTCTGGGTCAGCCCGCGGGAGAGGGCCTCCAGCACGGCCTCTACGTCGTCGCCCCGGGCCAGGTGCTTGCGGGCGCGCTGCAGCTCGGCATGGCGCCAGACATCGGCCTGCGATTGCAGGGCCTGGATCAGGGGCACGGTGCTGCGCTGGTCCAGCCAGTGCACAAAGCCTTGCACGCCGGTTTCGATGATGACCTCGGCCTGGGCCACGGCGGCCTGGCGGCGCTGGCTGGCGGTCTGGACCACGGCGCTCAGGTCGTCCACGGTGTAGAGGTAGGCGTCGGGCAGGTCGGCCACTTCGGGCTCGATGTCGCGCGGCACGGCCAGGTCGACCATGAAGATGGGGCGGCGCTTGCGGGCCTTGATGGCGCGCTCCACCGCGCCCAGGCCGATGATGGGCAGGGTGCTGGCGGTGCAGGACACGACGATGTCGAACTCGTGCAGGCGGTGGGGCAGGTCGGCCAGGCGGATGGCTTCGGCGCCCAGGTGGCTGGCCAGTTTTTCGCCGCGCTCCAGGGTGCGGTTGGCCACGGCCATGGCCTTGGGGGTGCGCGCGGCAAAGTGCGTGGCGCACAGCTCGATCATCTCGCCGGCGCCCACAAACAGCACGCGGGTCTTGCTCAGGTCTTCAAAGACCTGGCCGGCCAGGCGCACGGAGGCGGCGGCCATGCTGATGGAGTGGTCGCCAATCTCGGTGGAGGTGCGCACCTCCTTGGCCACGGCAAAGCTGCGCTGGAACAACTGGTGCAGGGTGGTGCCCAGGGTGCCGGCGGCATCGGCCTCGCGCACGGCCAGCTTCATCTGGCCCAGGATCTGGGATTCGCCCAGCACCATGGAGTCCAGGCCGCTGGCCACGCGGAAGGCATGGCGGGCGGCGGCCTGGCCTTCCAGGACATAGGTGTGGCGCATCAGCTCGTCGGGCGAGACCTGGCCCACGTTGGCCAGCCATTCGACGGCGTGCTTCCTGAGGTGCAGACCCTGGCCGGTCAGGGCGGGGGCGGCGCAGTACAGCTCGGTGCGGTTGCAGGTGGACAGCAGGGCCGCTTCACCGGAGACTTTGCTGTGCAGGGTCTTGAGCGCCGGGGCCAGTTGGTCGAGCGCAAACGCGAATTTCCCGCGCAGATCCACTGCGGCGGTGGTGTGGTTCAGACCCATTGCGAGAACGCTCATCCCCAACATTATAAAATCCCCCTTTGTCCGAGATGTCCACCCATGGGTTTGTTTGATGTTTTGATTCACATCGTGAACTTTTTCATGCCCGCTTTGGGCATGGCGCTGATCCTGCCCAGCTTGGTGCGGCTGATCTGGTTCAAAAAATTGCGCAGCGTGGGTTGGCGACTGATGGCCTCCCGGGTGGCCCTGGCGGGCGCGGCGGTGCTGGTGGCGGGTTTGGTGGTTCTGGGCCGTGATGGGGCCATGTGGACCTACACAGCCCTGGTGCTGGCCTCGGCTGGTGTGGTGTGGTGGACGGCGTTTCGGGGCCGAGCCTGATTTGAAAGACCGTTCATGACCTACAGCGTCAAAGAGATGTTCTACACCCTGCAGGGTGAGGGCACGCATGCCGGGCGTCCGGCCGTGTTCTGCCGTTTTGCGGGGTGCAACCTGTGGTCGGGCCGCGAGCAGGACCGGTCCACGGCCGTCTGCCGTTTTTGCGACACGGACTTTGTGGGCACCGATGGCCTGGGCGGTGGCAAGTTCACCACGGCGCAAGCCCTGGCCGAGCGCATTGCCTCGTTCTGGCCCGCCGTGCCAGGCGTGCTGCCGGGCAAGCGCTTTGTGGTGCTGACCGGCGGCGAGCCCCTCATGCAGGTCGATGTGGCCTTGATCGACGCCCTGCACGCTCAAGGCTTCGAGATTGCGGTCGAAACCAATGGCACGATCGCCGCGCCGGCGGGGTTGGATTGGATCTGCGTGAGCCCCAAGGCGGGCAGCACCCTGGTGCAGACCTCGGGGCACGAACTGAAGGTGGTGGTGCCGCAGGCGGGTTTCACACAGGCCGACCTGTTGGCTTTTGAGGCGATGGACTTTGCCCAGCGCCGCGTGCAGCCCATGGACAGCGCCTCGCCAGAGGCGGTCAGAGCGGCCACCGAATGGGCCGTTCAATGGTGCCTGGACCACCCGAGCTGGTTGCTCAGCGTCCAGACCCACAAGACATTGGGCATCCGCTGAGCGGCCTGCCAAGGAATAGACATGTTCGAGTTGAGTCAGACGTTTTCTTTCGATGCCGCCCACACGCTCAAGCGCAAGGTGGCCGAGCCCGAAGCTGCGGGCAGCCGTCGCATCCACGGCCACACCTACACCGCTGAGGTGATGGTGCGGGGCGAGCGCCAGCCCGAGTCGGGCATGGTGGTGGACCTGGCCGTGCTGCGCGCCGCCATTGCTTCGGTGCGTGACCAACTGGACCACCACTTCCTGGACGAGGTCTCGGGCCTGGGCGCGCCCACGCTGGAGAACCTGTGCGTGTTCATTTACGCGCAGATCCTGCAGCAGATCCCCCAGGTGGCGGCGGTGGCCGTCTCGCGTGCGGCCGGTGACCGCTGCGTCTACCGCCCGACCTGAGCTCGCATGAACTGGGCTGAGCGCAGTCGCCAGGCGGTCTGGCACCCGTGCACGCAGATGAAGGTGCACGAGCAGTTCCCGCCGCGGGCCATTGTGTCGGCCGAGGGCCCCTGGCTGATCGATGACCAGGGGCACCGCATCCTGGACGCGGTCAGCTCCTGGTGGGTCAACCTGTTCGGGCACAACTTTGCGCCCATCCGCGAGGCGATCACCGATCAACTGGGCCGACTGGACCACATCATGCTGGCTGGGTTGACCCACCCGCCGGTGGTGGAGCTGTCAGAACGATTGGGGCGCCTGACGGGCCTGGGCCATGCCTTTTACGCCAGCGATGGCGCCAGCGCCACCGAGATCGCCCTGAAGATGAGCGCCCACAGCTGGCGCAACCGGGGGCAGGCGGGCAAGCACCGCTTCATCGGCCTGCAAGGCGGGTACCACGGCGAGACGGCCGGGGCCCTGGGTGTGACCGACATCCCCTTGTTTCGCGAGTCGTATGCACCCCTGCTGCGCCTGAGCACCATGCTGCCCTCGCCAGACCCGCGCCATGCCCCGCCGGGAGTGAGCGAGGCCGATCACCTGCAGCATTGCATCGACGCGCTGGCTGATCATCTGGCCGAACATCACGCCACCACCGCCGCGCTGATCCTGGAGCCGTTGGTGCAGGGCGCCGGGGGCATGGGCATGTACTCGCCCGACTACCTGGTGGCGGTGCGCCAGTTGTGCGACCAATACAAGGTGCACTGGATTGCCGACGAGATCGCCGTGGGTTTTGGCCGCACGGGCACGATGTTCGCGCACCAGCAGGCGCGCCGACCCGATGGCAAGGGCGTCAAGCCCGATTTCATCTGCCTGAGCAAAGGCCTGACCGGGGGCGTGCTGCCCTTGTCATGCGTGTTGACGACCGACGAGGTGTATGCCGCGTTTTACGACGACCGAACGGTGCATGGGTTCCTGCATTCGCACTCGTACACCGGCAACCCGCTGGCCTGCCGCGCGGCCCTGGCGGTGCTGGATGCGTTTGAGGCCGTTGATGCGCAAGGCCGTGATGTGCTGGCGCGCAACCGTGTGGCCGCCGAGCGCTTGACGCAGCGTGCGCAGGTGTTGTCCCGCCACCCCCGCGTCAAGGCCTCGCGCCACCTGGGCATGGTCTGGGCCTGGGAGGTTGACACGGCCGAGCCGACCTTTGCCTCGCGTTACCACCGTGCGGCACTGGCAGCCGGCTTGCTGCTGCGCCCGATCGGGTCGACGCTGTACTTCATGCCGCCTTATGTGCTGACCGAGTCCGACCAGGACGCCCTGGTCGATGGCGCCGTGCGAGTGCTGGATCAGGTGCTGGCCGAGGTCGATGGGCTCAGCCCGGGGGCGGCAAGCGACCTGTCAGAGGTCAGCGTGCCATGACCGCCTACTTTGTCACCGGCACCGACACCGGTGTGGGCAAGACCCGCACCAGTTGCGCCCTGATCCACGCCCTGCGTCGCGCCGGGCATGCCCGTGTGGTGGGCATGAAGCCCGTGGCGGCGGGCTGTGACTGGGTGCCCGGGGTGGACGGTCACCCGGGCGAGTGGCTGAACGAGGATGTGGCGCAACTGCGCGCGGCCTCCAGCCTGAAGGTGCCATCAGCTTTTGACAACCCGTATGCCCTGCCCGATGCGGTGTCCCCGCACATTGCCGCGCGCAACGAGGGCGTGGTGATCGACATCAGCCACATCGAGGCCAGTTTTCATGCGCTGAGCCAGCACACCGATGCGGTGGTGGTGGAGGGCGCCGGTGGGTTCATCGTGCCCCTGCATGAAGCGCCGGGGCAGTTTGCCACCAGTGCCGACCTGGCCACCCGGCTGCGCCTGCCAGTGATCCTGGTGGTGGGCTTGCGCCTGGGTTGCCTCAACCATGCCCTGCTCACGCAGGAGGCCATCAGTCGCCGGGGGTTGACCCTGGCGGGCTGGGTGGCCAATGTGATCGACCCCGACATGCCCGAGCAAGCGGGCAACCTGGGCACCTTGCAACAACAGCTGCAGGCGCCCTTGCTGGCGCACTGGGCATGGGCGCCCGAGGCGGCATCACAGACCCTGGCGTTGCGCCTGCCTCAGGCTTGAGCCTGCCAGGGGTGATCCATCTGGCGGGCCGTGTCTTGGGCCAACTCGTGGCTGTGCAGGCGCGCCACCAGGTGCAGGCACATGTCGATGCCCGCAGAGATGCCCGCGGAGCTGAGCACCCGCCCCGTGTCGACCCAGCGCTGATCGCCCACCACGCGCAAGGCGGGGAACATGGTTTGCAGATCGGCCAGGTCTTCCCAGTGGGTGGTCGCCGGTCCTTGCGTGAGCACACCGGCTTGTGCCAGCAAAAAAGCCCCTGTGCAGACCGAGGCCGTGATTTGCGCTTGTGACGCAGTCTGGGCGATCCATGCGATCACGTCAGGCTTGTGCAGTTCTGCCGTGACCTCGCCACCTGGCACGATCAACACGTCCACCGCTGGGTGGGAGCCAAAGGTGTGGTCCGGCACGAGCTGCAAGCCCGCCCGCGCCCGGGCTGTTTGTCTGCTGGCGGCGATGGCGCTGACGGTGAACAGCCCTGGCGCGGTCGCATGGCGACGGCACGCGACCCGGGCGGCGGTGGTGAACACCTCATACGGCCCGGCAAAGTCGAGGGCTTCGACATCGTCAAATAGAAAGATGCCGATGTGCAGGGGGGTGTGCGAAGGCATGCTCAATCCTTGTTCATGGCAGGGGCCGCGGGCTGTGCCTGGAGCCAGGCGCTGAGGTACTCAGGCAATGGCCTGCCTTGTTCCGCGGTGCGTGCGTCGGGCACGGGGGCCAGACGCTGTTCTCGCAGGGGCAGCACGCCTGCCCATACGGGCAGGGATTCGTCGCCTTCTTTGTCATGGGGGCCCCAAGCCCGGATCTTGGCACTGGCTTCTGCCAGGCTCAAAGCGAGCACGGTGGTGGCTTTTAGCTCGTGGACATCGCCGGGGCGAGCCTCCATGCGGCGGCCAGGCGCGATGTGGTCCATGAAGGCGTCCAGCACGGCCGGCTTGTCGGTCTCTGGCACGACCTCAAATTGACCAAACACCACCACCGAGCGGTAGTTCATCGAGTGCGAGAAGGCCGAGCGAGCCAGCACCATGCCATCGAGCAAGGTCACGCTCAGGCAGACCGGCGCACCACTGGCCAGTCGCTTCATCATGCGGCTGCCGTTCGATCCGTGGATGAACACCTGATCACCCATGCGCCAGCATGCGGTCGGCAGGCTCACGGGGTAGGGCTCCCCCGTCTCGGCGTCCCGGTCGGTGAAGGCCACGTGGCACAGCCAGGCGGCATCGACGATGGCGTGCACGGTTTCTCGGTCGTGATGGCCGCGCTCCGAGGCGCGATGCACGGTGGTCCGCTCGCTGAGGGCGATGCTGGGCTTCATGGGGGCTCCTTTGGCATGTTCTGGGTGTCTGCTGGCAAGTGAATGCCGCGAGGGTCGATGAGCATCTTCGCGGATGGCTGGCTCCCCACATAGAGCCATGGAATCTCTTGGTCATGGAGCCACGCCACAATGGGGCATGAGTGAACTCAATGAATGGCTGAACCCCCGGTGGTTCAAACAAAGTGCGCAAAGTAGCGGATGCCCTTTGCAACGCCACCTGTATGAAACGCTCAAACAGGCCATGCAAGCCGGGCGTTTGCAGGCGGGCGCCGTGTTGCCTGGCAGCCGTGAATTGGCGCGTGAGCTGGGCATGGGGCGCAATGGTGTGATCCATGCGTATGAGCAACTCGCTGCCGAAGGCTATGTGCAGGCCACGCGCCAAGGCACGGTGGTGGCCGCAATGGAGAAAACACCAGGCAGGGCCCTGCCCTTGCAGGGGCATGCGGGTTTGTCGCGGCGGGTGCAAAAAGCCCATCGACGCCGCACGCCTGACGACGAAATGCTGCCTTTCATGCCGGGCATCCCGGCGCTTGATGCCTTTCCGATCAAGCGGTGGCAGCGCTTGCTGGACCAAGCCAGGAAGCAGGGCGGAGCCGCCGAACTGAGCTATCGCCATGTCGCGGGTGAGCCTGAATTGCGCCAGGCCATTGCCACGTACCTGCGGGCCTCGCGCGGGGTGCGTTGCACCGCGGATCAGGTCCTGATCACCGACGGCACGCAGCAGGCCTTGGAGTTGTGCGCCCGGCTTTTGGCCGATGAGGGGGACACCGCCTGGATCGAGCACCCCGGCTACGGCGGCTACCGGGTCTCCGACCGTGCTTTCGGCGACTTCGAGCTGGAGCTCGAGTTCCGCGCCGACTGGCCGGCCGACACAGGTGTCATGGTCCGGCGTCGCGGCGACAACTGGGCCGGCTTCCA
>ERZ724527.1281-NODE-1281-length-11839-cov-5.763493_pt1 | contig 11839 bp, 12 predicted proteins | sample MGYA00376060_ERZ724527 | MGnify/ENA primary metagenome ERZ724527 (study PRJEB28724, sample SAMN07190886) | activated sludge metagenome | isolation source: activated sludge of sewage treatment plant in Hong Hong | place: USA: Christiansburg, Virginia | collected...
CGAGTGTCGCACTCATGCAAGCCCCTCCTCATTATCCACAGCACCTTCGTCCACAACACCCAGCAGCGCAAATAACGGGCGATATATTTTCTCGACCCAGTATTCAAATTGCTGCGTATCCTGCAGTGCATGGAAATCAGACCAACAACGTGCAAGTAACAGTGAACCCTGTGCTTCCCCGGCAATGTGGAAGCCTCCATCGTATGCTTCTTCTGTTTTTTCGGTCCTGTATCCTGTGTCGACTGTATTCGGGACAGGATTTTCGGCACACAAGGCAAACCCCGTCTTACAAGGTGCAGGCAATGGCGTTTTCATACCCTGCGCGAAAGCCGCCAACAAATCGTTGAAACAGGCTTCTGCAAGCGATTTTTCCATTGCAGGCAATACAACAATATTTTCCCCGCCGTGAACAATCACCGTCTCTATGGGTGTGTTTACCAACAAACACTGCAAGGCAAGATGCGCAGGCCACTCTCGCACCAGATGGTAGTACTTCAGCCCATTTCTGGATTCCAGCGTACTGGCCGACAGCACCAACCGGAAGCGCCTGCCTTGTTTTTCATACAACTGTTCAATCCTGTCTTGCACCAGCAGATTCTGGAAAACGTGTTGTACATCTACCGGCTCCAACGGTATAGCGTCCTGCAGTTGCGCAGCATAATGTGCCAGTTGTACATGCAATCCGGATTCGAGTTCTTCCTCAATAAACTGGTTGAATGGTTGCAACGGAAACAGTCCCTGCGCCCGCAATGTCTGGACTCCATGTTGCAGCAAGGGCACGCAGTCTGTAGCAGGATTGATGCGCAATGCAGCACCCAACGGTTGCAGCAAGGCATCACGCATACCCCATGTCTCAAGACCACTCAATGCAAAAGGCTCTACATCTTGCGCAGTCACAGCTTCATCGCGCATGCTGATGTTCAGCGTCTGCCTGAAAAATGCCTCAACAGGATTGCGCAAGAAAGTGCCGAGATCCCTGAGCGTGATCTGCCGAACTTCTTCATGCGCCAGACTGGCTTCTGTATCGTGGATTTTTCCATCACTGTGATCAGATACCTGATGTACATCCAGCCATTCACGGGCAAACGTGAATAATGGCGATTCAGTAAAATACCGGCGACTGAATGGCTGCAGTGGATGCTCTATTGCAGGCGGCACACAACGCCAGCCAGAAGCAATGTGATCACGTAGCTGGGCTACCAATACTGAAGGCGGCCGTTCGCTGTTGTCACGAATACTGCGTCCTACCCAGCTGATATACAATTGCTCACGCGCTGATAACAATGCTTCAAGAAACAGATAGCGATCATCATCGCGCCTTGAACGGTCACCCGGACGATAATGGTAACGTGTTGCCATCAGGTCAAAATCAGCAGCCGGTTGCCGCCGGGGGAAATCTGTATCGTTCATGCCCAACAAACAGATACGCTTGAAGGGAATGGCACGCATAGGCATCATCGTGGCGAAATTCACTGCGCCTGCCAGAAAGCGTTGGCTGAGTCCGGGCTGCTCCATGCTATCCAGCCACATGTCACGCACCACATTCAATGGCAGCGGCGCATTGAATCCTGCCGCTTCACACAGGTTCATCCAGTTCTCGAGTTGCTCATCCAGCTTTTCCAGCAACATGGCATCGTCCTGATCCTGCGCCACAAAAAAATCTGCCAATAATGCGCGCAAGCGCTTCACCCACTCGGCGGGCAATGCAGGCACCGACACCATTGCCCAATGCGATTCCAGACGCTGGATAAAATCCAGCAAGTGACCAGCCAGTGCTGCTTCCAGCCCTCCGATTTCATCGTACGGCTCTATGCCTTGCCAGGCATCATGGTTGCCCACTGCATACCCCAGCAGCATACGCTGCAACCCGAAATACCAGCTGTTCTGTGCAAGGCCAGCAGGCAAACCCAGCTGCTCACGTTGCGCAGCGTGTAACCCCCATCGAACTTGTGCACCGCGTATCCAACGGTGCAACGTCGGCAACTGGTTTTCTGTTATTCCCGCCCGGACACGCACAGCAGGGATATCCAGCCAGTCTTGCAATTCACTCACAGTGAAACGACTCTGGTCGATGTGTAACAAGCTATCCAGTGCCAGCAGCAAAGGTTTCTGCGCACGTTGTCCCTGGTCTGAAATAGTGAAGGGAATATAGCGTGGATCACGGCGTTCCATTTGCCCGAATACCGCCTGGATGTGCGGCGCATAGGTGTTGATATCCGGCACCATCACCATAATGTCACGCGGGCGCAGCGTATTATCTTTACTGAATGCATCCAGCAACTGGTCGTGCAGGATTTCCACTTCGCGCTGCGCACTGTGCGCGATATGGCACACGATGGAATCATCATCCGGCTGCCATGCAGTGTGGTTATCCTTGCGCTCGGATAATGAACGCAATGACAGGATATCGCCTTGCAATTGCTGCAAACAACGGTCACCGTCTGGTGCAATAAACAGATCCAGCTTCAGCTTGTTATCGGTAAATAACTTTTCATAACTGTCACGCTGGTCATGCACGTCCAGCAACCGGATGTAATCACGCCCCTGCTTGCCCCATGCAGCCAGCAATGGATGGCCGTGCAAATGCAATTCGTCCTCTTTCACGTCCAGCCATTTCTGCGGCGCCTCATTGCGTTTATAGGCCGTATGGAATAACTCCCGACCTTCCACAATATCGCCCCAGTAGTGCTCGCAAGGATTGTGCACACATAACAATACCTGTGACACTTTCGCTATCGCAGCCAGTACATCCAGCACCTGTTGCGGCAATGACGAAATGCCGAATACCACCACCCGGCGAGGCAAATTGACGGGTCGATTTTCGGGATGGATATTTTTTACTGCCGCCAGAAAGCGCTGGTGCACGCTGGCTCGACTGGTATCACGTGCCGGCTCAGGCAAATCCGCGATGATCTTGCGCCATAACGCAGGCTGCCAACGCTGCTCTGCGGGCACAGGCTCCGCACTGCCATCCGGCTTGCGCAGCTGATCGCGCCCCGCTGCCCAATCCTGCAGCCAATCGGCACGATACACCTGATACTGGTCAAACAGGTCTGCCAGTCTGGTTGATAACTGGTAGCGTTTGCGCAACGCCGGATCATCTTCCAGAAAACGCAATACCGGTGCAAAAACCTCATCGCTTCTGGATAAGGATTCCAGCAAGCGCATCAATCGCCATGTCAGGCAGGGTTTATCAAACAGCGATTCTTGCGGCAAGTCACCCAGTACTGCGCGATACGCTTTCCACTGCAATCGTGCAGGTAACATCACATCCAGTGCAGCAGCAATGCCACAGCCACCGCCCACTTTCGCCCGATTCTCCGCCAGCGACAGCTTGAGCCATTGTGCAATCCCGTTGCTTTGCACAAGTATCACTTCACTTTCCAGTGGCGCAAGCGGATGGCGCTCCAGCCAACGGATCGCCACTTCACGCAAATCTTCCAGCCGGTTTCCCTGGATCATCATAAAGCCGGGAGTGAGAGTGCTGTCTGGCTTCACATATACCTCAATATTCCTTGAATGGTTGCCATTGTAAGGCCAGTAAGCGACAGGCGATGTCGCATGGTTTCAACCGACACCTTTGCCCTTCAATGGCTTGACCAACGCCTCCAGACCCTCGGTCTTGATCACCAGCACCAGATTCATCAATTCGCCCAGCTCGCCACGTGGAAACCCTTTCTGCGCGAACCACAGCAAGTATTCTTCCGGCACATCAATCAGTGCCCGGCCAGCATATTTGCCGAAAGGCATTTTTGTATTGGCGATTTTTAGTAAACTTTCCGGTTCAAGCACAGCATTATCACCCTACTGTTGATAAACACACAGTATTTTTCATAGCACATCTTTCATCGGTAGCAACCGGTAAATACCGGATTTTATCTGCTTGGAAAAAATCACACTGGCATCCGGATTAAAATCTTCTGTTATGTGCCAACTATTATCTGCGTGTAAATCCCTCTCGATACTGTCCGTCAATTTCTTCGCCAACGAAACATTATCCATATAAACACCCACTTCCGTATTGAGATGAGTGGAGCGTGGATCAAGATTGAATGTGCCAATAAAAATTTTCTTTCCATCAATCACCATACTTTTGGCATGAATGGCAAACACCGGATTCTTGTCTTCTATTCTTGGATAGCGTTTCACAAGAGTCGCTTGAATGGCAGGATGCGGCCTGAACTCGTACAACTCAACACCCGCTTCCAACAACTGTTTCCGTTGGTTCTGGTATCCGCTGAATGCCATTACATTATCTGTAGAGGCTAGTGAGTTAGTGGAAATACGCACCTTCACACCTTTGTTGATCAATTGCGTCAGCAGCTCGATACCACCATCCGGAAAAATCAGATATGGGCTCTGGATCAGGACAGAGTGTTGCGCACTGGCAAGTTGCTTCACCAGAAATGATGTGGACTCTCCCCCGCTGGACAAAGAAAATACATTGGCATTTTTACCCGGCGCATCGCTGATAAATGTTGCAGTGCCCCACACCAGCTCCTGCATCAGTGCAGGAAAACCCGCAGGGATTTCAGTCAGCGCCTGCCGGACTTCAGGTTCATAATTCCCTGCATTGGCTGCATAGGCATGCAGGGCAGCCTGATGATGCTTGATATCAGCTACCGTGAGGCCCTGCGAAGCCTTATTCAACAGATCTTCTACGGGTACAGATAATTCGCTCGCCCAGAATTTCTCAAAACTTGCTGTCATGTCACCAACCGCTTTACCCAGCAAGAGGATGTCCCTGTCACGAAAGTTATAGGCCTGATCGTAATCGAAATATTCATCAGCCATATTCCTGCCACCCGTAATGCCCACCGCATTATCAAATATTGCTGTTTTATCGTGCATGCGCTGGTTAACACCCCTGAAATTGGTAACGACATTCAGGAGGCGCTTGACAGTAGACGTCCCCACCGTGTTCTGGGGATTGTAAATCCGTATCTCGACATTCGGATGCGCAGCGAGACACAGCAAGGTTTTATCTTCGGCATCTACCAGCAAATCGTCTACCAATACGCGCACTCTCACACCGCGCTCTGCCGCACTGAGCAAGGCTTCACTGGCAAGGATACCGACATTGTCTGTACTCCAGATGAAATACTGTACGTCAATAGTCTTGCGCGCGTTATGCGTCAACCATGCACGGCTCATCAGTGCCTCTTCACCATATTCCAGAATATAGGCACCCGTAGTGTGATCAAGCCTGGTTTCACAGTCTGTGCAATGCGAACGAATATCTGATACTAGCGTTTCGCCGTACAATGCTGGTGAAAAAATCAGGGCAAATATGAGAAGTAACATTGATGATCAGTCAATCGAATTCGCCGTCAGGAAAAGCGATTTCTGCAAAACGGCGAAAAAATCCTGGTACATAACAGGATCAAGGATAACTTTATTGTTGTATTGGCCATTGGCCCTGACGACCATCTGCGTGTCACCTTTTGGGCGCACAGTGACTGTCATCCGGATCTGGTAGCCGGAGAGTTTGGTGGCTGTTACAGTGCCGAGATCCGCATCCGCCTTGTCAATAACGAAGTTCAGATCCTGAAGACTGGCCACCACATTCCTCACCACCATATTCTTGTCACTGGTATCAAACGCTCGTGTCTGGATTGAACGAACCTGCAATTGCGACTCGTCATTTGCGCCCAGAATATGCCGGTTACTGTTGGCACAACCGGCTAGCAGCATTGTCGACATCAGCAAAGTCAGGCTTGCCAGGATGTACTTCATGTTCGGCCAGATGCAATTCATATTTGGTTAGCCTCAAGAAATACTGATTTTGACAATCTGGAGAAAAAGTCCTGATATATCTCCGGATCCTGAATTGTTTCAACACGCGCTATACGGCCACGATCATTCCACACAATACGCTGGAATGTAATTCTCGCCAGATACGATCCTGGATGGGTACTCGAAGGAATGGTGACAAAACACACACGAATTTTCTGCGTTTTATCGATAGGCGGCGCAGCACCAGTCAGTATGGCAACGGCAATCATGGCAGCGACCTGGCCGCCATCGGTTGCATCCGCATCCTTGGAAGCAACAAGCAGGCCAACATTTTTTTCAGTTTCATCAATCAGGTAACCCATATCCTGTAGCTGGGCAGCACCTGCAGACAACAACTCAACCTCATCTTTCGTTTCAAACTTTCTGGTTTGCATCTTCCTGATTTCAAGACTGGACTGCGACAGTTTGAAAGCATCCGGCGGAATAGACACACAACCCGCCAGAAACGCGGAAAGCACAAACATAGCACTCAATTTGCGCATTGGTGTGTGAAACCTGGAATCAGAAACTGGATGAGTTATATGAGAAATCCCTGACCAGACCTTTGTTGTCGAACTTGATAACAATGGTCAACGTTTTCTGGGATTGGGATCTTGCGCCCGAGTTGGTATTGTAATTTCCACCCACCGCCCCACCAGCAGAGCTGCCGCCTCCAAGAATCAGGGACATTACGCCACCTGAACTGGATGAATAAACGGTATCTGTAGAAATCTTGTCATATACCCACACTTCACGCCTCTGTTCATCCGTGGTCACGATATTCGGTGAACCCAACACCTGCACAACATCACTGCCGGGCATGCCGACACTGATCTGGCGCTGCACTTTGCCTACTGTGAGTTTATCGGCATCATCCCTGACTGCATTTCTATGGTCTTCAGCATTCATACACCCTGTGACAACTGCAATCACGAGCAGCACAGTAGCTAAACGAAATATATTCATGTGATGTCTCCGGAATCAATCATCTGCCGATCCACTATACAGTGGAGAAAGGCTGTTGGGGAACTGCAGCTCAACCAGCACCCAACGCATCAGGATCGACTATCCATGCCGACTCATGCGCCTCAGACCATCGGATAACCAGTCTGCCGTCCCGCAAAGCCTGCATCACTTGGTTGCGCCGTGAGTCCAGCGAGTCAAAGTCATCGTCGGAACACAACCCATGGATTTGTGTGCAATAGCTGTCAACCATATTGGCTAACGTGTCTTCAGGTAAGCGTTGCCAGGGTATAAACATAGTGGTTGTCCAGAAATAAAAAAACCGCTCGTTTCCGATGCGGCTTTTTGTCGTATTGGTCGGGACGAGAGGATTTGAACCTCCGACCACTTGACCCCCAGTCAAGTGCGCTACCAAGCTGCGCTACGCCCCGATGAATCGTAAAAATTATTTCTGGGGCTGCGGCGAAAGCATCGATAACAAATCTTCGAGCTCGGTAATCATGTCGCGAACCAACGCACGAAACCTGTCCGCACTCTCATCAACGATTGTGCCTTCTTCAGTCAGGCGTTGACGTGCACCACCAATAGTAAAGCCGTGCTCATACAGCAACGAACGGATCTGACGGATAGTCATGACATCCTGACGCTGGTAGTAACGGCGATTACCACGGCGCTTGACTGGTTTGAGCTGCGGAAATTCCTGCTCCCAATAGCGCAATACATGGGGTTTGACGTCGCACAGTTCACTCACCTCGCCGATGGTGAAATAGCGCTTCCCGGGAATCGGGGGGAGTTCGTCGTTGTTGCCAGGTTCCAGCATCATTGTCTGTCAATTTCCTGTTTTATACGTTTCCAGAGATCTAGATACCAACACCGGTTTATTTCTCATTACCGGTATAGGCTTCCACTCTGGCTTTTAATTTCTGGCCGGGTCTGAAAGTCACCACGCGCCGCGCACTGATCGGAATTTCTTCTCCGGTCTTTGGGTTACGACCCGGGCGCTGACTCTTGTCGCGCAGGTCAAAATTACCAAACCCGGACAATTTTACATTCTGGTTGTTTGCTAAAGAAGAGCGGATTTCCTCAAAAAAAATCTCGACAATTTCCTTGGCTTCGCGTTTGTTCAATCCCAGCTCTTCAAAAAGCTTCTCGGCAAGATCGGCTTTGGTCAATGCTTCGGTCATTGTCAGTTCCTTAACTCGGCGCCATATTGCTTGTTTAATGCACCAAGCACGCTGTCTACCCATTCAACAATTTCGACTTCGTTTAGAGTGCGCGAAGCGTGTTGAAAGGTCAAGCCCAGCGCGACACTTTTTCTATGTGTATCAATGTGTTCGCCCATATACACGTCAAACACCTTGAGGTTTATCAGGCATTCTCCTGCCGCACTGCGAGCCGTGTCACACAGCTCGGCCACCGGCAAATCACGCGCTACCACCACCGCCAGATCGCGCCGCACTTCCGGGAAGCGGGACAAGCTCGCAAACGCAGGCTTGCACGAGGCCAGCAACGTGGCGCGCTCTATCTCGAAAACGTAGACCGGATGACTGATATCCAGTGCGCGCTGTACTTCAGGATGTAAAGCCCCCAGCAGGCCGACCGGCTGTCCACGATCAAGAAGCTCAGCCGTTTGTCCCGGATGCAACGCAGGGTGAACGGCAGCCCGGAAACTGAAATCCCCTGCTCTGCCTGTACGCGCTAACAGCGCTTCCAGATCACCCTTCAGGTCGTAGTAATCCACCCTGGCATTCCCATCTGCGCACCACGCTTCCGGGGCGCGAGAGCCGTAGAGCAAACCAGCGACAACAGGTTGTTGTTGCAACTGGCCATCTTGCAGGCGAAAACGCAGGCCAGATTCAAACAGGCGAGCCCTGTTCTGCTGGCGGTTGAGGTTGTTTTGCAGGGTACCGATGAGGCCAGGGACAAGGCTGGCCCGCATCTCCGACATATCGGCAGAAATCGGGTTACGCAAGCTGACTGAAGCCTGTCCGGGTTCAAACAGCGACTGTAGCTCAGGCGAGATGAATGAATAGCTGATGACTTCGCGGTAGCCACGGCCAACCAGCGTATTCAGCAATACATCGGATGCCAGTGTAGTCTCCGGCATTCCAGTGAGATCAAGACTAGCCTTGATCGAGCGGGACGGCAGGCGGTTGTAACCGTATACCCGCGCCACTTCCTCGATCAGGTCCTGCTCGATGGCGATGTCATACCGCCAGCTTGGTGGCTGGATCATCCAGCCCTCTGCAGTCATTTTCGGGGCGAAACCCAGCCGCGAGAATATGGCGGTTACTTCAGCTTCTGGCAGTCCAGTGCCCAGATACTGCGCCAGCCGGGCCTGCGTAAGCAGCACGGTGTTACGAACGGGCAGATGCTCTTCGGAGACAACATGCACCACTGGGCCCGGCTCACCACCAGTAATATCCAGCAGTAATTGTGTAGCCCTTTCAATTGCTTCCAGCTGTTTCTTAAAGTCAACTCCACGCTCAAAACGGTGCGAGGAATCAGTATGCAGGCCATAATCACGCGCCTTTCCAGCCAGCGCTACCGGGTTGAACCAGGCACTTTCCAACAACACATTACGGGTGGTCGGCGATACAGCACTGTCGGCGCCGCCCATAATGCCAGCCATGGCCAGCGGCCCCCTGTCATCGGCAATCACTAAGGTGCCTGGCTTCAACTCGACGGTCTGGCCATCCAGCAGCGCAAGCTTTTCGCCAATTTTCGCCAGACGTACAGTAATCCCGCCAGCTAGCTTGTCGAGATCAAAGGCATGCATCGGCTGGCCAAGCTCGAGCAATACATAGTTGGTTACGTCGACCACAGGATCAATCGCGCGCACCCCGGCACGGCGCAAACGCTCACGCAGCCACACAGGTACCGGACGGCTGGTATCGACATTGCTGATGACCCGTCCAGCATACCGCGCGCAATGAGCAGGCTCATCAATTTTTACTTCGCGTGATTTATTAGAAAAAGGCTCTATCTTATTAATTTTAAATGGTTTGTGACTAACGGATGTCAGCGCCGCCACTTCGCAAGCGAGACCAAATACACCGAGGCAATCACCGCGGTTAGGCGTCAAGTCCACCTCGATAATATCGTCATCCAGCTGCAGCCATTCACGCAGATTTTGCCCTACCGGTGCATCGGCTGGCAGCTCCCATAAGCCCTCGCTGCTCTCGGCCAGCCCCAGCTCCTGTTCAGCGCACAGCATGCCAAAAGAGTCCACGCCACGCAGCCTGGCTTGCTTGATGTGGAAGTCATTAGGCAACTGGGCACCCAACGTAGCAAATGGAATCCTGATGCCCACGCGTGCATTGGCTGCACCACATACCACCTGCTGCGGGCCGTCCGGGTGACCAGCTACCTGGCAGATACGCAGCTTTTCTGCGTCCGGGTGTTGTTCAATAGACAGGATTTCCCCTACCACCACGCCGGTAAACGGCGGCGCGACAGGTGTGACCGCGTCAACTTCCAGACCAGCCATGGTGATCGTATCGGCCAATTGCTGGGCAGTTAGTGCGCTGCAATCAACCCATTCTTCCAGCCATTTTTTGTTAAATTTCATAGTATTAGCAAACTCTTTTAATTCAATTTATGAGATTTTGGACATAACTTGGCATATAGATTCAAAACCGCCCTAAAAACCTCAAATCATTCTCAAAAAACAGCCGTAAGTCATTGACACCATAGCGTAACATGGCAAGACGCTCAACACCCATACCAAATGCCAAGCCAGTGTATTGCTCGCTATCGATCCCGACATTGGCAAACACGGCCGGATGCACCATGCCGCAGCCCATGACCTCCAGCCAACCGGTGTTCTTGCAGATACGGCACCCCTTGCCCCGGCAATGGGTACACTGCATATCCACTTCGGCAGACGGCTCTGTAAACGGGAAATAGGAAGGACGGAAACGCACGGCCAGATCAGTCTCGAAGAACGCCTTCAGGAACTGGTCAATCAGGCCTTTCAGATCAGCAAAGCTCACGTCCTTGTCGATCAGCAGACCTTCTACCTGATGAAACATCGGCGTATGAGTCAGATCAGAATCACAGCGATACACACGCCCCGGACAAATAACGCGGATCGGAGGGGCATTATTTTCCATCACGCGAATCTGCACCGGCGAGGTGTGAGTACGCAATACCATCTTGTCGTCGATATAGAAGGTATCGTGCATCGCACGAGCGGGGTGGTGATCTGGGATATTCAGCGCGCCAAAGTGTTGGAAATCGTCCTCGATCTCGGGTCCTTCGACCACTTCAAAACCAACGCGGGCGAAGATGTCACGAATGCGGGCGATAGTGCGCGTGACAGGATGCAGGGAGCCTGCGCTTTCGCCACGGCCATCCAGCGTCACATCGATGGTTTCACCGGCAAGGCGTGCAGCAATCGCAGCGTTGCCCAATACCTGCTGGCGGGCATCCAGTTGCGCCTGCAGCGCTTCTTTTACCACATTGATTTTTGCACCGGCTGCCGGGCGTTCCTCCGGCGACAACTGCCCCAGGTTCTTCAACAGCGCGGTCAATGATCCTTTCTTCCCCAGGTAATTGACGCGCACATCATCCAGCGCACGCTCACTGTCTGCCGCTTCTATTGCCTGGCGCGCTTCTTCAGCCAGCGTCTGCAAGTTGTCCATCGCAATCACTCAAATGACAAAAACGGTTTGCAAATATGAAAACGGCCCGCAAAAGCGAGCCGCCCATTAGAGCCGACAGGCTTCAGGCAGCCAAAGCCGCCTTGGCTCTTTCAACCAGCGCAGCAAAGGCTGGCTTGTCGTGCACCGCCAGATCCGCCATCACTCGACGATCCAGTGTAATGCCAGCTTTTTTCAATCCTGCAATAAACTGGCTGTAAGTCATGCCTTCAGCGCGGGATTGAGCATTGATACGCACGATCCACAATGCGCGAAAATCACGTTTTTTGACGCGACGATCGCGAAATGCATATTGACCGGCTTTAGTAACAGCCTGTTTGGCAACGCGGTAAACGCGCGAGCGTGCACCGTAGTAACCTTTGGCTAATTTGAGGGTTTTCTTGTGTCTGGCATGTGCCGTGACACCGCGTTTTACGCGTGGCATAGGATTATCCTTT
>ERZ724527.1284-NODE-1284-length-11828-cov-5.960843_pt1 | contig 11828 bp, 4 predicted proteins | sample MGYA00376060_ERZ724527 | MGnify/ENA primary metagenome ERZ724527 (study PRJEB28724, sample SAMN07190886) | activated sludge metagenome | isolation source: activated sludge of sewage treatment plant in Hong Hong | place: USA: Christiansburg, Virginia | collected...
TCATAAATAACGATGCGGTAACCTTTTCAATTCGGAAGTTTTCTATCTTTGAAACTCACTTTTGATTAATGCAACAATTCTGATCATGGATAGAAGGAAATTTTTACGAAACGGTGGTTTAATTACTCTAGGAACTACGTTGATTCATCCGTTTCAAAGTACAAGTCAACCGCTGGATTTTGATACCCTTAAAAAAAATAAAAAGGCCAAAAACATCATTTTCTTAGTCAGCGATGGCATGAGCACTGGAACCTTAAACATGGCAGATTTGTATTGCAATCGAGTCTTCGGAAAGAGTTCCAATTGGTTGCAACTTTACAAAGACAACCGCGTAACCAGAGCCTTAATGGATACGGCTTCAGCAAGTTCTATCGTTACAGATTCTGCTGCAGGGAGTTCCTCTTGGGGCGGCGGATTCCGTGTAAAAAATGGCTCTTTGAATGTTGGTGTTAATGGAGAAGAATATTTACCAATCTGGCAGAAATTCAAGAAAGCAGGAAAAATGGCTGGTTGTGTGACTACAGTTCCGATAACACATGCTACACCTGCTGGTTTTTGCATCAATAGTAAAAGTAGAAACAGCCAAGCTGATATTGCCGAAATGTATCTCGATTTGCAATTTGATGTGATGTTAGGCGGCGGACAAAACTATTTTTCTGCAGCCGAAAGGAAGGATAAAAAAGACATGTATACTGCCTTTACAGACAAAGGTTATCAAGTTGCTAAAACACGTTCTGAGATGTTGAATGCTACAAATGAAAAACCACTTTTGGGTGTGTTTGATCAGGATGGGTTGCCATATTACATCGACAGAAACAATGATGCTACTTTGACGGCTACCATTCCGAGTTTATCTGAAATGGCACAAAAAGCCATTGATCGCATGAAAGCACATCCGAAAGGTTTTGTGTTGCAGATAGAAAGTGGAAAAGTAGATTGGGCAGCGCATGCGAATGATATATCGGGACTAATTCACGACCAAATCGAATTCGATGAAGCCGTAAAAATAGCCATCGATTTTGCCGAAAAAGACCAAGAAACCTTAGTGATTATTACTACCGATCACGGCAATGCGAATCCTGGAGTCATTTATGGTAAAGACGCCAACGATCAGTTTGATAGCATTCAGAAATACAAACATACCAACGAATGGATTTTGAATGGCATTCACTCAGATACGTCGGTAAATCAGGTAAAAGAACGCATCGACTTTGCCAACGGAACCGCGCTTTCTGACGACGATGCCAAAACGATTTTGAGCTATTATGACGGCTTGCATAAAGAAGAAAGCGGTTTGTATAACTATAAAAAATTACCTTATAAAGCTTTTGCTGAAATACAGAAAAAAAGCAATGCTGTAGGTTGGATTAGCATGGATCACTCAGCAGATTATGTTGAATTGGCTATGTTCGGCCCGGGAAGTGAGTTGTTGAAACCGTTTGTAAAGAATACCGATTTGCACTATTTGATGTTGCAAGCGGCAGAAGTAGAAAACAAGTTTTAGTAACGGGCGGATCAAGTCTGTAAATTTAGCTGCTATACTTTAAGATGCATTTCTCGATTTGATCATTTCGAAATAATCAAAAAAAAATGCCACTATCCCTAGTGGCATTTTAACCCAATTATTAATTACTTCAAAATGATAAACTCACAACGTCTGTTGATGGAATGTTCTTGCTCTGTACAAGCATTACCACACTTTACTAAAGGAACTGTTTCACCAAATCCTTTAGAACGAAGGCGTTTTCTTTTGATTCCGTTCTTAACGAGATACTCTAAAGTCGAGGCAGCTCGTTTGTTTGATAGTATAATATTGTAATAATCTGATGCTCTTGAATCGGTATGAGCGCCTATCTCAATTTCCATTTCTGGATACTTTTTCAACAGGTCTACCAATACGTTTAAGATTCTTTCTGCATCAGATTTGATGTCCCATTTATTCAAATCGAAATAGATATTTTCTAGGACGATTTGTACTTTTCCATCTTGACGTTTGGTGATGATTTCCTCGGCATCGTCGTAGCACTCCATAAACAACTCGATGGTGTAACGCAGTTTACCGTCTTCATTGGTAGTGAATTCTTCGCTATGCGGAATGTAGAAATCCTTCATGGCTTCGATTCTGTACTTCTTGTTAGGCTCCGTTGCAAATACATAATCTGCTTCAGCACCCACAATCATTTGACCAATTAGAATATTGTTTTCATCATACAGCGACACTAAAGTTCCAGGTAATAAATTCTGAGTATTTTTATCTTTGACTTCCCCTTCAACTACATAACGTTCTTCGTTTTCTGTACGTGTGAAACTGTATAAAGCATCGCCCAATTTTCTATTTGAAGAGAAGTAACCTAGATTCTTTTTTTCATCCACAACATAGCCGAAATCATCTAAATTACTATTGATGGTTTCTCCCAAATTGATGGGTTTTGCGAACGGGCCGCCATTGAGTGACTTGCTCATAAAAATGTCCAAACCGCCCATCCCTTGATGTCCGTCGGAAGCAAAATAAAGTATGGAGCCATCGTTTGAAATTTCTGGGAATTGCTCTCTGTGAATGGTATTGACTGCATTGCCTAAATTGACTGGCGTGCCGTACGTACCATCTTCATTCACATCGACTACAAAGAGGTCAAACGAACCTAAAGTTCCCGGCATATCGCTCGAGAAATAGAGTTTCTTTCCATCTTTTGAAAGCACCGGATGTTCGGTAGAATACAAATCGCTGCAAAACGGTAATGCTGTGATGTTGCTCCATTTTCCGTCTACGAATTCTGCTTTGTAAATTTTGATATTGGCAATCTTCTCGTCGCCAATTTTTACCATTTTATCGTTGGTACGATTGAAGTACATGATGCGTCCGTCTTGGCTAAACGTCACAGAGCTCTCATGGGTTTTGGTATTGATTTCTTTTGGAAAAGGTTCGATGTTGGTCAACAAACCTTTGTCGGTGACATTGGCACTGAATAAATCTAAGTATGGTTTTTCGTTCCAGCCAAATGATTTAGACTCGGCATTTCTGAGTGAAGCAAAAGCCACTTTATCGCCGTAGAATGCCATACCGAAATCGCCATTAGAAGTATTTTTCGACATCGGTTGCACCACATAATTAAACGGCACATTGGTTTTAAGATTGTTGATGAATTTTTGCGTGCTGACATTGTATTTCAGATATTCACCCATAATCTGATCTGCCTTTTCATAATCGGCCATGCCCAACAACGAATGTGCATAACGGAAATAATATTCGGAATCTAAAGTATCTTTTTTGTAAGTCAAAAATAATTTACCGTAAGCACGAACGGCTTCTTTCATTTGGGAATTGTTGTAATAGCAATCGCCCAAATGTTGCAGCACATTTCTATTTTCACCAAGTTGCTCGTACATTTCAGCGGCTTTCACATAGGATCGCTTTGCGAATAATGAATTTGCTTTCTTCTCGCTTCCCTTTTGTGCAAAGAGTGAAAGATTCAAGCAAAGTATAAAAAGTATAAAATAGTATTTTTTCATTTTTTTCGTTGTTAGAAGAACCTTGGTGATTTTTCGTAGCCTTTTGATGAAAGATTCGATGTATCTAAATCAAACAATAAAAATATCTCGTGTGAGCCAGAATTGAATTGACCCAAATTAGAAAGTGTATAGTCATAAGAATAACCGACACGCAAATTGGGTGTGATATTAAAAGCAGCCAAACCGCTTACGGCATCATTAACGCGATACCCTGCTCCCAATTCGAATTTGTTGTTAAATAAGAAGTTTGCGGTTAGATCCATAGACACGGGTGCACCGGAAACCGCTTTCGTCATAAAAGCTGGCTTGAATCGGGTGTTCGCACTCAAATCGAAAACATAACCACCGGTAAAGAAATAATGCACTTCTTCTACTCCAGTTGCCTTAACACCATTTTTTGTTTCGAGATGTTTAGTCGTCAATAAATTCGGCGTTGAAAAACCCAAATAATAATGATCACTGAAATAAAAAGCACCGGCACCTATATTTGGAAAAGTCTTGTTGACATTTTCTGAAAAGGCATCATCTGGCGTGGCATCAGTATATTGAAATCCGTTAAAGTCAACATCAAACAAGGTGATACCGGCTTTAAGTCCGAATGATAATTTAGTATTCTGCGACACCGGAATCACATAAGCTGCATCGGCATAGATATTATTTTCATGCACTACATCACCGATGGCATCGCTTACGATTGACAATCCCAACTCGACTCTTTTCGCTATTGGTGAATGCACGAAAACCGTCCCAGTTTTAGGCGCACCTACGGCACCAACCCATTGTGTTCTGTATAAACCTCCAACATTAATCACCCCTTCATTATCGGTCGCATAACCCGGATTGATGACGCTCATGTTGTACATATAATGTGTAAACTGAGGATCTTGTTGCGCTTTTACCATAGTAGAAACCAGGAAAGTACCGATAAAAACTAAATATGTAAAACTTCTTTTTTTCATCTTAAATTTCATATTATCTACTTAAATAAAGTCGGCCTTGTTTGTCATCTAAAATTCCATCGTTATATTCAAGAATATAAAAATAAACACCAACAGGTACCGTATCGCTTCCTAATTTGATTCCGCCTTCCGAGGTGGTTCCATCCCAGTTTGGTGTGTTGATATCCCCTTTATACAAAATGTTTCCGTAGCGGTTGTAGATTTCCAATTTAAATCTCGGATATCTTTCAGCAAGATTTTTAATTTCAAAAGTGTCGTTTACATTATCGCCATTTGGAGAGAATCCGTCTGGAATCAAAATTTCATCACAAGGATCTAGTGTAACTAAAACCGGGAGTCGGGTTGCGCTTTCACAACCTGCGGCGTTTTGATAGGCTGCGTAATAAGTGGTTGCATCGACTAATAAATCTGTACTTCCATAAGCTGTTCCTCCGGTATTGGCATCATACCAAACTACGGTTTGAGATCCGGTGATGTTTGCGGTAAGATTGGAAATGGTTGGATTCGTTGGCGCGCAGAATTTATTACCCGTTGGTGTGATGACTGGCGTATCTACTGCTGCTGACACTTCAAACGTCATTGGGTCGATTCCGATTGTAGCCGCAGCACATAAGCCAACAGCATTGGTAATTTGAGTTATGGTAACAGTAACATTCCCAGCGGTGGTTAAATCGGTTGCCGGAATCGTGAAAGAACCGACGCCACCAGTTATGGTAACCAAATCTGTATAGGTTGCTGTTGCGGCACCAGATAAAACATAAGTGATGTTGTAAGTACCGTCAGTTAAGGAAGTACTTATTTGACTCGCAAGTGTAACTACATTAGATGTATTCAAACAAGCTGTTGCGGCAGTCATTTCGCCAATAGACAAATCAGGTACTGCATTCACTGTGAAAGAAGCATCAGCATTTTCAGTTAAATTATTACAACCACCCGAAAGGTTTACGATGGATGTGATGGTTAATGTATAAGTAGTAGTCATTGCTAAAATTGCTGCTGGAAGTGTAAACTGTCCAGCACCACCAGTTATTGGAATGATTGCAGTCGTTCCTGTATCTGGAGTAGCTTGTGGAATACTGTAAACAAATTGGTAATTCCCATCAGACAAACCTGTTGCACCTGATATGATTACTGTAGCGTCTTCTCCAAAGCATTGATTGGCAATAGTCAAATTGACAGGATCAAGATCTGAAGTTGGACGGATGATAAAATCGGCACTTACGTTCGGATTGATTGGTACGGTACAAGAAGTTGTTGTATTGGTAATATTCAAAAAGGTAATTCTAGTAGTTCCGATATTTGGAATGTCAATAGCACTAATCGTCAAAACTCCTGTACCACCTGTGATAGCAACTGGTGCATTTTGATTGGCTAAAGTATTGCTGATTGATAAATTGTAATTCAAAACATAAGCCCCATCTACCATATTTGAAAAGGTAACCGTTACATTATCGCCTTTACAATTTGGTGAAGACACCACAATATTAGAACCTTCTAATACTGGATTTGGAAGTATGGTGAATTGAACAGTTGCTGCATCGTTACCACAAGTATTGGTTATGGTATAAGTATACGTGTAAACTGCAGGCAGTAAAGTAGAAACATCAACGGTGTTTGGAACGGTTTGCGATGTGCTGTCTGTCCATGTTCCTCCTGATTGTGCTCCAATTAACAACGAGTTTAAATCGAATATACCTTGAGAATTACACACATCCTGATTTCCTGTTGCTGTTCCAGCATCTGGAATTGGATTGACTGTTACGCTAACTACTGCAGAATCATTATCACAAGGATCGTTGCCACTTAAAACATAAGTATAATCGCCAGCAGCATCTACCGCGGGATTAAAAATTCCTGTTCCACTAGCTAATGCTGGCGACCAAGTTCCGCCTGCTTGAGGTGTTCCGTTTAAACTTGAGAACAAATCTTGTGGAGCATCTGTAATACAAAATGTGATGGCACCATCATTACCTGCTTCAGGCCCTGGAATCACATTAACAGTAAGTTGCGCAACATCTGGTGTACAGAATGGGTTTCCAACTGTATAAGTATAGACACCTGCCAAATCTACCGCAGGATTGAAAAAATTCGTTCCGCTGGCCAAAGCTGGCGACCATGTTCCTCCTGTTTGAGGTGTTCCACCAAGTCTGGTAATCAAATCAACCGCTGCAGCATTAGAGCAAATATCGGTGCTAGCAGAATCTCCAGCGTCTGGTAAAGGATTCACAATTACCGTTATGGTTGCTGTATCATTATCACAAGGCTGGTTGCCACTTAAAGTATAAGTATAAACATTGGCTAGATCAATAGCAGGATCAAATAAATCAGTGCCGCTAGCTAGTGCCGGAGACCAAACTCCACTAGCTTCGGCTAACGGACCTAACAATGGAAATAAGTTTATAGGTGCACTATTCACGCATAGCGTTGTACTAGCAGATGTACCTGCGTTTGGTCCGATGGTAATACTTACTGTTACGGTTGCTGAATCGCCAGCACAAACTGCAATACCACCAACACTATAAGTATAAACGCCAGCCAAATCAATTGCAGGATCAAAAATATTGGTACCGCTTGTTAAAGCTGGCGACCAGGTTCCGCCAGCTTGAGGCGTTCCACCTAAATAAGTCGTTAAATCAACAGGATCAACATTAGAACATAATTGAGCCACACCATCCGTTCCAGCATTTGGAGCTGTTACAATAGATACTACTACTAAAGAAGTATCGTTAACACAAGGTGGTGTTCCTGCAACAGTATAAATATAATTTCCTGCAGGATCAACAGCAGGATTAAAAAGTCCCGTTCCACTCGCCAATACCGGAGACCAAGTGCCGCCTGGTTGTGCAGTAGCACCAAGTAACAAGAATAAATCTTGAGGTGCACCGTCACTACATATAGATAAATTAGCATTACTTCCTGCAGAAGGTGGTTGTGTTACAGTGATTGTTGTTGAACCTGTAATCGTTTGTGTACAGCTCGGTGGATTAATTAAGGTAACACTAACCAAATTGAAGGTTGAAGTAACACTTAACGGAATATTTAAAGTCGCAGTTCCTGAAGCTCCAATATTAATTGAGGCATTGCTACCGCCATTAATCGTATACACAACTGTTGTATTTGGCGTACCAGTAAAAAGTACCGCTGCTGTTGTTCCTGAACAAACCGTTCCACTTGACGAAATAGAAGCTGTTGGCAAAGGATTTATTGTTAACACCCCTGAGGCACTAGCACTTGGACATAAATTAGCAATACTGGCAATGACAACGCTGTAAGTTCCTCCAACAGTAGTAGTAAAGCTAGCAACATTTCCAGGATTAATAGCTCCAGATGGGACTGCCCATGCATAAGAATAATCTGTTGGCAAACCTGTTCCCGGTGTTGCTGTAATAGTTGCTGCTACTCCAGAACAAACCGATAAACTATTTACAGTTACTGTTGGCTCTGGATTAACTGTGACTGTACCCGATGCACTTGCACTAACACATGTAGTTGTTATATTGGTAATGACAACACTGTAAGTGCCCGCAATTATGGTATTGAAAGATGCCACATTACCAGGATCAGTTGCTCCTGAAGGAACCGTCCACACGTAAGAATAATCAGCTGCAGTTCCCGTTTGAGGTGTAGCTGTTACCGTTGCATTGTCGCCAGTACAGACTGTTGAACTGTTTACGGTAACGATTGGTAATGGACTTGTAGCTACTGTGCCAGATGCACTTTCACTAACACAAGTTGTGGTTAAATCTGTTGCCACTACACTGTAAACACCAACGGTCGATGTGATAAAACTTGCTACATTTCCTGGGTCAGCTGCCCCTGAAGGAACTGTCCAAACATAGGAATAATTTCCAGCAGGCGAAGGCGTTGCAGTTACCGTAGCATCAACACCAGGACATATTGAAGGGCTATTAACCGTTACAGTTGGAATTGGATTAATGGTAACAGTTCCAGCACTTGCGCTAACACAAGTTGTGGTTAAATCAGTTAGAATTACACTATACGTTCCAGCAATTGATGTACTGAACGTATTGACATTTCCCGGATCAGTGGCTCCAGCCGGAACAGTCCAAGTATAAGAATAGGTACCGGCAGTTCCCGGTGTAGCCGTTATGGTTGCATTCACTCCAGCACATACAGAAGTACTATTAACAGTAACAGTTGGCAAAGGATTTACTGTTACAGTTCCAGAAGCACTAAGACTTGCGCAACTGGTCGTTGTATCTGTAATAACGACACTATAATTTCCTGCTACTAGCGTTGTAAATGTATCCACATTACCAGGATTGGTAGCTCCTGACGGAACCGTCCATGCATAAGTATAGGTTCCCGCAGGTGTTGGAGTAGCCGTAACTGTAGCACTATCTCCAGCACAAACAGTCGAACTATTCACTGTAACACTTGGCAAAGGATTTACTGTTACAGTTCCAGAAGCACTTAAGCTTACACATGTAGTAGTTAAATTTGTCGCAACAACACTGTAAGTCCCTGAAACAGCAGTACTAAAAGTAGCCACATCACCCGGATTGTTTGCTCCCGAAGGAACAGTCCATACATAAGAATAATTTCCTGCTGGTGATGGAGTAGCTGTAACTGTTGCGTTTAGTCCAGCACATATAGATGGGCTATTTACTGTAACTGTTGGCAAAGGATTAATCGTTAAAGTTCCTGAGGCACTTGGACTCGGACAAGTTGTGGTTGTATTGGTTATTATTACACTATAAGTTCCTGCCGTCGAAGTGATAAAAGAAGCAACATCACCAGGTGGCGTAGCACCAGAAGGCACGGTCCATGCGTAAGTATAATTTCCTGCAGGCGTTGGAGTTGCAGTTATGGTAGCGTCTTCGCCTGGACAAACAGACGGACTATTAACTGTTACAGATGGTAACGGGTTAATCGTAACAATACCAGATGCACTAGTACTTGGACAATTTGTTGTTGTATTTGTAATAACAACACTGTAAGTTCCTGCGACTGATGTATTGAAAGTGGCTACATTTCCAGGATTTGTTGCTCCCGAAGGAACTGTCCAAACATACGAATAAGTCCCTGCCGGAGATGGCGTTGCCGTTACTACTGCACTAGTTCCAGCACAAACTGATGGACTATTCACTGTAACTGTTGGCAACGGATTGATGGTTACCGTTCCTGATGCACTTTCACTAACACAAGTTGTAACAGTATTGGTAGCGATTACGCTGTAGGTTCCTGCAACGGTAGTATTAAAAGTCGCTACATTTCCCGGATTGGTTGCTCCTGACGGAACTGTCCAAACATAAGAATAAGTTCCTGCCGGAGATGGTGTAGCCGTAACTGTTGCACTTGCACCAACACAAACCGAAGGGCTATTCACCGTTACAGTTGGTAGCGGATTGATAGTCACCGTACCTGAAGCACTTGTACTGATACATGTTGTAACCGTATTTGTGATAACTACGCTATAAGTTCCTGCAATTAAAGTAGTAAATGTCGCAACATTACCCGGATTGGTAGCTCCTGAAGGAACAGTCCACACATAAGAATAATTTCCAGGCGTACCAGGCGTTGCCGTAACAGTTGCATTAACACCAGGACAAATCGTAGAACTATTGACCGTAACTGTTGGCAATGGATTCACAGTAACCGTTCCTGAAGCGCTAAGACTCGCACAATTTGTTGTCGTATTTGTAATAACCACACTATAAGTTCCAGCAACCGTAGTATTAAATGTTGCTACATTACCTGGATTGGTAGCTCCTGACGGCACAGTCCACGCATAAGAATAAGTAGCTGCCGTTCCTGGTGTCGCTGTTATTGTTGCACTTCCACCTGTACAAATCGAAGCACTATTCACAGTCACTGTAGGCAATGGATTTACATTGATTGTAACCGATGTACCAGCTCCTGATAAAAGTTTACTACAACTTGGCGGACCAACCGTTGCAATACTTACTAAATTAAAAGTAGTTAAAGCGGTGAATGTATTATTTAAGGAAGCAGTCCCAGCATTGTTTAAAACAATGGTCTGACTTGGACCACCACCTATATTATAGGTAACTGTAGCATTTGGCGTTCCAGTAAAATTAATTGCAGTACTTGAACCCGAACATAGTGTAGTTGAAGCCGCACTGATAGTCGCATCTGGCAATGGAAGTATAACTACTGTAACCGTAGAAGTTGCATCAGAACAAACCGAAGCATCTACGCTATAAGTAAAAACATAAGGACTTCCAGCCAGCGTTAATGAAGAAATATCGACTGTCCCTAAATTCCCATTACTTGTTGGTAATGGACCTGTCCATGTTCCCGTATTATCTGGAGTCCCACCTAGTTCATCAAACAAATTGAAAGGCGGAAAAGTAGCAACATCAGACACGCAGATACTTTTTGTACCATCCGATCCAGAGTTATTGGGATTATCAAAAATAACAGATACATCAAGCCTACTGATACTTTCACAAAAATCATCCGAATCAGCTGCATAATAAGTTTGACCTTCTATAAGTAATGTCGACGGACTTATTTCAACTCCAGATGTAGAACTCAAATACCACACAACATTATTTCCAGTCACGACAAAATCAGCAACCGTTGGTGGCGGAACAGAACATAGTACTTGAACATTATCACCCACTGGTGGTGGTAAAATACGCACCGCCACGAAAACCCGCTGTCTTGAAGTCTCACAACCCGTATCTGGATTGATTTGGCTTGCGTAATAAAATGTATTGTTGATTAACGATGTTGTGGTTGGCAATGCAGTACCTCCCGTAGGAGCCAAATACCATTGAACCATATTTCCTGTAGCTTGCAAATCTGCAACTGTTGACTCTTCACAAAAACCTTGTTGCTGAGCTACTACAGAAGGTTTGGTATAAATCGTCACCAAAACCGATTGACGAACACCACAACTCCCAGTATTGTCATCAGCAAAATAATCATCACCACTATTCAAAGCTATTGATGTTGACAATGGCGCTCCTCCTGTTGCATTCGCATACCATCTCACACCGCCACCATTATCTGTAGCAACCAAATCTGCAATAGTCGGAGACTGTGTATCACAAAAAGATTGATTCGGACTACTTACCGTAGGACACTGCCCATAAGAGTTTAGCACCAGTCCAAAATTGACCAGCAACAAACAGATATAAAATATTTTTTTTCTACCAAGAGTATTAATTCTCATAAGCATACCAAATTGACCAATTAAGAAATTTACAGCACCACAGAAAAGGCTTTTATAATAAAAATCTAATGTCTTTTACACATCTAAATCACTATAAAATATAGCAAATCGAGACTAAAAACCATAGTCCAAATTACAGTTACTATATTACTTCATTTAATCTTTTCAATTTTTAAGAAATTTTAATGTTATAA
>ERZ724527.1292-NODE-1292-length-11777-cov-3.909742_pt1 | contig 11777 bp, 7 predicted proteins | sample MGYA00376060_ERZ724527 | MGnify/ENA primary metagenome ERZ724527 (study PRJEB28724, sample SAMN07190886) | activated sludge metagenome | isolation source: activated sludge of sewage treatment plant in Hong Hong | place: USA: Christiansburg, Virginia | collected...
GCCAATGCGGAAGGCTTGGAGAACACCGTAACGATCCAACCGAACCCGAACCAAGGCGAGTTCCAGTTCTCGTTCATCTCACTTACGCCTACGGACATCCGCATTGAAATGCTGAACACCTTGGGTCAGAGTGTTTACAATGAACAGCTGCGCAACTTCGAAGGTGCCTTCCGCAAGGAAATGGACCTGAAGGCCCAGAGCAATGGCATTTACTACCTGAAGCTTACACGCGGAAGCGAAGTGAGCGTGCACAAAGTGGTCTACCGCTGATCACAGCGCAAAGGATATTCTTCGCAAGGGGGCTTCGGCCCCCTTGTTCGTTCTACGCCTGACAGAAGGAGCAGTAACGGCTTTCCGGTCGGTGTTCGATCGGAGTGCCGGGGGCCAGCATCCGTTCCACCAGACGATGCAACAGGCCTTCGATGGAGGGCAGCAGGTCGCGGTGGATAACCTCGCTGTTCATCACCTTCAGAAACAGTCCGCTGCTGTCGGAGCTGCGTTGCAAGGGCACGAGTCCTGCCTTCACCTCAGTAACCTCCGGATGTTGGGTGAGATAGGCCCAGGCGTAGACCAGCAGTTGCAGGGCGTAGTGGTCCTTGTCGGGTCGAAGCAGCTCCGCATCGAGGGTGTTGAGCCGCACCTGATCCTCGCGCACACTGCCGGTCTTCAGGTCCAGGATCACCACTACACCATCGCGGCGCTCGATACGGTCCACACGGCCGCTGATGTTCACCGGGCACCCATGGGCCAACGAGGCATCCGGCAACGGTACGTTCAGGGTCTCCTCAAGTCCGATCAACTCCACGACCGTGCCTGTGGAAACCCGTTGCAGTTCCGCTTGCATGAAAGCGGAGACCGCCTGCTGGGCCATGGTGCTCTGTAGCAAGGGCTGCCCCATGGTGAGCGCCTCGGCGCCGACGATAAGTTCCAACTCGGTGCGGAGCAGCTTCGGGAACCGACCGGCCAGTTCATAGAGCGCATCGGGATCCAATGTCCTCCCGACCAAAGGCAGGTAGCCATCCTCCAAGGCCTTGTGGATGGCGTTGCCAAGCTGGTCGGCCGGTATCTGGTCCTGCACTTCGTCCGTGTCCTCCAAGCGCAGAACGTATTTGAAGTAGTGGTCCAGTGGGCACTTCAGCCACGTGCTCAAGGCCGAGGGTGAAATGCCCCGCTCAAGGCGTTCCTTGATCAATCCAAGAACAACGTCGTCGCGCTCCACCTGCACGCTCACCTTCTTGCGGGCCGGCACCGGGGCTTGGATGCTGCGATGAAGAAGCCTCGTGTAGGAGTTCGGGACCAGTTCGTGCTCCAACTGCAGTGCGAAACGACTGTGCCCCATGGAGCCTTCGCTCGTGGAACAGGCCATTTGGAGCTTGGTGCCTCGTTGGATGGCCCGCAGGAAGTGGTAGGCTGAAACAGCATCCTGCTTGTGCCTCAACGGAAGGCCATGGCCGCGGCGCAGTTCGAAAGGGATGAAGCTGCGGTCGCTGCTTGAGGGCGGGAGCGTGCCTTCTTCAGCGGAAAGCAGCAGGATCCGGTCGATGTCGAGCGCCCTTGTCTCCAGCATGCCCATGATCTGCACTCCGGCCAGCGGTTCGCCGAACAAGCCGATGCGTTCCTCCCGAATGATGCGTTGGTGGATCTCGCGGTAGGTGGCAATGTCCGTCGCCAGACCATGGTGCTGCAACAAGGTGTCGATGCGGTTCTGCGCGCGCGAGGCGAGGAACAGTTGCTCCTGGGCAAGCTCATCCTCCAGGGTGCCTTCGCGTGCCCACGATAGCACGTGCAGCAGGATACGACCGAGCGATGGTCCGTCAGAGGCCGGGCTCCCGAAAAGCACCGACGCATGTTCTGAAGGCGCAGCGCCGGCCTCGGTCAGTTTCTGCAGCACATGAGTGCCGCTCACGTGGGTCCGACGCTCCTTGCTCAATGAAAGCAGGGCTTTTCGACCGAACGGTTGTTGTGTATCGGGAAGCAGCAAGGGGTGGCCCAGCAACCGCACAACGTCCGCAAGGCGATAGCCCATGTGTGAGCGATGTCCGCTGTGCAAGGCGACCACGGCTTGCAGGAGGCCTCCGACCGGCAGCGCGTTCAAGGGTATGCCCATGGTCACGTTCACCGGGCCGATGCCCTGCGGAAGTGTGTTGAGCAACGGCATCAGCAGTTGCTCGTCGGCAAGGACCACAGCCGTGCGAGACCGGTCCGCTTCGTTCAGCCCGTTCAGTTCCATTGCTGCCCAGTGCACCTGTGCAATGGCGTTGGGCAGGTCGATCACTTCGACCGTTCGTTCGCCCTTTCGCAGATGATCGTTCGGTGGAATGCGCCCTGGGCCGAAGGCGCCGATGTTGCTGCGCAACGCTTCACCGGCCTCTTGCAAGGGGTCCTCCACGTAGTATCGGTCGGCATCCCAAGCCACTTCCAACAGATCGTGTTGCTTCAAAGTCCTGAGCACAGCCTGCTGCGCCGGGGTCAACGCGTTCAGCCCCGCTGCCCAGACCTTCGTCCATTGCGTGCGCTCACGCGTGCGGTCGGCCACTTCGACAGCGGCCCTTTCAACAGCGCCGGAGGTGCCACGACCAAGGGCAAGTAGGCGTTCGTTCAACCCGCGGTGCAGATCACCCTTCATCGACCAGTAGCGCAGCATGCGTTCCTGACCCTGGCTCAACGGCACATCGTTGAAGCTCCAATCGAGTTCTTCCCAATTGCGCAGGTCGCGGTAGAAACTGTCGAGGTTGATCAGGTGTGCGTCCACCTCGCTCATGTCCCGGAGCGCTGTAGGTGCCCATTGCAGGAATTCACCGAAGGGAACGTCCTGCTGGCCGGACAATGTGCGCAGGACAGCGAAACCATCGAACAGAAGATCGGTCGTGGCGGCCGTGCGCAAGCCGCTGATGCGTTCCACCAGGCCGGACAGGGTGAGCACTTGCGGGCTCCAGATCGTGGTGCCTGCCACCTCGGCCAGATGCCGACGCAGGTAGAGGCCTGCGCGCTGGCTCGGCAGCACAACGGCCACGTCCGCCAGGTCCTTGCCATGGTCGTGAACAAGGAGAGCGGCCAGCTGGCGGAGAAAGGGTTCCATGGAAGTTGCGCAAATTAGCCGTGATGGACAGAAGCTGGCCGCAATACCGACGCACCGTGTCCGGTTCGAACCATTACCGGATCGAGGCCGAGGACCGGTTCACCGAATTGCAGCGGCTCGGCAAGCGCTGGATCGTGCATGAGGTGCGCAATGCGCCTTACCCGGAGCGCTTGCGGATCCACGAGATGCTGTCCGAATGGGAGGGCCATTTCGTGCCGGAGGAGGCCCAGGTGTTCGAGGCCCTGCTTGCCGAAACCCTGACGAAAGGCACCGCTTCCTGAAGAGGATGGGTGGACCGGGCCACCGAACGCCGTACCTTTTCGTCATCAGGTCATGAAGGAGCGGCTTCTGTTCATCCTTATCGCTCTTGCGATGCCTTCGTTGTTGAAGGCCACGCACATCATCGGGGGTGAACTGTACTACACGTCGCTGGGGAACGACCAGTACGATGTGACCTTGAAGATCTACCGCGATTGTGGGCCCAGCAACACCAATGGCACAGGCTTCGACCCTTCGGTCGAGATCGGTGTGTTCGATGCTTCCGGTGGCTACCTGTTCAGTGAGTTCTTCAGTTTTCCCGGGGCGAACAACGTGCCCGTGGTGCTGAACAATCCGTGCCTTACAGCCCCGCCCTCCATCTGCGTGGAAGTGGCGGAGTACACCGGCACGGTCCTTCTGCCTTCGGGTACGGGCGGCTATACACTGGCCTACCAGCGTTGCTGCCGCACACCTTCCATCCTGAACCTGAACCAACCAGGTAACCAAGGCCTCACCTGCACGGTGGATGTACCGGATGTGAGCTTGATCGGCGCGAACAGCAGCCCGCGTTTCAATGGCTATCCGCCGATCGCCTTGTGCGCCAGCCAAGCCATGAGCTTCGATCATTCCGCCACCGATCCCGATGGTGATGTGTTGGTGTATGAACTGGCCGAACCTTTCCAAGGAGCTAGCACGATCAATCCGCTGCCTTCACCTCCTTCCGGCCCGCCATATGGTCCGGTTTTCTGGGGCGCAGGCTACTCGTTGGCGAACATGATCAACGGTTCACCGGGCCTTAGCATCAATGCGTCCACGGGCCTGGGGCAGTTGACACCTACGCTGATCGGGTCCTTCGTGGTGGGTGTGCGGGTGAAGGAGTTCCGCAACGGTCAGTTGTTGAGCCAGGTGATGCGTGATCTCCGGTTCGATGTGGTGAGCTGCCAGGTGACCGTGGTCAGCGCGATCCAGCAGCAGAGCACCTTCTGCAATGGCCTCACTGTTTCCATGGTGAACCAAGGCACCGGCAACTTCTTCCATTGGGACTTCGGCGTGTCCGGCATCACATCCGATACCAGTGATCTGGCGGCGCCCACATACACCTATCCCGATACAGGTACTTATACTGCCACCTTGATCGCCAATCCGGGCTGGCCATGCGCTGACACGAGCACGGGTACCTTCAGTGTATTCCCGCCCTTGGCCGTGTCCTACGCGGCACCGGACATCACCTGCGCCGACGCGCAACCCATCGCACTTACGGCCACGGGGAACTTTACGCCTGCGGCCAGCATCGCTTGGGACATAGGCCCGCAAGGCACTGCACCGCAGTTGAACGCTCCAACGGTCCAGGTCGGATTCGCACAGCCAGGTACCTATCCGGTCTCTATCGAGGTCACGGATTTCGGTTGTTCGGGCAGCTTCACGGATACGGTGATCGTGCATCCGAACCCTACAGTTGCCTTCACGGTTGATACGGTAGGTTGTGTACCGCTCGAAGTGCTCTTCGCGAACGGGTCCACCGCATGGACCCCCATGCGATATGCGTGGGACCTAGGAGACGGAACGACCTCGACGGACGCTGGCCCCTTGCACACTTACGGTACGCCAGGCCTCTACGACGTGTCGCTGATCGTGATGACGGACAGTGGCTGCGTGGACACCGTGAGCTTGGTGCGTCCTGGCCTCGTGCGTGTTTGGCCACAGCCCATTGCGCAAGGGTGGGCGGAGCCGGAAGAGGCCACGGTATTGGAACCGGTGATCACGTTCCATGATGCGAGCATCGACGCAATTTCAGTGCTGTTCGAAGTGGATGGGGTCCAGTATGATCAACCTTCCTTTACGCACACTTTCGAAGGTGCCGGACAGTTCGAGGCGCTGCTGATCGCCACATCAGGGCTGGGTTGCTCTGACACAGCGCGTGTCAACGTGTTCATCAAGGACCATCTTTTCTTCGCGCCGAACGTGTTCACCCCGAACGAGGATGGCATCAACGATGTATGGTCACCCAGTGTGATCGGGGCGCGGCTCTATGACCTTGCCGTGTATGATCGCTGGGGGCAGCAGGTGTTCCATTCCACGGACCCGAACGCCTCATGGAACGGCGAAGGCTATCCACAAGGCTCATACACCTTCAAGGCCTGGCTCAGCGAGTACGGGGCGCTGGAGAAGGAGTATGTCGGTATCGTGTCGATCATCAGGTAAGCACCATGTCCACATGGGGAATGCCGTCCCACAGATAGGTGTCGCTGGTGACCTTATATCCAAGCGACCCATAGAGTTCTTGGAGATGTGCCTGAGCAGAGATCGCCGATCGACGTGATCCGTTGCGGTTCTGCAGTTCATCCAAACACACCTCCATCACTGCACGTCCCAGGTCATGCCCCCGGTGATCGGGATGCACCACCACGCGGCCGATGTGCGGAACACCATGGTCGTCGGGCGGGAGTATTCTGGCGTAGGCGATGAGCGTTCCGGGATCGTCCTTCCCCAACACATGTATGGCCTGTGGGTCTTGTCCGTCGACCTCCGCATAGGGACAGGTCTGTTCCACAACGAACACGTCAACGCGCAGCTTCAGGATCGCATGAAGGTCCCATACGGTAAGTTGTTCGAAGGGTTGGATGGTCCAGGATACCTTCATTACGCTTCAACGGGTGTTAGGGATCCGCTGCGCACGTAAAGCAGGTGTCCGCTCACTTGTGGCAGTCCCAGTTCGCGCAGCAGGTTGATGTAGTTGGCGACCTGCGTATGGTGGCTGTCCGCTGGTCGGCCGGTCTTGATGTCAAGCACCTGTGTGGAGTCAGGGCCGAGCACTACCCTGTCCGGACGATAGGCTTTTCCATCGGTGCTGATCAGGGTGGCCTCATTGCGAACGATCAGGTCCTTCGCATAAAAGCGGTCCATGCCCGGTGAGGCCAGCAGGTGGTTAAGCCTGGTGCCCAAGATCAGGGCCTGTTCGGCTGAAAGGTCACCTGCGGCCATGGCTTGTTGGATCGCATGGTCCAGGTCGTCCGGCGCGACCACTGAAGCCAGCAGGTCGTGCACGATATTGCCGAACGTGCGGTCCGGATCGGGGTCCGTCGGGTCCCAGTCCTGAGGTGATTGACAGCGGAGCTTGAGCTGATGGCGCCAGTCCGCATGGCCCACTTCTTGAAGCATGTCGGGCATCGATCGCGGGGTGCTGCGTTCTGTGCGGACACGTTCGCCGTAACTCCAGGATCCCTCTTCCGGTGTGCCGAGGAAGTTGAGCAGTGCAGCCCCAATGGGGCTCTTGCTATTAGCGTCCACACCAACGTAGAGCCGATCCTCCGGTCGCGTGAAAGCCACGTATAGGAGGTTCATTTCATCCAACAGCTTCAACTCCGCTTCTTCGATGACCTCGGGCACTTCCAGTTCGAGCAGGCTGGAGTCGATGCGCACCAATGCGCTGGGTAGCTCGGGCACCACTTCGCGCGGCTTCATCCAAAGCAGCTCACGGTGAGCACCTCGACCGCGCATCTCCGCGTCAGGGATGATCACGACAGGGAATTGAAGCCCCTTCGACGCATGGATGGTCATCACACGAATGGCAGCTGACGTAGGTGGCAGCTCGATCGCTCGCTTGTGCCCTGCACGCTCCCAATGCGCAAGGAAGCCGGTCACGTCCGGTCCATGTTCCAGCGAACAGGCATGCGCTTCATTCATCAGGAACAAGAGGTAGGCATCGCCTGCGGGGGAGCGACCAATGGCTTCCGCGATCTTGCTGATGCACTCCGCTACAGGCATCTGCAAGGAGATCGCCGGATGTCGGTACAACCATTCCTGCATCGCGCGCGGCGGGTTCAACGGCTTACCATCCCTCGGTATGAAAGGCAGTACTTGTGTGTCGGTAGCATTGATGATGGCCAGCAGTTGATGGGCACGCGCTGCGTGCACATCATCGCCATGCTGAAGGAAGCCGAGCACTGCCAGAATGAGCTCGCACACGGGGTCGCCGCCCAGTCTGAGTCCATCAGGGGAAAGCACTTGGTGGCCTTCCGCCACAAGGTGTTCCGCCACGGCCGTTCCGACGTTGCGGCTGCGCACGAGCACAGCGATATCGCCCGGCGCATAGCCATCCTCAAGTGCTTCACGAACACAATGGGAAGTGACGCGCAGCGGGGGAGGGGGCGCTTCTTCCTCCGCTTCCTCCAAAGGTCGCAGTTGAACAAGGCCTTCCAATTTGCGATGCGGTTCCTGGGCCACATCGCGGTAGGCACTGCGGAAACGCTCCGGCACCACTTCTCGGAGCGCCCCGAACAGGTCGTTGTTGAATCCGATGATGGCGCTTGCCGAGCGGCGGTTGTGAACGAGGGGCGTGGCCGGTCGGTAGGCTTGTTCAATCGCACGTTCGCGCGTGTCAGCATCGGGCAGCAGTTCCTTTCGAAAGAGCTTGGGCATGTCGATGAACTGGCGCACTTCCCCGTTCCTCCAGCGATAGATGGCCTGTTTGGCGTCGCCTACGAGCAGCACGGTGCCACCGTTCCCCAAGGCGTTCTCCACCAAGGGAAGCAGGCATTGCCACTGCAACAAGGATGTATCCTGGAACTCGTCGATGAGGAAGTGTCTGTAGCGTTCGCCGAGGCGCTCGAAGATGAAGGGCGCGGGTTCGTCCTGCACCACGGCAGCCACCTTGCGTGTGAGGTCGCTGAAGAACACAACGGCATCGGTCCGCTTGAGGTCCTCCAAGGTCCGGTCCAGCAAGTGCAGCACCGCTGAGGGCATCAGGTCGCGTTGCACAGCGCACATGATCGTGTGTTCGCGCATCGCCGGCCGCAGGTTCTCTGCCTCCCGGATCACCTGGCCGATCATGGTGCCCAAGCCTTCCAGCATGGCTTTGGTGGAAGGGTCCGCCGAACTGGACGACCACCGGTCGGTCTCCAGTGCCTTGGCGGTGTGGGCGCCCATCGGGTCGAGCGTGCGGTCGAAGCGCGCCAGTTTCCGCAAGTAGCTCAGGGGCCCCGAGCGGCCTTGATAGACATCCTTCTCCTTGATCCCGGCGGCCAACAGCGTGTCCAGTGCGGACTGCCCAAGCGAGCGCACCTTGGTGGTGAAGGTGTTGATCCGTGCGCGAAGGCGCTGGTCGAGGTCAATGAACGAACGGTCGCCCAGGTCGCGGAGCGCTGCCAGGTGCTCGAGCGCCTGTTCCTTATCGAGTTGAGCGCTCAGGTCGCGGATGGGCTTGTCCACGCGCCACGCCTGTTCGTCCTCGATCAGTCCGGCACAGGTGGCCAGCAGGAGCTCGGTGAGCGCGGGGGCCTTTCCCGCTTCGGCCAGCAGCAGGTCCACAGCGGCGTTCCGGTAGTGGTCCTGGTCGGTGGTCATCCGCAGCTCGTGGTCCATCCGGAGATCGCGCGCGAAGGGTTGCACCACGCGCCGGGTAAAGGAATCGATGGTGCCGATGGCCACGTCGCTCCAGTGGTGGAGCATGTGGTGCAGGGTGCGGTCGGCCCTTGCCTGTAGATCTGCCGCGGTAAGGCCCAACTCGTCGATCAGGTCCTGGCGCAGGGAAGGGATGGCGCCTTCCGTGGAGCCGGCAGCCAACTTCTTCAGGTAGCCGATCACGCGTTCGCGCATCTCCCCAGCGGCCTTGTTGGTGAAGGTGAGCGCCAGTACATGGCGATAGGCGTCCACCTGCTTGGTGCCTAGGCATTGCGCCAGGTAGTGTTTCACCAACGCATGGGTCTTTCCTGCGCCAGCGGAGCTATGGAGGACGATGAACATTCCGGTCCGTGAAGTCGTTCACAAGATAGGATCACAAGTGCAGCAGTGCATGATGAGCACGCTCATCCCTACTTCATTCCGTGCCTGGCTATCTTTGTGGTTACAAGGGTCTGCGCTTGCCGACCTCTCAAATACACATCGTCAACATGCAGGTAAGAACGACTTGGCCTTCGATCCTTTTGGCCTCATCACTCTTGTTGGCCATCGGTTCATGCAAGAAGGATGATGACGCCGATGTGCCTCCAGCAACGCAAGGCAACGCCTTACTGAGCCTGAAGGTGAACTTCATGCATAACGGGGCCGCGTTCGATCCCGCTACGCAGGTCATCTTCGATAGCCTCGGCAAAGCCATGCGCGTCGACCGGATGCGTTTCTTCGTGTCCCAACCGTTCTTCCTGAACGATGTCGGCGATACGGTCGCGACGTTCCCGGAGAAGTACTTTCTGGTGGATGTGGCCAGCAATGGTGCGGTGAAGACCATCGGGGAGGTGGATGCGCACTTGCACACGATGCACTTCGGCGTGGGATTGGACAGTACCACCAATCACACGGATCCATTGACCTTCACCACTCCACCGTTGAACGATGCTACCATGGCTTGGGGCTGGAATCCGGCAGTGGGCTATCAGTTCCTACAGTTCGAAGGGCTGTACGACTTGAATTCGGATGGGGCCATTGGCAATGGTGACGGTGGATTCGTGTACCACGTGGGGGGTGAGAGCCTCTATTTCCCGAAAGTGGTGGAGGTGCATACAGATGCGGATATGGGGGGCGATGTGGTCCTCGTGTTGGAATGTGATCTGGACCAATTGATGCAAGGCATCAGCGTGGCGGCCGATCCGGTGGTGGAGATCCCCAATGGAGTGTCAAAGCGCATGATGAGCAATCTGGCAACCTCGCTGACGCACCCATGAACAGGACCATCTTGCTCGGACTTTCGGTCGTGGTTTTCCTGTCAGGATGCCGCAAGGACGAACCTGTTCCCGGGCCCGCGGCACCCGCTGCTGCCGTGGTACGACTTACCGTGGCGCCCATGTGGAACGGTGTGCCGTTCAACAAGAACACGATCTACCAGAACATCAGTGACGAGCGCATTCAACTCCAACTATTGAAGCTCTACCTCGGCGATGTATCGCTGTTCACAGCCGGTGGCGACAGCGCAGAGGTTTTTGACGTGGACTTCTTCAAACTAGTGGACGGGGCCGTTACGCGAACCTACACGGTCGTTGAAGGCACCTATGATGATGTGCGGATAGGGTTGGGTGTGCCTGCCGACCTGAACGGTATGAGCTCGACCATGTGGTATGATTATGAACCGCTCAGTACTGTGAACGGCATGTACTGGTCCTGGGCCACCATGTACCGGTTCATGATCTTTGAAGGCCGCTATGACACGTCAGCCACCAACATCGGAACTCCGCCTTACCAATTCAGCATTCACACCGGTCGGAACGAGTGTTATCGCAGCCGCTCTTTCGCACTGCCCGTGGATGTTGCCGCTGGGGATACAACGGATCTCCGCCTTGAGCTAGATATCACACGCTTCTTCTACAGCAGCACGGACACGCTTTACATGGCCACGGAGAGCCAGCAGCACGGTTCCATCGAGGAGCTGCCGATGTCTCAGAAGTTCAGTGATATGGTGATGGCTTCCATGAATTTGGAACTGGTTCCCTGAGCATGCGCGGATCGGTGATCGTTCTGGCCACATGCACGGCGTTCCTTTCCGCCTGCGGAAAGGATGGTCGCATGAACGATCCCCTGCCTGGGAACACGCCTTTCGCGTTGGAACTGCCGATCGGAGCACCGCCTATGGTGGTCCCTGCGGATAATCCCCTGACCGAGGCGAGCGTGGCCTTGGGCAAGAAGCTCTTCTTTGAGGAGCGCCTTTCCGTTCCCTTCGGAACCTCTTGCGCCTCTTGTCATCTTACAGAGCATGCATTTTCCGATACGGTAGCGCGGAGCGTTGGGTCCAACGGACAGAGCGGCATGCGCAACTCACCGACGCTAGCGAACGTGGGTTACCACCCAGCGTTGTTCCATGATGGGGGAGTACCGAATCTGGAATTGCAGGTGCTGGCTCCTCTGCATGACCCGAAGGAAATGAACAGCGATGTCAACGCAGTGGCGTTGTTGTTGCGCGATGAGACCGCGTATGATCTGCTCAGTAAGCAGGCGTACGGTCGGCGCTTGGATCCGTGGGTCATTTCTCGCGCTTTGGCGAGCTATGAGCGGACCCTGGTGAGTGGCTGGTCGCACTATGACCGCTATGTGAACGGCGATGCTTCAGCGCTTACGCCGGAGGAGCTTCAAGGCTGGCAGTTGTTCAATTCCGCCGCGTTGAACTGCTCGGCTTGTCACAACGGGTTCGACCTTAGTGATCACACCTATCAGAACGTCGGAACGGCGCTGGACTATGGCTTGGACCCAGGTCGGGAACGCATCACGCTCCTTCCCTCGGACCAGGGGAAGTTCAAGGTGCCCACGTTGCGGAACATCGCCCTCACAGGGCCGTATATGCATGACGGTTCAATGCAGACCCTGGATCAGGTCGTGGACCACTTCGCTTCCGGCGGGCTTCCACATCCCAATCGCAGTGCGCTCATGCAGCCGTTCACGTTGACATCCGAAGAGAAGGCCGCGCTGATCGCCTTTCTGAACAGCCTGACCGACGACCGATCACTCGATCAAGTCCATT
>ERZ724527.1316-NODE-1316-length-11631-cov-3.934433_pt1 | contig 11631 bp, 9 predicted proteins | sample MGYA00376060_ERZ724527 | MGnify/ENA primary metagenome ERZ724527 (study PRJEB28724, sample SAMN07190886) | activated sludge metagenome | isolation source: activated sludge of sewage treatment plant in Hong Hong | place: USA: Christiansburg, Virginia | collected...
TTGACAATTAACTATTAACGATTAACGATTGACAATTAACGATTAACGATTAACGATTCTATATTCTCCATTTTTAATTTTTAATTCTTAATTCTTAATTCTTTTCACTCCATCAACAATTTCTGTTACGTAAAAATCTGCTTTCAATTTTGTTTTCTCTGTGTATTTTTTCCCTACATAATTGATAAATGTTTGCAAACGTTCTTGTTCCACTAATGCAATACAACATCCACCAAATCCGGCACCCGTCATACGCGCCCCCAAGCAACCATCAAAATGAGTACTGTAATGCACTATCATATTTAATTCATAACAGCTTACTTCATAATCAGTATTTAAAGAAATATGCGACTCCGTCAGCATTTGCCCAAAAGCATCCATATTCCCTTGTTTCAAAGCCTCCGCAGCATACAGCACTCTTTTGTTTTCCAAGATAGCATGTTTTGCCCGTTGATACAAAATATCCTCTTCTAAAAAACCTAAAGAAATTTCGTGGATATGACATAAATCTGTTGCCATATCAAACTTAGATAAGATTTCAAATGCTTGTTCACATTCACTTCTGCGTTCATTATATTTTGAATCTGCCAGTGTTCTTGCTTTGTTAGAGTTAATAATAACTAAACTACAGTTTTTAAATTTTGCAGGAATATATTCAAATTCTAAAGTAGCGCAATTCAATAATAAAGCATTGTCTTTTTTCCCATTTGCAACAACAAATTGATCCATAATTCCACAATTCACGCCTATATATTTTCGTTCTGCCGTTTGGGCATCTAAGGCTAATTCTGTGCTGTGTGTTTGATAAAAATCTTGATTAAAAATAAATCCTATCAAACATTCTAAAGCAGCCGACGAAGACAATCCTGCGCCAAGTGGCAAATTGCTTTCCAATAAAATATCTGCTCCTTTTAATTCAATATTTATATTTTTTAAAACTAATAAAGTGGCTAAAATATAATGCGACCAATGCACCGAAGCAATAGGAAAAATAGTTTCATTTAATAGATTAATATCTATACTACATTCTTCTTTAAAATCATTGGAGTAAATCCGAATAGTCGAATCCTCTCGTCTGCTTACTAAGGCTGTAATACCTAAAGAAATAGCGGCAGGCAATACATTTCCTCCATTATAATCAATATGCTCACCTATTAAATTTACTCTTCCAGGAGAAAAGAAACTTTCTTGTGCATTTTTTCCAAATAATGAAATAAATTGTTGGTGCAATAAATAGGTAGTATCCATACGACAGCTGCGAAGATAAAAAAATAATGCCGTCTAATAAAGTTCAATAAAAAAACCTGAATTGGAAAGAGGATAGTTCCTTTCCAAATTCAGGTGGTCATAATTTAATTTTGTTGAGTGATTTATTTTTTATTTCCCAATATAGATGTTTTAAGTCCGCTATCTACTGGATCAGGACCGAGCCATATACCGAATAATCCTTTTTTAAAATCTTCTCCTTCTGTGGTAGCTAATAATTTTCCGTTTTTAAATGATTTTAAGCCCACGTTTGGCACATAATCTAATAAAAAAACATCTCCTTCTTTGATTTCATCTTTAGAAAAAATTTCTATAAATGCTTCAATTTTGGGTTTCATGGCATTGTAATTTCCTTTTAGTGATTTTTCAAAGCCTTCTTTTATGGCTGACGACATATTGCCACTGCTCACTACACTTGAGGTGATTTGCAATCGTACTGCCATTTCTTCATTTGCTTTGATAATATCAGCGGCATCTTTATTTTTTTCTCTTAAGAAAAGTCCTAATACATATACTTTGAAAAATGCTTTTTTACGAACTCCTGCCCCATTCAATGTCAACTCTGTGCTGGAGGTTTTTAGTTTTGCAGGAAGTGACACCCCGTTTACAGTCATCTGCGCATATCCTTCAAAGAAGAAACTGCCAACTAATGCGATAAGAAGAATTTTTTTCATGTTTTGATTATTTATGAAATGAAAGTAATTAGAATTTATGAATTGTACAACAAAAGTTAAGAATCATTTTACAACCTATTACAAAACACATACCAACTTGTATTGATTTTAGATGTAGCATTTTTAAGATTGATAATTACTCCCGATGTAAGCACTTAAAAGAAAGAGGAGAAATGATATAAATACCATTTCTCCTTCCATACTAACCAATTATTTTTTTACAAGAACACTCCTGCGCCAAATCCGGCACTGGAAGGAGATGTAGTTACACTTCCTGTTCCATCATCATTATATTGTGGTTGCTCACTTCTTCGTTCATTATTTTTAATATAAATGTACGCTTCATACATAGATATTTTACCATCACTATTTAAATCTACACCACTTACAGTACCACCATCTGGTTTTTTGCCGGTAATGGCAGTCATAAAATTATAGGTTAGCTCTCCATAATTTCCATCTGGTGTTGGATATGTAACTTGAAACTCCGTGCCAGAAGATAAAATTACTCTGTTAGCACCCCGAATATCCCACACTAAGCCACCACTAAAACATGGTTTTAATAAGAAAATTCCTTTTCCAAAAGTAAGCGAGTTTATTTTATCTGCTAATAAATTATCACTTATGTCTGAACTTTCTCCATAATAATAAATATGTTCATCCATATTTTTACTATCAGAAGCGGGTTCTTTTCCGGCAGCTGCGGCTGTACCTCCATAATTTACATTTTCAGAAGTAGAAAAACCTCCACCATGATTATTAATAAAGCAGAAAAATTGTGTTCTAGCTCCCATGCGGTTGTTCAAATCATTTATAGCGGCATCAAATCCAGCTTTAGAGGCATCATAATCTATATGAAATGTATCAGATGCAATATAATCATGCTGTCCGTTTTTATAGCAAACGACAATGTTTTTATCGGAGTATCCAAATTTATTACGCAATATCCAATACAATGCTTTTATATCATTATAATAGCGTTGATGTGCATTTCCTGCATTTATTCCTCCGCTATATAAAAAAGCTACTTTAGTTGGAAAAGGATCTATCAATATTTGACAAATGCCTGGATATTGTTCACAAAAATTTACTTTTATGGGAATTCTAAAATAGCTTACACTATCAATAAACTGGACTCTCGCAACTTTCACTTTAGCAAGAGAAACATCTCCCAATAACTTCGAAGATCCAAGCAAAGAAGGCTCTCTACCCTCTGCTTGTAAAACACCTGTAATTTTTACTCTTCTGCCTATTAAATGAGAATAATCAGGTACATGCGTAACGGCATCTGGCTTTGCAATATAAATGTAATTAGCTTCAGGTGTATTGGCGTCTCTATCTCGAAATTCTGGTTTATTATATAATTTACCTAATCCGCTTGTTTCATCGTAATACCCTTCCACCGATACACTATCGCCAATTTTTGAACGCCAATTATCTGTTTTAATTCCAGAATAATCGCTGCCTTCTTCGGATTTTTTATCCTTTTTACAACCGCTTAAACTAAATACAGCAATTACTAAAATTGCCATACTTAAAAATGTGAGTTTCTTTTTCATAATTTTGATTTTTAATTGATTTTATTATTAAAGTTAATGGATATTAAAACATATTGCTGTTCCATTTTTTAATACGACAATATTACTTTACAAAAGTAAATTCTGAAAAAATATTTAGTATTCGGGATTTTTGAATGAGAATTCGGGATTTTTAATCAATAAATTTTACATTTGAAGTATGAATACAGATTTTAAAAAAGGTTTTCGTTCTATCTGCGTGAAAGACCCAGTGTTAGACGGAAAATCAGCACATGTGCCGCCAATCTATGCTACTTCTACTTTTACGTATGAAAATTTGGAAGATGCTTTTGAATTTTTTAAGACAGGTGGAAAAAACAAAGAAGTATATACTTATTCACGAATGGGAAACCCTACGGTTCGATTTGTAGCCGATAAAATAGCAGCTTTAGAATCTTATGAATTAGAGGGTGATTATTTTGGAATGTTGTTTGCCTCGGGCATGGCGGCTATCTCCGCAGCGGTATTGTCTTATGTAAAATCAGGTGATAAAATTATTACACAAGGAAATTTATATGGAACTACTAATCAGCTATTGGTTTCTTTACTAAAAGATTTTGGAGTAGAAACTATTTATGCGGATTTGAAAGATTTGAATTTTGTAGAAGATCTTATCATCAATGATGATAAAATAAAATTACTGTATATCGAAACGCCTGCCAATCCAACATTAGCGTGCTATGATTTAGATGGATTAGCTGCTATCGTACAAAATCTTTGTATCAAAACTATTGTTGATAATACATTTGCTTCGCCTTATATACAACAACCTTTAAAATTTGGTATTGATTGTGTGGTACATTCTTCTACTAAATTTTTAAATGGACACGGCACAGGTACATCGGGTGTTTTAGTAGGGAAAATGGAGGAAGAGTGGTATCAAAAAGTATATGGTATTCAAAAAATGATTGGAGGTATTTGCTCTCCTTTCGAAGCATTTTTATTGAATAATGGTATAAAAACTTTGCCATTGCGTATGGAGCAACATCAAAAAAATGCGCTACAATTAGCGCAATTTTTGGAGCAACATCCACAAGTGAATAAAGTAAATTATTTAGGATTAGAAAGCCACCCTGACCATACTTTGGCAAAAGAGCAAATGCAAGGCTATACAGGAATGCTTAGTTTTGAAATAAACGGTGGCTTAGAAGCGGGCATGAGTTTTATGCGCGCTATTCAATTTTGTACTTTAACGGCTTCCTTAGGAACTGCTGATACGTTGGTTACACATCCTGCCTCTACCAGCCACAGTAATGTTCCAAAAGAGCAACGGTTGCAATTTGGAATTACAGATGGATTAATCCGTATGTCTGTTGGAATGGAAAATATAGAAGATATTATTGGTGATATTCAGCAAGCGCTGGATAAATTGTAAATAAAGATAACTATATTCCCTTTTAGTAAAAAATATTGGTCATCTTTCATCCATCATTTTATTCTGGTACTAATTCGAAATCGATTGTTTTCTTTTCTAAATCGACTGAAACGACTTTAACTTTTATTTCTTCTCCTAATTGATAGACTTTATCCGTTCGTCTGCCTATCATTCTCAATTTACGTTCATCAAATACATAAGTATCATCGCGCATGGTTTCTATTCGAATCAAACCTTCGCAATTGTATTGTGGTATTTCTACATAAATTCCCCAATTTTTTACGCCTGAAACAATTCCAGAAAAATGTTCTCCAACATGACTTGACATATACTCTGCCATTTTGTATTTTACAGAAGAACGTTCTGCGTCTGCCGCTGCTCGTTCGCGTTCACTGCTGTGCTTGCATTGATACTCTAATTCATCTTGTGTTGGTAGTTTCTGTCCGTGAATAATTTTATCTAATAGACGATGTACCGCCACATCTGGATATCGTCGGATAGGAGAAGTAAAATGGGTGTAATATTCAAAACCCAATCCATAATGTCCGATATTATTGGTGGTATAAATTGCTTTTGCCATACATCGAATTGCTAATTGTTGTAAAACTGCCTGCTCTGGCGTACCTTCAATTTCTATCATCAAGCGATTCAATTCTCGTGCAATTTGTTTTGGATTATTTAATTGGACTTTGTGTCCAAATTTTTGGGCAAATAGTTGAAAATCTATCAATCTTTCAGGATCTGGTAAATCATGTACACGATATACAAAAGGTACTTTGCCGTTTTGATTGCGCTCTTTACCGATATAGGTTGCAACTGCTTTATTTGCGAGCAACATAAAATCTTCAATTAGTTTATGAGCATCTTTACGTTCTTTAACAAACACACCTATTGGTTTACCATTATCATCTAATTTGAATTTGGTTTCAGGTGCTTCAAAACTAATAGAGCCGTTTTTAAATCTATTATTGCGCAAGATATGTGCTAATTCATTTAATTTAAGTAGTTCTTCTTTAAACGGACCATCTTTACCTTCTAGTATTTCTTGAGCTTCATCATAGGTAAATCGTTTTTGTGAATGAATCAATGTGCGACCAAACCATACGTCTTTAATAGTAGCTTTATCGTCCATTTTAAAAACTGCCGCATAGCAACATTTATCTTCATTCGGACGAAGTGAGCAGATTATATTGGACAATCGCTCTGGGAACATTGGCGCTACTCTATCTACTAAATATACCGACGTGGCGCGTTTGAAGGCTTCTTTCTCCATTGCCGAATGTTCTTTTACGTAATAAGATACATCTGCAATATGCACTCCAATTTCATACATGCCATCTTCTATTTTTTTGAAAGAGAGTGCATCATCAAAATCTTTGGCATCGGCCGGATCTATAGTAAATGTTGCAATATTGGAGAAATTTCTTCTTTGTTTTTTTTCTTCTTCCGGGATTTCAATTTTCAATTCATCTGCTTCATCTAATACGTGTTTAGGAAAGGCTGTGAAAAATCCATTTTCTATCAAAATAGATTTCATCTCTATATCATTACTTCCGGCATTTCCTAAAATTTCTGTAATTTGTCCAATAGGATTTTTATCTTTTGCTCGCCATTCTATAAATTCTACCACCACTTTGTCGTGATGTTTACATTGCATGGTTCGAGATTCTGGTATAAAAAAATCCGATTTTATACCAGTGTTATCTGGAATGACAAAACATACATCGTTTATACGTTCTACTACTCCAATAAATTGTATGCGATGTCTTTTAATTACTTCTGTAACTACTGCTTCTGGACGAGAGGCATTTGGTTTGTGCAATCTTCTTATACTTACGGTATCTCCATCAAATGCTTTATTGATATTTTTTCGAAATACAAAAAAATCTTTTTTCTTTCCTTCTACTATTACAAAAGCATCTCCGCTACGAGCAATATCTATCACTCCTATTAATTCCTCTCCCACAGGAAAAGTATCGTACTTATTTTCTTCTTTTTTATTTCGTTGGTTAGAAAATGATTTATTGTCTTTATTTATTTTATTCTTTTTCGGCATATTCTGTTATTCTATACAAAGGTACTATTTTTGGGTTATGATTTAACTTTACAGTAAGGGATAAAAGTTTTTACTAAGGGTGCGCAAGGTGCCTTTATTCTAAATGAGCATTATTGTATTTTAATTAAGTACTAAATATTTTAAAAACGATTTATCAGAATGAATACAAATTTGTTATCGGTATATAATATAACAATGGCGTGAATAGTACCGTTGGTTTAAATTTATTTAATAGGTGGTGTTTTTTTATTAAATCGTTTAAAACCATTATTAATAGCAAACATAGGATTAAACAAACTGACAAATGCTGCTTCATACCATTTAAATCCGTTTTTGCTCATGCGTATAGTGGCAAAATGAAACAATTCTCCCATTAAAGAACCCACACAAGGTGTAACTATTAAATCTTGAATACTTGGTTGTTCAAATCCTGCTTCGATAAAATATTCCCAAAAAGTAGAGTGTGCTACACTAAATAAAAAAGATTGCCAAGTTTTTGCTCCTTGCGAGCGATAGGCATTATAATAATATGCTCCTTGGTAAGGATGTCCTAGATAATTGATATACCATTTATCTTTGTCTATAATGGGAGGTTGGGTGAAAGCAATTTTATAATTCTTCCAATAAGATTCAGAAGTATTTTTATCCCAGTTACTGGTATGTTTTGGCATAGCATACGTAAAACCCACAGTGGCTTCTTGTGCTGCAAATACTAAGCCTGCTCCGCGTAAAAACTTTTGTCCGAAAGATGCGAATTGGTTTCTCAGAATAGGCTTTTCAATAGAGGATTCTACATAAGGAGGATGTCGGGTTAATAAAGTTTTGCGTTGAGTGGAATTATTTGTTTTTACAATTGTATCTAAGAAAATATTCTGTAATGCATTTTTAGTAAAAATACTATCTGTCATTACAAAAACAGAATCCTCTGAAAAGGAATTATTAAAAATAAGTAAAAATGAAAACAAATAAATAATTCGTAGCATGCAACAAAAATAGGTTTTACCATTAAAAGTGAAAATGACTTTTATTACAAATTAATGAAACCTATCTTATCTGATTAAATCGTGCTTGAATGTCTTCTAATTTTCCTTTTGGAATAGCGGCAATTAAACGTTTAGTGTATTCATTTTGTGGATTGTTGTATATTTCATCGGCAATTCCCATTTCTTCTATCTTGCCTTTATTCATTACTACCATGCGGTCGCTCATAAATTTCACCACACTTAAATCATGAGAAATGAAAATGTAAGTGAATTTAAATTCTTCTCGCAATTGAATTAACAAGTTTAAAACTTGCGCTTGAACGGATACGTCTAATGCAGAAACAGATTCATCGCAAATAATAAATTTAGGATTTAATGCTAATGCTCTCGCAATGCAAATACGTTGTCTTTGTCCTCCTGAAAACTCATGTGGGTAACGTTGAAAATGTTCAGGTTTCATGTTTACCTTTTCCAATAATTCTATAACCTTATCTTTCCGTTCTGCATCATTTTTATATTTTTGATGCACTTGCATAGGTTCTAAAATTGCATTTCCAATCGTCATTCTTGGGTTGAGGGAAGAGTATGGATCTTGAAAAATGATTTGCATGTGTTCACGCAATGATTTCAATTCTTTTTGTTCTAAATTAAATATGTCTTTCCCATCAAAAATTGCTTTGCCGCCCGTTGGTTCTATTAATCTCAAAATGGTTCTACCTAAAGTAGTTTTTCCGCAGCCGCTCTCTCCTACTAATCCGAGTGTTTCACCTTCGTTTACATCAAAAGATATATCATCCACGGCTTTAACATATTCCAGCGTTTTTCCAAATAAATTTGTTTTAGCAGGAAACCAAGTTTGAATATTTTTTAATTGAAGAATGGGTGTATTTTGTTGTAGTTGTTCAAAGCGTCTTTGAGTTTGTGCTTCACTTACTACAAAAGCCTCTACCAAGGCGTGCATATCGGCAGTTTTTTCTGTTATAATGCCGTCTTTTTCTTCCATAAAATCGGCAATTACCGGCAATTTGCTCAATCGTTTTTCTAATGGTGGACGGCATGCCAACAAGCCTTTTGTATATGGATGCTTTGGATTAGAAAAAATATCCAATACCGTTCCTTGTTCCACTATTTTTCCTTTATACATTACCACTACTCTGTCGGCAATTTCAGCAATAACGCCTAAGTCATGTGTAATGAAAATAGTGGACATGCCGGTTTCTCTGCTCAAATCATTAATTAATTCGAGAATTGTTTTTTGAACCGTTACATCTAAAGCGGTAGTTGGTTCGTCAGCAATTAAAATTTTGGGCTGGCAACTCATTGCCATTGCAATCATTACACGTTGTTTTTGTCCGCCTGATAATTGATGCGGATAAGCATTTAATATTCTTTCAGGATTGGGTAATTTTACTTTGCGAAATAATTCTAATGTTTTTTGCTCTGCTTCTTTTTTACTTACTTTTTGATGTAATAAAATCGCTTCCATCACTTGGTTTCCACAGGTAAAAACAGGATTTAACGAAGTCATGGGCTCTTGAAAAATCATGGAAATTTCATTTCCTCGATAAGAACGCATTTCGCTATCCGTTAGTTTTACTAAATCTACGGGATTGTTCCCATCTCTATAGTAATTAATTTGTCCTCCTATAATTTTTCCGGGCGGATTGGGAATTAAGCGCATGATAGAAAGTGAAGTAACCGATTTTCCTGAACCAGATTCTCCTACTATTCCTATTACTTCACCTTTGTTTACCTGAAAAGAAACATCATTGACAGCACGCATGGTACCGTTTTCCGTTTTAAATTCTGTTATCAGGTTGTTTACTTCTAAAATTAATTCAGCCATTTTATTTATGGATTTATTTTGATATTGGATTCCGAAATTAAGGATAATCCTTTCAATTTTAAAACTATTTGAGCTACCGTCAGCACATCTTTTTGACAATAAGTTCGGATTCTTTCCAAGCCATGCTCTTGCCAATAGACTTTGCCTACATCTTTTCCTGAAATATCATCTTTGGGAGAAGGTATATTTAGGCAATGTGTTAATAATTTCAAGGATATATAACTTTTATAATCGCCAAACTTCCAAAAATCCATAGAATCTAACAAACCTGCTTCCCACGGTTTTTTTGCTTGAAGCGATTCAAAATACTGCGGCAATGGTAGGCTATTTATTAATAATCTTCTGCATATATATGGCACATCGAACTCCCGAATATTGTGACCACATAGATTTATATTTCTATTCCGTCGTAATTCTTGTTGCAAAAAAGAAGAAAAAGCTGTTAATATTTTTACTTCATCGTCTCCATAAAATGATTTTAAATCAAATTCTTGAAACATACCAGATTGCTTTATTTGTCCTACAGAAATACAGATTATTTTTCCAAATTCGGCCAATATTCCTGCATTTTGAAAATAAAAATCAGCGACAGTTTCTCCTTCCTGACGGTGTTTTCCTTTTTTTTCTTCCCATAATAATTGAATGTAAGCATCTAGTTTTTCGTAGGCAGAAACCTCCGGAACTGTTTCAATATCAATAAATAATATATCATCTAATTTGGCTTGGTCTAACATAATAGTAAAGTTTAGCTTTAAAAATTTTCACATACTTTTAGCACAATATACATATTGTAATTAAAAAATAAATACTAAATTTACTTCTTATTTAAACGTAAACAAAAAATTTTATGAGTGAGAATCAAAATGGAGGGAACTCCAACAACAAGGTGCATTTACTGTATATCGCACTAATTGCATTATTAATTGGAGGTTTAGTCTATACAAATGTTAGCTTAAAAAAATCCAAAGAAACTATCATTGTTACCGAAAAACAACGTGACGATGTTACTGCATTAAAAGAAGAATTGGACAAAAAATATGCTGAATCCTTACAAGAAATTGAAAGCTATCGTGCTGAAAATGCTGGTTTGGATAGTTTGTTAGAAATAAAAAAACAAGAATTAATACAAAAGAAAGCAAAAGTTGATGCTTTATTAGCTCAAATCTCAACATTGAAATCAGGAGATGCTTCAAAGTCTAAATTATTGGCAGATGCACAGACTATGTTGCAACAAATGGAAAGTGATAAAGCACATTTGCAATCTTCTATTGACTCGTTGGTTACTGTAAATAAGTCTTTAAGTGAGACGAATGAAAAAATAACAACACAATTAAGTGAAACAACACAAAAGAAACAAGCACTAGACGACGAGAATCAAAAAATGAAAGATAGAATCGACAAGGCTTCGATCTTAAGTACTGCAAATATTCAATCTACACCTATTCGTATTACTAAAAAAGGCAAAGAAGATGAAGTAAAAAAAGCAAAAGATGCTGAAAAACTTCGTGTTTGCTTTGATTTGATTCAAAATAAAATTGCACCTACTGGACAAACGGATGTTCAAGTTAGAATTATTAATCCGGATGGCACTACCATACAATTGCAAAACTTGGGCAGCGGTACATTAACAGATGCAACCACAGGAAATGATATTCCTTATACTTATACCATTTCTCCTGATTATCAAAATGAAACTAAAACAGTATGTTCTTACTGGTCTCAAACTTTCAAATTTGTTGCAGGAAAATATTCTGTAGAAGTTTACCAAAAAGGATTCTTGATTGGTCAATCTTCATTTGTAATGAAATAAATAATTTTTAAAACCTTAATTGATGAAGGAGGATGAGGTGACAA
>ERZ724527.1318-NODE-1318-length-11609-cov-5.165224_pt1 | contig 11609 bp, 8 predicted proteins | sample MGYA00376060_ERZ724527 | MGnify/ENA primary metagenome ERZ724527 (study PRJEB28724, sample SAMN07190886) | activated sludge metagenome | isolation source: activated sludge of sewage treatment plant in Hong Hong | place: USA: Christiansburg, Virginia | collected...
TTCTAACACATGGAAAATAGAAAAGTTAATTAAAAATAATGTTGATTCAACCTCTTATTATACTAATCTATTAAAAGATTATACAGCAACATTATCTAAAAGTGGTTCATATTCCATTTCATATTATGTGGTGGTTCCAATTTTAGGAAATCTTTCAAATACAGAATCGGGTAGTTGGACTTTATCTTCAGATAAAAAAACACTTAATATAAACCCAAGTTCTATTGTTGTAGGTTCAGTGCCAGCTGCTAGTTCTTGGCAAATATTAAAACTTTATGAAAAAAGTTTGTGGATAAGAGATATTGATTCTAATGGAAATACAACAGAGTTTCACTTTATTCCAAAATAGTTTTGAAAGTTCTTGTTGTACGTTTTAGCTCTATTGGGGATATTGTTTTAACTACACCAATTGTAAGGTGTTTGAAGCAACAATTAAGTAATGTGGAAGTACACTACTTAACTAAAAACAGTTTTAAAGCTGTGTTGGATAACAATCCTTACATTGATAAGTTACATTTATTAGATAACGATTTATCTGAAATAGTGGAAGTACTTAAAAAAGAGAATTTTGATTTAATAATTGACTTGCACCACAATCTTAGAACTTTAAAACTTAAGCGTGCTTTAGGAAAAAAAAGTGTTGCTTTTAATAAATTGAATTGGAAGAAATTTTTAATTACAACTTTAAAAATTAATAAATTACCAAACATTCATATTGTTGACAGATACTTCGAACCAATTAAAACACTTGGTATCACTAATGATAATAAGGGATTAGATTATTTTATTTCTAACACTGATATTGTAAAGATTGAAGAGGCATTACCAGTAAACTTTTTGAATGGATATAATGCATTAGTTGTTGGGGGATCATATTTTACAAAACAAATCCCTTTAAATAAATTAAAAGAATTTTGCGATAAAAGTGAATTGCCATTGGTTTTATTGGGAGGAAAAGAAGATTTTGAAGTAGCGGAGGAAGTGCATAAATCCTACCCAAACAAAACAATTAATTTATGTGGAAAAATGAGGTTGAATCAATCAGCATCAATCATAAAACAATCTACAAAAGTTATTACTTCTGATACCGGTTTAATGCATATTGCAGCAGCCTATAAAAAAGATATTATATCTGTTTGGGGCAATACCATCCCAGAATTTGGAATGGGCCCATATTTAGCTGGAGGTAATTCACAAATAATAGAAGTTAAATATTTATCGTGCCGACCTTGCTCAAAATTAGGGTATAAAAAATGCCCAAAAGGGCACTTTAAATGTATGAACGATATTGTTGTTCCTGTTATTTAAAAACTTGCTTATTTAACTGAGGATAAATTCAACTAGTTATTATTACTCATTGAATTAAGTTCATGGTGATTAACAAATTAATCTTTAGCAAATAATGCTTTTAATTCTGTAGCATCATCTGGTTTCATACGCCCACCTAAAATAAGTGAAAGTTGTCTTCTTCTTAATGCACCTTCATATCGTTTCTTTTCTTCCTCCGTTTCTGGAATTAATTGTGGAACCGGCAAAGGAGCCCCGTTTTGATCAATAGCAACAAAAGTAAAAATAGCCTCATTACATTTTGTTTTATTACCTGTAATTCTATCCTCTACAAAAACATCAATGTAAACTTCCATACTACTTGTAAATGCACGCGATACTTTTGCCTCTAAAGTTACTACAGAGTTTTGTTTAATTGGATTATCAAAAGAAACATGGTTAATAGATGCCGTAACTACCACACGACTTGAATGCCTTCCTGCAGCAATTGCTGAGGTAATATCCATCCATTGTAATAATTTACCACCAAATAAATTGCCAATATGGTTTGTATCATTAGGTAATACAACTTCTGTATTAATTGTTAATGATTCTTTTGCAGTTTTTCCCTTTATCATTTTAAAAGTTTGATTTTAAATATGGCGTCAAAAATACTACCTTTATTGCAAATATTATCATATGGATATTAATTACATTAAAGCTTTACACATCATATTTGTAGTATGTTGGTTTGCAGGACTATTTTATATTGTAAGATTATTTATTTATACTGCAGAAGCTAATGGCAAGGAAGAACCCGCCAAAAGTATTTTAACTCAGCAGCTTTTAGTAATGCAAAAGAAATTGTGGTACATAATTACATGGCCCGCTGGTATTGGTACCTTTATTTTTGGTTTTTGGATGATATTTAGCAATATGGCATATTTAACTTTGCCATGGATGTGGTTAAAATTAATATTTGTCGGCATTTTGGCCTTATACCACTTACAATGCCAAGTAATAATAAACCAACAAAAGGCTGGTATTTATAAGTTTTCCTCATTTAAACTTAGGTTGTTTAATGAATTGGCAACTATTATTTTGGTAGCAGTGGTGTTTTTGGTGGTTGTAAAATCTACTGGAGGTTTGGTTTGGGGTATGTTGGGATTATTTATTTTTGCTGGAATATTAATGGCTGGTGTTTATATTTATAAAAAGCAACGTCAAAAAAATCCAGAAACACCTTCGAACAATACTCCTCCTGAGATTCCTAAGGTTTAGTTACTATTAACCATATAAGGCATATAAGAACATATAAGAATGAATTATTAGCTCTTTATCTATTAAAGTCATGCTGAATTTATTTCAGCATCTCTTTATTTTTAATACAAAACGTACTCATTGTATTGTATTTAAATTAATTAAGAAATAGAATTAATAGCATTCACACAATTTACGCCATCCATGGCGGCGCTTACAATTCCACCGGCATAGCCAGCCCCTTCGGCACAGGGGTATAAGTTTTTTAATTGAGTATGTTGTAAAGTTAGTTTATCTCTAGGAATTCTTACAGGTGTTGAGGTACGAGATTCTGTGGCAACTATAATAGCATCGTTACTTACATAACCTTTCATTTTATTGCCAAATGCTTTAAAACCTTGTTGTAGGGTGGCGCCAATTTTTTTACCTAAAACATCTACAATGTTTACAGAGTGAGTGCCTGGTTGGTAAGAGCAATCAATAAGTTTAGCACTTACTTTGTTATTAGTAAAATCTTGTAAATTTTGTGCAGGAGCTGTTTGTGTTTTTCCTCCCATTAACCAAGCTCTTTGTTCTATTTCTTGTTGAAGTTTTAAACCAGCCAATGCGCCAAATTGTTTGTATGGCTCAAAATCTATTAATTCTAAACCTACAACAATACCACTGTTTGCATAAGGATTATTGCGTTTAGATGGACTCCAACCGTTTGTTACCACTTCATTTTGAGCTGTGGCACATGGTGCTATAATTCCACCTGGACACATACAAAAGGAATATACACCTCTACCATTTACTTGGTTAACAAGGCTATATGAGGCAGCGGGCAAATACTCGCGTTTTTGTATAACGTCCTGCATACTACTACAACTGTATTGTATGCTATCAATAAAACTTTGCGGATGCTCAACCCTAACACCTAGTGCAAAAGGTTTTGCTTCAATGGCTATTTTTTTCTTATCCAACAATTCATAAATATCTCTTGCCGAATGCCCTGTTGCAAGTATAACATGTGAACAGTTATGTTCAATGGTTTGTTTATCATTTTGATTTGAGCTGATTACAGAGTCACTAAGAACATTCGTTTTTTCAATTATTATGGAGGTAATTAAATCATTTTTATAATTGATATCAATTAATTTACTATGAAAATGTATTTCTCCACCATGCGATAAAATAGCTTCTCTCATATTGGAAATTATTTTTGGTAGTTTGTTCGTTCCAATGTGGGGGTGTGCATCAATGAGTATTACATCATCAGCACCGTGGTATACAAATGTTTTAAGAATGTGTTCAATATCACCTCTTTTACTAGAGCGTGTGTATAATTTACCATCACTGTATGTGCCAGCGCCGCCTTCACCAAAGCAATAATTACTTTCTGGGTTTACAAGGTGTTCTTTATTAATGGCTGCTAAATCTCTTCTGCGTGCTTGCACATCTTTTCCTCTTTCAAATACAATAGGTTTAATGCCAATTTCTAAACAGCGTAAAGCTGCATATAATCCAGCAGGACCAGCGCCAATAATTGTTATTGATTTTGATGCCCCTGAAACATCATGGTATTTAATGTTTAAGCTATCATCAGAAATTGGTTCGTTTATCCAAACCCCCACTTTCAAATTAATTTTAATATTACGCGAACGAGCGTCAATGCTTCTGCGTAAAGGTTTTACATGAAAGGTATCGTTTGGTTTTAATCCAAGTTGTTCAGCAACTTCTTGTTTTAATAATTGCTCATTAAAAGCAATATGTGGGGCAAGTACAAGGTTTAATTCTTTTTTCATACGGAAGGTTTTTATTCTTCAAATTATGGTATAAATGTACAAATTGTATATTAAAACAAAAAACCCCATTGCAATACAATGAGGTTTTTAAATAAACATTAACAGTTACAAGTAAACCTATTTATTGTTTTATGAATTTTTTGGTAATAAAATCCTTACTATTTTCTAGTTTAATAAAATATACCCCACTGTTGAGTGCCGAAATATTTATAGAGAATAAACTTGAATTGATTTTTTCTGTAAGCAAAATTTCGCCTAAAGTATTAGTAATACTAATTGACTGGGCTTTATTTTCTGTAATATCAATTGTTATTACTTCATTAGCTGGATTTGGATAGATAAGTAAAGAATTGTTCGTTAACGTTTCATTAATATCAGTACAGATTCCAACACTTTGAGTAAAAGTAGATTGATAGATACAACCATATCCAGAAGCATCTGTTGTTTGAAAGGTATATGTTGTTGTTACTGTAGGAGAAATAGAAACAGAGTATCCATAAGAAGTTGCAACAGGAATCCAGTTAGGATTAATCATTGGTACACTTCCTGATAATGCGGTACCAGTAAGAACAGCACTTTGTCCAGGACAAATAATACTATTTGATGTTGCTCCTGTTAGTGTCCCATTTTTAATTGATGCGGTAAAAGTGGTAAGTGTTTTTGAACAACCTGTTACAGTATTGGTAACTACAAATGTGTATGTTTGAATTGGTACATTGGGTGCAGTTAGCGTATAGTTGTATGCTACTAAGTCTAAACCAGCTGGCATTCCATTCATGGTATGCATGTAAGAAGGGTTAAACCCAAATGCACCTATTGAAACAATTGATCCAGGGCAAATACCACTTTGGTAATTAGAGGATAAATATGTGTTTGGTAAAGGGTTTACAGTTACAGTTACTTGTTTGCTACTATTGCAACCTGTAGAATTACCTGTTATTAAATAAACAGATGTTACTGTTGGCGATACAACAGCTGAACCTCCGCTGTAAGTGTAACTTGTAGCACCTGAAGGATTTAACGTGAATGTATTTCCTGCGCAAATGGTGCCATTACTTGCTGTTATGGTAGGGGTTGGATTTACAGTAATATTTGTTATAATAGTGTTTGTTGCAGCACAACCAGCATTACTTGATGTTATTGTGTAAGTGATATTTGATGTTGGAGTCACTGTATTTGTTGTTGAGAAAAATGTATTTGCAGTTGTTGCAAATACTGTTGATGAAGCACTTGCAAAAGTATAAGAGGTTGAACCCGTGGCTAAAAATTGGTACCAATTACCAGAACAAATTGTTGCAGATGGTGCTGCTGAAATGGTAGGAGTTAAATTAACAACGAGTGATAATGTTTTTGTTTGAGTACAACTGCTAATTGCGCCAGTAACAGTGTATACACTTGTACCAACTGGTGGACTTACCACATTGCTGCCTCCACTGTATGTATAGGTACTTGCACCTGTTGGGTTAATTGTGAATGAATTCCCTGAACATATTGTTCCGCCAGAAACAGATAATGTTGGTGTAATACCTGTTACTACTGATGTATTTGCTCCTGTAGCAATTCCAGTACAAGTACCACCTCCTGCAACAATATGAAATATATTTGTACCAACGGTAATGGTTGGTGATGGTAACGAAAAAGCAAATGCAGCAGTTGGTCCGAATGGCACACCATTTTTAGCCCATTGAAAGTATGAGGCGCCACCTAAACTACCTGAAGTGGTATTATTTAAAGTTACTGTATTGCCAACACAAGCACTAGGTGATGATGCTGATGTTAATGGTAAAATTGGACTACATTGACTTGCCCCATAGAAGTAGGAGAAAAGTGTAATTGTGAATGTGTAAAAAGTTTTTTTCATAGTTATAAATTTTATAAAACAAATTAACAGCCTTGAATTGGTGTTACCAATTCAACCTTGCGAACCGTAGATTTTATCTTGTGAATTGTATTTTGAAGGATTGTTCATCACATTAACAAATTTAAAAACGTCCTATTATTATGCTAATAGGACGTTTAAATAAATAAGAAATTTACATGTTAAATTTATTTATTGCTTTATGAATTTTTTTATTGTTGAACCATTTTTATTTTCTGCCTTTATGAAGTAAACCCCATTTGCTAAGTGACTTAGGTTTAAATGTATTGAATTAGAAACGTTTTTTTGAATAAGTACCACCTTTCCCAATGTATTTATAATACTTATATCATATAAATCATTATTTGATAATTCTATAGTTAAGTTTGAATTTGCAGGATTTGGGAAAATTGAAATGGCTACATTTTGTTTTGTTTCATTAATGCTAGTATAAAATGTATTAGCTGAAATAGTTGCAAATTCTGAGTTTGTTAGTTTTCTATCATAAATATAAACATTATCAATTTTTCCTTGAAAAGATTGATGCAGAACACCTGATGGTTGGCCAATAACTAAACCCTCTGTGGATGCGTTATAAGAAATAGGCATATCTGTATATGAAAGTTCGCTTGAACCTTGTATTAAAACTCCATTTAGGAATGTTTCAATATTTGGTATTAAGCTTGTCCCACTTTGAAAGTATCTGAAACCAATATTATTCCATTTGTTGTGTTTATAGTTAATTGTATCTTGAGTAGTTGGTAGAGTGTAATCTTTTAATTGGTAAGTGGTTATTTGGTAACCATAATCCAAAGGTCCATTATTAAAAATACCAGTTTGAAGATATAGTATTTTGGTAGGTCCACTTCCTGATTTTCTAAATCGAATAAAACATTCTCCATTTTTCAAAACATTTAAGTATTGGGTTGGGGTTGGTAAATTTTCGAAATAAGCACTATCTAATTTTACGTCGCATGAAATAGATATTTCTTTACTAATACTACCTGCCATAAGAGGCGAATAAGAGGAAAATGGATATCGAATATTTTGGCCTGCCTGAAAAGTAGCCGCTCGATTAGGGACGTTAAACATATCTGTAGTTAATGAACTTGTATTAACACTTGGAATTGCATTTGTTGTGCTAAGGTCATTGTAGTTACCTGTAAATTCTTGTCGAAAGACTAGTGCAGTTGTTGGTATTTGCGCCTGTGAAATTATAGCGGTTAGGCATAAAATTGTTGTGTAAATTTTTTTCATAGTTATAGGTTTATTTAATTTATATACAAATGAATAGTTATTGTAAAACCCCTCAAAATTTAACTTGTGAATCGTTTAATATATCTTGTGAAGCGATTGTTCTATTCTGAAAAAGTTGGTTGAACAAAAAGGACCAACTAACTAAGTTAATTGGTCCTTTTTTAAAATTGAAACAGAGAATAAAGTATTTATTGTTTTATAAATTTTATAGTTGAAGTTTTATGTTTGCTTTCAACTTTTATAAAATAAATACCACTTATTAAATTGTTTGTTTTTAATGATAAATTGTTTGCAGATACATTTTCAGTAAAAACGATCTCTCCTAATGCATTTATAATACTGATGTTTGAAGCATCATGATTAGATAAATCAATGTTTAAAATGTCGTTTACTGGGTTTGGATAAATGGTTATTATATTATTTGTTTCGTTTTCGTATAAGCCAACACCTCCACAATTACTTACTATTTGTGTAACTGATGCACTACTTATGCAACCTAATGTATTTGTTATTGTTACAGAGTAAGTTGTTGTTACTGTTGGAGAAATCATTGGATTAGCTGAGTTTGAACCGTTGCTCCATGTATAACTTGCAATAGATGGACCTGAATATCCACTTAAATAAGCACTAGTACTATTTCCAATACATAAGTTTGATGTAGATGTAGTAATACCTGTAATAGTAGTTGTTGCATTAACAGAGATAGTACTTACAGCAGTGCCAAAACAACCACCTGATGTTGTGCCAGTTACAGTATAGTTACTTGTGCTAGCAGGTGTTACAATAGCACTACCACTGCTATATGTATAACTACTTGCGCCACTAGGTGTAATTGTAAAAGATTTGCCAGAACATACAGAGCCACTGTTTACAGCTATTGATGCAGAGCATGAAGATGTTAACTTTAAAACATACGAGTCATAAGAATAAACTGGAGTTAATGAAAATGTGCCTGGAGTTGGGTCAAAATCTGCAACACTACTATAATCGCCAACTGTATGAACGCCAAACGAACTGCTAACAGAAATACCTTTGCCGTAATCGTTTCCAGTACCACCAACTTTATGAGCCGAAGAAAAATTGCCTGTTGAATCTAATTTAGAAATAAAAATATCTTGTGCGCCGGCAGAAGTTAAATAGGCAATTGGCCCAGAATGTGGATTAAAATTAACAGTGCTTCCAAAATTTCCTGTGGTGAAAATATTGCCGTTAATGTCTGTTGTTATATCATTAGAAACAGATAAACTACTAAAATCATCATGCCACGCTAGTGCTCCCGAAGATCTATATTTTTCTACATACATAACTCCGTTAGCTGTACCCGTTCCATATTGATAACCTGTTACAGCTATATCACCATTAATATCTGTTGCTAAAGCAGACACTCGATCTGTGTTTGTTGCTATAGTAGAAGCAATTTTTTTAACCCAAATAAAATTACCAGAATTACTTAACTTGGAAATATAACCATCTGATAAACCATTTGAGGTTAATGTGAATGTAGCAGGAGATGGATCGAAATCTACTGTATTTGAAAAATAACCACCCGTGTATACATTCCCAGCTGCATCAACAGCAATACTATTACTTTGATCGTGTAGTGTGCCAGAAAAAGATTTTGCCCATACAAAATTACCTGAAGCATCTAATTTTGTTACAAATGCATCTAAATAATTGGGATATAATGTCAAAGTATAAGAACTGGTTGTGCTTGGATCAAAATCTGGTGTATTTTGATTATAATAACCAGTGGTAAAAATATTATTTGAATTATCTACATCAATCCCACTTGCTATAAAAGTACCAGTGGCAGATCCAGCAGATCCAACAAATTCTTTTGCCCATACAAAATTGCCAGTTGTTGCATTAAGTTTTAAAATATAAACATTTAATTTTGTATACATTCCCATTACATAGTCAGCATTTAATGTATAACTAGAGGTTGAACTCGGATCAACATCAATAATTCCAGTATAATTTCCCATAATTATTATATCACCAGCATTATCTAAGCAAATTGCACCTGGTGTATTACTGCCTTGTGGCGATGTAGGTTGTTGTTCTATGTTTTTAGCCCAAACAAAATTACCATTTGCATCAAGCTTTTGAATATAAGTACCAGGGCTTAAAGTAAATGTTGCTGTTGAACTTGGGTCAAAATCAGCACCGTTATAATCAGACTTTCCTAATGTATAAACGTTTCCGGCTGCATCAGTTGTAACGCGAATAGCTGTACTTCCGTAGCTTTCTATTTGTTTAGCCCAGTTAAATGTTGTTTGTGCATTTATAGTAGCACTTAAAAGTGATACTATTACGCTTAATGAGTAAATTGTTTTTTTCATGGTAATTTTTTTATATTTTATTATGCAAATAAATACCTATAAGATTTGTTTAACAAAATAGTCTTGTGAAACGCTTGTTTTATCTTGTAAAATGTAGCTTACTGTTTAGAATTAGTTGTTTTGCTAAAACAAAAACAGCCCGCTAAAAACTGAAGGCATATTTACGAGATTGTTTAATCGAACTAATTTATTCTGACAGAATAGTTTCACCAGTGTTAACATCTACTATATAGTTATCAAAAGCATTATCAGTAATGTTGTTTTTAGTGAATTGTGAGTAGCAGTAAAACGTTAATTTGTTTGATATTTTCACTAAACAGTCAGTAGCTGTTTTGCCTTTTGTTTGTGTAAAAATAACAGGTGTATCTTCTTGTATTTTAAATATGCTTTTTTGAGATATTACACTTTTTGAATGGTTATGATAGATGAGTAAAACAACATCATTGTCAGTAGAATTATCTTCATTAGAGTACTCAATACAACAAATTATCCCACGCATGAGATCATATATACCTATATCATATTTAGCCCAAATTTTAACTGAATTAATAATTTTTCCATTTTTGTTTTTGCCTAAATGGTAACCGGTAAGAGGTTTTATGAAATTTGAAGGTATTGTTTGCCATGTATCTGCATCTGGGGTTCTGACACCATGTTTTTTTTCAATTTTTATTTCACCTGCAAATCTCCCATCCTTTATGCTTTCTATGTATAGGTGTAATGAATCGGATTTTGTTTGTGCAACGATTATTCCGTTACAGAGGAAAAAAGTGATGCATAGTAATAGTATAAGTTTTAAGTTGCATTTATTCATTGCTGTTGGTTTTAAAATAAATTTAATAGTTGAGGTAAGTATTTTATTGTGCCGATAGTAGTTATAGAAAAACAAAACAACCATTCTACATAAAAGCAAAATGGTTGTTTCAAATTAAACTTTTTATATTATTTTAAAACATCTTTATACTGCATAGCATTATCTCTTGAAATTCTACCAAGATAAAGTGTACCAGTTGCTTTTAATTCTCCATTAAATTTACTTCCGTCCCACACGTCAAAAGCATGTTCTTCTTCAATAGTTATGCATGTATAATTATAAGTTCCTTTGTCATCGTTTGCTGGTGATTCATAAATACAAATAGCAAATATTCTTCTTTTTGTAATAAAATCATCATACGTTCCATTTACAGTTTTCTTTTCTTTAATCATTTTCCATTCATTTGTAGGGCTAATAGCTTTTGTTATATCAGGTATCGCAAAATAACAATATATTATCTTATCATTTCCTACACGTGTTTGACACAACTCTCGAAGTTTAGCTTGGTTGCAAGGATTTGTTTTGGTTGGTACGGGTAGTTTTCTACTAGCAGCTAACTCAGATTGTTTTTTATCTTCTTGCGCTTTGTTGGCAGCATTTTTATCAGCTTCAGCTTTAATAAAATCATTCAATGCAGTTTCTAGTTTTTTATAGTTTTCGCATTTATCATCTTTTTGGATTTCTTTAATGTATTCTTTGTTAGTAGAAAACACTTCAATCAAATTCAAATTTTTTAATTCACACTCTTGTCCTTGAAAATATGCACGTAAAAAAACATCATCTTGTACTTTAATAATTATGTTATGAAAATTAGTTTCCATAAATACAGCTTGCTTCATGCTAGGCATATCAACTTTTTTAAAATTTGCATCTTGGTCTGTGCCATATTTTGAAGTTCCTTTTCGAAATAAATTGTTTTCATCTATTATCGAAAAATTTTGCGTTATAAGAACCTCTTTTGCTTTTTCTTGTTTACCAATGTTTTCATAATAGTAATAATAAGCTCCTTTTGGTGTCGCTGCACTTTC